>ERZ1645187.2530-NODE-2530-length-15997-cov-6.258374_pt1 | contig 15997 bp, 10 predicted proteins | sample MGYA00575352_ERZ1645187 | MGnify/ENA primary metagenome ERZ1645187 (study PRJEB40837, sample SAMN11349314) | freshwater sediment metagenome | isolation source: river sediment | host: Sediment | place: India: Wazaribad , New Delhi | collected 2017-02-21 ... | reverse complement strand
AGAGGGTAAAGCAACTCTTCAAGCGCCCTAATAGGCAAGTCACCATAAACCGCGACAAGGAGGCTGTTCAATGGCACGCGATCCAAAATATGACATTCTGTTCGAACCGATCAAGATCGGACCGAAGACTTCCCGTAACCGTTTCTTCCAGACGTCACATTGCGCCGGTCCGGGCTCCGAGCGTCCGGGTACCCAGGCTCACATGCGGGGAATGAAGGCGGAAGGCGGTTGGGGTGTGGTGTTCACCGAATACTGCTCCATTCATCCGGAGTCCGACGAATATCCGTGGACTTCCGCTCGTCTCTGGGACGAGGGTGACGTCATCAACCTGCGCTATATGTGCGACATGGCCCACAAGCACAAGAGTCTGGCCGGTGTCCAGTTGTGGTACGGCGGTCTTCATTCGCCCAACCTGGAGTCGCGCGAAATTGGCCGTTCGCCGTCCAACCTGCCCTCCAACATGTTCCCCTCGCGGACGATCTATGGCACTCAAATGGATGAGAGCGACATCAAGGCTGTCCAGAATATGTACGTGCTCGCCGCCAAGCGTGCCGAGCAGGCAGGCTTCGATCTGCTCGAAGTGTCCGGTGGTGACAGTACCATCCCAATTCAGTTCCTCGAGCCGCGCTACAACCATCGGACCGACAAATACGGTGGCTCCCTCGAAAATCGTGCACGCTTCTACATCGAATTGATGACCAAGCTGAAGCGCGAACTCGGCGATCGGTGCGCCATTACCACGCGTTTCGAAATCGATACCCTGCACGGTCCCCATGGCATCGAGGCCAAGGAGGATGGCATTCGCTTCGTCGAGATGATGCATCGCGAAGGTGTTTGCGATCTGTGGTCCGTGAAGATCGGTGACTATGAGGAGTGGGGCGAGGACGCGGGCGCTTCCCGTTTCCGTAAATCCGGTTGGATGACCCCATTCATCAAGGACGCCAAGAGCGTCCTGAAAGAGGTGCCGGTAGTGGCCAACGGCCGCTTCACCAGCCCTGATGACATGGTGAACATCCTGCGCAGCGGCGTTGCCGACATCATCGGTGCGGCCCGCCCGTCCATCGCTGACCCCTTCCTGCCAAACAAAATTGCCGAAGGTCGTCCCGAAGACATTCGTGAATGTATCGGCTGCAACATGTGCGTTTCTAAGTTCAATCAAGTCGGCCAGATGCAGTGTACCCAGAACCAGACTGTCATGGAAGAGTATCGCCGTGGCTGGCACCCGGAGAAGTTCGACAAGACTAAGGAGCCCTGTTCTGTCCTCGTGGTCGGTGCCGGTCCGGCTGGCCTGGAGTGCGCCCGCGTCCTCGGGGAGCGCGGTTACGATGTGCATTTGCGCGAGGCCGAGGCAGAGGTCGGTGGTCACTGGAAGTGGGTCAGCAAGCTGCCGCGTCTCAATGAATGGAGTCGCGTCATCACCTATCGTCAGCTGCAGATCGCCAAGATGAAGAACGTCGAGGTACATCTGGGAGTTGGCAAAATGACCGCCGATGACATTCTCGAATACGGTGCCGACCGTGTCGTAATCGCCACTGGTTCTCACTGGCGTACCGACGGACTTGGCGCCGAAACCCATCAGCCTATCCCGGGTGCAGACGCCTCGCTGCCACATATCTTCACGCCAGAGCAGGTAGCCGCGGGCAAGCCCATCGTCGGCAATCGCGTGCTGGTGGTCGACGGTGAGGGTCACTTCCTGGGCATCACGCTGGCTGAAATGATGGCTGACCAGGGCAAGGAAGTGTTCTACGTCACCAACATGTCCGAGGTTGCGGATTACAGTCAATTCACGCTCGAGATTCAGAATAACAAGCGGATGCTCAACGAGAAGAAGATCACCACCTTCCGTAACCACTGGCCGGACAGCATCGAGCCGGGCAAAGTCACCTTAGGCTACATGTACCGTTATAGCCCGGATCTCGCTGGCCCGACTACCGGCTCCCTGCCGCGTCGCCTGAATCCAGGTACCGTGGATCTGGAAATCGACTCCGTGATTCTCGTCACCTCCCGTGTTTCCCACAACGAGTTGTACAACGAGTTGAAGGCACGCAAGGACGAGTGGGCAAAAAACGATATCCAAGACATCTTCCAGATAGGAGATTGCAAGGCTCCTATGCAGGCCCTGCAGGCGATGTTCGAGGGTCACCGCCTGGCGCGCGAGTTCGATAGCCCGCATCCGGCCTATCCGCTGCCGTGGATTCGCGAACGCCAGGTCTGGGGCCACGACACCTTCCCCAAGCTGGGTGACGAGCGTCCGAAGGCTGAAGTGGAATAGATCTTCTCTGTCGTTCTTGTGCTGTACTCCTGCCGGGCTGGCTTCTCGCCCGCCCGGCAGTTTTTCTCCCCCTACCGAAATTAACTGACTATGGAAACCAGGGCATTGTTCTGGGGGCTGGAATCCCTGGGGATTACGGCCTTTTACCTGATTGGCTTTGCAGCGATTGGGGCCTTCTTTTGGGGTTTTGCCAGCGCGCTCCGAAAATACCTGCGCGGTCGTCCCTCCCCGGTCCCGTTGAACGCCGTTGCCGGCGTCAAACGCATGCTGGCTGACCTGCTGACTCACCGTACTTTGCGCCGCCGCGATCCATATGCCGGCGCAGCTCATGCGGCGATCTTCTTAGGCTTCACCATACTGTTCATTGGTACGTCGATCATTACGATCGAGTACGACATAACCAAGCCGCTGCTCGGAGTCACCTTCTGGAAAGGGACCTTCTTCAAGATTTTCAGCCTAGCCCTGGATTTGGCGGGTCTGGCCGTTGTGGCTGGACTAGTGATGATGATGGTGCGCCGAGGCACCTTCAATCTCGAAAAACTCGATTACCAGCGTAGCTATGCCGGCGAACATGAGCTGCGTCCTGCCGCCCGTCGCTGGAAAACCGAGGATTGGATTTTTCTGGTAGCCCTGCTGGTCATCATCCTGACTGGTTTTGTCCAAGAAGGCCTGCGTCACGCCATGGAGCAACCGAGCTGGGGTCCCTGGGAGCCGGTCGGTGCGTTGCTCGGTGCTTTGTTTTCCCTGGCCGGCGAGAGCACCCTGCATGGTGTGCGGGCCGCCAACTGGTGGTTCCATGGTCTGGCAGCGCTGACTTTCATCGTCGCCCTACCCTGGTACAAAGCCAAACACATAATTGCGGCGATTGGTTCGTTGGCCTCCCGCGATCCCCTCGCTCTCCGCCGCCTACCTAAGCCAGAGCCCGGGGCGGCGGCCGTTGGTGTCGGAAAGATTTCCGATTTTTCCTGGAAGGATCTTCTCGATCTTGACGCCTGTACCAAGTGCGGTCGCTGTCACGAAGCTTGCCCAGCACGCGCTGCCGGCTATCCCTTGAGTCCTCGCGACTTCATCCTCGACTTGCGACTGCACAACGACGAGGCTAAAGGGCGTGATCTGCCGGGCAAGAGCCTGATCGGTGAGGTCATTGATCCCGAAACCCTGTGGTCCTGTCGTACCTGCGGCGCTTGCCTCGAGATATGTCCGGTCGGCGTCGAGCACCCGATCAAGATCGTCAAAATGCGCCGACAGCTGGTTGAAACCGACAATCTCGACCCACTCTTGCGTACCATGCTCAATACAATCAGCACCTCCGGCAACAGTTTCGGCGAGCAGGGACGCAAGCGTGGGGGCTGGACGAGGGAATTGGAATTCAAGGTCAAAGATGTCCGCCAGGAAGCGGCGGATCTGCTCTGGTTCGTGGGTGACCAGGCTTCCTTCGATCCGCGTAACCAGCGGGTAAGCCGCACCGTGGCGCGCATCTTCAAGGCAGCGAAGGTCGATTTCGGCCTGCTCTACGATGGCGAAAAGACAGCAGGCAACGACGTCCGTCGTATCGGCGAAGAAGGGTTGTTCGAATCCCTGGTCGAGCATAATCTCGAGCAGATGGCCAAGGCCAAGGTCTTCCAGCGGGTTGTCACGACTGATCCCCATAGTTTCAACACCTTGCACAACGAGTACCCGGATTTCGGCAAGGTGGCGCCGGTGATCCACTATACCGAACTGCTCTGCGATCTCTTCGAGAGCGGAGCGCTAAAAGTCAAGAAGCCACTGGGCTTGAAAGTTACGTTCCATGATCCCTGTCACCTGGGGCGACTGAACAAGCGCTACGACGCGCCGCGCCGCGTCCTGGAGTTGATCGGTTGCCAACTTGTGGAGATGCCGCGCAATCGCGACAACTCCTTCTGCTGCGGCGCCGGCGGCGGACGTATCTGGATTCCGGACAAGCCGGGAACCAAGAAGCCTTCCGAGATGAGGGTTCGCGAAGCGGCAGCCCTCGGCCAGATCGATGTTTTTGTTACCTGCTGTCCCAAGGATCTCACCATGTTTGAAGATGCCCGAAAAACCGCTGGCTTCGAAAAGGACTTTGTCGTCGAAGACATTGCAGAATTGGTCGCCAAGGCGATCGAGCTTGATGCCATTTCACTCCATGATTTGCCCAGCCTGACTGAGAAGATCACCGTCGCCATCGCCGAGCGCGTTGCCGCAGCGGTTGGTGATCGCCTCGACAAAGTCCTGGCCGGCCGCATGCTGCCTGCTGCGGCGGCGATCACCGCACCTCAGATCGAGTCGGCGGTGACGCAAATTGCCGCACCGAACACCGTGGCCAAGGCACTCAGCTGGCAAGTGCAGGCGGTGAAGCCGGCGTCGCTGCCGGCGTATGACGTGCCAGCTAAGAACGGCGTGCGCATCTTGGTGCCGGTGAAACAAATTGGCAAGCTGGGGGATGACTTCAGTTTCTCTGCCGATCAACGCAGCATACCCGGCGAGTATTTCGAATACCTACTTAACGAATGGGACGATACTGCGCTGGAGCAGGCGCTGAAGACAGTTGAAGCGCTCGGAGCCGGCGAGGTGGTGGTGGTCACCGTGGGCCCTGAAATTGCCGAGGACACATTGCGCAAGGCCTTGGCCAAGGGGGCACACCGTGGTGTGCGCGTCTGGAACGACAGCCTCGCCGATGCCGATCCCATCGCCATCGCACGTCTGCTTGCCGGTGTGGCGGAGCAGGAAAAACCTGATCTCATCTTTACCGGTGCCCAGTCCGGCGATCAGGCAAATGCCGCAACCGGAACGGCCCTGGCTAAACTGCTCAACTTGCCACGCGCTGCCTTGGTAGTTGCCACAGAGTGGAACGGCGGTGGTGCGATCAAGGTAACGCGCGAGTTGGAGGGCGGCCTGAGGCATCAGGTGGAAATCGCTTCGCCGGCCGTGATCACCATGCAGACCGGCGCTAACGTGCCACGATACGCGACCATGCGCATGGTCAAGCAGGCCAAGGACAAGCCGGTGGCCACCGTCGCCGTTGCCGGCGAAGCGGTTGAGTATCGCGCTGCACAAATTAATAAGATCGTTGTGCCGCAGGCGACACGGGCAACGATGATCCAAGGTGGGGCTGACGAGGTTGCCGCCAAGGTCATTGCGATTATTCGGGAAAAGATGGGGGTGAAAGCATGAGTGGAATCTTGATAGTTGCAGAACATACCCGTGGTGTTCTGGCCGATCTCAGTGGCGAGTTGATCGGTGCTGCGCTGGCGGTCAAGGATCGTCTGGGCGGCCCCCTGAGGGTTCTGTTGGTGGGTGAGAACCCGGCTGATTTTGTCGAGGTGCTCAACCGGCCAGGCGTGGATGAGATCTTGCTGGCGCAGACCGACAATCCGCACTTCGACAGTGCGGTTTACGAAGAAGCCGCCTTCGCGGCGGCCGTTGCTGGCGAGCCGGTGTTGATCATGGTGGGGCATTCTGCCAGCGGCACTAGTTTCGCATCAGCCTTGGCCATTCGGCTCGGCAGTGGCTTCGCGGCCGATGTGTTTGGCCTTGACGTGACGGAGGGGGGGGTGCGCGCCACTCGTAGCGGGTTTGGGAACAAGGTAAACGTGGAGCTTGATTTTCCAGGTAAATCCGTCGTCGTCCTCACTATTCGTGGCGCGACCTTCAAGGTGCCGGATGGAGCGGGCTCCGCAACGGTGACTCCATTGACTGTCGGCTTGGCTGATGTCATGGGGCGTTACCAGCATCAAGGCTTCGAGGAGGCACCATCGTCCGGTGTCGATATCGGAAAGGCAGAGTTCATCATGTCCATTGGGCGTGGCATTCAGGACGAAAAGAATGTGCCGCGCTTTGCTGAGCTGGCCGAGAAGATCGGTGCCACCTTGGGGTGTTCTCGTCCCATCGCCGATTCGAACTGGCTTCCTAAGCCTCACCAAGTGGGTCTGACCGGGAAAGTGGCGGCCAATTGTAAGCTTTACATCGCTCTTGGCATATCTGGTGCGGTGCAACATTTGCACGGGATGAAGCATGTCGAAACGATCATTGCCATAAATACCGATAGCAATGCACCAATCTACAACGTAGCAACTTACGGGTGCACGATGGATGTTTTTGAGTTTGCTGACGCACTTGAGCGCGCCAGCTAAACTTTACTGAATTCACAAGCCCGATGCAAAATTGCAGCGCACTGCAATTTTGCATCGGGCTTTTTTTTGGATTTATGTGCAGGTTTTCTTAACTAGTTGATTATTCAGAAATGGTTTGTTCGATGCTGGCTGGTAGGGTTTTTGCGTGGTCGCTATCCACCAATAGGTCAAGACACTATTGATCCGGCCTGATTATGTTTGAGAAATTGTGGGATTTCTGGTTCACTGGGGCATGGACAAAGAAGACGCAAGACATCAGACGTTGGCGCAGTTGCATGAACGGCGAAAGCAGGTTGTGCGGTTGCATCGCAAAGGGCATCGGGTGATGCAGATAGTTGAACTGACCGGTTTGAGTTACCCGACGGTTCGCAGGGCGATTGACTTGTACAAGGCTGGCGGGCTGGCTGCGATTTCCCCGGCAGCTCGTGGTCGAGAGCCGGGTAACGGTCGCAGCCTGAGTGCCGAACAGGAAGAAGCGATCAAGAGAATCATCTGCGACAAGCGGCCAGAGCAACTGAAGATGGACTTTGCCCTGTGGAATCGTGCGGCAGTGATGCAACTGATTGAGCGGGAATGCGCGGTCAAATTGCATGTGCGCTCGGTCGGCAAGTATCTCGCTCGCTGGGGTTTCACGCCGCAAAAGCCCATCCGTCGTGCCTACGAGCAACGGCCGGAAGCAGTGCAAGCCTGGCTCAATGAGCAATACCCGGCAATCGAGAAGCGTGCCAAAGCAGAGGGGGGAGAAATCCATTGGGGTGATGAGACGGCGCTGGTCAATACCGATGTCCGCGGACGCAGCTTTGCCCCTGCTGGCAAGACCCCCGTTGCCTTGGTGATCGGCGGCACGCGACAGAAGCTATCCATGATTGCTACGGTGACCAATAAGGGTGAAACCCGCTGGATGATCATTGACGAAGCGTTCAACTCGGAGAAGCTGATCGAATTTCTGGAAGCACTGATCAAGGATGCCAAGAAAAAGGTCTTTCTGATTCTGGATAACTTGCGCACCCACCACAGCAAACCTGTCAAAGCTTGGGTTGCTGCTCGTCAAGACAAAATCGAGTTGTTCTACTTGCCCAGTTACAGCCCAGAACTGAACCCGGAAGAACGTCTGAACGGTGACCTCAAGCAAGTGATCGGCACCAAGGTACCTGCACGTACCAAGGCCAAGCTGAAATCAGCGGCCATCGAACACATGACTGAACTCGAAAACGATCCTGAACGGGTCAAGTCCTACTTCCAGGACAAATTCGTCAAGTATGCCGCTGGACAATGATTCATACTTCACAGGGCCGGATCAATAGTGGCTGCGGTACTTCAACGACTATAGGCAGGGTGATATGCACGACGAATACGTTTTTGAAACGGTCCCCGTATTTCTGTTACTTGCAGATGAGAGCCTGCAAATCGTCTTTAGGAGCAGGGTCGCCGATTCAGTGATAGGTCCCGCAGAGTGCTGCTCCCTACGTGATGTTCTGGACCCAATATCCTTGGTAAGTATAGAGGAACTTCAGCGCACTCTCTGGCCGGGGGAAGCTCCCGTGCATCTGATGGTTTCATTCCTAGGGCGCAATGGTCTTCCGAAGAAGGTTGCTGGGCTAGTTGACGTTGTGGCGCGGCCAGATGGGCCGCCGTTGCTTCGCTTCACAGCTGCCTACGATGTTCGCTGTGCGCATTGGCTCGAGGATTTGCTCCTTTCAGAAGAGGTGCTAAGAGGCTTTGTTCAGACTTCATCTGAGGCGATGTGGTGCATAGAATTTTCGGAACCCGTGGATATTAGTCTTGGCGAAATGGAGATCGTTCGGCAGGTTTTTGAAAATGAATGCCACTGGCTACTTTGTAATGAACCCATGGCAAGTTTGTATGGTTTGCCCGAAGGTTTGGATTTAAATCTTCAGCCGGTTTCTCTATATTTCCCGAGAAATCCGGAAAATGAGGCATTTGTTCGGAAGATTATCGAGTCAGGGTTTGCAGTGGACAACGTACCCAGTATTGATGTTCGGCACGATGGTTCGGTTTTGTATATGGAAAACGATGTTCGAAGCACGATTGTTAATGGGCATCTCATTCGACTTTGGGGTAAGTTGCGCGATGTGACTGAATCCCGATTGCTGCAAAATCGGCTTGCACGTGAGGCAGAGGCGGTCCGGAATATTCTTTCTGCGATTCCCGACGCTATCTTGGTGATCGATCGTAATCGCTGCTTGGTTGCCGTAAATCAGTCTTTTGAAACGTTACTCGGCTGGAACAGCGAAGCTTTTCTGGGGCGGGATATACAAGGCATCATCGATTTGGAGTGCTCATTACCAGGAAGGCGTCGCTGGTATGGGTTTGATCGGCATCGTTGGCATACTTCGGTGAAAACCAAGTCAGGATCTCATTTGCGTTGCGAGGCTTTAATTTCGCCGATTGGGGATGAGGGGCTTGACCACTTTGTTCTGTCTCTACGTCCGCTCTCTGGTCCTAATGAGTCTTGTTGCCAGGAGGTTTCGTCGTGATGGCGGCGTTCGGATTGCAACATGAAGGAGGTGGGGAATGAAGTTCATGACAGCCCCAGATTCCTTGCCCTCCAATGCTGCTGCGAACAATTTGGAGGAGCTCTATTCAGATGAGCGCTGGCGCATCCTTGGCGACCTAATACCCGATGGCCTGATACTCATCGATTGTTCGGGGGTCGTTAGGTATGTCAACTCGGCGGCTGAGAGTATCAGCGAAGTATCCCGTCTGATGATTACTGGTCGCCCCTTGAGCGATCTCGTTCAACACTCGCGAATCGATTTTTCGGCAGTGATGGAGGCCTTTGACAGTGCATCCCGGATCAACAAGGTGGTGCGAGATGCAGATGGCAGAACCTATGTGATTTCTACGCGTAGCTACAAGCGACAGTGGAGCGAAGAAAGTAGCGCTTTCATGGTTGTACTGCGCAATCTAGATGCTTTGGCGAGAATTTCCAATCGCCCAACTGGTGAGTCTCCAGGTTTAGCCTTTGTCCCAGTTTCCGGAGAGGCTGTGGCGTCAGACGTCGAGCCTATCATCAGTGGTGCATCAACTGTTGCCCTTGTGGATAGAGGGTTACGTGCCATTGCAATGGGAAGCCGGTTACTGGTTCTAGGTGAGTCGGGCGTCGGCAAAACGGAACTTGCCCGGCTACTTCACCGACGTTCGGGATCAGTTGATCGACCATTTGTTCATGTTAATTGTGGCTCGATTCCCGATTCGTTGTTTGAGTCAGAAATGTTTGGATATGAACGAGGTTCATTTACAGGGGCTTCTACCCGAGGGAAAAAAGGTCTTATTGAGGCTGCCGATGGCGGCACTCTGTTTCTCGATGAGGTTGGCGAAATCCCGTTGCATTGCCAGGCCAAGATGCTGCAAATGCTGGAAGAAGGCCTGATTCACCGAGTGGGGGCGACAGCACCCCGGCGTTTGCGCCTGCAGGTCATTGCAGCAACCAACCGGGATTTGCGCGCCTTGGTCGAGGAGGGGCGATTTCGTCGTGACCTCTATTACCGACTTAGCGTCGTAACCCTTCTTCTTCCCCCTTTGCGCGAGCGAAGGGAATTGATTCCCCTGCTGCTCGATCGTTTCCTGATGCAGGTCAATCAACGCCGGCCTACGCCCATGGCGATCGACCCGACATGCCGTCGCCGCCTCCAGAACTACACTTATCCCGGCAATGTGCGGGAATTGCAAAACATCGTAGAGCATCTAGCGGTGGTCTGTGATCGTGTGGCCTTGGAGTCCGACCTGCCACTGGAGCAAATGGATTTGTCGGAGCCGCGTGGTGCTGATCCTGCAACAGCACCGGCCACGGAAATCTTTGGCGCGGTCGATTTCGCGACCGGCTTCGATTTACGGGAGGCTGTGAAGAGTTACGAATCGGCGCTAATCGAGGTTGCGATCCAGAAAACCGGAAGTAAGCGCAAGGCAGCAGAACTGCTGAGCGTCGACATCGCGACGGTCGTGCGAAAGAGCAAGGCTCAGCTCAGTGCTGAGTGATGGGGATATGCAGCGGCGGCTTTAAAGTGCTGACGGCTTGCATCGCCTAGGTTTCCGAGGGGAAAGGTGGTGCAAAAAAAAGTCATTAAATTCATTTGGTTGGTGTTTTTATTCCCAGTGAGACCAGTTTGGCACACTGTTTGCACTACGGGTTATCGGAGCGGTGAATGCACCAGAGTCGGTCGAGCGATGAGCGACATGCTTGTTGCGGTGGCCGATCTCCAAGACAACCCTAAACGCGAAGAGGAGTCAACCATGAATGATGTGAAACGCTGGCACGAACTGGCTGCCGCTGTTAAACCCGAAACCCGTCTGTTCATTGACGGCAAGTTTGTCGATTCTGTAGATGGGCAACGCTTCACGACATTGAATCCGGCCAATGGCAAGGTCCTCGCCGAGATGGTTCGGGGGAATGAAAAGGATATCGAGTTGGCCGTCAAGGCAGCCCGTCGTGCTTACAAGAGCGGCGTTTGGTCCCGCATGTCGCCGCGCGGCCGGATGGACGTGATGTACAAGATTGCCCGGTTGATGGAGGTGCACGCCGACGAGTTCGCGCTGCTCGACTGCTTGGACATGGGTAAGTCGATTACCGAGTTGACCACCGGGGATGTGCCGTTCTCCGCACTGACCTTCCAATATTTTGGCGAGACCATCGACAAGATCGAAGGCGCAGTGACCAGCACGGACCCGAGCGCACTGCATATGATCGTACGCGAGCCTTTGGGTGTGGTTGCCTGTGTGACCCCGTGGAACTACCCTCTGATGATGGCTGCCTGGAAGGTCGCGCCGGCTCTGGCGGCAGGGAACTCGGTCATCCTCAAGCCAGCGGAGCAGTCGCCCCTGAGTGCCCTGTTGCTGGCAAGGATTTTTGCCGAGGCTGGCGTGCCGGATGGCGTCTTCAATGTGGTCAACGGATTCGGTGAGGATGCCGGCAAGGCCTTGGCCCTGCACATGGATGTGGACAAGATCGGCTTTACAGGTTCGACCGAGGTCGGCAAGCTGATGATGGTCTACTCTGGTCAGTCCAACATGAAGAAAGTGACGACCGAGTGCGGTGGCAAGAGCCCGCAGATCATTATGCCGGATGCCGATCTCAACGCGGCAGTCACCTATGCGGTCAACGGCATCTACACTAATCAGGGCGAGGTCTGCAGCGCGGGTTCTCGTCTGTTGGTGCACGATGCTATCTACGACGATTTCGTGTCACGTTTCGCCAGCGAAGCCAAGCGCTTCCAGCCGGGCGATCCGCTGGACCCGGCGACCACTATGGGGCCGCTAGTCACCCGCGAGCAGCAGAAGCGCGTCCTGGGCTATATCGATAAAGCCAAGAAGGAGGGCGGCGAAGTGGTCATCGGTGGTGGTTCCCCGGCTGGCCTAGAGGCCGGTAACTACGTCCAGCCGACCTTGTTCAAGGGCATCACCGAGGACATGACCATCGCCCGCGAGGAGATCTTTGGCCCGGTGGGTGCTGTGATCCGCTTCAAGAGCTACGACGAGGCTGTTTCCATAGCCAACAACAGCATTTATGGTTTGGCCTCGTCGGTGTGGACGAAGGACCTCAATACCGCCCACAGGCTGGCGCGGGATCTGGAGGCCGGCTTGGTTTGGGTTAATTGCTACGAGCACACGGACATGACCCAGCCCTGGGGAGGCTACAAGCAGTCGGGCCAAGGCCGCGACAAGTGTTTTGAGACCATGCTCGCTCATATGCAGACCAAGTCGGTCTGGATCAATTTGAGCTAATTGTTGGCGCTGCATTCATCCAGGGAGAGAACTCCCTGGATGAATGGGAGTACACGGAGATGTACCGGAGCGCGAAAACCTAGATACTTAAATGGAGGAAAAATGTCGGTAACCAACCTGAACACGGTAGTGGATGGCGAGGATGAAGCTCAGCTAGCTGCCTTGGGGATTACGTCCAGTTTCGATCGCTCTATGAGCACTTGGGAGAATTTCGCCCTCGGTTTTACCTATCTCTCGCCGGTGGTCGGTGTGTACACCGTCTTCACGTTGGCCCTCAAAGCCGGTGGGCCACCCATGTTCTGGTCCTACATTCTGGTTGGTATCGGCCAATTACTGGTCGCCATGATATTTGGCGAAGTAGTGTCGCAGTTCCCAATTTCCGGCGGCCTTTACCCATGGGCGCGGCGGCTAGTCGGAAAGCGTTGGGCATGGATGGCGGCTTGGCTCTACCTCTGGGCGCTCTGCTTTACTATCGCTGCAGTTTCGGTTGGGGGGGCCCCCTTTCTTGGCCAGCTCTTTGGGGTTTCCGGCCCCGAGATGATGGTTGTGCTTGCGGTCGCTCAAATTCTTTGGGTGACGATCTTCAATGTCGGCGGAACCAAAGTACTGGGCCATTCTGCCATGGCCGGTTTTGTCGCTTCGATCATCGGTGCCATTGCGGTGGGCGGTTATCTCCTTGTTTTCCACCGCCACCAGCCGCTGAGTGTTCTGGTCAATAGCTTTGGCGTGGAGGGCACCGGCAGTTATCTCCCTGCCTTCTTCGCGGCCAGCGTTGCCGGTATGTTCGCTTACTACGGTTTTGAGGCTTGTGGCGATGTGGCAGAAGAAACGCCGAATGCTTCCCGCGCCATCCCGAAATCGATGCGCATGACTATCTACGTGGGGGGGGCAGCCTCCATCCTCATTTGTGGTGCCCTGATTCTGGCAATCCATGATATCCCGAGCGTTCTGTCGGGGAATGACGCCGATCCTCTGCGCAGCCTGCTGGTGGCCGCTATGGGAGAAACTGGCTACCTTGGAGTCGTTGTGGTCCTGGTCATTTCTTATGTTTCCTGTTTGCTGAGCCTGCAAGCCTCGGCCAGCCGCCTGCTCTATTCCTATGCACGTGATGAGATGATTGTTGGTAGCAAGCTTTTCAGCAGGATTTCTCCGCGCACCCATGTGCCCATTCCGGCGCTCGTCGTCATGGGGCTGATTCCTTCAGGGATCGCTATTGCCGGTTACTGGTTGCAGGATGCTATTAACGCTATCGTTAGTTTCGCCGCAGTCGGAATCTACTTCGCCTTTCAGATGATCGTTATCGCAACCATAATCGCACGTTTACGTGGCTGGCAGCCAAGCGGACCCTTCCGCCTCGGCACCTGGGCTTGGCCGGTCAATATCGGCGCTCTGCTTTTCGGCGTCGGTGCCATCGTCAACATGGTGTGGCCGCGAAATCCTCAAGATCCGTGGTACAGCAACTACGGCATGCTGCTGTCCAGTGCCATCGTGATTGGCAGTGGCCTGCTCTACATGTGGTTGGCTCGTCCGTATGACAAAAGCAACGCGCCGGCTGGGGATGCCCACATCCTCTATGGCAAGAAAAAAGCCTGAGTGGCGTAACTCAAATTCAGTGCAGGGGAATACTGTGAGCAATGCCATCGAATTCCAAGGGCTGTGTCGTTCCTTTGGTGCGACGCGGGCGGTAGACAACGTCGATCTGGCGATTAGGGAAGGGGAGTTTTTTTCCATGCTCGGCCCTTCCGGGTCGGGTAAGACGACCTGCCTGCGCCTGGTTGCTGGATTTGAATATCCGGACGCTGGCCAGATATTGATTCATGGCAAGCGTGGCGACTTGCTGCCGCCCTATCGGCGGGACGTGAACACCGTTTTTCAAGACTACGCGCTCTTTCCACACATGAACGTGCGGGAGAACGTCGCTTATGGCCTGATGGTCAAAGGTGTGGAGAAGGGTAAGCGACACCGCGAAGCCGACACCATGCTCGAATTGGTCAAGCTGGCCGGCTATGGCGACCGAAAGCCGGCGCAACTGTCTGGCGGCCAGCGCCAGCGGGTTGCGCTGGGGCGTGCACTCATCAATAAGCCGCGCATCCTCCTGCTGGATGAACCGCTGGGTGCCCTCGACCAGAAACTGCGGGAGCAGATGCAGGTGGAACTGCGTGCTCTGCAAAAGCAACTGGGCATCACCTTCGTCTTCGTCACCCACGACCAGGCCGAAGCAATGAGTATGTCCGACCGCGTGGCGGTGTTCAACCAGGGGCGCATTGAACAACTGGCGACACCCCATGAAATTTATTATTCGCCAAAAACCTCATTTGTCGCGGGCTTCGTGGGGGCAGCGAACATACTGGCGGGGGACGCCGCGCTGGCCATTACTGGCCAGGGGGTACAGTGCCTGATCCGGCCCGAGATGATCAAGGTAGTTCCGAGCGGAGTAGGGTTGCCTGTCGGCTGGCGCAAAGTCAGCGGCGTGCTGGTGGATAGTCGCTTCCATGGCGCCAGCAGCCAGCTTTCCGTCTTGGTCGGCGATGTTTCACTGACCGTTGAGGTGGCCGGGTATGACTTCCCAACCCGGGGAGCTCAGGTCAATATCGCCTGGGCGCCCAATGCCCTCGTCCTGCTCGACGGAAGCGCTAGCCATGGCTGAAATCGCGCTGACATCGAACTGGCCCTTGCTTTCCCGGATGAGATCAGCCGCCGGGACTGGCATTGTCCGACGCCCTTTGCTGGCGACAGGCCTTTTGTTGGCGCCCCCTTTAGCCTGGTTCTTCATCGTCTATCTGGGATCCCTTGTCGCACTCCTGGCGCAGAGTTTTTTTACACTCGACGAACTGAGCGGGCAGATCGTTCGTGAATTCTCACTCGACACTTTCAGGACATTGCTCGGGGCCGCCAGCAATTACGACATCGTGCTTCGCACAGTGGCGATGGCTGCCAGCGTGACCCTGGCTTGCGCCGTCATTGCCTTTCCCGTTGCCCTCTTCATGGCGCGACACGCTGCGGGCCATGTCAAGGCTTTGTTCTATCTTGGCGTGATGCTGCCCATGTGGGCGAGCTACCTGGTCAAGGTCTATGCTTGGCGCCAGATTCTGGCCAAGGAAGGGGTGCTTACCTGGCTGCTCGACGGTATCGGCCTGTCTTCGCTGATCGACACGGTGCTGACGGTGCCGGTGGTTGGCGGGCCTTCGCTGACCAGTTCCTATATTGGGATGTTCTTGGTCTTTACTTACCTTTGGCTACCTTTCATGATCCTGCCCATCCAGGCAGCCTTGGAACGCGTGCCGACGTCTCTCGACCAAGCCTCGGCAGACTTGGGCGCCACGCCATGGCAAACGTTCCGGCATGTAACGTTGCCGCTAGCCTTGCCTGGTGTCGTGGCGGGATCGATCTTCACCTTCTCACTCACGCTGGGTGACTATATCGTGCCGGGCGTCATCGGCGCCCCGGGCTACTTCCTCGGCATGATGGTCTACCAGCTACAGGGCACGGCCGGGAATATTCCTCTCGCCGCGGCGTTTTCGACAGTCCCCGTCTTGATCATGGCAATCTATCTCTCGCTGGCGAAGCGAATGGGAGCCTTCGATGCGCTCTGACCGAAAGGCAATTCTGCCGCTCCGTCTGGCGGCCTACTGCGCGCTGGTTTTCCTTCACCTACCGGTGCTGCTCATTTTCATCTATGCGTTCAGCGCTGACGGTAACTCCTACCAGTTTCCTCCTTCAGGACTGACTACCCACTGGTTCGAGGTAGCCCTGGCACGCACGGAGGCCTGGGACTCACTGTGGCTGTCGGTCAAAGTTGCCGCCTATGCGACCCTGATTGCGCTGGTCCTCGGGGCCATGGCAGCCGGCG
>ERZ1645187.2529-NODE-2529-length-15998-cov-17.353698_pt1 | contig 15998 bp, 14 predicted proteins | sample MGYA00575352_ERZ1645187 | MGnify/ENA primary metagenome ERZ1645187 (study PRJEB40837, sample SAMN11349314) | freshwater sediment metagenome | isolation source: river sediment | host: Sediment | place: India: Wazaribad , New Delhi | collected 2017-02-21 ... | reverse complement strand
ATCGTGCCGATGTTGCAGTGCGGCTTCGTCCGCTCGAATTTTGCCTTCGCCATTTGACACTCAGTCCTTGCCAGAATCGGTTGTTGCACGTGACAGCGCCGCCGCCGGTCCCCGGCCGGGGCAGCGTCGCGTGCGGGTTGTCTAGAAAATTGGGGCTACCGTTTCAAGAGCCATTGACGGAGCTGATCGCCCCAGGCTTCGAGCACGCGAACGTGGAGATCGTCCCCCGCCTGATCCAGCGCAACGCCCAGCAGTCCGTTTCCGGCGTATCCGGCGGCGAGCCGGTCCAGCCTGGCCAGCTCCTTGCCCGTCGCGCTATCCTTGAGAACGGTGACGGCAGCGAGCATCGGCTGGCCGCCGAGAACCACGCGCTGCACCGCCGGCGGGATGTTGAACCCATGCACCGTCACCTCGAGGCGCGTGTCGCGGGTGCCCGTGAAGTGCGGCAGCAGCGTCTTCTCGGCCTGGGCCTTGACCATTGCCGCCACCCGATCGCGCAGGTGCTGGCGCGCCTCGGGCGTCTCTGCAATCTGCGTGTACTCGCTGTTCGAGTTCTCGCCGCCCCCGCTGGTGATGTCGGCTGCCGCGACGCGGGCTTCGGCCTTGACCGGCCGCGTCGACTGCGCCTGGACACCGGCGACGTAGTTCTGCTCGGCTTCGGGCCAGTAGACCTCGGCCTCGGGCGCATAGCGAACATCGACGCCGCTGATGCGGATCGACTGCAGCTCGGCTTCGCTCAACGGGTTGGAGATGGTCGCGCACGCCGCCATCGCAATCGCCGTGAGCACCGCAACACCGATCCCGTGCAACCGCAGCGCCTGTGCCTTCATCATTGATCGCCTCCCAGCCGAGGACCGCCAGATTGCGGATGGCCGCAGGCTGTACAATGACGAAAGCGTCACACCCCGAGATTGAACACTATTCACGCACAGTGCGTTCGCCCGGTGCCGAATGCGGCTCAAATTACGCGCTTAGGCCCGAACGCCCTCAGCCTCGCTCGCTCCCGGCCCGACGATCAGCGCTTCTTGGCGGCCTTGCGCGCGGCGTAGCGCTCGTCGCGGGCGCGCTGCCTCTGCGCTTCGAGTGCGGCTTCCTGCTCGATCCGCTCCTGTTCGGCCTTTTGTGCCGCAAGCTCGCGCGCGGCTGCTTCCTCGGCCTCTCGCGCAAGCTGCTCGATGCGCGCCTGCTCGGCGGCGGCGGCCTTGGCGATCTGGCGCGCCTCGCGGGCTTCGGCGATGGCCTTGCGCTCGGCGCGGCGCGCGATGACGGCCGGATCGTCGGGGCCGGGCTTCGAGCGCATCTTGTCCAGCATCGCCTTTTTGGCAGCGGCGGCATCCGCCTGGCGTTCCGCAAGCGTCTTCGTAAAGCTTTTCATCTCACCTCGTTGATGTTTCTCGACAGTCGATCACTTGCGGATGGCCCGCCACTTGTGCGGCCTGTGGCATTCCGCAGCCTGCTGCCAGGGTTCCTCAGGGGCCGCCCGCCTGACTGGTGGAGCGGTTCTTCTTCTTTGCAAACTTGTTCTTCGACGGCGCTGACGCCGGCTTGCCCGGTCCGCTGGTGGCATGTCGCGCAGGCCCGTGCCCGCCAGTACCACCGTTGCCGCCGGGCTTCTTGCCATCGCGGCCGCGCGAGGTCCACCCGCCGGCTTCGCGCTTGCCGCTGTCGCGCCAGCGCGGCTTGTCCTTCTTCTTCTTCGGCGTCGGTCCGGAGCTTTCGGTATCGGCGCGCGCCGGCCGCATCGGCAGGTTCTCGGTCGCGGCGACCGCAGCCGGCGCGCCGTCGTTGCCATCGCCGTTGAGGCGGACGATATGGCCTTCCTTCTTCTTCGCGGTCCGCGCCGCGAGGTCGAACTGGTCGGCAAACTCGCTGACGATCTGGAACCGGGTCTCGCGGTCCTCGATCCTGATGGCGCCGATCTCGGTCTTGGTGACGCCGCCGGCACGACAGATCAACGGCAGCAGCCAGCGCGCATCGGCGTTGCGATCGCGGCCGATGTTGAGGCGGAACCACGTCATCGGGCGTGTGTCGACGCGCCGTGGCCTCGGCGGCCGCGGATCGTCGCGCGCCGCAGCGGCGGGCCCGCCCTCCGCAGGCGCACTCGTGCCGGCGTCGGCGCTGCGCGGCCTGAAGCGAGCGTCGTCGCGTTTCCAGTCCTTGCGCGGGTACTCCCCGCGCTCGCGGTTCTCGCGGGGCTGCCATTCGCGCCGTGGTGGCGGCCCGCTGTCGACGGCGAGTTCCTCGGGAGCCGGCTGCTGCGCGCTATGCATGCGCACCAGCGCCAGCGCGATCGCGTCGGCCGAATGGGCGGCCTGCAGGCTGCCCACCAGCCGCGCCTCGTCCTCGGTCGCGGGCGTCGTGAACCCGGCGTCGGCGAGGAACCTCTCCTGATCGCGGGCGCGGATCTCGTCCGGCCCCGGCGCCGGCCGCCAGCTCACCTTGAGCCGCGCCGACGCGATGATCGCGTCGGCCTTGCGGCGGCGGTTGTAGGGCACGATCAGCACGCACAGGCCCTTGCGCCCGGCGCGCCCCGTGCGCCCCGAGCGATGCAGCAGCGTCTCGCCGTCGTTGGGCAGATCGGCATGGATCACCAGTTCCAGATCCGGCAGGTCGAGGCCGCGCGCGGCGACATCGGTCGCCACCAGCACGCGCGCGCGCCCGTCGCGCAGCGCCTGCAGGGCATGGGTGCGCTCGGCCTGGGTCAGTTCGCCCGACAGCGCCACCGAGGAAAACCCGCGCTCGAGCAGGCGGGCGTTGAGGCGGTTGACCGCTTCGCGCGTGGCAACGAAAACCAGCGCCGCGCGGGCCTCATGGAAGCGCAGGACGTTGACGACGGTGTTCTCGACATCGTGCGGCACCGCGCGATGCGCCCAGTAGTCGATGTCGGCATGCTGTTCGTTGCGGCTCAGCGTTTCGATGCGCACGGCGTCGCGCTGGTAGCGGCGGGCCAACGTCTCGATGTCGCGCGGCAGCGTCGCCGAGAACAGCAGGGTGCGCCGCTCGGTCGGCGTCGCGTCGAGGATGAACTCGAGGTCCTCGCGGAAGCCGAGATCGAGCATCTCGTCGGCCTCGTCGAGCACGACCGCCTGCAACCGGGAGAGGTCGAGGCGGCGGCGTTCCAGATGGTCGCGCAGGCGTCCCGGCGTGCCGACGACGATGTGCGGGCCGGCCTCGAGCTGGCGGGCTTCGGCGCGTGCGTCCATGCCGCCGACGCAGGTGATGACGCGGGCGCCGGTGGCGTCGTACAGCCAAGTCAGCTCGCGGCAGACCTGCATGGCGAGCTCGCGGGTCGGCGCCACGATCAGGGCCAGCGGCGCCGTCGTCTCCGCCATCCGCTCCGCCTCGCCGAGCAGGGTGGCGCCCAGCGCCAGGCCGAACGCGACGGTCTTGCCGGAGCCGGTCTGCGCGGAGACGAGCTGGTCGCGGCCGGCGGCGCTGTCGGCCAGCACCGCCATCTGAACGGCGGTCGGGGCGTCATAGCCGCGCGCGGACAGGGCGCGAGCCAGCGCGGGATGCGTGGTCGGGAATGCCATGGATGCTGTGGTCTCGAACAAGGGCCACGCCACCGGGCGCCTGCGCGGATGTGCGGAGGCGCGGATGCGGCCGGGGATCAAGCACATCCCCTACCCGGTATCGCGGCGAGCCGCCAGACGACTTCTCGCCACGGGCCTGATCGACCTTCGGTCAGGCCGAGGCGCCTTCGATCGGCTAAAGGATCAATTCGGGGAGGATCGGCAAATCAGGGGCTCACCCGCCGAAACCTGAGCGCAGGCGGATGGAGCGGGTGATGGGAATCGAACCCACGTATTCAGCTTGGAAGGCTGCTGCTCTACCATTGAGCTACACCCGCGCCGGGCCCGATGGCGCGTTTGCCGCCGTCGGGAGCCGGTTTGATAGCCGCTTCGGCCGGCGATGTGAAGGCCCACCGAGCGCCGCGGTGACCACCACCCGCTACCCGCCGCCCCGCACTGGCGAGCCGCGTCTCAGCCGAGCCGGCGGCGGAATTCGTCGTAACCGTACGAGCGGATCACCCGGTAGGTATCGTCCTCGTCGAGGATGGCCAGATCCGGAAGCGGCGTGCCGTTGAAGGTGGTGTTCTTGACGAACGAGTACTGCATCATGTCGGTGAAGACGAGGCGGTCGCCGGCTTTGAGCGGCCGGTCGAACGAATAGCTGCCGATGACGTCACCGGTCATGCAGGTCTTGCCGCCGAGGATGTAGCCGTGGGGCTTCTCGCCGGGCTTGCCCGCACCGATGATCTCGGGCGTATAGGGCACTTCCAGAACGTCCGGCATGTGCGTCGAGGCGGACGTGTCGAGGATGGCGATGTCGGCGCCGTTTTTCATGGTGTCGAGCACGGTCGCGACGAGATAGCCGGTGTCGACGACGAGGCCGGCCCCCGGCTCCAGGATCACCTCGAGGTGCGGCCAGGCGGCGCGGAACGATTTGAGCGCCGCGATCAGATGCGCCACGTCGTAGCCCGGCTTGTTGACGAAATGGCCGCCGCCGAAGTTCACGGTGTGCACGCGCTTCAGATACGGGCCGAGGGTCCTGCCGACGTGCTCGATGAGCCCGACGGACCCCGCGTCGGTCGCCTCGCACAGCGCATGCGTGTGCAGGGTGTGGATGTCGTCCCACGGCAGCGCGTCAAGCTGATCGACGGGCGTGCCGAAGCGCGATCCGGGCGCGCACGGGTTGTAGAGGTCGCCTCCGAGCGTGACAAACGAGAAGCCGGGGTTGACGCGCAGCCCCGCCTTCTTGCCGGCCGCCTTGACCATGCCGATGTGCCGGTCGATCTGCGACGGGGTGTTGAAGTAGATGTGGTCGGCCACTTCGACCAGTTCGTCGATCTCGTCGTCGGAATAGGCCGGCGCGTAAACGTGCACCTCCTTGCCGAACTCCTCGCGTCCCATGCGCGCTTCGTAGAGCCCGCTGGCGGTGGTGCCGTCCAGGGTATCGCGCATCAGCGGGAAAGCCGCCGGCATCGCCCAGGCTTTCGTCGCCAGCAGGATCTTGACGCCGGCCTCGCGCTTGATGCGCGCGGCGACCGCGAGGTTGCGCTTCAGCGCGGCGACGTCGAGGACGTAGGCGGGCGTCGCCATGGCAGCGGGCAGTTTCGGGAGCGATGTCACGGGAGGGCCATCCGGTCAGAAGCCGTGGCGAACGGCGCCACCGGCGCTATATGGCATCGCCCGGCGACGCAATCCACTCCGGCGCTGTCAGCGCCCCGGTGCACCTTTCTCCTCTTGGCCGCCGGCTTCAGCTATCTCGTCGGCAAAACCGTGGTTGACGTCGCGGTGATTGGCCTCGTCGAGCCGGACTTTCTCGACCACGTCGCGCAGGCGGGCGTCCGCGCCGAGCTTCCAGTAGTCGATGGCGATTTCTGGTGCCGGGATGTTCTCGCTGACGCCGGCGTCGATATCGGCGAGATACTGCGTGTAACTGACGACCGCCTCTTCCTCCAGATAGCCGACGAACCGGTGCGCCACGCGCGGCCAGAACAGGTAGAGCAGGAAGAAGGCGTTGAAGAAGATGCCTTGGGCGACCAGCACGAGCAGCCGTTCGGTCCACGAGGGCTTGGCCACTTCCATGAACGTCATCAGGTGCATGCGCTCGTTTTCGGCCTCGTCGAGTAGCGTCGCGATCCAGCCGCGATCATCCTCGAAGCGGCGTAACGAGCGCAGGTGGACGAGCGCGCCGCCGACCATGCCGGGAACCGCAGCGACCGTCTCGAGCACCACGGCGCGATGGCCATAGCGCTTGGCGAAGAACATATCCGCGAAGAAGCGCAGGAATTTGACGAGGCCGAGCGCCAGCCGGTCGCCGACGCCTTCCGGCACGTGATGCACTCCGCCGACCGCCGGGAGGGGCTGCTGGGTGACAGAGGGCGGCGGGGAGCGTCGGGATCGCATGGGCGGACGTGGCTCCGGCTCGGTGAGACCGAAGCGAACGCACGTCGGTGCCGACTTGTTCCGGCTGCCGCGCTTGGTGTTGCGGGCGCATGCGCATCCTCTATCGAAAGCCGCTATAGCCCCCGCTCAAGGCTCGATGCGAACTTCGAAGTTTCGCGATTGCCGGGTGCCGTCGGTTGCCAGCGCTTCGACCGCGAAGCGATCGCTGCCCGCCGCCCCAGCGCGCGCGGTGTAGTAGACGCCGGTACCGGTGGCCGCACTACCCGCGCAGGCGGCGGCGCCGGCCGAGGCTATCGTCGTCGGCTGGCCTTCGCGGAACGACACGTCGCCCTGCGACGGCGGCGCGACGACACGCAGGGTTGGCGCCGGCAGCGGCTTGCAGGCCTCGCCCAGCGCCGCATAGACGAACACGCGCGCCGGGCGCCCCGGCACGACCGGCGTGGTCCGCGTCGCCGCGTCCTGCGTGACAGTCCCGCCGTTGACTGAAGGCTCCCCCGGCCCCGCAGCCGGCGAGCAGGCCGCCAGTGCGAGCATCGGGAGCAGGAAAGTCAGCCTGAGAGTTCGCAATGTGGTTTCCGCGCCAAAGCAAACGGGCGCCGATGGTAGCCGGCGCCCGTCGAACCTGTCAGGTCTTCACCGCGAACAGCTCCGGCTGCTCGGCGCTGGTCATCTCGCGCATGTGCCACGGCAGGCCCTGCTTGCCGATCTCGTCCATGAACGGCTTCGGCGGCAATTGCTCGACGTTGTAGACGCCGCCGGGCTTCTTCCAGTGGCCCTGGAACAGCATCATGGCGCCGACCACGGGCGGCACGCCCGTCGTGTAGGACACAGCCTGCGCGCCGGTTTCCTTGTAGCTCTCGGCGTGATCGCAGACGTTGTAGATGATGGCGCGCTTCTCCTTGCCGTCCTTCTTGCCGACGAACACACAGCCGATCGACGTGCGGCCCGAATAATTCTCACCCAAGGACGACGGCGGGGGAAGCAGCTCCTTCAGGAACTCCATCGGGATGACGGGGTTGCCCTTGTACATGACGGGATCGATGCGGGTCATGCCGACGTTCTGCAGCACTTCGAGATGCTTGATGTAGTTGTCGGAGAACGTCATCCAGAAGCGGATCTGGTTCAGCCCGCGGATGTGGCGGACGAGGCTTTCCTCCTCCTCGTGATAGATGAGGTAGCTCTTGCGCGGGCCGACTTCCGGATAGTCGATCATGGCCGAGATCGACAGCGGGTCGATGTCGATCCACTGGCCGTTCTTCCAGTACTTGCCGCGCTGCGTCACCTCGCGGAGGTTGATCTCCGGATTGAAGTTGGTGGCGAACGCCTTGCCGTGGCTGCCGTCGTTGCAGTCGATGATGTCGATGGTGTCGATCTCGTCGAACAGGAACTCCTGCGCGTAGGCGCAATAGATGTTCGACTGGCCGGGATCGAAGCCGCAGCCGAGGATCGCCATGATGCCGGCGTCCTTGTAGCGATCCTGGTAGGCCCACTGCCAGGAATACTCGAACTTGGCGACATCGCGCGGCTCGTAGTTGGCGGTGTCCATGTAATGCGTGCGCGTCGCGAGACACGCATCCATGATCGGCAGGTCCTGATACGGGAGCGCCATGTTGATGACGAGGTCGGGCTTCACCCGCTCGATCAACTTGATCGTCTGATCCTTGTCGTCCGCATCGACCTGCGCGATGTCGATCGGCGTGACGCAGCGCTTGGCCACCTTCTCGCAGCTCTCGATGCGGCGCGACGCCAGCGTGATCGACTTGAACACGTCGCGGTTCATCGCGCACTTCTGGGCGGTGACGGAGCCGGCGGCGCCTGCGCCGATGATGAGGACGTTGTCCAAGTCTTCTCTCCCGCAACGAGGGTGGTCCGCCGCCGACCATGACGCAGCATCGTGACAGATGTTCTGCGTTCGGCGTCGGGTCGAATTAGTGCAGCTGGGCATTGATTACAATCCCCGCGCCTTCCCGCCGCCAGATCGGAGCCTCCGAGTGCACGTTGCGCCCAGCCCCTGCGATGGAACGGCCCGGGCCGCCGGTTAACCGTTCCCACCCGGAAATTTGTGTCGGATGGGGAACCTGGAAGCCCGCTCGCGCGTCTTCCCGGCGACAACACTTACGCTCAGGGAGAGAAGTCATGGGCAACCTGCTGCACTACGCCATCGTGTTCCTGGTCGTGGCGCTCATCGCCGCGCTGTTCGGCTTCGGCGGCGTCGCCGGAACAGCCATGGAAGGCGCCCGCATCCTGTTCTGGGTCGCGATCATCCTGTTCGTCGTCTCGATCGTCGTGAATTTCCTGAGACGGGCCTGACGCTCGTCGCCCATCGGCGGCCGCACTTGCGACGCACGTTTCCGAGCCTGGCGCCGCAAGGTGTCGGGCTCGACTCGTAGCAGGTAAGGGGAACCGACATGAGCCGCCACGACGAGGTGCCCGCGACGATCAGATCAGGTCCGCCGGCGCGATCGCCCGCGGAGGTCCGCGGGCGCCTCATTCTTCTGTCGCTCGGTCTGCTGCTGCCGACGCTGTCACTGGTGCCGCTCGGTGGCCTCTATCTTTGGGACAGGGGCTGGTTGCTCTGGTGGGCGCTGGCGGCGCTGTCCGCCGTCGGGTTGATCGTCTTCCTCGAGCGGCGCCTGATCTGGCCGGCGAGCCGGACCGTGCCGCCGGGAGAGGCGTTGACCCAGCAGACTCAAACCTATTCCCCGCGTGAGGAAGCTGCCTGGCGCGACGTGCTCGACATCGCGCAACGGATCGAGCCGGACAAGCTCGACTCGCAGCAGGCGGTCATCGATCTGGGCCTCTCGACGGTCGAGACCGTGGCGCGCCGACTGCATCCGGAGAAGGACGATCCGCTCTGGCAGTTCACGATGCCGGAAGCGCTCGCGATCTCGGAGCGCGTCAGCCGGCGTCTGGCCGGCTTTGTCACGACCCACATTCCGTTCGGCGACCGACTGACACTGGCGAATTTCTTCACCGTCTATCGCTGGCGCGGCGCACTTGGCGTCGCCGAGAAAGCCTATGACGTCTGGCGCATCCTGCGCCTGGCCAACCCCGTCACTGCGGCCACCAACGAAGCCCGCGAGCGCCTGTCGCGGGCCATGCTCCAGTACGGCAAGGAGCATGTCACGCGCCAGCTTGCCGCCGGATTCGTCGAGGAGGTCGGACGCGCGGCGATCGATCTCTACGGCGGAAGGCTGCGGGTCGTGGGTGCACCCTCGGTTGCCAACGGCAACGGCGCCGCGGGCACGGTGGATGGCACTTCCGGTGCCACGGCCCTCGAGGTGCTGATCCTCGCCCGATCGGCCACGGCGGGAGCGACGCTCGCCGCCGATCTCGAACAACTCGCAGGCGGCAGAGCGGCGCCTGGACTGGCAGTGCGCGTCATCGTCGGCTCGACCGAGCCTGATGCTGCCGTCGACGAAGCGGTCGCGGCGCTCGACCGCGCCGACCTCGTGTTGTGGCTGATCGGAGACGAAACGGAGCCGAGCCATGCCGCGCTATCGACGTTTGCCGGTAAACTCGCCGCAGCGGCCGATCGCCTGCCGCCCGTCATCGTAGCCGTTGCCGCACAGGACCGCGACGCGCCGTTGCTTCCGCAACCACTCGAGCTGCGCAAGACGGTGGTCGTCGATCTCGAAGCCGAGAATGGCGAAGCACGGCAGCTCGATCTGGCGGCGCTGCTGGCATCGGTCGAGCATGCCGCGCGTCGCGTTCATCACGTTCGCATGCTTCAGCGCAGCAAATCCGACGGTTCGTGGATCCTGGGCGCCCGCCAGGCGGCGTCCGCCGCCTTCAACCTCGCTCGCTCTGCCGTCCGCCGACGCGACGGCACCTCCGATACGTGAGCGTCGCAGTGTTTCGGTGTTTCGACGCTGCTCCGCGGAACCAGCGGACTATCTCCGCGTTGTGCAGCCACGAGACACCCACCCAACAACGGAGAATACACCCATGGCTCAGTCCACACCTTCGATGCGTCAGGCTGATTCGCTGGCGGGCTCGATCGCCAACGACGTCGCCGACAAGGCGTCCGAGTACGCCGGCAAGGCCGGGCAGCAGATCGACCGGGCCATGGACAGCGCCTCGCGTACCGCTCGCGACGTCGCCGATCAGACGCGTGAAGCCGGTGAGCGCGTGCAGCAGGTCGCTGGCAATTTGCGCGGCGCAGTCGACAAGTCCGTTCGCGAACAGCCTATGGCGACGCTTGCCGTTGCCGCCGCTCTCGGCTTCGTCGTCGGCGCGCTGTGGAAATCGTAAGCGCCACGCACTACGAGCCGCTCACGCGCGGCACCTGACATCACCAAGCGGGGAGGGCACCCATGTTCCAAGCCATCATCAATCGCGCGCAGTCGGCGATCAACGATGCGGTCGCCAGCGCTGCAACGCGCGCACTTATGGCGGTGCCCTTCCTGCTCGCTGCCGGCTTCGGCGTGGCCGCTCTGTATCTGCGCCTTGCGCGTGAGTACGGCGCGGAGACGGCCACCATGCTCATGGCCGCACTCTGGACCGCGGTAGGTCTCGTTGTCGCTGCCATCCTGGCATCCAGACGCAACGACGATGACACGTCTGGAGCGTCGGACGACGCCTATGAGGACAAGCGCAGCGAAACGGCGGCTTCGGGTGACACTGCTCAGCCGACGACGGGGCCAACGCTAGCCTTCTCGGGTGCCGAGAAGGATCTCCTTCTCGCGGCATTGACGAGCGCGGCCCCCATCGCCATGCCGCAACTCGCACGCCTTCTGTTACGGAACCTCCCCCTGATAGCGGTCATCATCGCGGCGTACTTCGTTCTGACGAGGGCGCCCTCCCCAACCGCGGACGAAGTCGCAGAGCGGATGTCTGCCGCTCCCGCCGAATAGGTCTGTTCCTCGAAGTTCTTCGTCACGCATTTTCCCTCGACGACCTCACGCGGCGATCCGGCAACGGTTTGCCGTGTTTTTCATGACGCGCGCCTTTTTACGGAACTGCTCGCGAACTTTGCGCCGACGTCCGCGTTTGTTGCGGTGGGACGTCGTTGGCCAACGCGTGGCCACTGCCTCGAGGGGAGACCACTATGCCGATGGTTGCCGGAACGATCCGAGACGTAGCCGCGGCGCTCGTCATCGCTGCGCTGCTCATCGCCGCGCTCGTCCTCGGCAGCGCCATTCTGATCCCGCTTGCGCTTGCGACGATCCTGTCGTTCATCCTGGCGCCCATCGTGAAGCGCCTGGCGCGCTGGCGCATTCCGCGCGCCGTAGCCGTCATGATCGTCGTCACGCTCGCTGTCGCCGGCTTGCTTGCCGCTTCGGCTGTGTTCAGCGCACAGCTCCTCTCGCTCACCGCCTCGCTCGCGACCTACAAGGACAACCTTGTGCAGAAGGTTCGCATGGTGACCGGATCGAATTCGGACGCGAGCATCCTGAAGCGTGCCAGCGAGTCGATCGACGTGCTCGAAAATGCGTTGAAGCACGAGATCGAGAATGGCGGAACCGGCGTGCCAGCACCGGCCACAGGCGCACCGGCAGGCGTCTCGACGACCGACGGCAAGGGCCAGCCTCAAATCGTCACGCGCAGCGATGGCGCAGGCTACGGCGCTCTCGGCACGGCCATCGAGGTAGCGGCGAAAGCCGGTCTGACGCTGCTGTTCACGATCTTCCTGCTGATCCAGTTCCGCGACCTGCGCGATCGCATCGTGCGTGTTGCCGGCGTCTACAACATGACCGCGACGACCGCCGCACTGAGCGACGCCGGCGCCCGGCTTTCGCAACTGTTCCTGTATCAGGCGCTGCTCAATAGCGGCTTCGGCATCTTCGTCGGCGTCGCTTTGTGGCTGATTGGCGTCCCCAATCCCTCGCTGTGGGGCGTTGCGACGGCGGTCATGCGCTTCGTGCCTTTCATCGGTTCGTTCCTCTCCGCGGTGCCGCCGATCCTGCTCGCCGCAGCAGTCGATCCCGGCTGGAGCATGGCGCTCATGACGCTTGCGTTGTTCGTCATCGGCGACGTCACCATGGGCCATTTCGTAGAGCCGCTGGTGCTCGGCAAACGCGTCGGCCTTTCGCCGTTCGCGATGGTCGCTGCCGCGAGCTTCTGGACCATGATATGGGGACCGGTCGGTCTCGTGCTGGCGGCGCCGTGGACCATGTCGCTCGTGGTGCTAGGCCAGTACATTCCGCGCCTCGAGTTCCTGAGCATCCTCCTGGGCGACACGCCGGCACTTTCGCCTGACGAGCAACTCTATCATCGCCTGCTTTCAGACGACGCGATCTCGGCCGCCGAGCAGGTGAGCCCCGACCTCGATGCCAGTTCTGCCATCACCGTCGGCGACGGCGTCATCCTGCCGGCACTGCGGCTTGCCGCGCGTGACCATCGCCTCGGCCGCTTCGACGCGGAGCAGGTTGCCGACATGGCGGTGACGTTCAAGGGCATCGTCGATATGGTGCCGAAGCTGGCAGACGACGGAGCTGAAAGGCCATCGGGTGTCGTGCTCGCGGCGCGCGGCCCGATCGACGCAATGGCCGCACACTATGCTGCGGCAGCACTTGCGCACGCATCGGGCTGCAGCGTCACGGCACTCGACCAGACGACCGGCTTGATGGCCGTGACCAGCCTCAAGGAAACCAGCCGCACAGGTGGCCCGGACTGGATCACGATCATCACCGTCGGCGGCACCGAGCCCCGCCATCTCGATTTCCTCGTGCAACGCGCCGAGCGCGCATTCCCCAAGGCGCGCATCCTCGTTCTCGACGGTACGCAGATGGCCGACGAGACCGGCGCACCGGCGCGGCGCACCGAAGCGAACAAGCCGGTCTGGTGGACGGCGCTTGCCGATATCGGCCGTCTCATCGCGTGCGCGGCGCCGACGCGTGACGTCGTGAGCGAGAACGATCGCGGCCGTATGGAAAGCCGTGCACGCATCGCTGCCGACACGGCCTGAACAGGAGCATGCGCGATGCTCGGTGCTCGCATCTTTTCTCCTGGCGAGTTGGAACCCGGCAAGAGCAGCGACGTTATCGAGGCAAGGCGGAGGCGAGGTAGCCAATGCTCGGCGGCAGGGCCGCCTTGGATAGGTAACAGGTAGCGAGGTACGACAATGGCTGGTACGGGCGACAAGATCAAAGGTTACGCCAACGAGGCGATGGGCAACATCAAGCAGGGCGTCGGCAAGCTGGTCGGGTCCGAGAAGATGCAGGTCGAGGGCAAGGCCCAGGAAATCAAGGGAGAGGCGCAGCAGACCATCGGCACCGTGAAGGACAAGGCTCACGACGCCTACGAGGGTGCCAAGGACAAGGCGTCGGACGCCTACGACAGCGCCACGCAGTCGTCCACCGCCGACAAGGCCAGCGGCTACGCCAACGAGGCCATGGGCAAGGTGAAGCAGGGCGTCGGCCGCGTTACCGGCTCGGTCGAGACAGAGGCCGAAGGTCTCGCTCAGGAGGCCAAGGGTGAGGCGCAGAAGGCGCGCGGCGACATCAAGAAGTCGGTCGGCCGCTGAACTCCCAGCCACAAACGAAGAAAGCCCCGGTCACGAGACCGGGGCTTTCGCGTTTTCAGAGTGCGACCATCAGAACTTGATGCGCGCGCCGGTCATGACCGCGTCGAAGCGGATGTCATGATCGGTGATCGTCAGCAGATCGGTGATGTCGTCAGCCCAGTAGTGGCGATACGAAACGTACAGCTCCATCGCTGCCGCATCGATATGCTGGACCACACCAACGCCGATCGTCTCGGCCGTCTCGTTGAACAGGCTCTGGTCGAAGGCGAGGAACGGGCCGGAGTTGATCGCAATGCCGTTGTCCCAGATGCGATAGTACTCGCCGTAGATCGCGGTCTGGCCGAGCGGCAGCCACTTCCGCAGGATACCACCCTTCACGTAGATGTACTTCTCGTCGAGCAGTTCCGCGACCGGGAACGGCGACTCGGTCCAGTGGCGCATGCCGCCCGCCATGGTCAGGAACAGGCCGGTGGGCTCGTGGAGCAGCGAGAACGAACCGACGTAATCCTCGTGGTCCGGAATGCCGTTGGTGCCGTTCGGCAGCAGCGCCGGCAGCGCGTCGGAGTCGATCGTCTTGCCATTCTGGTAGCCGATGCCTGCCTTCACCGAAACGCCGTTGAAGGAGCCCGCATAACGGAGAGCCACGGCATAGTCGTCGTCCTCGCCCCAGCTTGCCGAGAAGATGAAGCCGGCGAGAACCGGGCTGTCGTAGCGGACGAAGTTACCGCGACCACCGTCGAGGTTGCCGCGCCACAGATCACCCATGATCGAGAACTGGGCTGTGCCACTGGTGCCGACGAAGACGAGACCCGGCACGAGCACGCCGAGGGAATCGTTGGCGCTGCGCAGGAAGAAGCCTTCGTTCCAGGTCTCCACACTCGACAGCGACACGGCGCTCGTGCGCGAGAGATCCATCTCGGCGATGTTGTCGGTCGCGTTCGACTGCTGACCGACCGTCACGCGGCCGACGCGCTTGTTCTCCAGCCACCAGTTCGAGTGACGAACATTGAGGCGCTGCGAGTCGTCGTTGAAGCCAAGGACGACGCCGCCCGCGCCGGTCGTGATCTGGCCCTGGTCGACGAAGTCGGAGTTGGCAGAGCCAGCCTCGATCTCGATCAGGTAGCCCGCGCGCCATTCGGCGTCGATCGTGGCCGAGCCTTCGAAGCCGAAGTGGGTGGTCGCCGTCTTGTTGTTGACGACGTAGGTGTTGCGCTCGGTCGCATCATCCCAGAACAGCACCGCCTGATTGACGCTGCCGTAGACCGTCAGCGACACCTTGCGATTGCCCTTGCGCGCGGTCGTCGCCTCGAGTTCGGCAATGCGCTCTTCGAGATCAGCGCAGCAGTCGCCACCGAGGTCGGCGGCCGAAGCGCTCGACGCCAGGCCAAGCAGCGCAACGGCCGCCAGCGCTGCAATGCAAGTTTGCGTTCTCATCAAATGCCCCCATGAACGGCGCCGCATCGAATCCGGCCACCTGAATGTCCAGATTCGGCTTATGCGATTCGCAGCAGGCGGGCCAACCGGCCATTCAGGCGACAGCACGCGATGTGTCCCGCAAGGAGAACGCGTGTCGCCCAAACGCTACAACTTTGGCGATGTTGCCCGCTTAGGAGGCAGCGGCACGGGCAGGGACGCATTGTTTTCCACAGACCTTGCACTTCGCCGTGTGGACGACGCGGCGCCCGGCGGCCTGGCGCGTCAGCCGCCGCGCCGGTATCGCGGAAGACAGATCGCCCTGCGGCGTCGGGATCTGGTTGTAAGAGCAATTGGAGGGGCCGCTTCCGCCGCCCCTCCAATGCCCATCAAAGATTCTCGTAACAGGGTCGAACTCAACGCCCCCCGCGCAGAAGATCGCTGGAGCCGCCGCCACCGCCGCCACCGCCGCTCGACTTGGGCGCACGATAGACCTGCGGGGGCGCCTTGTAGACCTGCTTGGCCGGCTTCTCCCGTTCAACCTTCTTCGCCGGGCGCTCCTCGCGCTGACGTTGACGCGCCTGTTCCGCTGCACGCTCCCGCTGACGCTCCTGCCGCGCTTCCTCTGCTGCACGCTCCCGCTGACGCTGACGTTCCTCGCGGGCCTCCTCGGCCTCACGCTGACGGCGGCGCTCCTGCCGGGCCTCTTCGGCCTCGCGGTCGCGACGCGACGTATCCGGCGCGCCGGCGCAGGATGAGCTTTCCTGCCGCCAGAACCAGCCGAGCCAGATTTCGAGATCACTCGACGAAGCACTGGCCACGTCGAGCTTCTTCATCGAACCCTGATAGCTCTTCTCGAACATTTCAAGGGCGGAGCGGGTCGTGTCGACATCGCCCGTCACGGCGCCGTCGTAGCAGCGGCTGTTCTTCAGCACCGTCTGGATCTGCTTCAGATAGGCGATGCGCCGCGCGCCCTCTTCGGCGCCCACCGCACCCGTCAGCGGGAAGTCGCGATCCGGGCCAGTGCTGAAGGCCGCCGTGTTCGCCGCAACCTTGATGGCGTCGTTGGCCGTGCGCGCCTTCTCATCGGCGACCCGCTTGGCTTCGGCGTCGCGTTCCTGACGTGCCTTTTCTTCGGCGAGACGCCTCGCCTCGGCCTCACGCTCCTGACGCGCCTTTTCGTCGGCGAGACGCTTCGCCTCGGC
>ERZ1645187.2528-NODE-2528-length-15999-cov-17.055883_pt1 | contig 15999 bp, 16 predicted proteins | sample MGYA00575352_ERZ1645187 | MGnify/ENA primary metagenome ERZ1645187 (study PRJEB40837, sample SAMN11349314) | freshwater sediment metagenome | isolation source: river sediment | host: Sediment | place: India: Wazaribad , New Delhi | collected 2017-02-21 ... | reverse complement strand
TCGATGTACTACGATCCGATGATCGCCAAGCTCGTCACCCACGCGCCGACCCGCGCCGAGGCGATCGACATCCAGGCCGAGGCGCTCGACGCCTTCTACATCGACGGCATCCGCCACAACATCCCGTTCCTGACGGCGCTGATGCAGCATCCGCGCTGGCGGAAGGGTGAGCTTTCGACCGGCTTCATCGCCGAAGAGTTCCCCGAGGGCTTCAAGCCGCGCTCACCCGAGGGCGAGGACTTCAAGGTGCTGGCCGCCGTCGCCGCGGCCATCGACCATCTGAACAACGTGCGCCGCCGCGAGATCACGCATCAGATGGACGGCTCGCCGGTCAAATTCCGCGTCCGCCGCGTCGTCGATCTCGGCACGCAGCGCCAGAACGTGCAGGTCGAGGGTGCCATCGACGGCCCGATCAAGGTCGCCATGCTCGACGGCAATGGCGCCGTGACCGACACGCTGGAACTCGCGTCGCGCTGGTGGCCGGGCGATGCGGTCTGGTCCGGCGTCGTGCGCGACAAGGACGTGTCGGTGCAGGTGCGCCCGATCCTCAACGGCTACGACCTCGCCTATCGCGGCATCCATCTGCCGGCCCGCGTCTACACCGAGCGGGAGGCGGAACTGGCGGCGCTGATGCCGGAAAAGGTCGGCGCCGACATGTCGAAGTTCCTGCTCTGTCCGATGCCGGGGCTGATCAAGTCGATCGCCGTCGATGTCGGCGCCGAGGTGAAGGCGGGCGATCCGCTGGCCGTCGTCGAGGCGATGAAGATGGAGAACATCCTGCGCGCCGAGCGCGACGGTGTCGTCAAGAAGGTCAACGCCAAGACCGGCGACAGCCTCGCGGTCGACGCCGTCATCCTCGAGTTCGCCTGACAGGTGGGAGTAGGCGAAGCGCGCCGCTAGCGATCCGCATTCCGTCTCTCCCCGTGGTCTGCATTTTCAACGGGGGGGGGCTACACCTCGCAGGTTCAGGTGCTTCGCCCCCTGCTTCCTACTCCCTGCTTCCTACTCCCTACTCCCGATCTCCCTGACCTCGGAGCGCACCGCATGACCCGCCGCCTCATCTCTTCCGGCTCGCCGTTCGAAGCGACCATGGGCTACTCGCGCGCCGTGGTCGATGGCGACTGGGTGTTCGTGTCCGGCACCACCGGCTTCAACTACGACACCATGAGCATCTCCGACGACGTGGCCGAGCAGGCGGCGCAGGCGTTCCGCAACATCGAGAAAGCGCTGGCCAACGCCGGGGCGAGCCTCAAGGATGTCGTGCGCGTGCGCTACATCTACCCGCGCGCGGAAGACTTCGAGCCGACGCTGCCCGTACTCGGCCAGCACCTCGGCGAGGTTCGCCCGGCTGCGACTCTGATCGTCGCCGGTCTCGTCGATCCGCGCATGAAGATCGAAATCGAAGTGACGGCGCGCCTCGCCGCCAAGTGACCAGCCTCGGTCTGTTCTTCGCTGCGGCATTTGCCGAGATCGCCGGGTGTTTCGCGTTCTGGGCGGTGCTGCGGCTCGGGGCGTCGAAGCTGTGGCTGATGCCGGGCGTCGTATCGCTCGTGCTGTTCGCGTGGCTGCTGACCCGCGTCGAGACCGAGTTCGCTGGCCGAGCCTATGCGATTTACGGCGGCATCTATATCGCTGCTTCACTTGTCTGGCTGTGGACGGTCGAGGGCCGCACGCCCGACCGTTACGACCTGATCGGAGCCGCCGTCTCGATTGCTGGCGCCGCAATCATCCTGCTGGTGCCGCGAACGCCGTGACTGCCGCGCGCACGGGCGGCGAGACCGACTGGCGGCCAGTTGGGCCAGCGGATGCTTCCGCGCAGCCGCAGGACCGTACCTGCCCGCGGGAAGGGTCGGTTAACGTCTCTCTGGCATCTTGCCCGGCCGTCGCGTTTAGTCGGTGATGTCCGGGTCATGCTTGCTTCCCTGATCTCCATGTTCAGTTTCGCCGGCCGCAGTAACCGCGCCGGGTTCCTCGCCACGGCGCTCGTGATCGGCGCGCTGCAGCTTGCTGGCGGCGCGCTGCTGCTGTCGGTTGCGGAAACCTTACGCGGTGTGGCGGAGGTGGTGCTCGGCGGAGCCATCACATGGATGCTGTTCGCCGCCGTGGTGAAGCGCCTGCACGACATCGGCCGCAGCGCCTGGTCGCTGCTCGCGGGGCTGGGGCTGACGTTCGCCGGCACACTGCTGGCGGCATTCGTCGGCGTCGCGCTGTACCCGCTCGAACGACTGGTGGTGCCCTCGGCCGAACTCGCCGTCGTGCTGATGATCGCGTCGGCGGTGCCGCTGACGCTGTTGACGTGGCTGCATGCGGTTCCGGGTGACGACGGCGCCAACGCCTATGGCGCGCCGCCGGCCTCCCATGCGCGCGTCAGCCTCAGCCCCGGCCTCGAAGGTGCCTGACGCGCCGACCTACGCGAGCTTTTCCGCGTGCCGCCTGAGGCTGTCGAGGATCGGCTCGAACGCTTCCTCGTCGCGCGTCTCCGGATAGACCATGTAGACCGGATAGACGAACTTGCGCGCGCGCGCCGAGCGCTTGAGCCGCCCGCGCGCCACGTGTCGCGCAACAATGCGCTGCGGGAAGTAGCCGGAGACGCCGTTCTCGATCACGTAGTCGAGCGCCATCGGACCGATATCGAGGTTGAGCCCCGGGTTCGCGAGCTTCGGGAAAGCGGCGGCGTGATCCTCGCGGAAGTCGGGTCCCCAATCGACGTAGACGTAGTCGCTGGCGTTGACGCGCGTGCTCGCGCGATTGCCCGACACCATCACGAACTCCTCGTCGAACAGATGCTCGAGCGTCAGTCCCGGCGGCTGCACCGGCAGATACATCACCGCGACATCGAGCGTTCCCTCGATCAGACGCTGGGTCAGCACGTGCGACAAACCCGCACTCGCCGACACCGCGATGTCGTTGATGTTGGTTCGCAGCCAGCCGATCCACTTGAGCAGGAAGCCTTCGTAGAGGCCGCTCGGCGCACCGATGGCGAGGTGATCGCGGTGCTGGTCCGTGAGGCCGACCTCGAGCTGCGCATGCTGCCAGACGCGCACGATGGCGAGTGCGTGCTTCTGGAACTGCTGTCCTGCCCCGGTCAGAACGGCGCCTGATTTAGAACGCTCGAACAACGGCCTGCCGAGTTGCCCCTCGAGCACCTTGATGCGCGCGGAGACCGTCGACTGCGTCACGTTCATGCGCCGCGCAGCTTCGATGAAGCTGCCTGTCTCGGCCACCATCAGGAAGGTTCTGGCGAGTGTGATGTCCATGATCGCTCATCAAGCGCTGGTACTTCTGTCTCGCACGCCTTCGACACATCTATCGAAAGACTCGATAGATCGAAGCAGCAAATTTCGTTTGTGGCAATGTTGAATTCTCACCACAGTGATTCCGGCTCGTATCATATCGAGTGTAGAAGCCCGTCGTGATCGATCGCAGAACGCTCCGCGGAGCAGGCGGCACCGGCGGCATCAACGAAGGAAGACGCACTATGAAGGCTAAGACTGCGAAGAAGCCGGTGGCGAAGAAGAAGGCCGCCAAGAAGGCCGTCGCCAAGAAGACGGTTGCGAAGAAGAAGCCGGCCGCCAAGAAGGCCGCCGCCGCCAAGAAGAAGGGCGCCGTGAAGAAGACCGCCGCGAAGAAGCCGGTGGCGAAGAAGAAGGCCGCGAAGAAGAAGTGAGGCCGCGGATGGGCCGGATGGACAAGCGCCACGCTGCCCGTCTCCTCGTCGGCGGGATGGTCGCCTCGGCCATCCTCGCAGGGCCTGCGGCGCTCGCCGCAACGGTGACGAACCGCGATACGGCCCAGCACAAGCTCACCATCCTATCCGGAGCGAGCCCGGACGTGCGCACCCTCAAGCCTGGCGAAGCGGCCCGGGACATATGTCCCAAGGGCTGCATCGTGCGGCTCGGCGACAGCCGCGAGGGCGAGTACGAGATCGAAGGCCAGGATACGGTTTCGATCGAGAACGGCTCGCTGTACTACGACGGCCCGCCCGATCAGGGCGCGGCGCGAACGCCGGTATCACCGGTGCCGAGCCTGAAACCATCGCGCTGACGCGTGTCGCGCAGGTCCGGGCAGATGGAACAGCGTGCGGATTCGAGAACGGCAAGGGGCGGGTGATCGCGATGGCGACGCCCGCCCCTTCTGCGTTCGGTGGCGCGAGCCTGTCGGCCGCCGCGTCCTGCGCGTCACGCTGCGGCGAGGGCATAAGGACGAACCATCGCCTGATGCGCCACCGCACGCCCGTGCCGCCGGAAGTCAGGCCGGCGGCGGCTCGCGGCGCAGTGTCCCGAGCGCCCCGGAGCACACCGCCTCGAGCGCCATGTCGAGTTCCGCCATCGACACGAGTTGGCCGAGGTCCTCGAAGCTCGTCACGCCGTGCTCGCGGATCCCGCACGGCACGATGCCGCCGAAGTGCTCGAGGTCGGGATCGACGTTGATGGCGAGCCCGTGATAGCTGACCCAGCGTGTCAGACGGATGCCGATGGCTGCGATCTTGTCCTCGACACCGTGGCCCTTCTCGGGCCGCGCCACCCAGACACCAACGCGGCCCTGGCGCACCTCGCCCTTGATGTTGAAGCGCGCCAGCGTGGCGATGACGATGCGCTCGAGCGCGCCGACGAACGCGCGCACGTCACCGAAGCGACGCTTCACGTCGATCATCACGTAGACCACGCGCTGACCGGGACCATGGTAGGTGTATTGCCCGCCGCGTCCGGCGACATGCACGGGGAAGCGATCGGGCGTCAGCAGGTCTTCAGCGCGCGCGCTGGTGCCGGCCGTGTAGACCGGCGGATGTTCGAGCAGCCAGATCAGTTCGCCCGCGCGTCCCGCGGCAATGTCGTCGGCACGCTGCTTCATGACCTCGAGCGCGGTGGCGTAGTCGACGCGGTGATCGCTGATGGCCCAGCCGATGGGTGGCAGGGAGGGCGCGGTCGAGGCTTCATCGGGCATGGCATGTCTCTCTGCGCTGCGGTGGGGGGATGGTCGTCGGCCCGTTCGCCCGGTCGTGGGTACAAGTTGAGGCCCGGCGCGGGCAAGTCATGAAAACGTCGGCCTTGGAGCAGGAACATGGCATTGAACGTGGGGTTCAGGCCGGCGCTGGCTTCGGTCGAGGATTTTCGCGACGCCGCGATCATGCAAAGCGCCAACCTTTCGCTTCGGCGGACCCGGCTCTCGCAGCGTCGCTGGCGCGGCGTCGACCCGGTCGTGATCCTTGCACAGCGTCTGCGGCGGCCGGGCTTGCGTTTGCCGGCGGCCTCTGTTAGGTCAGGCGCCTCGCCGGTTCCGCTTGCTGGTCCCGGTGCACTTCGCTATATGGGCACGTCGATTTGCCCACACGATGCGGTCGTGGCGGAATTGGTAGACGCACTACCTTGAGGTGGTAGCGCTGGAAACGGCGTGGAAGTTCGAGTCTTCTCGACCGCACCATACCTTGGCTCAAAGCGGCGCTTGGCCGCCCGGCCGGATCGGCTCTCTCTCAATCGATCGATTGCGAGGCGCAGCGCGGTAACCACCGAGCGCGCGCCTTCGCGTGCCGTGGCGTCAACCGGCAAGCTGACGGCCGACTTCGGCTGCCGTGCCACGCGGGGAGCGCTGGCGTTCGCACCAGCCGGTGATGGCGGCGGCGTCGACCGCGAGGCGCTCGTCGAGCGAAGCGGCAAAGCGGTCCCATTGCGGCAGGATGCTTTCGCTCACCGCCACGAGCACGGCGATACCGCGGTCGAGCGCGCTTTCGATGACAGGGCGGAACCCGTGGCCCTCGGCTTCGCGCTTGCCGAAGCGATTGAGCACGACCACGTCGGGCGCGGTATCGAGCGAGGCGCCGACGAGGCCGACCATCTCCTCGAGCGCGAACGTATCGAGCCGGCAGCCGCGCGCGCAGGCGCCGCGTTTCTCCGAGATGTCGATGATGCGGCCGCTCGCGGCATCCTCGAGCAGCATGTCGTAACAGTCGCCATCGTGTCCGCCGGTGTTGTGCTGGACGGCACCGGCAACGCGCAGACCGCGTGCGCGCAAGCCGCGCACCACCTCGCCGAGCAGCGCGTCAATCGCGTCGCTCTCGCCATTGCCGTAGACGACTGTCGCCAGTCTCGGGCCGTTCATGCGTTCGTTCCGCCGATGCGTTGGTCCCGACCACCATTCTGGCACCGAAACCAGGCCGGCGCCGCAACCATGTGCGGTCTGATATCAATTCGCCGCAGGGCGCGGCAAGGTGTGCTCGGTCGGAAAGGCCACCGGCGCCTCAATCGGGGCAATGGCCGCCGTCGGCCAGCCATGCCGAGAACAGCAGGCCGAACGACTTCTGCGTGCCCGGTGCAGGTTCGCGGCCGGCGCCGGGCTTCCAGCCCCAGCCGACCAGATCATCCTCGGCCATGTGCCTCTCGAGCGCCGCGAGTGTCATGCCGCCGTTGCGCGCCGGGTCCTTGATCTGGCGGCAGATCTCGCCGAGCGACTTGCCCTGCCACGCCATCTCGATGGGCGCGAGATGCCACTTGGGATGGCCCGGCACCCGGGCGTGATCGACGTTCCCGGCCTGATGGCAGGTGGTGCAGCGCATGGCCGGCACGCCGATGTTGGCTTCGCCGCGCAGCACCGGTGGCTCATGCGGGTGCATCGTCTCGCCCTGCGTCGGACGGTCGCCCGCGGGATGGCAGTTCATGCAGCGCGGATGCTGGAGCACGCGGCCGATCTCGGCGAACATGGCCTTGCCGCGCGCGGTCTGATCGGCGATCGACGAAAATTCCGCGGGCGCCTTGAGATCGGCCGCGCTGGCAGCGGCGGACACGATGCCCGCCGCGCCGAGCGACGCCAGTGCGATCCGCGCGGCTCGTATGATCTGCGGCCTCGTCATCGGGAGGTCTCCTCGCTTCATGATCGAAGGCGAGAGACGAAGCATCCCAAGCCGCCCGTCACACCGCCTTCGCCGACAACGGCAATTGCCTGAGCCTTGTTCCCGTCAGCTTCGCCCACGCATTGGCGACGGCCGGGCCGATCGGCGGCACGCCCGGCTCGCCGACACCGGTCGGAGGTTCGGCCGACTTGATGATGGAGACGATCACCTCGGGCATCTCGTGAATGCGCAGGCTGCGGTAGTCGTCGAAGTTCGACTGCTGGACCACGCCCTTGTCGAGCGTGATGGCGTCGTGCAGCACGGCGCCGAGACCGAAGCCGATGCCGCCCTCCATCTGCGCCTTGACGACGTTCGGATTGACGGCGAGTCCGCAATCGACCGCGCACCAGACGCGAAGCACGCGCGGTACGCCGTCTTCGCCCTTGGACACTTCGGCGATCTGCGCGACATAGCTGTTGAACGACTTGTGCACGGCGACGCCACGCGCGCGGCCCTCGGGCACCTTGCCGCCCCAGTCCGCCATGCGCGCCACTTCCGCGAGAACGGCCTTGTGGCGCGGATGCTTGCCGAGCAGCGCCATGCGGCCTTCGACCGGGTCCTTGCCCGCCAGCGTCAGCAACTCGTCGATGAACGTCTCCGTGGAGAAGCCCGTGACGGAGTGACCGACCGAGCGCCACCACAGCACCGGCACGCCGACGTCCATCTTGGCCGCGCCGACACGCAGGTTCGGAATGTCGTAGGGCAGGTCCTCGGCACCTTCGACCATGGTCGGGTCGATGCCGTCCTTCATCATGGAGGCGAGCGGCGTGCCCTCGACGATCGACTGTCCGGCGATGGTTTCGTCCCAGCCGACGATGTTGCCGCTGGCGTCTATGGCGCCTTTGATGCGGTGCACGTTCATAGGCCGGTAACGACCACCCTTGATGTCGTCCTCGCGCGTCCAGACCACGCGCAGCGGCCGCTTCCTGCCATAGGCCTTGGCAGCGGCGGCCGCCTCGACGGCGATATCGGCATTGGGCGTGGCGCGGCGTCCGAAGCTGCCGCCGGCGAGCAGCGTGGTGATCGACACCTGTTCGGGCTTGAGGCCGAGAACCTGTGCGATCGCCGCCTGATCGATCGACGGGAACTGACAGCCGTACCAGGCCGAGCAGGCGCCGTCGCTATACTCGATCACGCAGTTCAGCGGCTCCATCGGCGCGTGCGCGAGATACGGGAACACGTACTCCGCCTCGATGGTGCGGATGCCGTCGCCCGACGGCATCTTACCGCGCTCTGCGGACTTCTTGCCCGGTTGCTTCGCCGCCTCGCGGAACAGGGCGAGCAGCTCGCTCGACGAGCGCTTCTCGGCCTTGCTCTCGTCCCAGGTGATCTTGAGCGCGTCGCGCGCTTTCTTCGCGGACCAGAAGTCGCGAGCGTAGACAGCGACGCCCTGCGGAATGATCTTGATGTCCTCGACGCCCTTGACCTTGCGCGCGTCGGCCTCGTCGACGGCGGTCGCCACGCCGCCGAAGCGTGGCGGATGCGCGATGAGCACCGTCAGCATGTCGGGCTTCATCACATCGAGCGTGAAGATGGCTTGACCGTTGGTCTTGGCATCGGTGTCAAGCTTGGCGAGATCGGTGCCGATCAGCTTGAACTGTTCGGGCGACTTGAGCTTCGGCTCGGCCGGCGGCGTGAGCTTCGCCGCCGCATCGGCGAACGCGCCGAAGGTGCCCGACTTGTTGGAGCCGGCATGCTTGATGAGCCCGTTCTCGACGGTGATCTCGCCGGCGGGTACGCCCCAGGCTTTCGACGCCGCCTCGACCAGCATGGCGCGCGCGGCCGCACCCGCCTTGCGCATCTGCTCGTAGGAGTTGGCCATCGCGGTCGAGCCGCCGGTGCCCTGCATGCCGAACGCCAGGTTCTTGTAGAGCGCCGTGTCGGCGGGGGCGGCGGTGGCGCGCATCTGCGCCCAGTCGGCATCGAGTTCCTCGGCGACCAGCGTCGCCAGCCCCGTGTAGGGCCCCTGGCCGAACTCGATGTGCTTGATGAGCACCGTCACCGTGTTGTCGGGGGCGATGCGGATGAAGGCGTTGGGGGCGAAGCCGCCGAGCGGCGCGGCCTCGCCCGAACTGATGACCTTGGCGGCGCCGGACTGGGCCCGGGCCTGGAGCGGCAACTGCAGACCGATGACGAGACCGGCGCCGGTGGCGGCGGCGCCACGCAGCAGGGCGCGGCGATCGAGGGACGGGGAGACGATCGTCATCGCGCTTACTCCTTCAGCTTTCCGGCGGCATCCTTGATCGCCTGCCTGATCCTCACGTAGGTGGCGCAGCGGCAGATGTTGCCGGTCATGGCCGCGTCGATGTCAGCGTCGGTCGGTTTCGGATTTTCGGCGAGCAGCGCGACCGCCGACATGATCTGGCCGGACTGGCAGTAGCCGCATTGTGGAACGTCGATGGCGCGCCAGGCATCCTGCACGGCACGTGCTTCGGGGCCGTCGAGCCCCTCGATGGTGACGATCCTGCCGCCCTTGACGTCGGCGGCCGGCGTCACGCACGAGCGCACCGGCTGGCCATCGACCATGACGGTGCAGGCGCCGCATTGCGCCACGCCGCAGCCGAATTTGGTGCCCGTCAGCTTTACGTGTTCGCGGATCGCCCACAGCAGAGGCATGTCGTCCTCCACGTCGAGCGCATGGTCTTTGCCGTTGACGTTCAGTGTGAGCTGCACGTTCGGTCTCCTCTCGCGTTGGGACTGTGCCGCACGGCAGGCGGGGCACGCGCACGGTTCGCGAAGCCCGCAGGCTGATCGCGATAAAGGGGCGGTGAAGGACGTTGCTGGATCAGAGTTGGCGCGCCGGAGCCCCACATGCAAGGGGCGCGCGGCGTCAACGGTCACGGCATGAGGCGAGCGCATGAATGCGCGCGGCGCTTTGCGAGCCCGCCAACAAAGTGACGATGCAACCGCAGGCGGGCGACGCTCAATCGTAGAGCGAACGGTTCAGACGGACGCGGCTGACGCTGGTCGACCAGCCGTCGATGCTGCGCGCGGCGGCCTGCGGTGCCGGCTTCTTCGCCCGTCGGGCGGCCCGGACCTTGTCGATGACGTCGGTGCCGCTCGACAGCGAGGCGACGGCGAACTTGCGCTCGCGCGGCGGCGGTGCGATGGCCTCCACGGCCGGACCGCCGCTCAGGCCCGCTCCATCTCCCTGTGCGGCGAAAGCACTGGCAATCTTTTCCGGCCCCTGCGTGCCGAAGAACGGCATCATCGCCGCTTGCGCAGCAACGGGCCCTTTCGGCGGATCGTTCTTGGCGAGCACCGGTTGCAGCGCTTCGGCCAGTTCCGGCAGCGGCTTCAACAGCGACTTCGAGCGCATGTGGACGACGCGATAACCGCGCTTCTTGAGTTCGGTCAGGATCGTCGGCAGCGCTTTGGCGGTGGCCGCCTTGATGTCGTGGAACAGCAGGATGCCGCCGCCCTTGGCCTCGACCCGCTCCAGCGTCACGCGGATCAGCTTGCCCGGGTCCGAGATGTAGCTGTCGTCGGAGACGACATCGACGCTGAACGCCGCAATACCGCGCTTCTGCAGCGCGTCGAGCATGAAGCCGTTATCGGAGAGGCCGGGGAAGCGGAAGAACGGCGACGCGCGCCCGCCCGACGCGATCGACAGCGCCGCGAAGCCGCGCTCGATCTCGTCGACGGCTTTTTCCGGCTTCAGGCGCTTCAGGTTCAGCGGATGCGTATGCGTGTGGCCGCCGAGCGTGTGGCCGCGCGCCAGCACGTCGCGCAGCGTCTGCGGATAGGCGAGCGCCATCTTGCCGACGGAGAAGAACGTCGCCCTGGTGCAGAAGCGGTCGAGCGTGTCGAGGATGGAGCGCGTGATCCACGGCATCGGGCCGTCGTCGAAGGTCAGCACGACTTCCTTGCGCTTGAGGAAGCTTTCTTCCTTCACTTCTTTGGTGATGTCGCCGTAGAGCGGGCCGCCCGCCGTGTCGATCTCGACGACGCGCGAGACCTCTAGACCGCCGTCAGCGGCCGCACAGGCCGGCGGCTGATCCTGGGCGTGAGCCGGTCCCAGCAGGGCTGCGACAGCGGCGGCGGCCAGGAAGGAGCGGCGCAAAATACGGTCCGGGCGAATGCGCATGGATCAAGACCTGCATAAAGTCGAATCGCCGGCCAGTTTCGGCCCGCTTCGTTGCAGTCTTCCTAACATGCGGCGCCGCGCAAGCGCCCGAGGCAAATCGCCGGCTGACCTGGGTCAACTGGTCGAGAGATCGTGGCGGCGGCCGGCCTGCGGCGAAGGCGGCGTACGTCCGCCCCCAGTCATCCGCCCCGACAAAAATGCATGAAAATCAGTGGCCCGACGTGTCCTGGATCAGCGGTAGTGGTTCCACATCTGCTCCTGCCACGGGAGTTCTTCGCGCTTCCAGGCCGGCCGCTCGGCGCGGCTCGCCGGCGTCGCGTTCCGTGCCGCCTGTGGCGCTGCGGCATCGGCATTGCGTGCCGGCGGAGCGGCGGCGGTACCAGCAGCCGGTTTCCAGGGCAACTGCTGCGACGGGGGCGCGCCACCGTCACCGGTGCAGGGCCGGAGCCAGCGCCGGTCTCCACCGGCCACGTCATGGAACGGCTCGCCAGCGGATTGTTGGCGGTCTGCACCTTGCGCCGGGCGAGGTCCTTCTGCGCGATCGCATCATAAGCGGCGACGGTTGCGAGCGGAGCCTTGGCGACCATGTGCACGACCTTGAACTTGCGGCGCTTCAGTTCATCGAGCAGGTCGGCGATGCCGGCGGCGGTCGAGCGCTGGATGTCGTGGAACAGGATGATGCCCTTGCCCTTCTTCTGCAGCTGGGAGAGCACGTTCTGCTTCATCACGGCGCCGTTGCGGGTGCGGAAGTCGTAGCTGTCCACGTCGATCGAGAAGACGCCGATGTCGCGGCCTTCGAGATAGTTGATCGAGCGGCGCGGATCGCTGAGGTAGGGGAAGCGGAAGAACGGCGCGATCGGCTTGCCGAGGGCGGCCGTGATGGCTGAGACGCCAAGCTCGATCTCGCGCTCGGCGTTGGCAGCGGAGAGGCTTCCCTGATTGGCATGCGACCAGGTATGCGAGCCGACCGTGTGGCCGAGCGCATCGATCTTGCGCACCATGTCGGGCTCGGCCAGCGCCATGCGCCCGACCATGAAGAAGGTCGCCTTGGTGCAGTGCTCGGCGAGGGCTGCGAGCACCGCTTCGGTGGTCTGGCGCGACGGGCCGTCGTCGAACGTCAGTACGACTTCGCCCGGCTCGAGAAAGTCGATTTCCTTGTATTGCAGGTTGCCGAGCAGCGGTCCGCCCTTGGCGTCGATTTCCACGACGCGCTGGACGCCGAGGACCGAAGCATCGTTGCACGCCGACTTGTCCTGCGCCGCGGCCGGATGCGCGAGCGCCGATAGCGCGCTCGCGGCAAAAACCGCGAGGCGAACCCGCCGCAGAATCGCGATGCTCCCGTTCATGTCCCCGTCCGCCGTTGCCGTCCCTTCGTCCCGGGTAGCCGAGATGCCCCGGGCGGGCAACCCTCAGTGCCGCTCCGGCGTCCGATCCGGTGCGGATCGCGGAGCAACGGCCACACTACGGTCAACTCGGCTGTTGCATGCCGGACCGGCCGGCGCCACAACAGCCCCGCCATCCGGTCGACTCGCGGCAACCTATCGCCGCGGCGACCAATCAGCAGTTCACGATGCATCCCGTTCGTGTCGGGCATAAGGCGGCGGGGGCTCGGCGAACCGCTCCGGCTCCCATATCCTCACAACGCAAACAATTCCGATCGGCCGGCGCGCGATTGTGGCGCGGTGCTGCCGGTCCGGTCCGGCGCTGCATCGAAGCGAAGAGACGAGAGCATGGTCGAGCGCGAGGGCGAGCAGCAGGAGACGGTAGCCGAGCGCGAGCCGCTGACGGCCGCGGAACTCGTCAACCCGGTGCGCGATGCGCTGGAGGCGGGCGACCGCGACCGTATCGCCGCTCTCGCCGGCGAGTTGCGCGCGCCCGATCTCGCCGACCTGATCGAACTGCTCGACGGTGACAGCCGCGTGCGCCTGATCGAGGCGCTGGGCGAGCGTTTCGATCCGGAGGTGTTCTCCGAACTCGACGAGACTGTGCGCGACCAGCTGTCGGAGGCGCTGCCGAACGAGGTGCTGGCACGCGCGGTGCGCGAGCTCGACACCGACGACGCCGCCTACCTGCTGCAAAACCTGGAAGAGGCCGACAAGCAGGAAATCCTCGCCCAGCTCGACTCCTCCGACCGTACCGCGCTCGAGCGCAACCTCGAGTATCCGGAGGAAACCGCCGGCCGCATCATGCAGTCGGACTTCGTCGCGGTGCCGCCGTTCTGGACCGTCGGCCGCGTCATCGACTACATGCGCGACACCGAGGACCTGCCCGAGACCTTCTCCGAGATCTTCGTCGTCGATCCGACCTTCCGCGTGCTCGGCGCGGTCGAGCTGTCGCGTCTTCTGCGCACCAAGCGGGACGTTCGCATCGAGACGCTGATGGACCCGGACCGGCACGTGGTGCTGGCCACCGCGGATCAGGAGACGGTCGCCCGCCAGTTCAGCCGCTACGACCTGATGTCGGCGCCGGTCGTCGACGAGAACAACCGCCTCGTCGGCGTCGTCACCGTCGACGACGTCGTCGAGGTCATCCAGGACGAGGCGGAAGAAGACATGAAAGCGCTGGCCGGCGTCGGCGACGAGACGCTCGCCGACACCGTCTACTGGACGGCGCGCTCGCGGGTGCCGTGGCTCATCGTCAACCTCGGCACCGCGATGCTGGCGTCCTGGGTGATCCAGCAGTTCGACGGAACAATCGAGCAGATGGTGGCGCTCGCCATTCTCATGCCGATCGTCGCTTCGATCGGCGGCAACGCCGGCACGCAGACCATGACCGTCACCGTGCGGGCGCTCGCCACCAGCAAGCTCGGCCGTTCGAACGCGCGCCGCATCATCACGCGCGAGTTCTTCGTCGGCATCGTCAACGGTCTGATCCTGTCGACCATCATGGCGGGCGTGGTCTTCCTGTGGTTCGGCTCCGGCCCGCTCGGCGCGGTCATCGCGGCGGCGATCGTCATCAATCTCATCGCGGCGGCGCTGGCCGGCATCCTCATTCCGCTCGCCATGAACCGTTACGAACTCGACCCGGCGCCGGCCTCCGGCGTGTTCGTCACCATGGTGACCGACGTGGTCGGCTTCTTCGCCTTCCTCGGCCTCGCGGCGATCTGGCTGCTCTGATGGCGGGGCTGCGTCCGTCGCTGTTGCAAGCGCGTCATGCGGGGTGAATAGTCAAGGGGTTCCCGCCGCCTGCCCGCGAGTACCCCATGCCAGACACCGCCGTCTCCAAGCACGTCCGGCACATGCGCCAGATCCTGCTCTGGCCGCTGCAACTCATCTCGCTCGACGCGGCGACGCCGCTCGAGGAGCACTGGGAGCTGCTGGCGAAGTCGTCACCCGACAACCCCTGGCACGTCGTCGACGACGAGTTCGGCGACCCGAGCGAGTTCCAGGGCCGCCACTACAACGAGTTCGTCACTTTCATGCCGCCGGTGCAGCGGTTCCTGTACGGGCAGGGCCTCGGCAAGGCGGTGCGCAAGACCTACGGCGAGAGCCCGATCACGGTGCTGCGCCGCGACGACGTCAAGCGCGTGCGCCTCACGCTTGCGGCGGGCGGCGAGCCGGTGATGCTCGAGATCGCGCACATCGATCTCTACTTCTTCTTCGACATCGACGTCGCCATTCTCGCGCTGGAAGTCTACGCCGAAGACCTGCCGTTCGACGTGGCCGAGGACGCGCTGTTCAAGTTCGGCCGCGCCTATCCGGCCTATTGGGACGAGCAGGGTCGCGCCGGTCACTGCCCGCACGAGGTCGAATGGCTCGACGCGCAGGGCGGGGTGCTCGCGACCTCCGACTACCAGAAGCGCGAGAAGTACCTCTCGTTCGTGTGTCAGCACCGCGCCCCCGCGGTCGCTTCGCACTGGGAGTTCCTGCTGGCGCCGATGGTGCTCAATCATTCCGATCGCAAGGGACCGGTGCGCTACCGCCAGCTCGAATACTACCGCATGCCCTACATGGTGTTCGTCGCCATGAACGATCCGCGCGCTCTGACCCGCGCCGATATGGTCCGCCTCGCCATCGGCACGTCACCGGGCGGCTCCGACGAGCTACCCTACTCGGCCGACTATCTCGCCGATTTCGAGCGGCGCTACTGCTACGATCGCTATTGCGAGAAGGCCGAGATCGATGCGCCCTACGGCACGCGGTTCCTCGGTTCGGGGCACACGCTGGTGGTGGTCGGCAATGCGGCGGACGCCTTCTTCACGAACCGCGAGAGCGGCATGCTCGGGCGCTTCCGCCACCAGCATTTCCTGCTGTTCCTGATCGCCCACTTCCAGAAGGCGGCGCTACGGATGTTCTCCGACCGCCTCGTCGCCACCGTCTCGGCTCTCGACATCACCGACGTCGAGGCGAACCGCATCTTTCGCCGACAGATCCGCGCGGCGCTGGAAAACTTCCTGCGCTTCGCCCACCGCTACTGGTTCCACGAGATTTCGAACCACGCCCAGATGCGCGAGCTGTTCCACCTGACGCGCCAGCATCTGGAACTCGACGCACTCTACAGCGAGGTGCGCGAGGAACTGCAGGACATGGGCAACTTCCTCGACGTCGAGGCCATGCGCCGGCAGAACGACACGGTGGTTCGCCTCACCGTCGTCACCACATTTGGCCTGATCGGCACGGTGACGGCGGGCCTGCTCGGCATGAACCTGCTGGCGTGGGACAGCGAGCCGGCGTGGTGGCGCGTCGCGGCGTTCATCGCCTGCTTCGTGCCGATCCTGGTGCTGACGCTCTACACGGTCATAAAGTCGAAGCCGCTGTCGGAGTTCCTCGACGTGCTCTCCGACGAGACGGCGACCTACGCCGAGCGCTGGCGCGCCTTCTGGCGGGTGTGGTGGAAGTGAGGGGTGAGTTCTCCCTCTCCCCATTCCTTCAATGGGGAGAGGGTCAGGGTGAGGGGCAGCAACATTCAGCGCGTCGTCGTGTTGCCGCCCCTCACCCCGACCCTCTCCCCGCAACGGCGGGGAGAGGGAGAACGCCTAGATCTTCTGATTGTACTCGCCGACCTCGGGGAACTGCGCCAGACGGGCCTC
>ERZ1645187.2527-NODE-2527-length-16001-cov-6.479117_pt1 | contig 16001 bp, 18 predicted proteins | sample MGYA00575352_ERZ1645187 | MGnify/ENA primary metagenome ERZ1645187 (study PRJEB40837, sample SAMN11349314) | freshwater sediment metagenome | isolation source: river sediment | host: Sediment | place: India: Wazaribad , New Delhi | collected 2017-02-21 ... | reverse complement strand
CAATCAGGACGAATGCAATGGATAACGGCCACTCTGGCGGCCATCAACCCCACTTGCCGCACCAGGCGGGCTGCATATTGTTTCCGTGACAAATGTCACTATTTGGATCACTCTGATGTGATTAAAATAAAATTAATTCTTGTTGCAAATCGTTTGCATTAACGTTTCCAGCCCGGCATAAGGATGTTCGATGACATTTCCTCTCCTCACCGACCAGGTGACCCAAACGCTGCGCGCCCAGGGCGGCCGCATGACCGCCCAGCGCCGCCTGATCCTCGACGTGCTGCAGGCCAGCGATTCGCATCCCACCGCCGAGGAGTTGTACGCGCTGGCCCGCCAGAGCGACCCCAGCCTGAACCTGTCCACGGTGTACCGCACGCTGAACTGGCTGGAGGAGCGCGGTTTTGTCAGCCCGCGCCGCTTTGACGACAACCACGCCCACAAGCATTTTGATCCCGTCCAGCCGGACGGCGGGCACGTTCACCATTTTCACTGCCGCAAATGCGACCGGGTGATCGAATTCTCCGCGCCGCAGGTCGAGTTGCTCCTGGAGCAAATCCGCGGTGAGATCGCGCGCCAGCACGGCCTGCGGGTGGACGATGCCGCGCTGGTGCTTTCGGGCCTGTGCATGGATTGCGTGGCCAAATCCTGATTTTCATTACCGTTACTTGTAAGGATGCATTCAATGGCACTCAATGCGATGAAACACTCACTGGCGGAACTGAAGCCGGGCGAACACGCCGCCCTGATTGAAATCCACGCCGGGAAAGGTGCCCTGGGGCGGATGTCCTCGCTGGGCTTCACCCCGGGCGTGGACGTGGAAATGATTCAAAACTATGGGCACGGGCCGTTGATCGTCTCCGTGCGCGGGACGCGCATTGCCCTGGGGCGGCACGAAGCGGAAAAACTGCTGGTTCAAAGGGCAGCAGCGTGACCACCTGGCATAGCCCCACCCAGGAAAAGATTGAGATCAGGACGGCTGAATCAGCCGTCCGTACCATCGCGCTGGCCGGGCAGCCCAATATGGGCAAATCGACGCTGTTCAACCTGCTCACCGGGCTTAACCAGCACGTGGGCAACTGGCCCGGCAAGACGGTGGAACAGCGCCAGGGGAGCTTCCGGTTCGAGGAGCATGCCTATCAACTGGTGGACCTGCCCGGCACCTACAGCCTGACCGCCAATTCTCCCGAAGAGGTGATCGCCAGGGAATATATCCTGCGCGAAAAGCCTGACCTGGTGGTGGCGGTGGTCAGCGCCGCCAACCTGGAACGCAGCCTTTACCTGGTGTCGGAGCTGATCTGCCTGCCGGTGCCGCTGGTGGTGGCCCTGAACATGATCGACGTGGCCGAGCAGGAGGGCGTCCAGGTGGACGCCGCCGTGCTGCAAGCGGCGCTGGGTGTGCCGGTGGTTCCGGTGGTCGCCACGAAAGCCAAGGGCGTCAAGGATTTATTGAACGAAGTTGAGTTGGTGTTCCAGGGCAGGCGGATTCTGATGCCGCGCCTGCCGGAGGTGACCGATGAACACCGCCTGGTCATCGATCAAGTCAGCGACTTGATCCGGCCGTATGTTCCCGGCATTTACCCGGTGGATTGGGCCGCAACCAAGCTGCTGGAAGGCGATGTGGAAATGACCGCCCGGATGAAGGCGCTGCTGCCGGCTACCCGCTGGATGGACGCGCATGCCATCCTGCTGCAGCACGAAGACGCGATACTGTCAATTGCCTCCGGGCGCTACGCCTGGGTGGAGCGGGTCATCCGCGCGGCGGTCAAACGCCCGCGCCTGGGCCAGGTCAGCCTGACCGACCGGCTGGACCGCTGGGCCACACACCCGGTGATCGGGCTGTTTGTCCTGGCGGGCATCCTGGGCCTGGTGTTCTGGTTGACCTTCGCTCTGGGTTCACCTCTGCAGGAGTGGCTGGATACCGCCGTGGTGGCGCCGGTTGCCGGCCTGGTGTCGGGCTGGCTGGCCGCGGCGCCCGCCTGGCTGCACGGCCTGGTGGTGGATGGCGTCATCGGCGGGGTGGGCTCGGTGCTCACCTTCCTGCCGGTCATGGTCATCTTCTTCGCCTCGTTCGGGCTGCTGGAGGACGTGGGGTACATGGCGCGCGCCGCCTACGTGATGGACAACTTCATGCACCTGATGGGACTGCACGGCAAGAGCTTTTTGCCGCTCTTTTTGGGGTTTGGCTGCAACGTTCCGGCCATCACCGGCACGCGCGTGATCGACGCGCCGGCCGCGCGCCTGCTGACCATCCTGGTGGCTCCGCTGGTGCCGTGCACGGCGCGCCTGGCCGTGCTGGCGTTTCTGGCGCCGGCGTTTTTTGGCGGCGCGGCCACGCTGGTCTCCTGGGGCCTGATCCTGCTGTCACTCACCGTACTGGTGTTGTCCGGCATCCTGTTGAACCGCCTGCTGTTCAAAGGCGAGCGGACGGCTTTTGTGATGGAAATGCCGCTGTATCACCTGCCCAACCCGCGCACCATCGGCCTGCTGGTGTGGCAGCGCGCGCTTTCATTCATCAAGAAGGCCGGCACGGTCATCCTGGTGATGTCGGCCGCCATCTGGGCGCTTTCGTACTTCCCCGGCGGGACCCTGGAAACCAGCTTTCTGGCGAAAATTGGCGGCCTGCTGGCGCCGGTGGGCGGCTGGATGGGCATGGATTGGCGCCTGACGGTGGCGCTGCTGACCAGTTTCCTGGCCAAAGAAAATTCAGTGGCCACACTGGGCGTGATGTTTGGCAGCAGCCAGGGCAGCGGCCTGGCCCAAACCCTGGCGGCAACCTATTCGCCCGCGTCCGGGTTGGCTTTCCTGGTGGTGTCGCTGCTGTTCATCCCCTGCGCGGCCACCGTGGCGGTCATCCGGCAGGAAACCGGCTCGTGGCGCTGGACGCTGTTCAATATCGCCTTTATGCTGGTGCTCTCGGTCGGGGCCGGGGTCGCCGTCTATCAGTTGGCCGTCGCGGTGGGGGTCTAGGATGCTGACGCAATTATTGGATGAAATTCGTGCCAACGGCACGGCGCGCACCGATCTGCTGGCGCGGCGCATGGGCACCAGCGAGGAAATGGTCAAGGCGATGATCGATGATCTCAAGCGCCGCGGGCTGCTGACGGAAGTGAATACCGGCTGCGGCGATTCCTGCCAGGGCTGCCAGCTTGCCAACAGTTGCCTGCCGAAGCAAAAGGGCAGCCGGATCTGGCAATTGGCACAAAAATATCGATAGAATAACCACGGAGACACGGAGAAGAAGATTTGAGGCGTTCGGTTTTAAATTGATGGTGCTGGTCTCAGACCAGCACCTTTGTTTTATGGCATCCATGGATAAAGGATCTGCCTGCTCTATTCAGGACAATCGATCGGCCCTCTTCGATTTAATTCTCTTCTCTTTTATACCTTTTCTCCGTGGTCTCTATGGTTACCCTTCTCCCCAGCGTTCGCGGTACCAGGCCACGGCCTCGGCCAGCGCCTGGCGCACGGGCGTGTAGCTGAACCCCAACTCGCGGGCGGCGCGGCTGCCGTCGAAATCGAAGCCGTGATACAGCGTCCAGGCGGCATCGACCGAGAGCCCCCAGGGCGGCGGGTTGCCGCTCAGGTTGCTGCGCAGCGTGAAGAAGTAGGCCGCGGCGATGACGAAGAAATCGGGCAGGCGCATCCACGGCACGCGCACGCCGGCTGCTTCGCAGATCTGGCGCACGTATTCCATGCCATTCAGACGCTCGCCGCCGATCAAATAGCGCCTGCCAATCGTTTCAGGGCGTTCGGCGGCGCGCAGCGCGGCTTCGACCACATCCTGCACGGCGGCGTAGGTTTCCACCGAGCGCCGGAAGATGGGCGTGGGCACTTTGCCGCGAATGAGGTCTTGAATGTAGATGCCGGAGGGCTTATCGTCACCCGGGCCGAGCACGATGCCGGGGTAGAGCGTCACCGCCGGCAGGCCGCGCTCGCGCACCATTTGCTGCACCAGCCGGTCGCCCGCGGCTTTTGAGCGGCCGTAGGCGCTGAACTGGCGCGGTCCGGGTTGCGAGTCCTCGTTGAAAGGCCGGCCGGCGGGCTTGCCCAGGACGGCCACGGTGCTGAGGTAAACCACTTTGCCCACGCCGGCTGCCAGCGCGGCTTCCATCACGCAGCGCGTACCTTCCACATTGGTGCGTTGAAATTCCTGCGGGTGCGGGTGCCACATGGTGTACAGGTTGGCCAGGTGAAAAAGCCAGTCACAGCCCTGCATGGCGCGGGTCAGCGCCGCGCGGTCGTGCAATTCGGCGGTGATGATTTCGGCGCCCAGCGCGCGCAGTTCGTCGGTGCGGCTGGTGGGGCGCGCCAGGCAGCGCAGGCTGTGCCCATCGGCGGCCAGCCGGCGCGCCAGGTGTGACCCGATGAATCCGGTTCCCCCGGTGATGAAGACGTTCAAATAAAATCCCTCCCGTGCGGTCTGGTGCTGATTGTACCGCGCGGCAGGGAGTGAAGAGTTGGGAAAAGTGTAAGGTGGGTGAAATAAGTCGCTGAGTGATAAGTTCTATGTTCTGAGGAGGAAAAGGTTTTCCCTAATCCACAGAACTCATCAACTCAGAACACATAACATCCCTTATGGAAACATTTCCTCTTTGCGCTGCGGGGTACGGCGCAGCAGCAGGAGAATGACGGCCAGCAACGGACCCCACGTCAGGAAGATGAAATGTCCAATGGCAGGCAGCAGCACATTCATGCGCAGGCTAAAGCCAGCCATCAGCAGCCAGGCCACGCCCAGAAAGCCATATCCGGTGGCGGCACGCTGCTCGAGTTGTGACTTGCGCCAACGTGGCGATGCCAGTAACAGGATGCCAGGTATCAGGCAGGCGATCAGCAGCAGAAACCAGATGCCGAACCCGCCGTCGACCAGCGGGTTGCCGTCCTGGCGGAGCGTGGCCATGCGCGCGGGAAAATCGACCAAAGCCATCAGGAACAGGGCCGATCCTGCACCTAAAAAAATCAGCAATGCCTTTTTCCACTTTTCCAGTTGCACTTCAAGCGTTTCGATCATGGTTTCTCCTCGTGATTATGCCCGTTATCAAATAAAGTCTGAATGGCCTGCGCCACCGGCGGCGACTGGAACACCAGCAGGTTGCGCCGGGTGAACTGGATGAGCAATTCGCGGCCTGCCGCGGTGAGCGAATACACCCGCCGCGCCGGGCCGATCTCGGAGGGCTGGCGCTCGCTGGAAATCAGCCCCATGCCTTCGAAACGGTTGAGCGCGCGGTACAGGCTGTTATCGTCCGCCGAGATGCTGCCCTGGGACAATTCGCGGATGTGTGCGTTCATCTCGAAGGCATAGGTGGGGCGCTGGTCCAGCAGCAGCAGGATCCAGAAGCTGAGCAACCCCTTCTTGTAGGTGCCTTCCCAGGTTTCCAGCAGGTCATTGATCTCGTTTGGCATATCTATTGAACCTTTTGAGTAATATACTATAAGTATAATAGCTGGATTCAACGAAAAGTCAAGCTTTTTTTGCAAAAATTAATTGTAATCAGATGGGAAATCAGGCGACGCCCGGCAGGCGGGCGCGCAGCGGCGCGAAACTCAGGCGGTGCTGCGGGCAGGGGCCCAGCTCGTCCAGCGCGCGCCGGTGGCGGGCGGTGCCGTAGCCCTTGTGGGCGGCGAAGCCGTAGCCCGGGTATTGCTCGTCCAGGTCGGTCATCCAGGCATCCCGCGCGGTTTTGGCCAGCACCGATGCGGCAGCGATGCTGAGCGAACGCTGGTCGCCGCGCACCAGCGCGGTTTGCGGCAGGGGCAGCGCGGGCAGGCGCACCGCGTCGATGAGCAGGTGCCCGGGCGGCAGCCCAAGCTGTGCAACAGCGCGCTGCATGGCCAGGCGGGTGGCCGGCAGGATGCCCAGCGAGTCGATTTCCTCGCAGGCAGCCCAGCCCACCGCCCAGGCGACGGCGGCGGCACGGATTTTGCCGGCCCACAGGCCGCGCTGGCGGGCGGTCATCAGCTTGGAATCGCGCACGCCGGGCAGAATCTCCAGCAGGGTATCGCCGGAAGGCGGCAGCACCACCGCGGCGGCGGCCACCGGCCCGGCCCAGGCCCCGCGACCGGCTTCGTCCAGCCCGGCCAAAGCATGCAGGCCGGCCTGCCAGAGCGGCGTTTCCAGGCTGAGGTCGGGTTGGATGCGCATGGCGTCAAACGGCGTCAGGCGCGGCGCTCGTACCGCCCGGCCCAGGCATTGAGCCGGATGTTGATCAGATCCAAAAACATGCGCGACGCATCGCGCGTCACGCGAACTTTGCTGTCGGCGTTGAAGTACCAGGGGATGCCCACCTCGGCGATGTGATAGCCGCGCCGGCGGGCGATGAACAGCACCTCCACGTCGAAGGTCCACCCGGAGATGGTTTGCAGCGGGAAGACTTCATCGGCGATGTCGCCGCGGAAGCATTTGAAGCCGCACTGGGTATCCTCCAGGCCGGGCAGCGCCAGCACGCGCACGATGGTGTTGAACACCCGCCCGGTGACGTGGCGGTAGGAGGGTTCGTCGTAGCGCACCGCGCCGGGGGCCTCGCGCGAGCCGATGGCCACCTGCACGTCCGGCAGCGCGGGCGGGATGAAGCGGACCACCTCGGCGATGGGCATGGAAAGATCGGCGTCGGCGAAGAAGCGGTAGCGGCCGCGCGCGGCCAGCATGCCCATTTTGACGGCCAGACCCTTGCCGCGCTCGGCGGAATGCAACACGCGCAGGTTGGGCATGCGCTGCGCATAGGCTTGAGCCAGCGCCAGGGTGCGGTCGCTGCTGCCGTTTTCGACGACGATGATTTCACTGCTGAAATCTTGCCGGCTTAAAAAATCAGCCACCTGCTCCAGGGTATGGGGCAGACGCTGCTCTTCGTTGTGCGCAGGGATGATGATGGAGAGATACGGCAGGGCGTCGGTCACGCGCAACTCGCCGGGTTAGAACGCCGGCACGCCTTCCAGGTGGTCTTTCCCGGCGGGGGCATCGGCGGTGGTCAACACCTCCTGACCGGCCGGTCCGGCCAGGCGCACCTGTTTGCCAACCTCAAAGCTGGCGCCCTGGAAGGGCTTGCGCGCGCCGGTGAAGAACACCTTGCGCGCTTTGAGCATGCGGATCAATCCGTCGCGGGTCATCAGCTTGCAGTCTGAGAAGACGGCCCCGCGCCGTTCGTAGTAGCGCACCGTTTCCACCTGCCCGTCGGCGCTGTAATGGACTGCCTCGATGACTCCATCGATTTTCCTGGGTGTCATGTTGATTGCCTTTGAAATGCCGTGTCAAGAATGTTTACAATCGAGTCGGGGTGGACGGACTTGAACCGTCGACCCCCGCGTCCCAAACGCGGTGCGCTGCCAACTGCGCTACACCCCGGCGCTTCAAAGTATAATCGCTAGCAGGTGAAACCGTCAAGTTTACAAATTTGCCATGCGACCTAACCGATTTTTCTTCCTTGCCCTGATCCTGTTCCTGCTGGCCGGCTGCGCGTCCGGGCAACCGGCCCAATCCGCGCTGCCCGTGCCGGAGCAAACGTTCACGCCCACGGCGACGCAGCCGGCGGCGACCCGCATGCCGACCGAAACGGCGCAACCAACGCTCACGCCCACGCCGGCGGGTTGCCAGGAGAGCGGCGGCCGGGTGGAACGCTTTACGCTGGAATCGGCGGCGGTCGGCCGGCCGCTGGGGGTGCGCGTGTACACGCCGCCGTGCTACGACGCGGCCCGTTCGCCCGGCTACCCGGTGCTTTTCCTGCTGCACGGGCAATCCTTCAGCGACGACCAGTGGGAGCGGTTGGGCGTGCCAGCAACTGCCGATCGGCTGATCGCGGCGGGCGAGGCGCCACCATTCCTGGTGGTGATGCCGCAGGAATATTATTACTTGAAAAACCTGGGCGAATCCACCTACGGCAAAGCGCTGATCGAGGAAGTGCTGCCCTGGGTGGAGGCGAACTATGCCGCCTGCCGCGAGCGGGCCTGCCGCGCCATCGGGGGCCTGTCGCGCGGGGCCAGTTGGGCGGCCTGGCTGGGCTTTGAAAAGTGGGAGCTGTTTGGCGCGATCGGCCTGCACAGCCTGCCCTCAGCCGCTTCGGGCAGCCTGCGCTACGCCTGGCTGCCGCAAATCCCCGAAGACGAGCGCCCGCGCCTGTACCTGGATATCGGCGCGAAGGACGTTTATTATCCGTACGCGCTGGAGTTTGAAAAATTCCTAAATGAAGTCCGCCTGCCGCACACGTGGCAACTCAACCCGGGCGGGCACGATGAGGACTACTGGTCGGCGCACGTGGAAGAATACCTGTGCTGGTACGCGCAGGGCTGGTGATCAGCCGCCCGCCAGGGCGCGGTCGATGAAAGCCTGCCAGGTATCATCCGGCTGCCAGACCGAAAGCATGTCCAGGCGGGCCGCTTCGGGCGCTTCGCCGCGGCGCAGCACACGCCAGAGGAACACGAACGCCGCGGCGCGGTAGTTCAGCACGCAGTGCACCAGCACCGAACGGCCGCGGCCGGCGACACCAGCAGGCGGTGAAAATCGTTGCCTTCTTGAAAATAGCCGTCCCAGAAGGCGGCGTTGCGGTCCCAGATGCCGCTGGCCTTTTGGTTGAGGTCGTCGGGGAACACGGTGAATCCTCCTAACCGCGCGACTGGTTCAGCCAGGGCAGCGCCAGCAGCAGCGAGGCCAGGGTTTTGCTGTCCTGGATGTGGTTCTCGCGCGCCAGTTTGAGGGCTTCGGCGGCGGGGATGGCCTCGATTTCCAGGAACTCGTCTTCGTCCTGCTCCAGCGGATCGGGCAGCAGGCCGGTGGCGAGGAAGACGTACATGTGCTCGTCGCAATAGCCGGGCGCCAGGAAAAAATCGCCCAGCAGTTCGAGCTTGCCGGCCGAAAAGCCGGTTTCTTCGCGGATTTCGCGCGCGGCGCAGTCCAGGGGTTCCTCGCCGGTTTCCATCACCCCGGCGGGCAGCTCCAACAGGTCACCGCCGGCGCCCAGGCGGAACTGGCGCACGAACAGCAGGCGGCCTTTGTCATCCAGCGGCACAACTGTGACGGAGGGGTTATGGCGGACCAGGTCGTAATCGCGCAGCCGGTCGCCGGGCAGGCGCATGCGCACCAATTGGACGCCAAAGGCGCGTCCCTGGTACACCGTATCGCGTTTGAGTTCTTCGAAGATCATGGGGAGTCCTTTCTAAAGAAAGCCAGGAAGAAGAAGTATGCCACAGGGAAGAAAGCCACAGAGGGCACAGAGAAAGAGGAGGAGTCAGAATGAGAAGAACGGGATAAGAAAGCCACAAAGAACACAGAGGGCACAGAGAAAGAGGAGGAGCGAGAGCAACAGCCTGATTTTACCTTTCTTGCACGGATTTCACAGGGGAAAATTGTGCCGGGGTATGGCGTTCCTGCTATTTGGATCTCTCTCTTCCTCTCTCTGCTCTCGGTGATCACTGCGGCTTTCTGCTTAACAATAAAGCGCGGGAGATGGCAACCTCCCGCGCAGGAATGGTCGAAGCAGGCGTTGGGTTAGGGGATTTGCAGCGATTGGCCGGTGGTCAGGGTGTAAGGTTCCTTGAGACCGTTGGCCAGGATGATCATGTTGGGGTCCACGTCGCCAAAGGCGCAGGCGATCGAATAGATGCTGTCGCCGGAGGCAACCGTATAGACCACGGGGTGCGTCTTCAAGGCGCGGTCGCCAAAAGTCCACGATCCGCTCTGCGGGATTTTGAGCGTCATGCCGGGATCGAGGAAGGCGTTGGCGGATAGGCCGTTCAGCGCGGCCAGGTCAGCCGGGTTGACGTTGAAGCGGCGCGCCAGGCAGTACTGCGATTCGCCTTTCTGGACGATGTAGCTGGACGGGCGGCCCGGCGTGGCGGTGGGCACAACCGCCAGCGTGGCGGTGGGCACCACCACGGGTTCGGCGGTGGGCTGGGCAGGCGGCTGGGTGACTGCGCCGGCCGGCTGGCTGCCGGCCTGGGCGGTCTGCGTGCCGCTGACGATTTCAGTCAGCATGGCATTCGGCGAGCTCACCGGGAAGGGCAGGCCGCCGGTGGCGGTGGCATTCACCGTGGGCGGCGGGGTGGAAGCTGGCAAAATGCAGGCGCTCAGGGACACGCTTAACAACACCACAATCGTAAGCAAGGTGAGCATTTTTTTGGGCATTGGGACGATCTCCTTCAGGGAAAAATGGCGGCCTGTCGCTTGCCAGACAGGTTTATTGCGTGTATTTTAATCCTTAACATAGTAGCATAACCGTTGACCCTCGTCAAGCAGGGGTTGGAAACGGTTTTGCGGGTTCAAACCACGGTGCAACTGTTATGCCAGGTCACACTATCCCGGAATGCAGCCCTCCCGGTTTTCCACCTGCCATTTGGCGTTTTTGCGGTGAGCAAAATCATCCGCAAGCGGTGACTTTCAACAATAGATCGGCCGGTTTGTTTTGGTTATCATCTGTATTGGAGACGGAAAAAACAGGACACCTCCTAGATGCTCATCGCTGTCTCCTCCTTTGGCGAAAGTCTCCGCCGGGTTTTCCCTCACCGCCCCCGGCGGAGGCTTGCATTAAAAGCACATCCGAAGGTCCGCCGGGGCCTTCGGATGTGCTTTTTTTATTCCGGCGGCTATTCCTGGATGACCGGAAGAACCACGGTGAAGGTGCTGCCCTCGTCGGGCTGCGATTCCACCCAGATGCGGCCCTGGTGCGCCTCGACGATCGAGCGCACGATGGATAACCCCAGGCCGGTGCCGGACATCTCGTTGTTCGCGTTGCTGGCGCGGTAAAACTTGTCAAAGATGAACGGCAGATCCACCTGGGGGATGCCAATGCCGTTGTCGATGAACCGCAGGATGATTTGCTGATCTTCCAGGGTGGCATGCACGGTGACGATCCCGCCCGGATGCGTGTACTTGCTGGCGTTTTCGAGCAGGTTTTCCACCATCTGGCGCAGTTGCACCGGGTTGGCAAACACGGGCGGTAAAACCTCCGGCACTTCCAGCAACAACGTCTGGTGTTTATCGTCCATTTGCTTTTTTAACTGATCCACGACCAGTGGAATGAGCTGTTCGAGGTGCACCGGCTCTTTGCGCGAATCGAAGCCGGATTCGATCCGGCCCAGCTCCACCAGGTCGTCCACCAGGTGGGTGATGTTGTGCACGCTGGTTTGCACGCGGTGGACGAAATCGCGCTGCAGTTCATTGACCGGCCCGGCGCGTTCGATCAGCTCCACGTAGCCGAGGATGGCCGTGAGCGGCGAACGCAGATCGTGCGAGACCGTGCTGACAAAATCGCTCTTGATACGGTCGAGCTTCTTCAGGTTGGTGATGTCGTGCATGGTGACGGCCGCGCCCACCCCCGCGATGGGGGTGATTTGCGCGCTGAAGATGCGCCCGTCTTCCACGGCAATTTCGGCGCGGTTGGTCATGGTTTTGCTGCCTGAATCCACCAGCGCCAGCAGGTCGGGATGGGTAAACACATCCTGCAGCGGCTGCCCGGCCAGGCTGGCATCATCCAGCTTGAAGGCGCCGGCGGCCATCTGGTTGACCAGCACCAGGCGCTGATCCTGATCGAAGACGATCACGCCGTCCTGGATTTTGGCCAGAATGGTGCCCAGCTTGTTGCGCTCGGCGGATGTATCGGAGAAGCGGCTGGCGTTGACGATGGCGATGGAGGCAAATTCGGCCAGCGCCGAGAGCAACTGGACATCGTGATCTTTGAAGGGGATTTTCTTGGCGCGGTTGTCAATGCCCAGCACGCCGATGACGCTCTGGTGGACGCGCAGCGGCACGTACACCAGGCTTTGCACCAGGTAAGAGGTCTTGATCTTCTGCGGCGTATTTTCGTCCATCAACACGGGCTGCCCGCTGCGCACCACCGAACCGGCCAGTGTATCCTGAATGGGGATGCGGAAGGTGCGCGCAAATTCGTCCTGGAAGTTGCGCGAGGCGCGCATGTACAGCTCGCCGGTCACGTCGTCCACCAGCAGCAGGCTGCCCTCGTCGGCGTTGGTGAGCTTGACGGCGGCTTCGACTACCGCCTGCAGGACGATGTCCAGATCCAGCGAGCTGTTGATGGTGCGGGCCAGTTCGGCCAGCGTTTGCATTTCGCTGATCTGGCGCTGCAAACCGGCTGTGGCGCGCCGCGATTCCAGCAGCACCCAATCTTTGCGCTGCTGGGCCTTGTCCAGGCTGGCCTGCACCGCTTTGAGGATGTCATCGGTGCGCAGCGGCAGGCAGAACGTGTCGCTCACGCCGAGTTGCAGGGCCTGTTTGAGCAGCGCGGGTGATTCCTGCGAGATGAACAGCAGCACCGGGATGGCCGGGAAGCGCCGCAGCAGGGCTGCCGCGATTTCCATCCCGCTCGCGCTTCCAACGGTTTCGCCCAGGATGATCAGGGTGGGCGGGTTCAACTCGACGGTGCGTTGAATGGAAGCCGGGTTTTCCTGCAAGCGGATGGAGTATCCGGCCGATTTCAAGACCCGTTCCAGCAGGAATGTGATTTGCTGATCTGAAATTGCCACCAGGATGTGCGCTTGGGTCATCTCGACTGCCTGCGTATCTTATTGCGAAACCGGTAGGAGCATGTGGAAGACCGTGGTTTGACCGGGTTGGCGGTCGGCCCAGATCTTTCCATTGAATTTGAGCACAATTTCCTTGACCAGCGGCAGGGAAATGACCGCGGAGAAGAAGCGGCGCGAGCGGTTGGGATCATTGAGCGGCGCTGTGTTGAAGATGCGCGTGAGAGTGTTGGTGTCGAACGAGGGGCCGATGAACTGGATGCTGAGGTGCGCCAGCCCTTCGGGCGTGCGTTCGACCCGCAGGCCGGCCTGGCTGCCGGAGGTCGATTCGCGCAGGGCGTAGTTGAGCAGGCCGTTGACGGCTTGAGCCAGCAACGCGGCATCGGCCTGAACGTTGAGCGCCTCGGCGGGCAGGTTGACGGCCAGGCTCAGGTTGTAGGGCGCGCAAAATGGCTGCAAGCGGTTGGCGGCTGCGCGCGCAATTTCGGTCAGGTTGGCGGGCGAGCCATGCAGACCCTCGGTGGTTTGCAGCGATTCGGCCAGCCGGCTGGTGTAGGCGATTTGATCCTGAATGGTGGAAAGCGCCTGGCGCTGGTCGGGTGTCCAGCGGGCGGTGATGTCTTTGGTCAGGTAGTCCATGCCGTTGCGGGCCAGTTCCATCGGACCGCGCAGTTCCTGGCGCAGCGACAGCAGCAGGGCGTTGTTCACCTTTTCGCCCAGTTGGGCAATTTCAGCCGTAGTCTGCTGAATGCGGGCGCGGTCTTCCGCCTTGCGGAACAGGCGCGAGTTGACCAGTGAAATGGCGGCATAGTCGGCCAGGGCTTCCAGCAGGTGCTGGTCGCTGGCGGTGAAGGGTATGGGCTGTTTGCGCATCATCACCAGCAGACCGATGGCCTGCTTTTGCACTTTGACCGGCACAATCAGCGCCGACTGGCCGAGCGCGGCGATTTTGAAGCGCTTGAGCGGTTCGCCGTGAATGCTGAGCGATTCGCCGGAAAGCCCCACCAGCGAACTGATGCCGTCATCCCACGGGCGGCCGACCTGCACCGGCAGCGAAGCCGGCAGGTTGCGCCCGGCCGCCAGCACGTAGGCCTTGGAGGGTTCGTCGCGCAGCATGAACCAGCCCAATTCGGCCTGGGTGACGTGCGTGGCGCCTTCCAGGATCTTTTCAAAGACCTGCGCCTGGTCGGTGACCGAGGTGACCGCTTTACCGACCGAGAAAATGGCGGTGAGCTCGCGCACGCGCTGCTGCAACTCCTGGTTGGTGTTGTGCAACTGGCGGGTCAGGCGCTCGCGTTCGCGGCGCTCGTGCACCTGCTTGAGGACGCGTTCCACCACGTTGATCACTTCGGGCTCGCGCGCCGGCCAGGTCAGGTAATCGCTCGCGCCCAGGCGGAAGGTCTGCACAATGTCCGCCTCCTGGCCCTTCGCGGCCAGCAGGATGACCGGGATTTCGAGCCCCTGCGAGGCCAGCGCCACCAGCAGGTCTTTGCCGGTCAGGCCGGGCAGGTTGAGTTCGGCGATGATGGCGTCGGGTGCGTATTGCAGGGCGCGGTTGATGGCCGAAGAGCCATCCGAAACCACCAGGTACTGGTAACCGGCGGCGCTCAGAATCTGGCGGCCGAGGGTGTCGCTGATGACGGGATCATTTTCGACGATGAGGATGCGGTCACGGGGAGCAGTCATGTTTTTAATCATAGCACGGAACTTTTGCGGCCGGTAAAATGTAAAGCAGTTGTAATGCCTTCAGTCGGGATAGTTTTTTGTTAGAGTTCCATAAGAGCCGGAAGTACGCACTTGACTCTGCGGCCTTCCTGAGCATACAATCTAGTCATGGAGTACAAAGATTATTACAAGGTATTGGGCGTGGAACGACAGGCAAGCGAGGATCAGATCAAACGCGCCTACCGCGACCTGGCAAAAAAATACCACCCCGACAAGAATCCCGGCGATAAGGCCGCTGAAGAGAAATTCAAATCGATCAACGAAGCTTATGAGGTGCTGAAGGATCCTCAGAAGCGCAAACGGTATGATCAACTGGGCGATTCGTATTCGAGCTGGCAGCAGGGCGGCCGGCAGGGAAACTTTAACTGGGAGGATTGGTTCAGCCAGTCGCCCGGCGCGGGCGGCCAGCGGGTGAACATGGATGATCTGTTCGGCGGCGCGGGCGGTTTTTCCGATTTCTTCAGCGCCATTTTTGGCGGCATGGGCGGCGCGGGCACGCGCACCCAAACCCGGCGCGCTTCGGCGCAGCCGCGCCAGGCGGTCCCCGCGGCCGAAGTGCCGGTGAGCATCAGCCTGGCCGAGGCCTACCACGGCACCACCCGCACGGTGCAGGTCGGCGACCGCCGCCTGGAGGTGAAGATCCCGGCCGGCGCGCGCACGGGCACCCGCGTGCGCATGAAGGGCGCGGCGGGTTCGTCGCCCTCCGGGCAAGCGCAGGATTTGTATCTGGTTGTGAAGGTGGAATCCGATCCGCGTTTCGAGCGCAAGGAGGATGACCTGTACACCGATGTTTCCATCGACCTCTTCACGGCTGTACTGGGCGGGCAGGTAAAAGTGCCCACCCTGACCGGCGAGGTGATGCTCACGATTCCCGAAGGCACCCAGCCGGGGCAGGCTTTTCGCCTGACCGGACGCGGCATGCCGCGACTCTCGGCCCCCCATACCTACGGAGATTTGTACGCGCGTATCAAAGTGACGCTGCCGCGTAACCTGACGCCTCACCAGAAAACCCTTTTCGAGCAGCTCCGCCAGGCCTGATTTTCAGGCGCGGCGGATGGCTTTTTCCCAAGGATGCAATCATGAAAAAGCAGACTCCCTGGATCTTAACGGCTATCCTGGTCATCGCGGGCTCGATGCTGGCCTGCCGGCTGAGCCCATTCAGCGTTTCATCGACGAATACGCAGCAGCCCACGCCTTATACGCAGACGGTGCCGGTTTTTCCCACTGCCCAACCTCAAGTGGTCATTCCGCAGGGATCCGGCAGCCTGACCGAGCGCGACGCCATCCTGGCGGACCTGTACAACCGCGTGAGCCCGGGGGTGGTGTCCATTCAAACCATCACGGCAGCGGGCGGCGGGCAGGGTTCGGGGTTTGTCTATGATACCGAGGGGCACATCATCACCAACTACCACGTGGTGGAAGGCGCGCAGGAACTGGAAGTCGATTTCTCTTCCGGGTTGAAGGTGCGCGGCGAAGTGCTGGCGACCGACCTGGATTCGGACCTGGCGGTGGTCAAGGTGGACGTCAACCCGGCCGACCTGGTCCCGGTGCCGCTGGGCGATTCGGATCTGCTCAACGTGGGGCAGACGGTGGTGGCCATTGGCAACCCCTTCGGGCTGAGCGGCACGATGACCATCGGCATCGTCTCGGCCAAGGGGCGCACGCTTGAGTCGATGCGCGAGGCCGACAGCACCTCGTTCTTCTCGGCCGGCGATCTCATCCAGACCGACGCGGCCATCAACCCGGGCAATTCGGGCGGGCCGCTGCTCAACCTGTCCGGCGAAGTGGTGGGCGTCAACCGCGCCATTCGCACC
>ERZ1645187.2526-NODE-2526-length-16002-cov-5.634602_pt1 | contig 16002 bp, 18 predicted proteins | sample MGYA00575352_ERZ1645187 | MGnify/ENA primary metagenome ERZ1645187 (study PRJEB40837, sample SAMN11349314) | freshwater sediment metagenome | isolation source: river sediment | host: Sediment | place: India: Wazaribad , New Delhi | collected 2017-02-21 ... | reverse complement strand
TGGAAGAAAGGTGACGGACTTGAAAGTTGAAATCAGAATAACCGAAGAGGCTTCGGAGCCCTACGTAATCATATATACGAATGAAATGACTGAAGGAATTGCTCAGATCGCGGCCGCTGTTAAGAACGTTTCCGGGAGAGTCCTTACGGTCAGAGAGGAGAACCGGATTATCGTGTTAAGACCAGAAGAAATTTACATGGCGCGGGTAGAGAATGAAAAGATTTCCGTTTACGGCAAAGCGAAGGTCTACAGCTGTTCGGGCCGTCTGTACAAGATTGAAGAACTTATGGGCAGCGGCTTTCTGAGGATCTCCAAATCCACGATCATCAATTTGAAATACCTGGACAGCGTGGAACCGTCTTTTAACGGGATGATGCTTGTTAAGCTCAAAAACGGGAGCAAGGATTACGTGTCGAGGAAATACCTGCCCGCTTTAAAAAAGTATCTGGGGTTATAGGAGAAACATTATGAAAAAGCTGATTAAAATTGTGTTTTCAGGTGTCAGCCTCGGTCTTTCGATTTTCGTGATCATCGGCATTGTGTTCGATATCGCCAATTCCGGAAATACAGCGATGTCAGACTGGCAGTTTACCAGGATGGCTGTCGCCGCAATGCTTATCGGCGTCGGATTTTCCGTTCCTTCACTGGTGTATACGAGCGAAAAGCTGTCCTACGGACTCAAAGTCCTGATCCAAATGGGGATAGGATGTACTGTTATGCTGATTGCTGCTTTTTACGCAGGCTGGATTCCTGTTGAAGCAGGGTGGAAGATCAGTGCGCTTGTTATTGGAGCAGAAATTCTGATCGCATTCATTATCTGGCTCTGTTTTTTCCTTCATTATAAAAAGCTGGCAAAGCAGATGAATCAGAAAATAAAAGAAAAAGAGTCCGAATAATTCACTGACCTTGACGGAGTCAGAACTAAACAAAAACAGAGGCGTACGCAGTAATTACTGCGCTGCCTCTGTTTTCTTTTTATCCGCCGCGGTTTCAATTGCCTTTAACGCACCGTCTGCGTGGACACGGACTACTCTGTTTTCATCGTCCTCCGAAAGCTCTTTCAACTGCGAGCGATATTCAAGCACGTATTCCGGCTTGCGCTTTCCGAGAACACGGAACATTTCCGGCGCTTCCATTCGGACGTAATCCGCAGGATCCTCTAGCATTTCGGCGAATACATCGATTTGATCCGCAAACAGCTCCGGCTTTTGTGTCGCGATGTTTTCGCAGGCCCAGATCACGTTCATACGGACCTTCTCAGACTGATCGTTTCTCATCTTCAGCATGGATGGAAGCCATGAGACGATTAAATGATAGTCACCCCGGCCGATCCTTCCCATCGCGCAGACCGCCTGTGCCCGAACCTTTTCTGAAGAATCCGTCCGGCATGACGCGATCTTTTTAATCAGATCATGATCCACATTGTCGGGATAGGAGAGACCCATTTCGCCCAGCAGGAACAGCGCCTTGTGGCGGATATTTTCCGACGGGATATCCAGCGCGTCGCTTACCTGATTAAACGAAACCGGCCATTTTGACTTATCCTGGGTAATATCGGTCAGCTCCCTGAGGATCGCCGCCGAATTCTCCCTGTTCCGTTCTCTTTTGATATCGCTCTTTTCAATTATTCTGTTAATTCTCGTATTCATGATGTCACCTGTATTTCTGGATTCATTTGTACTCTCTATAATAAACAGAATAACTTATGCTGACTCAAATGAGATTAACTGAAAACAGAGTACTGTCTAATGTTATGGTATTGTTGAAGTATGAGGAAAAAAGTAGACCGGACAAATTTATTGCGAGGTTACATTTGATGCTTAAAAATTACTCGGAGAATACCGGATAGTAACGATAATGACCTGTTTTGTCCTTTCTACTATTCGAAAAATGACTGTATAGTTTTTAACGAACAGCTGTCGATAGCCTTTACGTGCAAAAGAGCCGATTTCTCGTTCTGAATAACGATATGGAAAGATCTCAAGTCTTAATATTTCACTCTCGAACGAATCGAGAGCTTTAGACGCTATGTCCGGTTCTAATAAATGCTTGGAAATGTAATTATGAATTTCGTCTAAATCTCGAAGGGCTCTGCTCGTAAACTTTACTGAATATTTAGTCTTTAAAGTATTTCCTCCTCAAAGAGGCAAGCGCAGTTCTGGCATCATAGAGTTCTCCGTTTGACGCGTATTCCGCTTCCGCTTCCCTTATAGCCTGGTCAGTAGCCGCTGTATCAATCATTCTTTCATACGTTTCAATACTCATTATTACAAGATCGCCGTACCCGTTTTTTGTAATAAAAACTGGCTCGCTCTGAGAATGACAGATTTCAGAAATTTCGTTTGTATTCCTAAGATCTGTGATCGGTCTGATTTTCGGCATTATACTTCCTCCTTTATCCCCTTAATTTGTACATAATTATACCCGAATAATGAACAATTTTATCTGTAAATCTTATATATTAACAATGTCGTATTTAGGATTACTTCATTGCTTGCGTTCTACATCCCGCAGGCGTACACTAATAACGCAACTGAATAACGGGGAGCTTGTTTACAGGCTGAGAGGAAGGTGAGACCTTCGACCCATATACCTGATTTGGATAATGCCAACGTAGGGACTTGAGTAATGATACTTCTATTACGGGAAGCTGCCGGATCGGGCCGCTTCCCGTTTTCTTTTTTTGCGCTTCAGATTTATCAGTATGATTTATTGTTCATTTCGGATTATCGCTATGGATTCATTAAGGAGAATACACGATGGTGACAATCAACGGAGAAGCCTCGAGCTGCGCGGGTCTTGCGCTTTCAGATTATCTCGAGCAGGAAGGCTTCGATGCGACGCGGATCGCGGTGGAACGGAACGGAGAGATCGTTCCAAAGCCGCAGTATAATCGGACGATCCTGTGTGACGGCGATGCTGTCGAGATCGTCTGCTTTGTCGGAGGCGGCTGATGGCGGAGATGACCGGCGCAGTTCCGTCCCGTGAACAGATGCGAAGAGCTGCACGGGACAGACACGGGGATGATCTTCAGGACAGACTTGAACGAACGACAGCCGCGATATGCGGTCTCGGAGGGCTCGGCTCCAACGCTGCGGTCTGTCTGGCGAGAGCCGGGATCGGCAGGCTTATCCTGATCGACTTTGACCGCGTCGACGTGACGAATCTCCACCGCCAGCAGTACAAGGCGGCTCAGGTCGGGATGTATAAGACACAGGCGCTGTCGGAGAATCTTGCGGAGATCGCGCCGTACGTCGAGACAGAGACCCGTACAGAGCGGATCGGCAGCGGTAATTTCCGGGATCTCCTTGACGGTGCGGATATTATCATCGAAGCCTTCGATGATCCCCAGGCCAAGGCGATGCTCGTGAACGGCGTTCTTGAAAATCTGCCGGACCGGTACCTGATCGCCGCTTCAGGCATGGCGGGAACGGGATCCTCAAATACGATCCGGACACGGAAAATCACAGAACGTTTTTATCTGTGCGGAGACGGAATCAGCGATGTCGCGGATGATATAGGCCTCGTATCCTCGAGAGTGATGATCTGCGCGGCCCATCAGGCGCATATGGCGATCCGGCTGATCGCAGGAGAGACGGAAGCCTGGTAATCCGGTAATTCATATACGGTTTTTAAGAGAACATATTGAGATTATATAAGGAGAAAAAATGGCATTAGCAGAATTTAAACCGAAGAAAACACAGGACCTGCTGAAGATCGGAGACCGGGAATTCGGATCCAGATTCATTCTCGGATCCGGCAAATACTCGATGAGACTTATCGAAGCGGCGGTAAAGGACGCGGGCGCTGAAATGGTCACCCTCGCGGTAAGGCGCGCCAATACGAGAGATCAGGAAAACATCCTCGACTTTATTCCGGAAGGCGTAACGCTGCTTCCGAATACCTCCGGCGCGAGAACGGCGGAGGAAGCGGTCCGTATCGCGAGACTTGCAAGAGAAATGGGCTGCGGCAGCTTCGTCAAGGTGGAAATCATGCGCGATTCGAAATACCTGCTGCCGGATAATCAGGAAACTGTCCGTGCGACTGAAATCCTCGCAGAAGACGGCTTTACGGTTCTGCCGTACATGTATCCGGATCTGAACACCGCGAGAGATCTCGTGAACGCCGGCGCAGCCGCCGTCATGCCGCTGGCTTCCCCCATCGGCTCCAACAAGGGGCTGGCAACCCGCGAGTTTATTCAGATCCTGATAGACGAAATCGACCTGCCCGTCATCGTCGACGCCGGGATCGGCAGGCCTTCTCAGGCATGCGAAGCGATGGAAATGGGCGCGGCTGCGATTATGGCGAATACGGCTCTGGCGACGGCAGGGGACCTGTCGATGATGGCCCGGGCCTTCGGTCAGGCGGTCGATGCGGGCCGTCAGGCTTATCTTGCGGGCCTGGGCCGTGTGCTCACGAGAGGCGCTTCCGCCTCCGACCCGCTTACCGGATTCCTCGAAAACTGAGGCGGTCATGGAAAATCAGTTTATTTTCGACTCGCAGAAGCTCTCAGATGGAGCTCTTGCGAAGAAGCACAGACTCGAAACCGATCCCTCTTCGAGACGGGATTTGATGACTTATCTGCCCGGAATGGAGCAGATCGAATCGGATATCTGTCAGAAGGTGATCTCACAGATGGATTCCTACGACTATTCGGCCTATACGGCGCGGGATGTCAGAAGAGCGCTGGCGGCCTCCGTCTGCAGCGTCGACGACTTCAAGGCGCTGCTCTCGCCCGCCGCAGAACCCGTTCTCGAACAGATGGCGGAACGCGCCCAGCGTGATACCGGACGTCATTTCGGCAATACGGTCTATCTGTTCACACCGCTGTATATCGCCAATTACTGCAGCAACTACTGCGTTTACTGCGGCTTCAACTGTTACAATTCGATTCGCCGCATGAAGCTGTCCTTCGAGCAGATCGAGCATGAAATGAAGGTCATCGCCGACAGCGGGATGGAAGAGATCCTGATCCTGACCGGTGAGAGCCGGAAGGAAAGCGATGTCGAATATATCGGAGAAGCCTGCAGACTCGCCAGTAAATATTTCAGAAACGTCGGACTGGAAATCTATCCGGTCAATACCGACGAATACGCATATCTCCACGAATGCGGCGCCGACTACGTGACGGTCTTTCAGGAAACCTACAATACCGTCAAATACGAGACGCTCCATCTTCTCGGACACAAGCGCGTCTGGCCGTACCGTTTCGACGCTCAGGAACGGGCGCTTCGCGGGGGGATGAGGGGAGTCGGATTCTCCGCGCTCCTCGGACTTTCGGATTTCAGAAAGGACGCCCTCGCCACCGCGCTCCATGTCTATTACCTGCAGCGCAAATATCCCCACGCGGAGTTCTCGCTGTCCTGCCCGAGACTCAGACCCATCATAAACAACGATAAGATCAATCCGCTTGATGTCGGAGAAAAGCAGCTGTGTCAGATCCTGTGCGCGTACCGGATCTTCATGCCCTTCGCCGGAATCACCGTCTCCTCGCGGGAAAGCGCGAAGTTCCGCAACGGGATCGTCCGGATCGCGGCGACCAAGGTCTCCGCAGGCGTGTCCACCGGGATCGGCGATCACGAGAGCAAGTACAGCGGAAAGGAAGCGAATGCGGCGGAAGGGGACGAACAGTTCGAGATCTGCGATACGAGAAGCTTTGACCGCATGTATGACGATCTCGCAGACGAAGGTCTCCAGCCTGTCCTGAATGATTACCTGTATGTCTGACATCCTGTGCGTGACGAACCGGAAGCTCTGCGGGGACGACTTTCTGATACGAATCGGGCGGATCGCACAGGCCCGTCCGGCCGGTATCATCCTACGGGAGAAGGATCTCGACAGCGCAGAATACGAAGAGCTTGGAGCGGAGGTTATCAGGATCTGCGGGGAATATGATGTTCCCTGCATCCTCCACAGCTTCCCGCACGTCGCCGAAGCTCTCGGTGCGACAGCTCTCCATCTGCCGATGCCGGTCCTTCGACAGCTGCCGTCAGACCGTCGTTCCGGGTTCGAGATCCTCGGCGCATCCTGTCATTCGGTCGAAGAAGCACTGGAAGCAGAACGGCTGGGCGCAAGCTATATAACGGCGGGCCATATTTTCGAGACCGACTGCAAGAAAGGACTTGCCGGACGGGGATTGGAGTTTCTGAAGGAAGTCTGTGATGCGGTCGGTATTCCGGTTTACGGGATCGGCGGGATCAGTCCGGATAATATCGTGGAGGTCAGGAAAGCCGGATCATCCGGAGCCTGCATTATGAGCGGACTGATGAAATACAAGGATCCGGAGGCGTATTTAAAACGTTTCGAATGAGATCGGCAGTCTTAAATCTGTTAAACTGAAATTACAGTCAGAATCAGATAAAGGAGAAACAGCGATGCATTATGTCAAAGCAAAAGGGATTCTGTCGGCCGGGAACGGGATGAACCTGTACCGCGGCTGCTCTCACGGATGCATCTACTGTGATTCCAGGAGCGACTGCTACCATATGGAGCATGCCTTCGAGGATATTGAGATCAAGGAAAATGCGATTGAGCTTCTGGAATCGACATTGAAACGGAAGCGGAATAAGTGCATGATCGGCACCGGCTCGATGACGGACCCGTATATTCCGGCAGAGCTGGAGATCGGAAACGTCAGAAAGGCGCTGGAGCTCATCGACCGGTACGGCTTCGGAGCGACGCTCATTACGAAGTCGACCCGTGTCCTGAAGGATATCGATCTGCTCAGGTCCATCAATGAGAAAACGAAATGCGTGATCCAGATGACCCTGACGACGTTCGATGAAGCGCTGTGCAGGAAGATCGAGCCGAACGTCAGCACGACGCGGGAAAGGTTTGAAGCGCTGATCAGACTGCGGAAAGCCGGAATCCCCGTTGTGGTCTGGCTTACACCGATCCTTCCGTTTATCAACGATACCGAAGAGAACCTGAACGGAATTCTCGATTACTGTATTGAAGCCGGTGTCTCCGGAATAATCTGTTTCGGCATGGGGGTTACGCTGCGGGAGGGCAGCCGCGAGCATTTCTACGACTGTCTCGACAGAGACTTTCCCGGTATGAAAGAGAAGTATATCCGGACCTTCGGAAATTCCTACGTGGCGGGAAGTCCGGACAACGACCGTCTTATGAAGATCTTTCACAGAAGGTGCGGGGAGAATGGAATCCTTCATGACAACGACAAGATCTTCGCGTATCTGTCGGAATTTGAAGATAAGAGAGCGGGCGAGCAGCTGAGCTGGTTTTGATTCAGCTGGTATGATACTGATCGTGATCCTGCTGTATCAACGGACAGTTCGAAACCGTTCCGATACTGTAATATGCTGTAATAAATTTCAAAGTTTCCCTGTCAGAACAGCCGAAAACCGGCTGTTTTTTATTGTCTTAAATAATTTTGAATATTGTTCAAATTATTCCCTGCAAATATTGACATCCCGCGCGGACAGATCAACAATAAAATTAATTGAACGATATTCAAATCGGTTGAGGATATAGATGAAAGAAGAAAGATTTACACTCGGCGGGATTCCGGCTGTACTGTTCGGAGACGAATCGGACAGGGTCTGCCTGTTCGTTCACGGGCAGGGCGGCAGCAAGGAAGAGGCGGCTGCTTTTGCGGAAACTGCCTGTCCCGCCGGATATCAGGTGCTCGGCATCGATCTGCCGGAGCACGGGAAACGACAGGAATCGGCAGAGAAGCTGGATCCATGGACCGTCGTACCGGAGCTTAATTATGTCATGGATTATCTGGAGAAGGGCTGGGATATGATCTCTCTGCGGGCGAACAGCGTCGGGGCCTGGATGTCGATGCAGGCGTTCACAGACCGGCCTGTCGAACAGGCGCTGTTTGTTTCGCCTGTTGTCGACATGGAAAAGCTGATCGTCAGTATGATGGGCTGGGCGAATGTAACCGGGGAAGAGCTCGAACGCAGAGGAGAGATTCCGACAGATTTCGGTCAGACACTTTCATGGAAATATCTGCGTTATGTCCGGGAGCATCCGCTGCGATGGAATAAGCTGACTCAGATACTCTACGCCGGACACGACAATATGACAGACCGGGATACGATTGATACGTTCTGTGAAAAGAGCGGAGCCGGACTGACCGTTATGGAGAATGGCGAACACTGGTTTCATACGCCGGAGCAGCTTACTGCACTGAAGAAATGGGAATATGAGAATCTCGACAAAACATCAAACAGACGGATCATCGGGCATTCGAATAAATGACTATGATATGGATAGGACTCTTTACGAAGATATAGACAGATTGAAGTGAAATGATTCGCGGAAATTGAGAAACGCTGCGCAGTATGAATTATCTATTCTATTTTAGTGCGCAGCGCAGCGGTTCTTTGGAATCTTAAGAAAGCCGGCAGGGCAGATATGACTGACAGGAATCATTATGGCTAGAAAAACCGACGGCGGAAAACGGGAGGAGATCGTTACGGCTGCAGCCAGGCTATTTATGACCGGCGGCTTTGACGGCACATCTGTCCGTGAAATCATGAATGAAGCCGGTGGGGAAGCGGGCCTGTTCTATTATTATTTCAGGAATAAGGACGAAGTATTCGACTCAGTCCTTGACCGTTTATTCGCCTACTATGAAGGGGGATTTACCCGGATCGTCGAAAAGGGCAGGCGAAATCCGTGCCGCGTTATCGAAGACTTCTTCGAGTATATGGAGAACGAGACCCAGCGTTTTCGCGAAAAGTATTCGGACAATATTCACAGGACAGTCCGATGGGCTATACGCGAGCACACACTGATGATTATCGAACCGTTTCTTGAAGAGATTGTGAAAATCTACATCAGCTACTATGGCACGACGACAGCGCTGGAGCCGGATGTCGCGGCGATGTTTATGACCCACGGAATCGGCAGCTATATTCTGCATGAGGATCGAAGCAAGTATTTCCAGCGACGTCCCGAGATCAAACGCGGCACGAGCATGATCCTCGGTCAGCCGGCAGCGGAACAGGATCTCAGGATCCCGTATCCGGCAGAGCCTGCCGATATTCCCGGCGTGATGAAGCTTGCGGCTGCAGTCTGCGGCAGCTTTCCCGGATTTGATGAGTCAGAATTCAGGGAAGAGCTTGAAAAGCACATCAGCAGCAGTGAAGCCTGGCTGTACAGGTATCAAGGGAAGATCGTCGCGATACTGCTCTTCTCGAAGGAACGGACAGAACTCGATTATCTGGCGGTTCATCCCGACTATCGGGGCATAGGACTTGCTTCCCGCCTGATCGAAACCGCAGCCGCACAGTTTCCTGTGGGAACGGAAATTTCAGTCGTCACTTACAGAGACGGAGATGCATCCGGAATGGCAGCCCGCATTCTTTACGAAAAACTAGGCTTTATTCCGGGAGAAGAGCTGACGTTTTTTGACTATCCCTGTCAGCGGCTGAAAATGTTAACGCAGAACTGCCCTCCGGGCAGGACCGAAACTGTATTGTGATAAAATTATCAATAGATCAAAAATCAATCTCAGGAGATATAAATGGCTTACAAACTCGACAGTGTCTCGCTTCGCATGAATAATTCGGAAGAAGAAATGAACAAGCTCGCGCAGCTCTGGACGGACGTGCAGACCGGCAAGCTTCCGCTGATGTTTGATTCTGACGGAAAGTTTGCGGAGGGACTCTCTCCGATATCGATCTACTCGAATTATGAGGATGACATCAACGGCGCCTACGATCTGACGATTATGACCGTCGGTCCTGAATTTTTCCAGATGCTGGAACAGGAAGCTGCAAAGGGTGTCTTCAAAAAATATGACGCCGCATCCGATTCCGACGACTTCACGGCCTGCGCCACCGACGCATGGCAGCAGGTCTGGAATGATCAGCAGAACGGAACGATTCAGCGCCTGTTTGCGGAAGACATCGAAAGCACCGTTCCGGCCGCTTATACGAAGGACGGAAAGACCCACTGCTATCTGTATATTTCCGTCGAAGAGCAGGGCTGATAAAGAATCGACGAGCCAGATGATTACAATAAACAGAAAGGGAAAACAATGATCCAGGCGATCCTCTACACATCGAATTCAGGCTACACGGAAGAATACGCGAAGCTGCTGTCTGAAAAGACCGGCATCGAAGCCTGGCCGCTGTCAAAGGCGGTGCACCGTGTGGATCCGGGAGCTCAGGTTATCTATATGGGCTGGCTTATGGCCGGCGTTGTCAAGGGCTATAAAGACGCCGCTAAAAACTATGACGTACTGGCAGTCTGCGCGGTAGGCATGGGAGCGACGGGCTCGCAGCTTGACGAAACCAGAAAGAGCAACAAGATTCCGGCATCGACCGCACTGTTCACGCTTCAGGGCGGCTTCGACATCAATAAACTTCACGGAATCTATAAATTTATGATGGAGACGATGAAGAATACCGTCGGAAAGAAGCTTGCGAAGAAGAAGGACCGTACGGCGGACGAAGACGATATGCTGGACATGATGATGAACGGCGGAGACCGGGTTACAGAAGAAAATCTGACAAAGGTACTCGAATGGCTCGAGCAGCAGCGCCGCACGGATACAGCTTCCCATATCGCCGGCGCACACAATTATTGAAAATGCAGAACATTATGGGAAAGTCCTATCAGGTTATCGACGAAACATCCTGGCCGCGGGCGATGCACTGCGCAGTGTTCAGAAACAGCATCGAGCCGGCATTCTGCGTGACCTTCGATCTGGATGTCACAAATTTCCTGAAATTCGTCCGCGAGCAGGACTATTCGTTCACGCTGGCGATGACATATGCGGCCTGTCATGCTGCGAATGAGATCGAGGCGCTGCGTTACCGCTTTCTTGACGGGCAGATCGTCCTGTACGACAGAATCGACACGGCCTTTACATATCTGAATCCCGAGACTGAGCTCTTCAAGGTGGTCTCCGTTCCGATGTGTGAATCGATCGGGGAATATGCGGCGCTTGCCCGAAAGACGGCGGACGAGCAGGAAGCATATTTTACAGGTCCCCTCGGCAACGACGTCTTCCAGTGCTCACCGCTGCCGTGGGTAAGCTTCACCTCGATCACCCATACGAACTCTGGAAAGAAAGACAATGCGACTCCTCTGTTTGACTGGGGGAAATACTACCAGAAGGACGGAAAATTAATGATGCCCTTCGCCGTACAGGCCCATCATTCGTTTGTCGACGGTCTTCATATCGGACGGTTTGCAGAGCTGATGCAGCGGGAGCTGGACGGTTATTTAAATTAAAATTAATAGATAGTATTTTACAGCTTTTCCGGATATGATAAAGCAAAGGACTTTTTAAGTCTAATTCAACATGACGGGAGAGTTTGAGATGGTTACGAACAAACCGAAATTCGCTGCCGCAGTACTTTTCTTGCTTACAGCACTACTTATTTTGTCAGGCTGCACTCAGACCAAACCGGACGCGCCGGAATTTTCTCTAGCGGACGGAACGTATACCGGAACTCAGGCTGTCGCGATCGAAAGCGGGAATAAAGACGATACGATCTATTATACTGCCGACGGGTCGGATCCGATCGAGAACGGCGATGAATATAAAGGACCGCTTATTATCGAAAAAAACTGTACTTTAAAGGCTGTTGTAAAAGACAAAAACGGGAATTATTCGGATATTGCCACAGCCGTCTATATCATCGAGCAGTCACCGGTCGTGACGGAAGATACTCAGTCCCAGACAAACCAGAACAGTCAGTCGACTCAGAATACGCAGTCGACGCAGAGTTCCGGCGGATATACAGTAAATACCTCAGACGATATGCTCGATTATTTTTCCGGACGATATCAGGCTGCAGACGGAACGCTCGTTTATTTTGACAGCGCGCTTAAAACAGATACTCCGATGCTCTGGATTCGCCAGTATGCCAACGGAGAGAGCTGGGGAACAAGCGCTTATTATCGAGTTGACAGCGTCACGTCTTCAAGAGCCGTGCTGTCTCTGTACAACCTGGCCGGAGGCGGGCTTCCGGACTGGGCGGAAAGTCAGAGACTTGTGATTACGCCGGCAAATCTGACGACAGGGTCGATTAACGTAAACGGTGAAAATCTCGATTTTATCAATAACGATCCGATCAACTAATTCAGTAAAAAGATTCGCAGTATATTCGCACCGAATCGGTACATTAAAAAGACAAACAGCAGCTGCGAAGAGTCTCACCGCCTCGCAGCTGCTGTTTTATTTAGTCAGTTCTATGTTTTCTGTATCTCATCTGGTTTTCTCCTCTTTTTTCTCTTCCTGACTGTGATTTTCTCACCTGTTTCATTCTATACTGAGAGCATAAGAAAATGAAGCGGCCTGGAGTTTTCAGCCTGTCGGCGTTAATATGGACAGCAGATGAACGGATACAGACGAAATATTCAGGAAAAACAAACGGAGGACTGAATTGGCGCATTTCGGTTACAATCATCACGACATCTATTACAACGAGTTCGGTTTCGGCGAGCCGCTTCTTCTGCTCCACGGGAATACCGCATCATCCGTCATGTTCGACGAGATCGCCGCGGAATATGCGAAGGACCGCAGAGTTATCGTCATGGACTTTCTCGGGTGCGGAAAATCCGACCGCGTCGAGTCCCTGGCGGACGATCTGTGGTATGACGAAGCCGCACAGGCGGTTACGCTGCTGGATGAGAAAGGGTACACTGCAGTCGATGTGATCGGGACGAGCGGCGGAGCCCAGGCGGCGATCAATATCGCGCTGGAACGTCCGAATCTCGTGAACCGCCTGATCGCGGACAGCTTCGAGGGCGAGAAAGCGATGCCGGGAACCGCGGAGATGCTCGCGGCGCAGCGGGAAGCCTCGAAGAAGGACGCCGGCGCAAAAATGTTCTATCAGATGATGAACGGAGAAGACTGGAAAACGGTGATCGATGCGGATACCCGGGCCGTGTGCGCCCATGCGAAGCATATCGGAAGCTTCTTTCATAAACCTGTCTCCGAGCTTGAGCCGGAAATACTGTTCACCGGTAGCAGAGAGGATGCCTTCTTTCCGGAAGGCTTCTACGACAGTCTGTTTGACGGACTCATTACAAAAATCGGCCACGGCTCCCGGCATGTCTTCGAGCACGGCGGTCATCCGGCGATGCTTACGAATCAGGACGAGTTCCTGACATTAAGCCGAGAATTTTTCGATGCGAAATAACAGAAAGGGTATAATCATAGAATCGGTGCAGATACCGTATTAAAACTTATCAGATTCGTAAATTGAGAAAGGACGGGAATAAATTGGAGAATGAGACATTCGAGAAGCTGTTTTCCGGACGTTTTCCGTTCTGGAAGGAGCTTGATGCCTCCGAGAAGGAAGCGATGCTGTCCGCATCGGAGCAGCGCCGTTATCCGGCAGGAGCAAGACTCCAGGATGAGCTTCGGGAATGCGCCGGAATGATCCTGATCCGCAGCGGAAGTCTGCGCGTCTATATGATCTCGGACGAGGGCAGGGAGGTCACGCTGTACAGGCTGTATCCTGACGACGTGTGCGTGCTCTCGGCAGCCTGTGTCCTCGATTCGATCACATTCACGGTGCAGATCGATGCGGAGGAGGATGCCGATGTCATCGTAACGGCTTCCCGTGCGGTACGTCGGCTCAGCGACGGAAATGTCTTCGTCCGCTGCTTCGCAAACGAGACGGCGGTCAGACGCTTTTCGGATGTCATGTGGTCCATGCAGCAGCTGCTGTTTTTGAAGGCGGACCGGCGGCTCGCCCGCTTTCTGACAGAAGAATCCCGGAAAATTGAAGGGCCTGTCAGGATGACCCACGAGCAGATTGCCCGGCAGATCGGCAGCGCCCGGGAGGTCGTAAGCAGACTTCTGAAAGACTTCGAGCAGGAGGGAATGGTCCGGCTCGGGAGAAAATCGGTCGAGATTCTCGATCCGCTCAGGCTTACGGAGACCGCTGAAGAATCGGCGCCGGTCAGAAAGCAGAAATAGATGATCCTGCGGTATCTCTCTTAAACGAAAACGAAGAGCCGCAGCGAGTGGAAATTTCACCCGCTGCGGCTCTTTTCATTATCTGAAAAAATCGACGGCTCTCAGACTGACATCCGGCTATTCGACCTCGAAAACCGCCGCGGTCTGGCCGTCCATCTTGATTACTCCGTCTTTCGCCCGGAAACCTCCGCCTACCGAGAACAGGCATTCGCCGGCTTTTCCGCTGTATGCGAGCTCAGCCGGCTGTGCGGAGGGGTTGATAACGACGAGCAGCTTTTCGCTGTCGTCGCTGCGGACATAGGCCAGAGGATAGCCGGAACCGGTCAGGAATTCTATTTCTCCGCAGCTCTGCAGCGCGCTGTGCTTTCTGCGGAAAGCGATGAGCTCCTTGACGGTAAAACGGATCGATTCGGGATCGTCCATCTGGCTTTCCGCGTCGGGTCTGTCTTCCGACGGATCGACGGGGATGTACAGCATCTCCGGCGAGGCTTCTGAGAAGCCTGCGTTGAGTCCGCTGTTCCACTGCATCGGCGACCGGGATCCTGTCCGGATATAGCCGCCTTCAACCGACGTCAGCCCTTCGACGTAGCGCATGCCCAGCTCGTCGCCGTAATAGATGAACGGAGCGCCCGGCATCGTCAGCAGGAATGCGAAGGCGATCTCGATTTCTTCCGGAGTCAGGAACTTTGCGAGACGGACCATATCGTGGTTGCCGCTGGGGATGCAGATCAGTCCCTTTCCGTCTGTTTTCGCATAATTCGCGTTGTATGTTTCAAGAAACGCGGAGACATCGCCGTTTCCGCGAGACGAGAAATAAGGCTCGTCACAGCGGAACAGATCGTTGTAATGAGACGGTCCGAAGTGGAGCAGGAAGTCCATGTGGAAACCGCTGGCGATCGACTTGTCGGGTTCGCCCCATTCGGAGATCATGACGGCGTCGGGATACTCTTCTTCAAGAAAGCTGCGGACCTGATTCCATAATTTGATTATTCCCGAGCCTTTTTCATCGTCGTTTTTAATCAGCGAACCTGCCATATCGACACGGAAGCCGTCACAGCCGGCCCCGAGCCAGAATCGCATAACGTCCTCCAGCGCCTTCAGCGTCGCCCGGGGACCTTCCGCATCCATCGCCTGCATCCACGGCTTCGTACAGCTGTAATAGCCGTAATTCAGCGCGGGCTGGATCGAGAAGAAATTGACCGCGGCTGCGCCGTCGCGGTCTGAGATCCCGCGCAGACACGGCATCGGATCGGTCGATTCCCAGATGCTGTCCGTCCAGATATAGCGGTCGGAATATTCGTTTCGTTCCGCCTTTTTCGATTCCTGAAACCACGGATGCTGATCGGAGGTATGTCCCGGCACCAGATCCAGGATGATATGCATGCCTCTGTCGTGAACCTCGTGGAACAGATTCTTCAGATCGCGGTTCGTGCCGTAACGCGGCGCCACCGTATAGTAGTCCTGCACGTCGTAGCCTGCGTCTCCGAAGGGGGATACAAAACACGGGTTGAGCCAGATCGCGTCGCATCCCAGCTCCTGAATATAGTCGAGCTTTTCAATAATTCCGGGAATATCACCGATGCCGTCTCCGTTCGAGTCGGAGAAGGACTGCGGATAAATTTCATAAAACACAGCGTTTTTTAACCAGTCAGACACAGCAGACTCCTTCTTATTTCATTCTATTTACTTACTATAATCTAAAAAGTCAAAAAGAAAACAATAAAAAAGCCGGATCTATTCGACCCGGCTTACCTGACAATTTAGATAAACAGATTCACATCGGATTCTTCCGCATCTCCGAGGTAGGTGCCGACTCCGCCGAGTTCGACGCCGTCGATCAGCTCTTCCTGTTTGATCCCCATCACGTCCATGCTCATCGTACATGCGATGATCTTCACGCCATTCGCCATCGCCTTCTTCACGAGATCTTCGAGAGAGTCGACGTTCTTGTCCTTCATGATTCTCTTCATCATCGCCGTACCCAGACCGCCCATGTCCATTCTGGACAGGCGCAGGTTCTTCGCGCCGCGGGGCAGCATATCGCCGAACATCTGTTCGACCGGCGTCTTTTTGACGTTCTGCTTCTG
>ERZ1645187.2525-NODE-2525-length-16002-cov-11.547627_pt1 | contig 16002 bp, 10 predicted proteins | sample MGYA00575352_ERZ1645187 | MGnify/ENA primary metagenome ERZ1645187 (study PRJEB40837, sample SAMN11349314) | freshwater sediment metagenome | isolation source: river sediment | host: Sediment | place: India: Wazaribad , New Delhi | collected 2017-02-21 ... | reverse complement strand
TGCAAGTTCGGCGCCGTGAGCCGCCGGTGAGAAGGGGACGACGATGAAGACGGTCAGATTGAAGATCAACGGCCTGCCGGTGGAGGTGCCCGAGGGCACGAACCTCCTGAACGCGGCGAAACAGGTGCAGGTGAAGATCCCGAGCCTGTGCTACCACCCCGACCTGCCGGCGTGGGCCGCGTGCGGCATCTGCGTGGTGAAGGTCAAGGGCCTGAACAAGCTGGTGCGCGCCTGCACCGCGCCCGTGGCGGAAGGCCAGGAGATCACGACCCACGATCCGGAGCTGTACGGCATCCGCCGCACGGTGATCGAGCTCATCCTCTCGACGCACCCGGACGACTGCCTGCAATGCCCGCGCAACAACAACTGCGAACTGCAGCGGCTGGCCGCCGAGTTCGGCGTGCGCGAGGCGCCGTTCGGCAAGCGCCTGCGCGACCTGCCGGAAGACGACAGCACGGGCAGCCTGATCCTGAATCCGGAAAAGTGCATCCTCTGCGGCCGCTGCGCGGCCGTTTGCCAGCAGATGCAGGGCGTCTGGGCGCTGGAATTCATCGGCCGCGGCGAAAAGTCGCGGATCGCGCCGGCGGCGGACGTCACCCTGAACGAATCGCCGTGCATCAAGTGCGGCCAGTGCTCCGCGCACTGCCCGGTCGGGGCGATCTACGAGCACAGCCACGCCAAGGAAGTCTACGCCGCGCTGGCCGATCCGACGAAACACTGCGTGGTGCAGATCGCGCCCGCCGTGCGCGTCGCCGTGGGCGAGGACTTCGGCTACGAGCCGGGCACGCTGCTGACCGGCAAAATCTATTCCGCGCTGCGACGCCTGGGCTTCGACGCCGTGTTCGACACCAACTTCGGCGCCGACCTCACGATCATGGAGGAAGGCACCGAGTTCATCGAGCGCTTCGCGCACGGCAAGGGCGACCTGCCGCTGATCACGAGCTGCTGCCCGTCGTGGACGGACTACATGGAGAAGTTCGCGCCGGACTTCATCCCCAACTTCTCCACGGCCAAATCCCCGCAGGCGATGGTCGGCGCGCTGGCGAAGACCTACTACGCCCAGCAGAAGGGCCTCGACCCGAAGAACGTCTTCGTCGTGTCCATCATGCCGTGCACGGCCAAGAAGTTCGAGATCCAGCGCAGCGAGGAAATGCGCAGCTCGGGCCAGCAAGACATCGACTACTCGCTGACCACCCGCGAGCTGTGCCGGATGATCAAGAGCGCCGGCATCGATTTCCGGAACCTGCCGGAGGACGAAAGCGTGGATTCGCTGCTGGGCGACTACACGGGCGCGGGCACGATCTTCGGCGTCACCGGCGGCGTGATGGAAGCGGCGCTGCGCACCGCGCACTGGGCGCTGACGAAGGAACGCCTGCCGACGATGGAGCTGAAGGCCATCCGCGGCCTCGACGGCGTGAAGGAAGCGACCCTCCAGGTCGCCGGCAAGGAAGTCCGCGTGGCCGTCGCCCACTGCATGGGCAACATCGAGAAGGTGCTCGAGAAGGTCCGCGCCGCGCGCGAAAAGGGCCAGGAAACGCCGTACCACTTCATCGAGGTGATGGCGTGCCGCGGCGGCTGCGTGGGCGGCGGCGGGCAGCCCTACGGCGCCACCGACGAAATCCGCGCGCAGCGCGCGGCGGGCATCTACCGCGACGACGAAAAGAGCTCGTTCCGCTGCTCGCACGAAAACCCGATGGTCCAGAAGCTCTACGCCGACTTCCTCGGCGCGCCGCTGGGCAAGAAGTCGCACCACCTGCTGCACACGGGCTACTCCAAGCGCAAGAAGTACAAACGATAACCTTCGCCGGATTCCATGGACATGGTAATCTGACGTCATGAAGTTGGTTCCGAGCTTGCGTGGCGCGGCTTGCGCGATCGTCCTGTTGCTGCTGGCCGCTTGGTACGCGGGCATGGCCTGGATGACGGATCGGGGCGTTCGCCGCGTGGAGGCCGCCACCACCCTGAGCCCGCCGACTCCCGATCCCGCGGAACCGTGGCGCGCGCGGCGGTTTTTCATCGATCCGGACTCCTACGCCTGGCTTTCCTATGCGCGGGACTTGCGAGCTTCGTCCCATGTCCGGGTGCGGCGGACCCTGGCGGACAACGCGCCGTTTGGGCGGGAGGTGCATTGGGCGCAAGGGCCGATCTGGATGCTGGCGGGCCTGGCGTGGGCTTTGGAGCGCGCCGGCGGGCTTTCCCCGCCGCTGGCCCTGGAATGCGCCGGGCGGATGCTGATGCCGGCGGTCGGATTTGTCTTTTCCGCCTCGGTTTTCCTGTTTCTGGCCCGCCGGCGCCGCCTGTTTTTCGCATTCTTGGCGGCCGTCCCGATGGCGGTTTGCACCTCGTACAATTTCCACACGCTGCGTCCGGACCACCACGGGTTCCAGATCGCCTTGATCGTTGCCGCATTGCTGGGTTGGCTCGAGGGCGGCATGGGGTGGATCCGGATGCGTGCCGCCGACGGGTCCGGCGGCGCCGGCCTGCCCACGTACCGTTCCGCGCGGCGGCATTTCATCTGGGCCGGCGTTTTCAGCGGCATGGCCCTGTGGCTGGGGGCGACGGTGTTTGCGTTCGCCTTGTTCGCGTTTGCGATCGGCACGGCGTTCGTTTTGGGGACGGCCCGCGCAGCGGAAACCAAAGGAGCCGTTCTCTGTCCGGACCTGTTCCGTTGGTGGGGCGCCGCCGGCGCGGCGACCTCGCTGTTCTTCTATCTCGCGGAATACGCCCCGTCCCATTTCGCCATGCGTTTGGAAGCGAACCATCCGCTGCATGCGCTTTGTTTTCTTGGGGTCGCCGAGGGATTGCGGGCGCTTGCGCGCTGGAAGCAGGATCGGGCTTCGTTCGGCTGGACGGACGCTCTTCCGGCCGCCGCCGGAATTCTGGCGGCGGCGGTTTTGCCGGCGCTGCTTCTGTTCGGTCCCGAGTCCTGGGTGTTGCCCCGTTCGCCGTTCATGCTGCGCTTGCATGGCCGGTTCATCGTCGAATTTCGTTCGCTGTGGGAATCCGGCGCTTGGAGCAATCATTTCGATCACCTGCCGCTCCTGCTGGCGGGAGCCGTGGCGGGCGGGTGGAGCGCGGTTCTCCTGGTCCGCGGCCGGATCCCGTTTTCCCGGCGCGCCCCCGTGCTGTTCTCATGCTTCGTGTCGCTGTATTATTTTCTTTTGAGTTGCGGACAGGTGCGGTGGGTCCAGTTTCTGAATCCCTGTTTGGTTTTGCTGATCGCGCATGGCTGGCTGGCCGCGTGCGGAAGCGGTTGCGAAACGTCCGCCGCGCGCGCCGGGCGCTGGGGATGCCTGTTGGCGGGGCTGTTGGCGCTGGCGCCGGCCGCCGGTTCGGCCGCGGAGCAAGTCTGGGCCGTTCGCCGACTGAACCGCGTCGAGCGGATGAGCGACCTCTGGTTGAGAATGATGCTGCAGCGCAATTTCCTGCTGGAAGCGAAAGCCGCCGTTCCGCCGGGGCGCCCGTTTCGCTGGATGCTTCCCGTGGAATTGGCGCCGGCGGCCTATTACTTCGGTGCGGGCTCCGCCGTCGGTTCGCTCTACTGGGAGAACGCCGAGGGGTTGCGGGCCACCGCCGAATTCTTCGGAGATCCGCTGCCCGGCGCCCGCACCTACGCCATCGCCGGCGAACGGGCGCTCACGCACGTCGTGGTGGACGCGGAGCGCGGGGAGGGCGATGCCTACTCCTACTACCATCTGCTGACGGCCCGCGACGATTATCCGGGCGTGGCGGATACCGTGGGATACGCGCTGGCCATGGACGCGCGCCTGGATTCCGACTGGCTGCATCTCGACGAACGCCTGACGGCCCTCGCGGCGCAGCCGTACTACGTCTTTTTGCCCGAAGAAAACCGATGGACGCCGTTCCGCCTGCCGCTGCGGGTCTATGCGGTCGAGGAACGCGCGCTGGCGAAAGGCGAACGATGAACGTCCAACCGTCTCGATATACGCTCGGCGAGGAAATCGCGAACGCGGTGAGCCATGGTCTCGGCGCCGGGCTGGGGATCGCGGGCCTGGCGGTGCTGATGGTGGCGGCGGCGACGCGCGGCGCAGGCGCCTGGCAGACGGTGCCCTGCGCGATCTACGGCGCCGCCATGATCCTGATGTTCACGACGTCCACGCTCTACCACAGCTTTCCGTGGCCGCGGGTCAAGCGGGTGTTCCGCGTGCTGGACCACGAAATGATCTTCCTGATGATCGCGGGCAGCTACACGCCGTTCATGCTGATCACGCTGCGGGGGGCGCTGGGCTGGACGTTGTTCGGGATCGTGTGGGGCATCGCGGCGGCGGGGCTGGTGTTCCAGGGGTTCTTCACCGGGCGGTTCAAGGGCGCGAGCACGGCGCTATATGTGATCATGGGCTGGATCATCGTCTTCGCGCTGAAGCCGCTGATCGACCAGATGTCCGCCGCGGGCATCCGCTGGCTGGTGGCGGGCGGGCTGTGCTACACGCTGGGCGCCGGCGTCTATCTCTTCAAGCGGGTGAAGTACCACCACGCGATCTGGCACCTGATGGTGCTGGCGGGCGGCGCCTGCCACTACTTCGCCATTCTCTGGCACGTCCTGCCGCGGTAGCGCCGCCGGCGGAGAATTTCGAGCGCCGCGCCGAGCGCGAACGTCGCCGCGGCCAGTCCCGCGGCGATCGAGAACGCCGCGGCGGATTCGCGGTCCGCGAACGGATTGTGCCGCGCGCAAACCAGCGTCGTCGCCGCCAGCGCCAGCGCCGTTCCGCCGGCCACCATCAGCCGGTTCCATTCGCGCCACACGGCGCCGAAGAAGATCGCCACCAGCACGGGCGCGAGCAGCAGCCCCCACAGGCGCGCGATGGTGAACGGAATCAGCGCCATCCACGCGAAAAGGCACCAGACCCAGGTGTCGGCCCGGTTCAGCCCTTCCGCGAACACGATGAGCCCCGCGCCGGTCAAGCCGGCTTGGAAGGCCAGCACGCCGCCGACCGTCGAACGCGCGGCATCGACAAAACAAGCTAGCGGAAAGTCCTTCATGGTCCACTCGGTTTTCAGGATAGGCGCCGCCGGGTCTGGCGTCAACGAGGGAGGTTTAATCGAAGCCGGCGGGGCTCGACAGTTTTACGTAGCGTGGAAACTTTTTTTCCACACCGTGGAAAAATTCCCCAAAGTTTTTACGTAGCGTGGAAAAATCGGCGAAAGTTTTTACGTAGCGTGGAAAAACGGCGGGGGGGCACGGACCGCGATTCCCCGCGCCCGGCTGGCGCTGGGCGCCGGGCGCAAAACGGCCGCTGAATGGCCGGCGAAAGACGGGGAATATAGTCGCTGCAAATTGCGCCGCAACTTGTTGCGCGCGCGATTGGGGTGCGGGGGCGGGGGACGGAGAAAATGAATTATTAATGAAGGGCCCCCTTGACTTTGAAGTTCTGCAAGGCTCATCATTTGCTTCGAGAGGTTGGGATTTGGTCGCATCCTGCGGGCGAGTGTCCGCACCGTCCAGAGCCGACTTCCCGGTGGGTGATTCAGATAACAGGATGGGTCGGCGATGAAAACGTTCATCAAGTCGGGTCGTTGGAGTGTCTGCGCGGGGTTGGGGTGTTTGCTCTTGTTGCTGACCGCGGGTTTGCAGCCCGCCTATGCCACGTACCATGCCCTCATGGTCGGCATCGATGCCTATAGTCCGGCCTACGGGCCGACCCCCCTCGGATCGTGCATCAACGACGCCGTGGGCATGCGCGGGAGGCTGCTGACGGACACGAACATCTGGAAGACCTGGAACATCAACACGAAGCTGAACGGCGCCGCCACGGAAGTGCTCATCAAGAACCGGCTGCGGGCCGAAGCGTCGATTCTCCGTTCGGGCGACGTGTTCGTGTACTTCCATTCCAGCCACGGCGGCAATGGTGCCGGGACGTCGGCCTATCTGTGCACCTACAACGCGAGCTTCTACGACACCGAACTCGCCGCGGAACTGGCCCGGTTCAATTCCGGCGTCAAGATCTTCATCATCCTGGACACCTGCTATTCGGGCGGCATGTTCAAGGACGGGAAGGGCGGCGGCGGCTGGAACTTCGCGGACAACGTCCTGGCGGAATACAAGAAGATCGTGGAGAAATCCAACGATCCGGACAAGCAGACCAAGGCGCTGGGCGCGAACATCGCCTTCATGACCGCGTCGGATTGGAACCAGGTGAGCTATGCGGGCACGCCCTACAGCCGCTACACGCGCTATCTCATCGAAGCGTGCAATCTCGTCAGCACCGACAACAATCCGACGAACGGCTACCGTTCGTTCTGGGAAACCCACTGCTATGCCTGGGCCCGCGTGACGGGCCAAAGCCCGCAGTATCGGAACTACCTGCAGCTGAAGAACACCACCATGATCCGGGTGCAGCTCGCCAAGCCCGTCCCCGTCGGACCTTCGGGCATCGCCCAGCCGCGGCCGCTCTTCTCGTGGGCGCCCGTCTCGGGGGCGACCAGCTACGAACTGCAGGTGTTCACCAGCTCCGGCACCCTGCTCGCCTACCAGCGCTACATCGGCGCCACGTCGTATCGGTTCGCGACGGGCTTCGCCAACGGCAGCTATCGCTTCCGGGTGCGCGCCTATCGCGGGACGATGGCGGGACCGTGGTCGGACTACCTGGCGTTCACCACGAGTCCGAGCGGGTTCTACCTGCGCCGCGCCACGTTGACCTGGGGCTTGAACCCCCGGGATCTGGATTCGCATCTGATCACGCCGACCGGCGCCCACATCTACTACAGTTCCAAGGGTAGCGCGTCGAGCGCGCCGTGGGCCTGGCTGGACGTGGACGACACGACCAGCTACGGGCCGGAAAACGTTTCCGTCTACCAGTTCACGCCCAACGGCAGCGCGGTCTACAAGTACTACGTCTACCTCTACGCGGGCACCGGCACCTTGGCGGGCAGCGGGGCGCGCGTCAGCGTGCAGGGTCCGGGCGCCGTGCTGTGGAACTGCACGGTGCCGGGCGGCACCAGTACCGCCCGCTACTGGCACGTGTTCAACATGCGCAGCGACGGCTCGATCATTCCGGTCAACCAGTTGCGCACCACGGCGCCTTGACGGAAGCCGGGTTCGGTCCTAAATTCAATCGGCGGGGATCCCGTGGGTCCCCGCCGAACGTGCCATCATGAAAAAAACCGCATTCTACCTGATCGTCGTTTTGGTTCTGGCGGGAGCGCTGGCCTGGCATTTCCGGCCGCGGGAACCCGCGCCGGCGGCGGCGGTTCCGTCCGCAGAGGAAACGGCGCCGGCCGCCCCGACTCCGTCGCCGTCCGGCGGCGAACGCGCCGCCGCGCCGGCGGAGGGGACCGTTCCCGCCGAATCGCCGGCCGTCGTTTTGGAGCATTTTCCGGAAACCGAACTCGAAACCGACATCGTGCCGACGCCGGAGGGGATCGACGGCATGCCGGCGCTGAGCCCGCTGGCGCAGTTTTCGCGGACGGTGGAGCAATTGCAGAACAACACGCTCCTGTCGCTGGAGACCTACGGGCGGCCCATGCTGACGTCCACGAATCCGACGCTGCGCGCGCTGGGCGGGGTGCTGTTGTCCAAGGCGAACGCGCTGGACGATGCCGCGCTCCGGCAACTGGTCGCGGACGAGGATCTGGCGGTTCCGTTCCTGGTCATGGAGTGGATCCGCGATTACGGCACGGCCGAGCAGCTCGCTGCGTTTGCGGAGGCCTTGGCCGCGCGCGACGTTCCGGCCGACCAGCTGGCCGACGCCATTTTGGAGGACCGTTTCCTCGTCGGCGGCGGGCGGGTCGCGCTGGACGTCCTGGCGACCGAACTGCCGCCGGAAGATCGGCAGGACGCGCTGCTGGAAATCGCGGAAGAACCGGATTTGGCCTACGACGTGCGCATGCGGTCGCTGCTCTTGCTGGGCGAATCGACCGACTCCGAAGCGTACCGCGCGGTCCTGGACGATCTGCGGAATGCGGCGCCGGAAGAAGAATACGTCTGGCGGGAGGCGCTGGCGCGTCTCCAGGAGCGGTGCTACAACGACGAGGGAACCGAATTGCTGCCCGCCAACCAGATCACGACCCGGGATTTGTACCAGATCCTCTACAACGATTATCCCAACATGGTCCGGGACGTCGCGCTGTATCTGGAAGACCGCCTGCTGAATCCCGACCTCGAGATCGAGAGCGGCTCCGCGGAGCTGGTCGGCAATTTCCTGAAGGAGTTTCCGGAGTCGAACCGCGACTGGAACGTCGAGAACGAAGAAGTGCTCGTGCGGCTCCAGACTCTCCAGGTCCGTTTGGCCGACCGGGAATATGCCGCCGGGGAAGCGGCCGCCGCGCCGGAAGAAGCGCCGTCGGATTCGGAGATCAAAGAATGAAATCCGGCGGCCTGTTTTTGCTCTGCGCATTCGTCGTTCTGCAAAATCCTCTGGCCGGGCGCGCGGAAGATCCCCAGCGGGCCGCGGAGCGGATCGCTTCGTTCGGCCGCGAGCTGGCCGCGTCGCGCGGCGCCGGCACCTACGTGGATTGTCCCCTGAGCGTCTATCGCGCCTTGGCGATGCTGTGGGCCGGCGCGAGAAACGAAACCGCCGACCAGATCGCCCGCGTGCTGGACGATCCGGGCGGCGCGCAACTGTGGTCCGATCTGGACGCCTTGCAGAGCATGTTGCGGGATTTTTCGGGCGGCGCGTTGCCCGTGACGACCCGCGAACGCCTGTGGACCCAGGCCGGCTATCCGCTCGCGCCGGCCTACGTGGATTTCCTCGGCCGGCACGGGCTGGAAGCGCCCGGTTCGGCCGATTTCGTTGCCGATCCCGACCAGTGCCGGGAGCAGATCAATCGCTGGGCGGCCGAAGCCACCCGCGACCGGGTGCCCGCTCTTTTTCCGGCGGGGGCTTTTTCGGGCGCCACCCGCGCCGTATTGGCCGGCACGGTGTTTTTCCAGGGACGGTGGGCCGAGTCGTTCGATCCGGCCCAAACCCGGCCGGAGATCTTCCACGGCCTGGCGGGCGCCGCGCCGATTCCCCTGATGCACCGGAAAGGCCGTCTGGTCTATGCCGAGAATCCGGAATGGCAAATCGTCGGGTTGCCGTTCGACGATCGCGTCACCGAATTGATCGTGGCGTTGCCGGCGCCGGATTCCGCGGACCGGCCGGATGGTTCCGGCGCCCTTGCCGCCTGGATGGCCGCCGGGCAGGAGCGGGAAGTGGATCTGTTTTTGCCGCGGTTTTCCGTTTCGTCGAGCCTGGATCTTTCGGCGCGATTGGCGGAAATGGGCATGCCGGACGCCTTCTCGCGCGACCGGGCGGATTTTTCCGGGGTGAATCCGGAACTGTATCTGTCGGGTGTCTTTCAGGGCGTATCGGTGGCGGTGGACGAGTCCGGCGCGGTCGCCGCGGCGGGCGCGGGCGCGGTTCTGAACGTGAAAAGCATGGCGTTTCGGCCTCCTCCGCCCGTCGTCTTCCGGGCCGACCGACCGTTTTTCTTCTTTATCCGCGATGCCGCCAGCGGCCTGATCTATTTTTCCGGCCGTCTGGCCGACGCACCGGAAGCGCCGGCTTCGGCCGGGGATTGAGTCCGGGTTCGGCCGTGCCGGGGGAGGGATTGCATTTGGCGCGGGCGGGGTCCAGAATCGCCGCATGAACGTGAGCAGTTGGCTGAGAGGACTGGGGGCGGCGGTTTGCCTGTGGGCGGCGACGGCGCTCGCGCAGGAGGTGCCGGAAGCGCCGGAGCCGGTCGTGCTGACGGTGCTGGGGACGAACTACACGGCGCGGGAACTGGGGATCGAGCCGGATGCCGACGATGCCCGGCGCGTGGTCGCCATGGCCGCGAAAATCCAAAATGTGGTCATGGACGACTACAGGGAAAGAGGGAAATTTCGAATCAGCGAAGAGGAGCTAAAGGAATTTTGCCGTAAATCGACGCCCTCGGCGGAGGAGGCCGGAACGGCCTGCGACCTTTCCGGTTTGGATGAAGAAATTTGGGCGGAATGGCAGCAAGACGACAAAAACGGGCGGGAAATGCGCGAATTCGCAACTTGGTTTTTAATGGAACGAAAAATCCAGAAATCCCTGTTTGATCGTTATGGAGGACGGGTGGCGCTAGATCCGTTCAATGCGGCCTATGCGTTCGATGCCGCGCGCGCCTATCTGGCCGAACGCGAAACGGCCGGGGACTTCGTCATTTGCGACGAGGCGTTGCGTACATTGTTTTGGACCATGGTGCGGACGGAGCCGAATGAGCCGTTGCTTGCGGAAGAAGCCGGCCGCGCGGCCTTCGCCGTGCATCCGGGGGAAGGGTGGAAACACCAGTTGCTGGCGATTCAGCGGACCTTGAGCCGGAAACTCAATGCTTCCGCTCCATGAGACGGAGCCGAACAGTTTTCCGCACTCGCGGAACATCCGCAACGCGTTTGCGTCGTTTGCAATATCGGCCGCGGGATTTCCGGCGCGCGGAAAAATCGCGGTCGCGCTGCGGACTGGAAATGAATTTTCCATGAACGAGGCCTTGACATCCGCAGCGGCCGGGCCGCATGGTCGAAACTAAGAGGAAGGATCCGGGCGGTTTTTTCGAGCGAGTGCCCGCGCCGTCAGGAGCCGACCTCCGGGTTGGCGAGCAAACAGAGGATGGGCTGGCGATGAAAACACGGATCAAATCGAGGCGTTGGGGAATCGGGATCGGGTTGGCATGTTTGCTGCTGCTTGCGCTGGCGGGCGGACAGCCCGCCTATGCGACGCACCACGCCCTCATGGTCGGCATCGACCGGTACAGCGCGGCCTACGGGGCCGGCGACTTGAATTCCTGCATCAACGATGCGTTGGGCCTGCGCGGGCGATTGCTGACGGATACCGCCCGGTGGAAAACCACCGCCATCAACACGAAGCTGAACAGTGCCGCCACGAAGGCGCTCATCCTGAACCGGCTGCGGGCCGAAGCGGCGGTTCTCCGGACGGGCGACGTGTTCGTGTACTACCAATCCAGCCACGGCGGCCGGAGCGGGACGTCGACGACGGCTTACTTGTGCACCTACAACGCGAGCTTCTACGACTACGAGCTGGCCGCGGAACTCGCCCGGTTCAGTTCCGGCGTCAAGATCTTCATCATCCTGGACACCTGCTATTCGGGCGGCATGTTCAAGGACGGGAAGGGCGGCGGCGGCTGGAACTTCGCGGACAACGTCCTGGCGGAATACAAGAAGATCGTGGAGAAATCCAACGATCCGGACAAGCAGACCAAGGCGCTGGGCGCGAACATCGCCTTCATGACCGCGTCGGATTGGAACCAGGTGAGCTACGCGGGCACGCCGTACAGCCGCTACACGCGCTATCTCATCGAGTCGTGCAACCTGCTCTTCACCGACAGCAATCCGTGCGACGGTTATCGCTCGTTCTGGGAAACCCACTGCTATGGCTGGGCGCGCGTGACCGGTCAGTCCCCGCAGTATCGGAACTACCTGCAGCTGAAGAACACCCCCATGATCCAGGTGCAGCTCGCCGCGCCCGTTCCCGTCGGGCCGTCGGGCACGGCCTCGCCCACGCCGCTGTTTTCGTGGACGCCCGTTTCGGGCGCGACCAGCTACGAGCTGCAGGTGTTCAACCCCTCCCGGCTGGTTACCTACCGGCGCTGGATCGCAGCCACGTCGTATCGGTTCTCGACGGGCTTTGCCAGCGGCAACTATGGCTTTCGGGTGCGCGCCTATCGCGGCGCGGTGCCGGGGCCTTGGTCGAGCTTCTTGGCGTTCAGCACGAGCCCGAGCGGGTTCTACCTCCGCCGCGCCACGCTGACCTGGGGGGCGAATCCCCGGGATCTGGATGCCCATCTGGTGACGCCCACCGGCGCCCATATCTATTACGCGACCGGCCACAAGGGCAGTTCGACGACCGCGCCGTGGGCCAAGCTGGACGTGGACGACCAGTACAGCTACGGGCCGGAAAACATTTCCATCTACCAGTTCACGCCCGTGGGTTCCGCGGTCTACAAGTACTACGTCCATAAATACGCGGGAACCGGCAATCTGGCGGGCAGCGGCGCGCGCGTCAGCGTGCAGGGCCCCGGCGCCGTGCTGTGGAACTGCACGGTTCCGGGCGGCACCAGCACCGCGCCCTACTGGCACGTGTTCAACATGGACGCCCGCACCGGGTCGATCTATCCGGTCAACCAGCTCCGCACCACGGCGCCTTGACGGTCGCCGGACTGCGGTCCTGAAAACCAGCGGCGGGGACCCGGCGGGTCCCCGCCGAACTGTTTGGCGCGCGCGTCAGCGTGCAGGGCCCCGGCGCCGCCGGGGAAACGCCGGATCTCCTCGACCCGCGGCGGAAGCTAGCCGGCCTGGGTCCAGTCGTGGTCGCGCTTGCGCTTGCGCTCGTTTTCGTCGAGGAAGTACTTCCGCAGGCGGAGGACGTCGGGGGTGATCTCGACGAGTTCGTCGTCGTTGATGTACTCGATGGCTTCTTCGATGGAGAGCTTGACGGCGGGGACGACGAAGAGCTTCCGGTCGGAGCCGGAGGCGCGCATATTGGTGAGTTTCTTGCCGCGCTGGACGTTGACGACGAGGTCGTTGTCCTTGCAATGCTCGCCGACGATCTGGCCGGCGTAGCACCATTCGCCGGGGGAAACGAAGAAATAGCCGCGGTCCTGAAGGCCGTCGATGGCGTAGGTGGCGGCCTTGCCGTCTTCCATGCTGAGGAGCACGCCGTTGAGGCGCTGGGGGATGTCGTCGCGCATGGGCTCGTAGCGCAGGAAGCGGTGGTTGATGATGGCTTCGCCGCTGGTGGCGGTGACGAGCTTGGTGCGCAGGCCGATGAGGCCGCGGGTGGGAATGACGAACTCCATGACGGTGCGGCCGCCGGCGGCGTGCATGCGGGCCATGACGCCTTGGCGCTTGCCGACGTTTTCGATGACGGGGCCGGTGGTGGCGTCGGGGGTGTCCACGACGAGCGTCTCGAAGGGTTCCTGGCGGACGCCGGCGATGGTGCGGACGATGACGCGGGGCCGGGAGACGGTGAGCTCGTAGCCTTCGCGGCGCATGTTTTCGATGAGGACGGCGAGGTGCAGGACGCCGCGGCCGCTGACCTTGAAGGAGCCTTCGCCGACTTCTTCGAACGACAGGGCGACGTCCTTCTGGGTTTCGCGGTAGAGCCGTTCGCGGATGTGGCGCGAGGTGAGATACTTGCCGGAGGAACCGAAGCCGGGCGAATCGTTGATGCGGAACGTCATCGAGATCGTCGGCGCGTCGAGCGCGATGGGATCGAGCGGCTCGGGAAACTCGATGGGCGCGAGGGTGTCGCCGATGTCCACGCCTTCGACGCCGTGGACGGCGCAAAGGTCGCCGCATTCGACCTGGGTCGTTTCCTTGCGGCCGAGGCCTTCGAAGGTATACAGGGCCCGGACCTTGCAGGGCAGGACGCTGCGGTCCCGCTTGACGAGGGCCAGGGGGTGGGTGGCGTCGAGGACGCCGCGGCGCACCCGGCCGATCCCGATGCGGCCGGTATAGTCGGAGTAGTCGAGCGTGGTGACCTGCATCTGGACGGGACCTTCGTCCAGCTTCGGCGCCGGAATGTGTTCGACGATGGCGTCGAGCAGGGGCTGGATGGACTCGCGCGGATCCTGGACGAGGTCGCGGACGGCCCACCCGTCGCGGCCGGCGGCGTAGAGGACGGGAAAGTCGAGCTGGTCGTGGCTGGCGCCGAGTTCGACGAACAAGTCGAAGATTTCGTTGAGGACTTCGTCGTGGCGTTCGGCGGGCTTGTCGATCTTGTTGAGGACGACGATGGGCTTGAGACCGAGCTTGAGGGCCTTGTCGAGGACGAAGCGGGTCTGGGGCATGGGGCCTTCGGCGGCGTCGACGAGCAGCAGGACGCCGTCGGCCATGTTGAGGACGCGCTCGACCTGCCCGCCGAAGTCGGCGTGGCCGGGGGTGTCGATGACGTTGATCTTCACGCCGCCGTGGCGGATGGACACGTTTTTGGCGAGAATGGTGATGCCGCGTTCGCGTTCGAGATCGTTGCTGTCGAGGATGCAGTCCTGGGCGGCGGCTTCGCCTTCGGCGACGTGGAGCTGCCGGAGAATGGCGTCGACGAGCGTGGTTTTGCCGTGGTCGACGTGGGCGATGATGGCGACATTGCGGATGTGGGAGACGGTTTTCATGGGCAAGGATCCAAGGGTGGGGTTGTGGAACGGAAACGGCCAGGCGCCGCGGGACGCGGCGAGGAAACGGCGAGACGCGCTTCAGGCGCGGCGGCGGCCGGAAGCGTCGCGGAAGACGTCGCAGGGGAATGTCAGGACAGGTTCCATTTGCGGGGCGGGATGATACGGCAAACGGGGCGAATGGCAAGCGCCTTTCGGAGATCAGAGGTCAGATGTCAGAGGTCAGAAGCCAAGGGACAGAGGGCAAGAGTCAGAGGGCCGGGGTCAGGGAACAGCCAGAGAACATTTGAATCCCGACCTCCGACCTCAGCGCTCCGGCCTCTGGCTTTCAGTCTCCGTTGATGGGGCAGGGGTGGATGTCCCAGATCTCCTGGGCGTATTCGGCGATGGTGCGGTCGGTGCTGAATTTGCCGGAGTTGGCGATATTCAGGATGCACATGCGCGCCCAGCGCTCCTGGTCTGCGAACGTCCGGGAGATCTGCGCCTGGCATTCGACGTAGGCGTCGAACTCGGCCAGGACGAGATAGTGGTCGCCGTGTTCGAGGAGGGTGTCCCAGATGGGCTGGTAGAGGCCGGGCTGGTCGAGGTTGAAAAAGTTGTTCTTGATGGCGTCGAGGATGCGCCGGACGGCGGGATTGGCGTGGTAGACGTCCCAGGGATTGTAGCCGGCCCGGCGGAGTTCTTCGACCTCTTCGACGGTCTTGCCGAAGAGGAAGAAGTTGTCGGCGCCGACTTCCTCGCGGATTTCGACGTTGGCGCCGTCGAGGGTGCCGACGGTGAGGGCGCCGTTGAGCTGGAACTTCATGTTGCCGGTGCCGCTGGCTTCGGTGCCGGCGGTGGAGATCTGCTCGGACAGGTCGGCGGCGGGGATGATGCGCTCGGCGAGGGAGACGCGGTAATCCGGCAGGAACGCGACGTTCAGGCGGTTCTTCATGGCCGGGTCGTGGTTGACGACGTAGGCGACGTCGTTGATGAGCTTGATGATGAGCTTGGCGAGGAAATAGCCCGGTGCGGCCTTGGCGGCGAACACGAAGGTGCGCGGCACGAACGGGGCCTGCGGATTGGACTTCAGCTCGAAATACTGGTGGATGATGTCCATGACGTTGAGGAGCTGGCGCTTGTATTCGTGCATGCGCTTGACCTGGACGTCGAAGATGGAATCCACGCTGACCTTCACGTTCAGCTCGCGCTGGATGAGATCGGCGAGGCGTTCCTTGTTCTCGCGCTTGACGGCCATGACCTTCTTCTGGAAGTCGCGGTCGTCGGCGAAGGCTTCGAGCTTCTTGAGCTGGGCGAGGTCGGTGATCCACCCGTCGCCGATCTTTTCGGTGATCAGGCCGGCGAGGCCGGGGTTGGCCTTGAGCAGCCAGCGGCGGGGGGTGATGCCGTTGGTCTTGTTGTTGAAGCGCTCGGGCCACAGCTCGTAGAAATCCTTGAACAGGGTGGATTTGAGCAGTTCGGAGTGGAGCTCGGCGACGCCGTTGACGGAGTGGGACCCGACGACGGCGAGGTAAGCCATGCGGACCTCGCGCTGGGGCGATTCCTGGATGAGGGACATGCGGGCGATCCGGTCGTGGTCGCCGGGATAGCGCGTGGCGATTTCGCGGAGGAAGCGGCGGTTGATTTCGTAGACGATCTGCAGGTGGCGGGGCAGGATGCGCTCGAAGAGAGCCACGAACCAGCGCTCGAGGGCTTCGGGCATGAGGGTGTGGTTGGTGTAGCCGAAGGTGCGGGTCACGATGGACCAGGCGTCGTCCCACTCCAGCTGCTCGTCGTCGAGCAGGATGCGCATGAGCTGGGCGATGGCAAGCGCGGGATGCGTGTCGTTCAGCTGGATGGCGACCTTGTCGGGGAAGGCGTGGATCGCGTTGCCGTCGGCCGGGTTGACCGGCAGCCGGACCTCCCGGTCGC
>ERZ1645187.2524-NODE-2524-length-16007-cov-21.152583_pt1 | contig 16007 bp, 16 predicted proteins | sample MGYA00575352_ERZ1645187 | MGnify/ENA primary metagenome ERZ1645187 (study PRJEB40837, sample SAMN11349314) | freshwater sediment metagenome | isolation source: river sediment | host: Sediment | place: India: Wazaribad , New Delhi | collected 2017-02-21 ... | reverse complement strand
TCCCCTTTGCGGACGCCGGTCCTGGGGGGCGGTGATCGCTCAGCAGTGGTTGCTCGGCAGTGATCGCTCGGCGGTGGTCGCTCAGCCCGGTGACAAAAAACCCTGCTGCCTCCACGCCTCGTAGACCACCACCGCCACCGTGTTCGAGAGGTTGAGGCTCCGGCTCCCCGGCACCATCGGGAGCCGCAGAACGTTCCCGGGCCCGACCGCGGCCAGGAGCTCCGCGGGCAGCCCCCGGGTCTCCGGCCCGAAGAGCAGTGCGTCCCCGGCCTGGTAGCGCATGTCGGCGTAGGAGCCCGTGCCCCGGGTCGAAAAGGCGAGCACTCGCCCCGGGCGCTCGTTTCCCAGGTACGCCTCCCAGCTCGCGTGCTCGCGCACCCGCGCCCACTCCCGGTAGTCGAGCCCCGCGCGGCGGAGCCTCGCGTCCTCGAGCTCGAAGCCGAGCGGGTGGACGAGGTGCAGCGTGGCGCCGGTGTTGGCGCAGAGCCGGATGACGTTCCCGGTGTTGGGCGGGATCTCGGGCTGGTAGAGGACGACGTGGAACATCACCCGGTGGGCTTCGGTTCCGTACCCTGGTGTTCGCCGCCTGACGTTATGCCGCCACCGGCAGGCGGACGAATCCCGCCGTCGAGAAGTGGGCGTCGAAGGCGAAGGCGGTGTCCATCCCGCGTTGCCTCATGAGGGCGAAGCTGACCGCATCGGTCAGGCTGAAGTCCTGGTCCCGGTACCGGCGGAGGATCTCCTCGGCCTCGAGACCGATCGCCTCGGTCACGTACACCCTCTCGATTCGAGGGCTGGCGCGCAGGCGTTGCAGGAAGGCGACGGCGGGGGTGTGCCCGAGGGCGAGCCTGAGGATGATGTAGGACTCGGCGACCACCAGGTCGGTGGTCACCAACCTCTGGTACTCGGCCAGCGCTGTCGGCAGGAAGGCGGCTGCTCGCGCGTGGTGCTGGTCGTCGGCGTCGGCGAGCGCCACCCAGGCACCGGTGTCGACGAACAACTCCCGCGCCATTACCGGTGCGTCTGCCTCGCGAGCACCTGGTCGTGGTGCTCCGAGAGGTCCCCCTGCCCCGACCGCCCGAGCCCGACGAGCTGCATGACCGGGTCATCCTCCACCGGCAGGCTTGCCAGGTAGAGGTCAACGCTTCGCCGGACCAGGTCTGCCAGGGAGGCCTCTTCCCGGGCGGCCAGTGCGCGCAGGGCAGCGTCCTGGTCCGGGCGAAGGTGGATCTGAAGCGGCTTGGTTGGCATAGGGAAATCCTACATCACGCCGGATGATGTAGAAAGCCTCGAATTGATCGTGACCCCTTTGATGGTGTAATCGGCTTGCGGGGGCTGGGTTCGGACCCTAAACTTGGTCAGGTTTTGGGGCTCTTTGGGCGCGAAGCTCATGATTACCGTCAACATTCACGAGGCCAAGGCCAGGCTGTCCGAGTACATCGCGGCGGTGGAGCGCGGCGAGACGGTGGTCATTGCCCGTCGGAACGTTCCGGTTGCGGAGATCCGACCGTTGCCCGGGCCGCGCCGGCAGCCGCGCCCGCTGGGACGGGGTCCCGGCGAGCCCGGTTACCGCGTCCCGGAGAGCTTCTGGGAGCCACTGCCGGCAGAGGTGGTGGAAGGTTTCGAGGGCCGAGCGCCCGATCCGCCCGTGCCGGGTGTTACGCGCCGGGGACCGGGATGAACGTGCTCCTCGACACCTGCACCTTCCTCTGGCTCGCGGCCGAGGAGGGGCGTCTGTCCAACACGGCCGTGCGGCTCTTCGCCGACCCGGCGAATGACGTCTTTCTCTCTGCCGTGTCGGCCTGGGAGATCGCGGTCAAGCATCGGCTGGGTCGGCTTCGGCTTCCGCAGGACTTGGACCCTCGGGACTTCGTCCCCGAGGCGCGTCAGCGCCACGCGATCGAGGCCCTCGCGCTGCACGAGGCCGACACCTTCGGGCTGGCGAAGCTGCCCCCGCTTCACGCGGACCCCTTCGACCGGATGCTGGTCTGCCAGGCGATCGCGAACCAGATGGTCCTCCTGACTCCTGACCCGTTGATCGCCCAGTACCCGGTGGCGGTGCGATGGTGAGCGAGCGACTCGCGGTCGACTTCTGCGGCCTGCGCCTGCAGACCCCCCTGGTGCTGCTCTCGGGCTGCGTCGGCTTCGGTGACGAGTACACGCGGGTCGAGGGCTTCGACCACCGGGAGGTGGGGGCGGTGTGCCTGAAGGGCACGACGCTCGAGCCGCGGCTCGGCAACGCCCCGCATCGGGTGTACGAGACGCCCATGGGGATGCTGAACGCCATCGGGCTGCAGAACCCGGGGGCGCGCCACGTGGTGGAGAAGATCCTGCCCCGGCTCGACTTCTCCGCGACCCGCTTCATCGCCAACATCGCCGGTTCCACGGTGGACGACTATCGCGAGGTCGCGCGCGTTTTCGACGACTCCCCGGTCGACGCCATCGAGATCAACATCTCCTGCCCGAACGTGAAGGCGGGCGGAGCGGCCTTCGGCAACGATCCGGATGTGTCCGCGCGGGTGGTGGCGGCCTGTCGGGCGGTGACCACGAAGCCCCTCATCACCAAGCTCTCCCCGAACCAGACCGACATCCGCGAGAACGCGCGCCGCTGCATCGAGGCCGGCACGGACGGGCTCTCGGTCATCAACACCCTGATGGGGATGGCCATCGACGTGGAGACCCGCCGGCCCGTGCTCGGGAACAACCAGGGCGGGCTCTCGGGGCCGGCCATCAAGCCGATCGCCCTCCTCAAGGTGCACGAGGTCCACCAGGTGGCGGCGCCCCACGGCGTGCCCATCATCGGCCAGGGCGGGGTCACCTGCGCCGAGGACGCCCTCGAGTTCCTCATCGCGGGGGCGAGCGCCGTCGGCATCGGTACCGCGCTCTTCTACGACCCGCTGGTGTGTCCGAAGGTGAACGCCGGTATCCTGGCGTACCTGGACCGCCACGGCCTCGATCGCGTGGGCGATCTGACCGGGTCGCTCGTGCGCCACGACGCGGTGTCGGCGTGCGAGGTGTGCGTCGACTGAGGGGGAAGATGGACTGGACTCCCTTTTCGTTCATCGACCGGGTCCTCACCGTCTGCGAGGCTGCACCGGTGCTGGGGCGGCCCCGCTACCTCGCGCGGTTCGTGGAGCAGGGGCTCTGCCGTGTGCGTTGGCTCGCGGCCGCCGTCATCCCTTTCTGGATCGCGACCATCTTTCTCCATCTGTGGTTCGCGCAGGAGGCCCCAGACGTTGTGGCGGGCATGGGGGGAGGGGCCCTCGGGCCGCGGCTCGCGGTCATTCTGCCGTTGGTCCTGGCCGTCGCGGGGGCGCTGCTCGTGCTGGTCGTTCCCCGGCGCGCGGCCCCGATCTCCACCGTGCGGCTCGTCGTCGCGCTCTGCGCACTGGCGGCGCTCGGGGGCGAGGGCCTGCAGCTCGGGCTCTCCCATGGAGCGGCCTACCATATGCCGAGCTACGTGCTCGCGAATCTGGTCGTACTGACGATCTTTCCCCTATCTTCGGGGCAGCTCGCGGCGCTGGCCGCCTATTCCCTGCTGGTGCCGCTCGTGGCGGGCGCTACCACGGGCATGGAGTCCCAGGCGCTCCTGCAGTTCTCCGCGACGCTCACGCTGCCGGCTGCGGCGGCCGTGTTCGGGGTGGTGCTCAACCTCTGGTACCTGCGTAACTATCGCCAGCGCAGCATGGCGGAGCTCCGCCTGCGCCGGCGTACGGTGGAGCTCGAGCTGCAGCGGGCGGAGACGGAGCGCGAGCGTGCCGAGGCCGTCCGCCAGCACGCCGAGGCAGAGCGCCAGCGGCAGCTCGCCGAGGGCCAGCGCGAGGAGGCGGAGCTGCAGCGCCAGCGGGCGATGCAGCTGCTCTCGAGTGCCCTCACGGGCCCCGTGGCGGAGCGCTACGCGCGCCAGGGCTTCGTCGAGCCCTCGACGCGCCACGTGGTGCTGCTCTTCTGCGATGCGGTGGGGTTCAGCCAGTCGTGCGAGAAGATGCTCCCCGAGCGGATCGTCGCCGCCATGCGGGAGTTCTGGCTGCGCTTCGACGACGCCTGCCTCAGCGTCGGGGTGGAGCCCCTGCGCGCGGAGGGTGACGCCCGCATCGCGATCGCGGGACTCGGGATGGAGGGTGGCCCCGTGCACATGCACCGGGCGGCGATCGGGGCGCTGCTGGCGATGCTCCGGTTCCGGCGCTCACTGCCCCCGCTGGGGGAGGCCGAGGGCGTGCTGCGCAAGGTCCGGGACGGCGGCTACGTGATGTGGCCCGCTCGGATCGGGGTCACCATCGGCCCGGTCGCGGCCGGCGTCATCGACACGAGCCACGTGCTGCCCGACGCCTCGGGGCGGACCCGCGCCGGGCGCCTCTGGTTCGACGTGTGGGGCGACACCCTGAACGTGGCCGCGCGGCTCGCCCAGAGCGCCCGGCCGAACCAGATCATCACCCGTGAGCGGGTGCTCTGGGAGGCGGGCGGGCTCTTCGAGCACGGGCCGCTGCACGGGCGCCGGGTGAAGAAGAGCGTGCTCCCCGACTGCACGGAGGTCTTCGGCATCCGCCCCGAGTACCGGGACGCCGAGGGCGAGCCGAACGAGGCCTTCTGGGAGGTCTACAACAGCGAAAGCTATCGCCCCGCCCGCCCCGACCCCCGCGGCACCGGAACCGAAAACGGAAACGGGGACATTCTGGGTTTCCGCTAAGGGTAAAACGGGGACATTCTGGGTTTCCGTTAGCGGAAACCCAGAATGTCCCCGTTTCCGCCCAGAATGTCCCCGTTTTACCGTTTTACGTTCAAAAGTCGACGGCCACGGAGGCGGTGAGCAGGTCCATCCGTCCGAACTCGCGATGGATCTCGGGGGCGGCGTTGCGCTGCACCGCGAGGTCCACCCGCACGCCCTTCACGGGGTAGAGACCGAGCCCGGCGCTGACGGTGCTCTCGGACTCCGTGTCGAGGGTCCAGCCCGCCCGCAGGGCGAGCCAGGCGGGTCCCGGCCGGGATTCCACCCCGAGCGCGAAGCGCCCGATGTCCGCGTGGCCGCCCACGCGGCTGTGCACCCGGTCGTACGTCGCGTCGGCGAAGACCCCGAGGGCCGGGGAGGGCAGGTAAGCGGCGCCGACCCCTGCGGACCACGTGTGGATGGTGTCGTCGAACCGGTCGAGCTCGATGCCCGAGGGGATGACGACGAAGGGTGGAAAGACGGGGATGGGGGCGAGGTTCTGGATCGTGTCGTTGGTCGTCCCGCGCCCGACGTTCGCCATGGCCCCGAGGCGCACGGTGTCGGTGAGGTCCGTCTGCACCCCGAGGGTCAGGTCGACGGAGCGCACGTCGACCTCGAGCCGGGCCGGCAGGAAGCCGATCGCCGCCTCGCGGGACTCCTCGTCGATGGTGGAATCCACCACCCGCACCTGGCCGCCCACTGACGTCGCCGGCGTCACGCGCCGCGCGAGTCCGAGGAAGAACTCGTTCGACCGGACGTGGTTCTCGAGGCCTTGCCGGGTGTCGGCGTCCGGGGTGTCGGTGTAGGCGTAGGCGAACGAGAGCACCGTGTTCTCGTCGGTCGGCACCGCCAGGGTCGCCGGGAAGGCGAGGAGGGTCGACCCGTTGTCGCCGGCCGCGCCGATGCCGGTGAGCGTCACCTCGGCCCGTTGCCGGGGCCGGGCCGCGTCGCCCGCGGGGTTGGCCGAGGAGCCGCCCGGGTAGGCGATGGAGGCCTGGCGGCCCGCGGTGTCGGCGTAGTTGCTCGCGCGGTCGAGTCCGAGGAACAGGCGCAGCAGATAGGGCTCGCTCGAGAAGTCGGCCGCCCAGGAGAGCGGCGCCACGCTGGCCGCCAGGAGCGCCGGAAGGGTCCTGCGCAGGATCGATGTCATGTGACCTTCACCGTCCTCGTGAGTGGAACCCCAGGAGTGGAATACCAGAAATGGAAAACCAGAATGTCCCCGTTTCCCCGCGGAAAACCAGAATGTCCCCATTTCCGTCAGATGAAGGTGACGCCGACCTGGAACAGGCGCTCCACGTCGGCGACGCGGCGCTTGTCGACGAGGAACAGGATGACGTGGTCGTCGGACTCGATGACGGTGTCGTGGTGGGCGATGAGGACCGCGTCGCCGCGCACCACGGCGCCGATGGTGGTGCCGGGGGGGAGCGGGACCTGGTCCACGCGCCGGCCGACGACCCGCGAGGTCTTGGGGTCGCCGTGGGCGATCGCCTCGATGGCCTCGGCCGCGCCGCGGCGCAGGCTGTGCACCATCACCACGTCACCCCGGCGCACGTGCGCGAGCAGCGTGCCGATGGTCGCCTGCTGGGGTGAGATGGCGATGTCGATCGCCCCGCCCTGCACCAGGTCCACGTAGGCCGCCCGGTTGATGAGCGCCATCACCCGGCGCGCGCCCATGCCCTTGGCGAGCATCGCCGCGAGGATGTTCACCTCGTCGTCGTTGGTGACCGCGCAGAAGACGTCGGCCGCGTCCACGTGCTCCTCGCTCATCAGGTCCTGGTCCGCGGCGTCGCCCGTGAGCACGATGGTGCGGTCGAGCTGCTCGGAGAGGAATTGCGCCCGCGCCGGGTCGCGCTCGATGAGCTTGACCTGGTAGTGGGCCTCGAGTGCGCGCGCCAGGCGCAGGCCGATGTTGCCGCCGCCGGCGAGCAGCACGCGCTTCACCGGCTTGTCCGTCTCGCGCAGCTCGCTCATCACCTTGCGGATGTTCTCGCGGGCGGCGACGAAGAAGACTTCGTCGTCGGCCTCGATGACGGTGGTCCCCTCGGGGATGATCGGCCGGCCCTGCCGGAAGATGGCCGCGACCCGCGAGTCGACCCGCGGCATGTGCTCGCGCAGGGCGCGCAGCTCCTGGCCCACGAGTGGCCCGCCGTGGTAGGCCTTGACCGCGACCAGGCGCACCCGGCCGCCGGCGAAGTCGAGCACCTGCATCGCGCCCGGGGTCTCCACCAGGCTCTGGATGTAGTCGGTGACGAGCTGCTCGGGGCTGATCATCACGTCGACCGGGAGCGCCTCCTGGCCGAAGAGCTCGGGGTGGTTGAGGTACTCCCCGGCCCGCACGCGTGCGATTTTGGTGGGGGTGTGGAAGAGGGTGTAGGCCACCTGACAGGCGATCATGTTGGTCTCGTCACTGTTGGTGACCGCGAGGATCATGTCGGCGTCCGCCGCCCCCGCCTGCTCCAGGACATCGGGGTGGGAGCCGCGCCCGAGCACGGTGCGGATGTCGAGGCGGTCGCGCAGGCGCTCGAGCCCGGCCGGGTCGGAGTCGACCACGGTGATGTCGTTCGCCTCGCTCGCCAGGTTCTCCGCGACCGAGCTGCCCACCTGGCCAGCGCCGAGGATGATGATCTTCATGTGCCGCTCATGTGCCGCTCATGTACCGCTCATGCACCGCTCATGGGCCGCCGGTGACCTTCTTGGTGTCCACCCCGAGGGCGCGCAGCTTGCGGTAGAGGTGCGTGCGCTCGAGGCCCGCGCGTTGGGCCACCTTGGAGACGTTGCCGCCGGAGACCTGGAGGAGGTGCTCGAGGTAGGCCTTCTCGAACAGGTCGCGCGCCTCGCGTAGCGGCATGTCGAAGCCCGGGAGCTGCCCGGGGACGGTCTTCCTCGGCATGGCGCCGAGCGCGGTCTCCACCTCCTCCTGGTCGATCTCGTCCTCGGTGCCGAGGATGAGGAGGCGCTGGACGAGGTTCTTCAGCTCGCGCACGTTGCCGGGCCAGCTGTACTGACGCAGATAGTTCTGCGCCGCCATCGCAAAGCGCCGGTACGGCAGCTTGTCCTGCACCGCGAACTGATTGACGTAGAACTCGAGCAGCTCGGGGACGTCCTCGGCGTGCTCGCGCAGGGCCGGGACCTGCAGCGGGACCACGTTCAGGTGGTAGTAGAGGTCCTCGCGGAAGCGCCGGGCGGCGACCTCCTCGCCGAGGTTGCGGCTGGTCGCGGCGACGATCCGCACGTCGATCTGCACCGGCTCCTTGGCCCCCAGCCGCAGGAGGGCCCGCTGCTGCAGGGCGCCGAGCAACCGGGCCTGGGTGGCGAGGTCCATGTCGGCGATGTCGTTGAGGAAGAGCGTGCCGCCGCTCGCCTGCTCGAGCCAGCCGTAGTGCACGCGGCTGCCGTCCTCGCTGCCGAAGAGCTCGACCGCCGACCCGTCCCAGGTCATGCCGGCGACGCCCACGTCGACGAAAGGTCCCACGGCCCGGGCGCTGTTGGCGTGCAGGTAGCGCGCCACCACCTGGCGGCCGCTGCCGGGCTCGCCGGTCACCAGCACGGCGGCGTCGTGCTGGCCGATCCGGCGCACCTGCTGGCGCAGGGCCTGCATCACGGCGCTGCGCCCGATGGGCTCGGCCTCGGGCTGGGCCTGGCGCTTCAAGCCGATGTTCTCGTGCTTCAGGCGCGCGGACTCGAGGGCGTGCTTCACCGTGAGCAGCAGCTTCGCCATCGAGAGGGGCTTCTCGATGAAGTCGTAGGCCCCGAGGCGCGTGGCCTCCACCGCGGTCTCCACCGTGCCGTGGCCCGACATCATGATGATGGGGGTGTCGTTCTCGCCGCTCTCGGACCACTCCTTGAGCAGCGTGATGCCGTCGGTGTCGGGCATCCAGATGTCCAGCAGCGTGGCGTCGGGGCGGCGCGCGCGGCGGGACTCACGGGCCGCGGCGGCGTTCTCCGCGAGGCCCACCTGGTAGCCCTCGTCCTCCAGGATCTCGCGGACGATCTCGCGGATGTCCGGCTCGTCGTCGACCACCAGGATGTAGGGTGCGCTCATCAGCCCTCCTTCGGCTCCGCCTCACGCCGGGCCGCCCCGCTCGCCGCAGGCAGCCGCGCCAGCACACGGGCCCCGCCCTCGGCGCGGACCTCGGCGCGGACCATGCCGCCGTGCTCTTCCACAATCTTCTTCACGATCGCGAGCCCGAGGCCGGTGCCCCGGCTCTTGGTGGTGACATAGGGGTCGAACACCCGCTCGAGCACGTCCGGGGTGAAGCCGGGCCCGTTGTCCTCGACGGCGATCTCCACCTGCTGCTTGCCCTTCTCCTCGAGGAGCCGGGTGCGTACGGCCACCGCGCACCCCTCGCGGCCCTCGCAGGCCTCGAGGGCATTCTTGATCAGATTGTGCAGGACCTGCCGCACCCGCCCGGTGTCGAGCTCCAGGGTCGGGACCCGGGCGTCGAGGGTGGCCTCGATGGGGGTGCCGCCCCGATTGTAGCGGTAGAGTTCCACCACCTCCCGGGCGAGGTCGTTCAGGCTCGCGGGCTCGAGGCGGATCTGGGGGCTGCGGGCGTAGCTCGAGAAGGCGTTCACCATCTCCTTCATCGAGTCCACCTGCTGGATGATGGTGTGGGTGAGGCGATCCAGGACCTCCCGGTCCTTGTCCTTCATCCGTTCCAGGTACTTGTGGCGCAGGCGCTCGGCCGAGAGCTGGATGGGGGTGAGGGGGTTCTTGATCTCGTGGGCGAGGCGCCGGGCCACCTCGCCCCAGGCGGCGTCGCGCTGGGCCTGGATGACGGCGGTGATGTCGTCGAAGACCACCACGTGGTCGCCACCGAGCCCTGCGAGGGGGGCCCCGGGGCCTGCCAGGGGGGCGCCGATGCCCGCCAGCGGCGTGCCGCGGCACATCAGCACCTGGCGGCCCGCCGGCCCGAACAGGGCCACCTCCTCGCGCCACTCCGAGGCCTCGCCGTCCAGGTGGCGCTCGAAGGCGTCGATGACCGGCTGCAGGTGGGGGTGGGTCTGGGCGATGGCGCGCAGGGGGCGGCCGGTCTCGGCCTGCAGGTCGAGGTCGAGGATCTGGCCGGCCGCGGTGTTGGCGGTGCCGAGCCGCCGCTCCCGGTCCACCGTGACCACCCCCGAGGAGAGCTGCGCGAGAAGGGCCTGGAGGTAGGCGCGCTGGGCCTCCACCGCCTCCTGGCTGCGGTGGGCCTCGTCCCGGGCGCGGGCCAACTGGCGCGTCATCTCGTTGAAGGACTGCACCAGGAAGCCCATCTCGTCGCGGCTCGACTGGGGCAGCTGGGTCTCGAGGTCGCCGCCCGCGACCGCCCGGGTGCCCTCGGCCAGGTCACGGATGGGCGCGGCGAGGCTGCGGCTGGAGAAGATGGCCGCCCAGACCGCCCCGAGCAGGCTCAGCACCACGGCGAGCGAGAGGGTGAGGATGAAGCTCGTCTTCAGCGACCCCCGCAGGTAGGTGAGCTCGCGGTACTTGGCGAAGGCGGACTGCACGGTATCGGCAAGCGCGCTCATGCGCTCGGCCACCGGGTAGAGGCCCTGCACGAAGCGGGTCTCGTAGGACGGCGTGAGGTCGGGGACCCGCACGATGGAGCGGATCACGAGCCCGGCGCGGGGCAGGGGGTCGAGGCCCACGTAGGTGCCGGACTGGCGCGCCTGGAGGAGCACCGCGTCGTCCGGGCGGTGCGGGAGGAGCGTCGCGGTATCGGCGCTGATGGAGGTGAGCACCCGCCCCTGGGCCGAGAGCACCGACATCTCCAGGGCGTCGGCGCGCTCGCGGACCTCGTCGAGGCGCGTGGTGGCGAGCTCCTTCGGCACCCCGGCGAGGTCGCCCGCGGCCTGCTGGGTGAGGCGGTGAACCTCGCGCATGCGGGTTTCGAGGGCGCTGCGGCTGAGCTCCAGGGCATCGGTGAGGGCGCGGTCCACCTGCACGTCGAACCAGCTGTCGATGCCGCGCTCGAGGAGCTGCAGCGAGAAGTAGAACACCACCAGCACCGGCGTGCCCGCCACCAGCACGAACATGAGCACCATGCGGGTGGCGAGGCGCGAGCCCGCGACGCCCGCGTGGCGCTGGCGGAGCAGGCGCACCAGGTTCACGGTGATGAGGGTGGCGAGGAGGGCGAGGCCCACCAGGCTCACCAGGATGAGGAGCGTGTAGAGCCGCCCGAAGGTGGCGGAGTTCTCGGTGGCGGCGCTCATCAGCTTGAGCGCTGCCAGCAGGACGAGGGTCAGAACGGCGAGCGGCCCGACGCCGGAGACCCAGCGGATCAGGGGTTGAGCGGCCATTGGAAGGGCTCGCTGTCGAGCCGCCAGGACTCGTTCACCCAGGTCTGCAGGCGCAGCGGCACCGGCAGGGCCTCGCTGTCCACCAGCACCTGGAGCGTGCCCGCGTAGCGCGGGCCGGGCCGCAGGAGCTCGGCGTCGATGAGCGGGAAGGACTTCAGGTTCTCGATGGCGTGCAGGGCCTCGCTGAGGCTCGAGTAGGCCTGCCCGGTGCCGGCGTTGACGTTCACCAGGACGTAGCGCTCGCTCAGGGCGTGGTACTCGATGCGGTAGCGCTGGTTCAACTCGGCGACCTCGGCGTCCCAGAGGTAGTCACGGTTGCGCAGGATGCGGAAGCGGTAGAGGAGGGGCAGGGCGATCCCGCTCTCGAGGGCGCGCCGGGCCGAGCGGCTCAGGTCGAGGTCCACGGTCGCGTCCACGCGGTAGACCCCTTCGACCAGGCGGGACTGGACGTCGCGGACACGAAAGCCCGCCTCGCCCGCGTGCGCCGGGGCGAAGAGGAAGGCGGCCAGGAGGACCCAGCCGAGCCGCGCCGTCAGGGAGCCGGTGTGCAACGGTCAACCCCTGCGGCGAACGAGCGCGTAGAAGAAGCCATCCATCCCATCGTCTCCCGGCAGGATCTGCCGGCCGGCGGTTCGGGCCCGTCCCCACGGCGCGTCCAGGGGCACGAGCTGCGCCTCGGCGTGGACGGCGAGGAAGCGGGTGAGCGGCTCCTCGTTTTCCTCGGGAAAGACCGAACAGGTAGCGTACAACAGCACCCCGCCGGGGGCCAGCAGCGGCCAGAGCCCCTGGAGGAGGCGGTGCTGGCCGGAGGCGAGGGCGGCGATCTGCGCGGTGGATCGGCGGGTCTTGATGTCCGGGTGGCGGCGGATGACGCCGGTGGCCGAGCAGGGGGCGTCGAGCAGGATGCGCTGGAAGGGGCGGCCGTCCCACCAGGTGCCGGGCTCGGCGGCGTCGGCGACGAGGGTGGTGGCGTGCAGCCCCAGGCGCGCGAGGGTGGCGTCCAGGCGCCGGGCGCGCTGGGGGTCCCGCTCCACCGCCACCAGCTCGGCGATGCGGGGCTCGAGCTCCAGGAGGTGCGCGGTTTTCCCGCCCGGCGCGGCGCAAGCGTCGAGCACCCGGTCCCCGGGGGCGGGGGCGAGGAGCGGGGCGGCGAGCTGGGCGGCGGCGTCCTGCACCGAGCAGAGGCCCTCGGCGAATCCCGGCAGGCGCTCGACGCCGACGGGCGGGTCCACCACGAGGCCCCGGGGAGCGTGGGGCGCGGGCTGGGCGGCGAGGCCCGCGGCGGCAAGACGGTCCCGGTAGGTCTCGCGGGTCGTGCGCAGGGCGTTGACCCGCAGGGTGAGGGGCGGGTGGGTGTTGTTGGCGGTGAGCACCCGCTCCCAGTCCTCCGGCCAGGCGCGGCGGACCGCGTCCACCAGCCAGGCGGGGTGGGCCCAGCGCCCCTCGTCGGTCGCCTCGGCGCGGGCGAGGAGTGCCGCCCGCTCCCGGTCGATGCGCCGCAGCACGGCGTTCGCGAGCCCGCGCGCCCAGCCGCGCCCGGAGGCGTCGAGGAGGGCGACGGTCTCGGCGACCGCGGCGTAGGGCGGGATGCGGGTGTGCAGGAGCTGGTGGGCGCCGAGCAGCAGGGCGGTGCGTACCAGGGGCTCCAGGGGCTTGAGCGGGCGCTCCAGCACCTGCCCGAGCACCGCTTCCAGCCGCGGCAGCCAGCGCAGCACCCCGTAGGCCAGCTCCTCGGCGAGCGCGCGGTCCCGGGGGTCCGCGAGTCCCGCCACCGCGCGCGGCAGGGCGAGGCTCAGGCTCTCGTCCTCTGCGAGTACCCCCTGGAGGGCGGTCAGGGCGGCGGAACGGGCGGTGGGACCCCGACCCCCGGGATCTCCAGCCCCTGTCCGCCCGGCTGCACTCACGGCGTCTCGAGCGCGCTTCACCCCGGACGGCCCAGCACCGCGCCCACCGGGGAGGGGTGGGCGTTCAGGTAGTCCGCGGCCCGGATGGGGCGCCCCCCGGGGAGCTGCATCAGCGTGACGCGCAGGCGCCCCGCCCCGGTGGCGACCTCGATGCCTTCGCGCCCCGCGGCGAGGACCTCTCCGGGCCCGGCACCGCGGCCACCCCCACCGAGCGCCCCTCCGGGCTCCGCCCCGGGCCCGGCCCCCACACGCGCCTCTCCGGGCCCCTCCCCGACGAGCGCCTCGGCCTCCCACACCCGGAGGACCTCCCCCCCGAGGGTGGTCCGCGCCACCGGCCAGGGGTTGAACGCCCGCACGCGGCGCTCCAGCGCGGCGGCGTCCTCGCGCCAGTCGATCTCCGCCTCCTCGCGCTCGATCTTGCGGGCGTAGGTGACGCCCTCCGCGGGCTGGGGGACGGCGGCGACGGGGCCCTCGTGGAGGTCCTGCACGAGCTGGACGAGCGCCCCGGCCCCGAGGGCCGCCAGGCGGTCGTGCAGGGTCGCGGCGGTGTCCCGGGGCGCGATGGGGCAGCGCACGGTGCACAGCACGGGCCCGGTGTCCAGGCCCTCGTCCATCTGCATCAGGGAGACCCCGCTCTCGGCGTCCCCGGCGAGGATGGCGCGCTGGATGGGCGCGGCGCCGCGCCAGCGGGGGAGGAGGGAGGCGTGCACGTTCACGCAGCCCAGGCGGGGGGTCGCGAGCACCGCCCGGGGGAGGATGAGCCCGTAGGCGACGACCACCATCAGGTCCGGGGCGAGGCGCGCGAGCGCCTCGGCGGCCTCCGCCCCGCGCAGGGTCTCCGGCTGCAGCACGGGGATCCCCCGGGCGGCGGCCAGCTGCTTCACCGCGCTCTCGCGCAGGCGCTGGCCGCGCCCGGCCGGGCGGTCCGGCTGGGTGTAGACCGCGACCACGGCCTCGCCCGCCTCGAGCAGCGCCGCCAGGTGCGCGGCGGAGAACTCCGGGGTGCCCGCGAAGACGATGCGCACTGGCGAATTACGCAAGCGAGAGGGTGCTGCGCACGGGGAGGCGATGCACGCTCGTTCGCGGGGTGCCCGCTAGATCGCGGGATGCGCGGGGCTCGCCGGCGCGCCCGCCGGGGTGTGCTCCCGGTCGGCCTTCTCGAGCTTCTTGCGGATGCGGTTGCGCTTGAGCGAGGAGAGGTAGTCGACGAAGAGCTTGCCGTCGAGGTGGTCCAACTCGTGCTGGATGCAGACGGCGAGGAGCCCGTCGGCCTCCCGATCGAGCGGCCGGCCTTCCCGGTCCAGCGCCTGGAACCGGACCCACTCGGAGCGCTCCACCGGCTCGTAGAACCCGGGGACCGAGAGGCACCCCTCGTCCATCTCCTCGGTTCCGCGGCGCTCCACGATGACCGGGTTGACGAGGCAGAGCGGCTGGTCGTGCTCCTCCGAGACGTCGATGACCACCACCCGAAGCGGCACGTTGACCTGCACGGCTGCCAACCCGATCCCAGGAGCGTCGTACATCGTCTCAAGCATGTCGTCGAGCAGGCGCTGTATATCGGCGTCGACCTTTTCCACGGGCTTGGCCTTGCGGCGCAGCCGGGGGTCGGGGAAGTGCAGGATGGGGAGCTTGGCCATGGGGGTGCTCGGGGGCGGTCTCGTTCCATCCACAGTAAGGGTGGCAGGCCCGGAACACAAGCCCTGCGGGGACTCAAGTGGCTGTTTTCTCACGTATCGTTGCCGCCCGAGCCGGCCCTGGTCAAGAAACTTGGTAATCAGTCTTTTCTAAGTCCATAATTCGAACTGCTTTTTGGGTCTTCGCCAGGACCCGGACTCTCGAGGGACCACCATGGACAGCACGCGCATCGGTTCCGTTCTCCTGACCCTCGCGCTCGCCCTGCCGCTCGCGGCGGGCGCCGTCGATCTCGCCCCGGGGGCACCCGAACGGTACACGGTCAAGCGCGGTGACACCCTGTGGGACATCGCTGGGCACTACCTGCGCGAGCCCTGGCACTGGCCGAAGATCTGGCGGGCCAACCCCCAGGTCCGCGACCCCGACCGGATCTACCCGGGCGACGTCCTGACGCTCGAGTACGTGGACGGCAAGCCCGTGGTCCGGGCCCACCGGGTCCAGCACGCCCGCCGCCCCGGCGTGGTGAAGCTCTCCCCGGGAGTGCGCGAGACCCCCATCGAGCGCGCCATCCCCCTGATCCCGGTCGACGCCATCGGGCCCTTCATCACGGAGTCGCGGGTGCTGGAGTTCGACGACCTGACCAGCGCCCCCTACGTGCTGGCCGCCGGGCGCGAGCACCTGGTGGGCACCGCCGGGCACGCCGTCTTCGCCCGCCGGCTCGCCGACACCTCCGTCGAGCGCTTCGGGATCTACCGTCAGGGGCCCGAGTACCGCTCGCCGGGCACGGAGGAGGTGCTGGGCTACCAGGCGATCCACGTGGGCAACGCGGTGCTGGAGGAGGCCGGAGACCCGGCCACCCTGACCGTCACCCGCTCCACCCGCGAGGTGCAGCCTGGCGACCGCCTGCTGCCGCTCGAGGACGACGTGCTCCGGGAGCCGTTCCTGCCGCGCGCCCCGGACCAGGAACTCACCGGGACCATCATCTCGGTGGTCGACGGCGTGAGCCAGGTGGGCCTGCACCAGGCGGTCGTGATCGACCGCGGCACGCGCGACGGCCTGCAGCCGGGGCACGTGCTCGCCGTGTACCAGAAGGGCGAGGTGGTCACCGACCAATTCGTGCCGATGCACCGGGTGCCGGACCTGGACAACCCCGAGGACGCGGCGAAGTTCACGACGCCGCTCGACATCTTCTCGGCCACCATCGCGAACGCCATGGGCGGCCACCCCGAGGTGGAGCTGCCCGCGCGCCGCGCCGGCGTGGTGATGGTGGTGCGCCCGTTCGAGCGCGTAAGCTACGCGCTGGTGATGGAGGCGACCGGGGCGATGCACGTGAGCGACACGGTCGCGACACCCTAGGGGAGGCCACCCTCGGGAAGCCCATCCCGAGGAGTCGACCTCGGGGGGCCTGTCCCGCCGCTCCGGCGGCGTTACCTTCCGCACGAGGTTCGCCAGGGATGGACGAGCTCGCTTGCTGGCTGATGCTG
>ERZ1645187.2523-NODE-2523-length-16009-cov-51.764134_pt1 | contig 16009 bp, 11 predicted proteins | sample MGYA00575352_ERZ1645187 | MGnify/ENA primary metagenome ERZ1645187 (study PRJEB40837, sample SAMN11349314) | freshwater sediment metagenome | isolation source: river sediment | host: Sediment | place: India: Wazaribad , New Delhi | collected 2017-02-21 ... | reverse complement strand
ACTGCATGAACTTGCCCATGTCGTTGCCGACCATGCCCATGCCGATCTTCTGGTCGAGCACCTTCTGCAGCTCTTCCGGCAACGAGACGTTCTGCACCGTCATCGCTTCGAGCTTGAGGCCGATCTTTTCGAACGCGGGCGTCAGGTCGGTGGCCAGGGCCTGGGCAAACTGGATCTGGTTGGCCGCCAGATCCAGGAACGGAATGCCGCTGGAGGCAATGGCCGTGCTGATGTGCTGCAGCACCAGGCCGCGCAGCTGGCCGTCGAGGTCGGCGACGGTGTAGTTCTCGCGCGTGCCCGAAATTTCGGTGTGGAACAGCTTGGGGTCGGCCACGCGGTAGCTGTAGTTGCCGAAGGCGCGCAGCCGCACGGCGCCGAAATCCTTGTCGCGAATCGTGACCGGCTGGGGCGTGCCCCATTTCTGGTCGACCTGCTGGCGCGTGCTGAAGAAATAGACGTCGCTCTTGAAGGGCGACTCGAACAGCTTGTCCCAGTTCTTCAGGTAGGTCAGGATCGGCAGCGTCTGGGTGCTGAGCTTGTACATGCCGGGGCCGAACACGTCGGCCACCTGGCCTTCGTTGACGAACACCGCCATTTGGGATTCGCGCACGGTGAGCGAGGCGCCGTGCTGGATTTCCATCTCTGCCATCGGAAAGCGCCAGGCGAGCGTGCCGTCGCCGGTCTCGGTCCACTGGATGATGTCAATGAACTGTTTCTTGATGAAGTCCATCAGGGCCATGGCTGCAACCTCCGGAAAGAATGGAGCGGAAATCATACCCCTGCCGCGTGGCCGACCGACCTGGGCGGCGACGCGCCTGGCCGCGGACGCAGCGTCAGCCCGCGGTCGCAGCCGTCGCGGGCATCTGAGGCGGTGCCGCCGCGGCGTTTCCGGCGGCCGAGGCCGCGGACGCAGGCGGTCTGGGCGCGCTCACGGGCGCGGCAGCCTGGCCCTTCTGAACGGCGGCGATGTCTTCGGGCGTCGGCATCTTGCCGAGCAGCCAGTAGTCGAACACGCGGCGCACGATCGGGGCGGCATGGGCGGCGCCGAAACCCGCGTTCTCGACCACGGCGGCCACCGCGATGCGCGGATGGTCCGCTGGTGCGAAGGCCATGTACAAGGAATGGTCGCGCTGGTGTTCCTCCAGCTTGGCCGCGTTGTATTTTTCTTTCTGGCCGATCGTCACCGCCTGGGCGGTCCCGGTCTTCCCGCCTGACAGATAGGCCGCGCCGGCGAAAACCCGGGCGGCGGTTCCTTCCTGGGTGACCCCGACCAGCGCCTTGCGGATCACCTCGACATGCTCGGGTCGGTAACCCAGATCCACCGGCGCGCGAACCGGCACGGTCTCGCGGATCCGGGTCACGGCGTCCTGGGTGGCGATGACCAGATGGGGCTGATGGCGATGTCCGCCGTTGGCCAGCGTGGCGGTCGCGAGCGCCAGCTGCAGCATCGTGAAGGTGTTGTAGCCCTGTCCGATCCCGAGCGAAATCGTCTCGCCGGCATACCACTTCTTCTGCTCGGGGCGCCGGTACGTGTTGCGCTTCCATTCGGTGCTGGGCAGCACGCCGCGCACTTCGCCCTGCAGGTCGATGCCGGTGATCTGGCCGAAGCCGAGCGGTTTCATGAAGTCGTGCATGGCGTCGACGCCGAGGTCGTTGGCCAGGGAGTAGTAGTACACGTTGCTCGATTTCACGATGCTGCGGTACATGTCCACCGCGCCGAGCCCGTGGTCGCCGTGGCTGCGGAAGACATGACCGCCGAAGGTCCAGGAGCCGCTGTCGTTGGTGATCGCGCTTGCGGTGCGCTTGCCGCTTTGCAGCGCGGCCATCGCCATGAAGGGTTTGTAGGTCGAGCCCGGGGGGTAGGTTCCGCGCAGCGCCCGGTTCAGCAGCGGCTTGTCGATGGATTCGTTCAGCGCCTGCCAGTTCACCGGGTCGATGCCGTCCACGAACAGGTTAGGGTCGAAGGTGGGCATGCTGACCAGGGCCAGCACTTCGCCGCTTTGCGGATCGAGCGCGACCAGGGCGCCGCGCCGGTCGCCGAACAGGTCTTCGACCAGCTTCTGCAGCTTGATGTCGATCGACAGCACCACGGTGTTGCCGGGTGTGGCCGGCGTGCTCGCCAGCCGACGCACGGCCCGGCCGCCGGCGGACGTCTCGATCTCCTCCACGCCGGTGGTGCCGTGCAGCCCGGCTTCGTAGCTTTGCTCCACGCCGAGCTTGCCGATGTAGTCGGTTCCGCGGTAATTGGCCGCGTCCTCGGACTCCTGGATGCGCTCTTTCTCGCGCGGGTTGATGCGGCCGATGTAGCCGATGACGTGGCTGGCGAGTTCGCCGAACGGGTAATTGCGGAACAGCCGTGCCTTGATGTCCACCCCGGGGAACTGGTAGCGATGGGCCGCGAAGCGGGCGACCTCCTCGTCGGTCAGGCGGGTGCGGATCGGCAGCGACTCGAAGCTCTTCGACTCTTCCTGCAGCTTCCTGAAGCGACGCCGGTCGCGGGGCTGGATGTCCACCACCCTGGACAGGGCCTCGATGGTCTGCTCCAGATCGGCCACGCGCGAGGGCGTGATCTCCAGCGTGTAGGCCGAGTAGTTGGTGGCGAGCACCACGCCATTGCGGTCGAGGATCTGGCCGCGGTTGGGCACGATCGGAACGATGGCGGTGCGGTTGCTCTCGGCCTGCTCGGCCAGGTCGTCGTGCCGGAAGACCTGCAGCCAGACCAGGCGCGCGGCCACCAGGCCGAACGCGGCCACCACGACGATCGAGATGACCAGGACCCGCAGTCTGAAACGCGAGAGATCGGCCTGGATGTTGCGCAGTTCGGTCATGGCTGGGCCGGCGTCATCAAAGGGGGCGGTTCTCGTCCGGGTTCGGCGCGCGTCGCTGCGGCATCAGCAGCAGCACGCTGGCGACCGGCCACAGCGCCGATTCCAGGATCGGGGCCAGCAGTAGGGACCATCCCGGAAAAAGACCCCCGGCGATCAGGCGGATGGCGAGTTCGATCGCATGCGCGGCCAGGAACAGCGGCATGATCTGAAGCGCCTGCGACGGCACCGGGAACCACAGCAACCGGCGGTGGATGGTGATCGCGAAGTACGACAGCGCAGTGTAGGCCAGCGCGTGCTGGCCCAGCAACGACGACTGGTGCACGTCCATCAGCAGCCCGAACGCGAAGGCCGCGCCAATGCCGACGCGGCGGGGCTGGTGAACGCTCCAGAACACCAGCGTCAGGGCCAGAAAATCGGGCAGCCAGGGCGCGCGCCCCAGGCCGGCCATGTTGGGTGCCATGTTCAGGAGCAGCGCGGCCATCAGGCTGGACCAGATGAAGGCGGGTCGGGCTGGGAGCAGCAGTTGCTGCCCGGGCTCCATGATCATGGGCGCCCCTTGTGCCGGGCGGACGGCGCGACGTTTTCCTCGGCCGGTGGGGGCGGGATGATCGCGCTGGTCGGCTTCAGGATCATGACGTGCCGGGTGCCCGCGGTCAGCGCCACCGGTTCCGCGTGGATGCGCGCAAAGGACGAATCGGCGCGGCGCTCGACTTTGGCGATCCGCGCCACCGGCAGGCCCGCCGGATAGACGCCGTCGACGCCGCTGGTGGTCAGGACGTCGCCGGCCACCACGTCGGCGTTGGCAGGCATGAAACGCAGCTCAAGTGAGCCGCCCTGAGTGACGGGATCGCCGAACGCCACGCTGCGGGCGCCGGTGCGGGTGTTGAGCACGGGAATGGCCTGGTCGCGATCGATCACCAGCGATACTTCGCTGAGCAGCGGATAGACCCGGGTCACCTGTCCCACCACACCGGCCTCGTCCACCACCGGCGAGCCCGCTTCGACGCCTTGCAGCAGTCCCTGGTCGACAATGATCTTGCGGGTGTAGGGGTCGGCCGCGTCGTAGAGGACTTCGGCCGCGCGTGACGTCACGGGCAACTGTTCGCGCAGTTCCAGCAGCTTGCGCAGGCGGTTGTTTTCCAGGGTCAGGTGGTCCACCTGGTTGGCGCGCAAGGCCTGCATGGCCAGCTTCTGGCGCGCGAGGATCTCGGTCTGCTGTACCGATGACACCGTGCCGACATACGCGCCGGCGCGCTGGGCCAGATGGATGGGTTGCATCACCAGCCACTGCAGCGGATACAGCGCCGTGGCGGCCGCCGAGCGCAACGGCTGCGTCAGTTTCAGGCGGGCATCGGCCACCATCAGGAACAGCGCGAGCGCGCCGAAGAAGACCAGCTTGGACAGCGCCGACGGCCCCTGCTTGAAAAAGGGGGGCGGGGTTCGGTCTATGGTTCCCAGGGGCATGATGTGCGCGGATTTTCCCAGTTTCGGGAACGGTGCGCCGTGCGCCGCGCCGCAGCGCCCGCCAGAACGGGCCGGGCTGCCTGCGCCCGCGACTGGCGCTTACTCGCTGGTGAAAATGCTGCCCAGGCGGTCCATGCGCTCCAGCGCCATGCCGCAGCCACGCACCACGCAGGTCAGCGGCTCTTCGGCCACCAGCACCGGCAGGCCGGTCTCTTCGGCCAGCAGGCGGTCGAGGTCGCGCAGCAGTGCGCCGCCGCCGGTGAGCATCATGCCGCGATCGGCGATGTCGGCGCCGAGTTCGGGCGGGGTGTGCTCCAGCGCGGTTTTGACGGCCGAGACGATCTGGTTCAGCGGATCGGTCAGCGCTTCGAGGATTTCGTTGCTGGAGATCGTGAAACTGCGCGGCACGCCTTCGGAGAGGTTGCGGCCCTTGACTTCCATCTCCTTGACTTCGGAGCCTGGAAAGGCCGAGCCGATGCTCTTCTTGATGGCTTCGGCGGTGGGTTCCCCGATCAGCATGCCGTAGTTGCGGCGGATGTAGTTGATGATGGCGTCGTCGAATCGGTCACCGCCCACGCGCACGCTGCCCTTGTAGACCATGCCGCCGAGCGAGATCACGCCGACTTCGGTGGTGCCGCCTCCGATGTCGACCACCATCGAGCCGCTGGCCTCGCTGACCGGCAGGCCGGCGCCAATCGCCGCGGCCATCGGTTCCTCGATCAGGTAGACCTCGGAGGCGCCGGCACCCAGCGCCGATTCGCGGATGGCGCGGCGTTCGACCTGGGTGGAACCGCAGGGCACGCAGATGATGATGCGCGGGCTGGGGCGCAGCACGCCCCTCGGCAGCACCATCTTGATGAACTGCTTGAGCATCTGCTCGGTGACGGTGAAGTCGGCGATCACGCCGTCCTTCATCGGGCGGATGGCCTCGATGTTGCCGGGCACCTTGCCCAGCATGGCCTTGGCTTCCTTGCCCACGGCCTGGATGGTCTTTTTGCCCTGTGGGCCGCCTTCGTGGCGAATGGCGACCACGGAGGGCTCGTCAAGTACGATGCCCTTGTCGCGCACGACGATCAGGGTGTTGGCGGTGCCGAGGTCAATGGCGAGGTCGGACGAAAAATACCGACGGAAGGAACCTAACATGACAAGTCCTCATGGGCATGACCGGCGCTTCGGCCAGGCATCGCCCTGTTAATCGATTCAAGAAACTGGGTTTTCCGCGCAAAAGCCGTCGGTTTCGCGGGCGTTGCACCAAAGGCGGGATAATACCGCATCGCCTCCGAATTACTGGCGCGACCATTAGAGTGGCTCGACCTTTACATCCCGTTTCCGAATCGTTTCACATGTCCCTGACACACGACGACATTGCCCGGATCGCCAATCTGGCCCGGCTTGAGTTGCACCCGGATGAAAGTGAGCGCATGCTCACACAAATCAACGGATTCTTCAACATTGTGGAGGCCATGCGAGCCGTCGATACGACCGGGGTGGAGCCCCTGGCGCATCCGGTGGCTGTGATCCAGGACGTGGCCTTGCGTCTGCGGGACGACGTGGTCAGCGAACCGGACCAGCGCGAGGCCAACCAGCGCAGCGCGCCAGCGGTCGAGCAGGGCCTGTTCCTGGTCCCCAAAGTCATCGAGTGAGTCCTGCCCATGCCTTCACCCAACAAACCCCTGCACGATTTCGGTGTCGCCGAACTCGCCGGCGCGCTTCGGGACGGCAAGCTGTCTTCGGTTGAAGCGACGCAGCATTTTCTGGAACGGGCCCGCAGCCATGCCGACCTGGGGGCCTACCTGGCCATCGACGAAGACCTGACCCTGCGTCAGGCGCGGGCGTCCGACGATCGGCGTGCGGCCGGCGCCGCGGGTCCGCTGGAGGGGGTGCCGATCGCGCACAAGGACATCTTTGTCACCAAGGACCTGCCCACCACCGCCGGTTCCCGGATGCTGGAGGGCTATCGTTCCCCGTTCGACGCGACGGTGGTTCGCAAACTGGCTGAAGCGGGTGTCGTCACGCTTGGCAAACTCAATTGCGACGAGTTCGCAATGGGGTCGAGCAACGAGAACTCCGCGTACCACCCGGCGCGCAACCCCTGGGACCGCACCCGGGTTCCCGGCGGTTCCTCTGGCGGCAGCGCGGTTGCGGTGGCGGCGCGGCTGGCGCCGGCGGCCACTGGCACCGATACAGGTGGCTCGATCCGTCAGCCGGCGGCCTTCTGCGGCATCACCGGCATCAAGCCCACCTATGGACGCGCCTCGCGCTACGGGATGGTGGCTTTTGCCTCCAGCCTGGACCAGGCGGGCCCGATGGCGCGCTCGGCCGAAGATTGCGCCTGGCTGCTGTCGAGCTTGTGCGGCCCGGATCCCGACCGCGATTCAACGTCGCTCGACAGGCCGCCGGAAGACTTCACACGCACGCTGAACGACAGCCTGGACGGCCTGCGCATCGGCATTCCGTCAGAGTTCTTTGGTGCCGGCCTTGCCGAGGATGTGCGAGCCGCGGTCGAGACCTGCCTGAAGGCGTACGAAAAGCTGGGAGCGAAGCTGGTGCCGATCTCCTTGCCGCGCACCGAACTGTCGATCCCGGTTTACTACATCATTGCCCCGGCCGAGGCCAGTTCCAACCTGAGCCGCTTCGATGGCGTGAAGTTCGGGCACCGGGCAAAACAGTACACCGACCTGGTGGACATGTACAAGAAGACCCGCGCCGAGGGCTTCGGTGACGAGGTCAAGCGCCGCATCATGATCGGCACCTATGTGCTGAGCCATGGGTACTACGACGCCTATTACCTGCAGGCCCAACGTATCCGCCGCATGATTGCCGACGATTTCCAGCAGGCGTTCAGGGTCTGCGACCTGATCGCCGGGCCGGTGGCCCCGACCGTGGCCTGGAAGCTCGGCGGTCACGGCAACGATCCGCTGGCCGATTACCTGGCCGACATCTTTACCTTGCCCGCGTCACTGGCCGGGCTGCCCGGCATGAGCGTGCCGACGGGCTTCGGCGAGGGTGGCATGCCGGTCGGTCTTCAGTTGATCGGCAACTATTTCTCGGAGGCCCGGTTGCTGAATGCGGCGCACCGTCTGCAGCAGGCCACCGATTTCCACCTGCGCAAGCCCGAGGGAATCTGAGCATGAGCGCGCCCACCACCAAGCCTGTCAAATCCCTGCTGGTACGGGGCTACGAAGTCGTCATCGGCTTCGAAACCCATGCCCAACTCTCCACCCGTTCCAAGATCTTCAGCCGCGCCGCCACGGCGTTCGGCGCCGAACCCAACACCCAGGCCTGCGCCGTCGATCTGGCCTTGCCCGGAACCCTGCCGGTGATGAACCGCGGCGCCGTCGAGCGGGCCATCGAGTTCGGGCTCGCGGTGGGGTCGCACATCGCGCCGCGCAGCGTCTTTGCCCGAAAGAACTATTTCTACCCGGACCTGCCCAAGGGCTACCAGATCAGCCAGTTCGAGATTCCGGTGGTACAGGGTGGCGCGTTGGACTTCTACCTGGGCGATGAAAAACGCACGGTGCGACTGGTGCGCGCCCACCTCGAGGAGGACGCCGGCAAGTCTTTGCACGAAGACTTCATCGGCCAGAGTGGCATCGACCTGAACCGCGCCGGCACGCCCTTGCTGGAGATCGTGACGGAACCGGACATGCGCTCCAGCGCCGAGGCGGTCGCCTACGCCAAGGAACTGCACAAGATCGTGACCTGGATCGGCATCTGCGACGGCAACATGCAGGAGGGCAGCTTCCGGTGCGACGCCAATGTCTCGGTGCGCAAGCCCGGCGCCCCCTTGGGCACCCGGCGCGAGATCAAGAACCTGAACAGCTTCAAGTTCATGCAGCAGGCGATCGACTACGAGATCCAGTGGCAGATCGAGGAAATCGAGGATGGCCGTTCCATCCAGCAGGCCACGGTGCTGTTTGACCCGGAAACCGGCGAAACCCGCGCCATGCGTACCAAGGAAGACGCCGCCGACTACCGGTACTTCCCTGACCCGGATCTCCCGCCACTGGTCATCGAGCCCGAGTGGGTCGACAGGGTGCGTTCGGAGATGGCAGAGTTGCCACGCGTGATGGCACAACGGTTCGTCGCCGACTACGGATTGCCGGACTACGATGCCACGACGCTGACGCAAAGTAAAGCCATGGCCGCCTACTTCGAGGCAGTGGCCCGGGCGAGCGGCCAGGCGAAGCTGGCCAGCAACTGGATCATGGGCGAGGTCTCGCGGCGCCTGAATGCTTCCGATACCGGCATCGAGCAGGTCGCGGTCTCAGCCGCCCAGCTTGCCGGGTTGATTGCGCGCATCGCCGACGGCACCATCTCCAACAACGCGGGTCGCCAGGTCTTCGACGTGCTGTGGGCCGGTGATGGCGCCGACGCCGACGCGGTCATCGAGGCCAAGGGACTGCGGCAAATCAGCGACGCCGGTGCGCTCGACCGGATCATCGACGAGGTGATCGCGGCAAATCCGGACAACGTGGCCCAGGTGAGAGCGGGCAAGGACAAGGCCTTCAACGCGCTGGTCGGCCAGATCATGAAGGCTAGCAAGGGCAAGGCCAACCCGCAGCAGGTGAACGAACTGTTGCGGAAAAAAATCGGCTGAGGGCCGCTTCAGCGCACCGGTCGGGAAGCGCCCGCGCGTGCCGGATCGGCCGCTGCCTTGTTGCTGGAAAGCGCCCAGAATTTCTCCAGCTTGACCAGGTCTTCGTCGAAACGCGCGTTGACGCGTTTCTTCTCCTGTTCCTGATCCTCGATGAAGCGTTGCTGCACGGCGGTACTGAGGGTGTTTTCCTCGACCAGCCGGCGCAGCGACGGCGGCGCTTTCGACGGATCCTTCTGGTAGAACTCCATCTCGGAGTCGATCTTCTTGCGCTGCTGCTGCAACTCGACCAGCCGGTTCTGCGCGGCCTTGATCACCACATCGATCTGCGCCAGCGCTTCACGCCGCTCTGCATCGTGCACCGACCGGTAGGGGTAGCGGATCAGCAGGGCGTGATCGCGCCGCTTTTCTTCCACCGCCCGGGCCCGCTCTTCGGCGAGTTGACGCTGCTTGTCTTCTTCGGCTGCACGCTCCTGGGCGGTCAGGGACGGACCCACCTTGCGCCGGACGGTGCCACTGGGATTGAGTTCGAGTTGTTCCCGATCCAGGCACTCGACGATCGGGCGATCGGAGGTGAGCTTTCGGCCCTTGGCATCCACGCAGGTGTAGATGCCCGCCGTCTGGGCAGCGACCAGCGCCGGGCACGACAGCAGCGCCGTCAGGGTCAGGGACCGGTACCGCAGCTTCAAGAACGGACTCATTCCACTCCGTAGCGTTGCCGATACGCGAGAACACGGGTGTGGTGGCCGGCCAACCCACCACTGCGAGAGGTGGACAGATAGTGCAGCAAATCGGACAGGCGCGCAATCGCGCAGACCTGCAGCCCGAGTTGATTGCGGACATATTGCACCGCACTGTGGTCGACGTCGACCCCGTTTTCGGTCGCTTTTTCCTGACGGTCCAGGGCAATGACCACGCCGTGGGGCGTTGCGCCCGCGGCCCGGATGATCGCGATCGACTCCCGCGCGGCCGTCCCGGCCGACATGACGTCGTCGACGATCAGCACCCGGCCCTTCAACGGGGCGCCCACCAGGGTTCCACCCTCGCCGTGATCCTTGGCTTCCTTGCGGTTGTAGGCGAAGGGGACGTTGCGCCCGAGCCGCGCCAGTTCGATCGCGACGGCGGCGCCCAAGGGAATGCCCTTGTAGGCGGGGCCAAAGATCATGTCGAATTCCATGCCGCTGGCGATCAGGGCCTTTGCATAGAATTGCGCCAGCCGTCCCAGCTTGGCACCGTCGTCGAACAGGCCGGCGTTGAAGAAGTAAGGGGACAGCCGTCCGGCCTTGGTCTTGAACTCGCCGAATCTCAATGCCCCCGTGTCCACCGCGAACTGGACGAATTCCAGCGCCAACGCGTCGTCCATGCCCCGATCCGTACCTACCACCATGGGAAAATCCTTGTTCAAGTTGACCAGCCTGAATCTCAACGGCATTCGTTCGGCCACGACCAAGGGGTTGGAGGCCTGGCTGGACCAACACCGGGCCGATTGTATTTGCGTGCAGGAGATCAAGGCCCAGGCGCCAGACATCGAAGGCCGCTTTGACGAACTGGCCGGACAAAAGGGGTATTTTCATTTCGCGGAGAAGAAGGGCTACTCCGGCGTGGGGGTGTACAGCCGGCATGAACCCAGTGCAGTGCTTGTGGGTTACGGCTCCGAGGAGTTCGACGCCGAGGGGCGTTATCTGGAACTGCGGTTCGACACGCCGGCCCGCAAGCTCTCGATCATCAGCGCCTATTTCCCCAGCGGTTCGTCGGGGCCGGAGCGCCAGGAAGCCAAGTACCGGTTTCTGGACGGGTTTCGCCCCCGTCTGGACGCCTTGCGCGCCGAGCGTGAATTCGTGCTGTGCGGGGATGTCAACATCGCGCACCAGCCGATCGATCTGAAGAACTGGCGCAGCAACCAGAAGAACAGCGGGTTTCTGCCGCAGGAGCGGCAGTGGATGACCGATCTGTTGCAGCAGGCTGGTCTGGTCGACGTCTACCGGCATCTGGAGCCCGCAGCGACGGACGAGGCTTACACCTGGTGGAGCAACCGGGGCCAGGCGTACGCGAAGAACGTGGGTTGGCGGCTGGATTACCACCTCGCCAGCCCGACCATTGCCCACCAAGCGCGGCGGGCCATGATCTACAAGGCCGAGAAGTTCAGCGATCACGCGCCGCTGACGATCGAATACGAACTCTCGCTCTGAAAAACCGGCGCCAAGGCGCTCTCCGGGCGGCCGCTGCCGCAGGGCGGACCGGTTCAGCCGAACACGGCCTCGCAAAAGTCGATGACCGCATCGCGCTCGGTGGCAAGGGTTTCGGGCAGGACCTGTGTCGGCTCCTCGTTCAAGCGGGCGCGGTGCTGGGCCTTGCGCAGGTCCCGGTAGGCGTCGGCCGCCGCGGTCCCGATGCCGGGGGGCACCAGGCCGGCCTGCTCCGCGCGCACCATCAGGGCGATGTTGCCCACGTTGTCAGCCAGTTCGGGGTGCGCGGCCGCCTGTGACAGGACGAGGAACTGCATCGCGAATTCGGCATCGACCATGCCACCCCGACTGTGCTTGACGTCAAACTGCTCCGGATGGACGGGATGCGCGCCACGTACCCGCTCCCGCATGGCGATGATCTCGTTGCGCAGACTGGCCACCTCTCGCGGTGACCGGATGACGGCCAGCCGAACCGCGTCAAACCGCTCGCGCAGGGCGTCACTGCCCAGAACAAATCGGGCACGGGTCATCGCCTGATGTTCCCAGGTCCAGGCCGTGTTGCTGCCTCGCTGCTGCTGATAGTTGGCGTAGGCGTCGAACGTGGTGACCAACAGGCCGGATCCCCCGTTCGGGCGCAACGCGGTGTCGATCTCGAACAGGTCGCCCTCGCCCGTCTTGACGGTCAGCCAGTTGATCAGCTTGCGGACAAAGGCCGCGTAGCTCTCGGGCGCGCGGTCGTCCTCGTCCTCGTAGACGAAGACGATATCCAGATCACTGCCATAACCCAGCTCCTTGCCGCCCAGCTTGCCGTAGCCAACGATGCCGAACAGGGGATCTTCGCGGTGCCGGTTGCGCAGCTTCGACCAGCACCAGCGCGCGGTCACGCGCAGCACCGCGTCGGCCAGCGCGCTCAGGTCGTCGGCCACCTGTTCCACGCTCAGCCGGCCTTCGACGTCGCGCACGAGGGTCCGAAAGACTTCGGCATGATGGGCGCGGCGCAGCAGGTTGAGCAGACCCTCCTCGTCGTCTTCGCCGGTGCGCCTCAAGGCGTTGCGCCGATCCTCAAGCTCGGATTCAAAGTCGGCGGCGTTGAAGCGCTCGTCCAGCATCAGGTCGCTCGCGAGCTCATCGATCACGCCAGGATGTTGCAACAGATAGCGGGCCGGCCATCGGGCCGCCCCCAGCATTCTCAGCAGCCGTTCGTGAACCGAAGGACGCTCCAGCAGCATGGCCAGATAACTTTCCCGCCGCAAAAGGGGCTCGATCCAGTCCACCAGACGCACACCGGCCTCTTCGGTCACGCGGCCTTCGCGCACCCACTGGGCGGTCCGCTGCACCAGGCGGATCAGGCGCGCGCGGGCATCGTCGCGCAGGGCCGTCACCCGGGGATGGTCGCTCCAGAGCTTGACCCGGTCGCGCAAGGCCCCGGGCAAGTGCTCCAGCAACGCCTCAAAGTCGGCCGGCAGGCCTTTGCCGTTGCCGTTGCAGCCTTTGCATTCCGAGTCGCCAGCGCCGCCGAGCAAGGTGTCGAACTCCTGGGCCACCAGTTCCCGGTGGCGGTCCAGCTCCGACAGGAAGGGGCAGCAGCTTGTGAAACCGAGCGTGGCGGCAATCCAGCCCAGATCCGCGTCCTGGGTCGGCAGGATGTGGGTCTGCTGGTCGTCAAGGTACTGGATGCGATGCTCGACTCTGCGCAGAAAGACGTAGGCTTCGGCCAGCGCCTGCGCGGTGGCCTGCGGCATCAACCCGGCGCGTGCCAGTCGCTGCAGCGCGTCGAGGGTCGGACGCGTGCGCAACTCGGGGAACTGGCCTCCGCGCACCACCTGCAGCAACTGCACGGTGAACTCGATCTCCCGGATGCCACCGCGCGACAGCTTGACGTCGTTGGCGCGCTCGGGGTGTCCGGCGCTGCGCTTCGCGGCATGGTCCCGGATTTGCCGGTGCAGGGAGCGCAGCGATTCGAAGACGTTGTAGTCCAGATACCGGCGAAACACGAACGGGAGCACGATGGCGCTCAGCGACCGCGCGGAACCCGACTCGATCGCCTCCTGAGGTGCGATCACACGGCTTTTCAGCCACGCGAAGCGCTCCCACTCGCGACCTTGTACCTGGAAGTACTCCTCCAGGGCGCTGAGCGACACCGCGGGCGGGCCGGAGTTGCCGTTGGGCCGAAGCGCCAGGTCGACGCGAAACACGAAGCCGTGCTCGGTCGTGTCGCCGACCATCGTGAAGATCAGGCGAACCGCGCGCGAAAAATACTCCTGATTCGACAGCCGACCGCGACCGTCGGGCGTTCCGGTGGTCTCTCCATCTTCGTCGTACACGTAAATGAGGTCGATGTCGCTGGAGACGTTCAGCTCGCGAGCGCCCAGTTTGCCCATGCCGATCACCCAGAGTCGGGCCCGGTTGCCCTGCGTCGTCATCGGCGGGCCATGGCGGCCGTCCAGTTCGGTGAAGGCCTCGGTGCAGGCCACGTCGAGCGCGAATTCGGCCAGCGCCGTGACGCCGTGGGTGATGGTTTCCAGGGGCTGTTGCGCGCAGTCCAGCACGATCAGGCGGTGCATCACCAGTTGCCGCAGGATGCGCAAGGCCGCGCCAGGCACCTGGCCCTGCGCGCGAAGCGCCTCATAGGCATCGGACAAGGTGGAACGGGTGGGCGCGCCGTCGGGCAGCAGCGGCAACATCGTCTCGTAGCGCCGCTGGAGTCGCTGGAAGAGGCGGGAGCCGCCTTGCGCCAAAGCGATCGCTGGCGCCGTGTTGTCCATGGGGCGCGACCCGACTTCCGGTCCCGACGCGAGGCAGGCCTGATGTAACGTGTCTTCAGCGCCGGCGGTGATAATTCCTGACATATTCACGTGCCCAATGAGTGACTCCGCGCCGACCCCATCACGCTTGATCCGGGCATCTGCCTTTGGCATGCGCTGGATGGTGCGTCTGCTGGGGGCGCTGTTGCTGTTGCTGCTGCTGGCCTGGGTGGCGCTTCAGTATTTGATTGTGCCGCGAATTTCCGAGGCCCGCCCCCGGCTGGAGACATGGGCGTCCGAGGCGCTCGGGGTTCCGGTCCGGATCGCGGAGATCGAGGCGCTGGCTGGCGGGCTGGTGCCGTCTTTCGAGTTGCGCGGGTTGGTGCTGCTGGATGCCCAGGGTCGGGAATCCTTGCGTCTGCCGCGGGTGCTGGCTTCGCTTTCACTCGGCTCCCTCTTTCGCCTGGATTTTGACCAGCTGTATGTCGATCAGCCTTTTCTCGAAGTCCGGCGCGCGGTGGACGGGCGGGTCTACGTGGCGGGTTTGCCGATCATCCGGGCGACCACGGACACCGATTCGCCGGCGGCGGACTGGTTCTTTTCTCAACACGAGTTCGTGATCCGGCAGGCCACCGTCCATCTGGTCGACGAACAGTCCAGCAGCGAGCCGCTGGTTTTGACCCGGCTGGATTTCCTGATGCGCAACGGCGTACGCAGCCACGATTTCAGGGTGGATGCCGCGCTGCCTGAAGGGTGGGGCGAGCGGCTTCACCTGGCTGGAAAATTCAGGCAACCCCTGCTCTCGACCCGGCCAGGGCGTTGGACGGACTGGCAGGGGCAGGCCTTTGCCGATTTTTCCCGCGTGGACATTGCCCGGGTTCTGCCGCGCCTGAGCCAGGCCGAGGGGGTCACGCTGCAGCGGGGCGTGGGGGCCTTGCGGGTCTGGGCCGACATCAGCAAGGGCGAACTGGTCGGCGGCGTGGCCGATGTGGCCCTGGCAGACGCATCGGCACGGCTGGGCGCAGGCCTGCAGCCGTTGGACTTCCGGTACCTGAACGGTCGGATCGGCGGCCGCTGGCCGGATGACGGCTTTGAAGTGTGGACCGAGGGCCTGCGGTTCGAGACGCACGAAGGCCTGAGCTGGCCCGGTGGCAATGTTGTGTTGTCGCATGCCCCGGCCCGGGGGAAATCTCCCGCCCACGGAGAATTGCGGGCCGACCGGCTCGACCTGGCTGCGATCAGCCAGATTGCAAGCCGCCTGCCGCTGGGCACCGCCACGCATGCCGTGATCGCGGGCAATCCGGTGCAGGGACTGGTCGAGACCGTGCAGGCGCGATGGCAAGGCGAGGTGGCCAATCCGCAAACCTACGAACTCCGCGGGCGTGTCGCCGGCTTTGAACTTCGAGCGGCGGCGTCCACCGCGGGCGCGACTCGTCGGGAGAGTGACATCGGCAACGGATCGGACCGCCCCGGCGTGCGGGGCGCCACGGTGGATCTCGACCTGAACCAGTCCGGCGGCAAGGCCCGTGTGGCGATCTCGCAGGGGGCGCTGGTGTTTCCGGGCGCGTTCGAGGACCCGGTGATTCCGTTGGACACGCTCTCGGCGGATGCGCAGTGGCGCATCAAGGGCGAGAGCATCGTCGTGCATCAACTGAACGCGAAGTTTTCCAACGCCGATGCCCAGGGCGAACTGTCCGGCACCTGGCAGACCGCGGCGGGAAGCGGCGCCCAGCGCTTTCCGGGGGTGCTGGATCTGAAGGGCTCGTTCAGCCGGGCTGACGGGGCGCGGGTCCACCGCTACCTGCCGCTGGGCATCCCCGCCGATGTGCGTCACTATGTCCGCGACTCGGTGATCAAGGGCGACGTCAACGATCTGGAAGTTCGGGTCAAAGGGGATCTGCGCGACATCCCGTTTGCCGATGGCCGCGCGGGCGAGTTCCGGTTCTCGGGCAAGGCGCGCGACCTGGATTACGCTTTCGTGCCGCGAGGCCTTCAGCCCGCCGGCCAACTGCCCTGGCCCAGCCTGACCGGCCTGTCCGGGGACCTGATTTTCGACCGGGCCAGCATGAAGGTTCGGGGCGCCAGTGCCCGGATGGTGGACGCTTCGGGCCTGCAACTGAGCCGGATTGAGGCGCATATTCCCGACTTCATGAACACCACCACGGTGATCGTCAGTTTCGAAGCGCGCGG
>ERZ1645187.2522-NODE-2522-length-16011-cov-126.752695_pt1 | contig 16011 bp, 12 predicted proteins | sample MGYA00575352_ERZ1645187 | MGnify/ENA primary metagenome ERZ1645187 (study PRJEB40837, sample SAMN11349314) | freshwater sediment metagenome | isolation source: river sediment | host: Sediment | place: India: Wazaribad , New Delhi | collected 2017-02-21 ... | reverse complement strand
TCCCAGATCGCTACTCGTTTTCTTCAAATGCGATTCCCCTGGTGTCGCCCCCGGCACGTGGTCGCGACGCCGTACGGCCTCTCGTGTTCAGAAAATCGTCTCCCCCAGCGTCCCCTCCCCCCTGGAGGGGGAGGGACAGGGAGGGGGGGCTCGGCCTCGCCCATCGCACGGTGTCGAGACGAGGAACCTCCCAGCCCCCCTCTCTGTCTCTCCTCCTCGAGGGGGGAGAGGACGCTGGGGAGATTTCGTCCGCAGCATCCAGCGCGTCGCCAGTCGAGAAGACCGCCGGGTTCACCCTCTCGCCTTCGCCTCGCGCCGGAACTCGGCGAGCAGGTGCTCCGTATAGCCGTTCGGCTGCGCCCGGCCCTCGAAGACCAGCGCCAGCGCGGCGCGGAAGGCCGGGCCGTCGTAGGCGGGGGCCATCGGCCGATAGAGCGGATCGCCGACGTTCTGGCGGTCGACCACCAGCGCCATCCGCTTCATCGTCTCGGTGACCTGCGCCTCGGTGGTGACGCCGTGGGCGAGCCAGTTGGCGATGTGCTGCGACGAGATGCGCAGCGTCGCCCGGTCCTCCATCAGGCCGACGTCGTGGATGTCCGGCACCTTGGAACAGCCGACGCCGAGATCGACCCAGCGCACGACGTAGCCGAGTATGCCCTGGGCGTTGTTGTCGAGTTCCTCCTGGACGGCATCGGGGGCGAAGTTCGAGGTGGCGAGCGGCAGGGTCAGGATGTCGTCGAGGCTCGCCCGCGCCCGCCCGGCGAGCTCGGCCTGACGCGCCGCCACCGACACCTCGTGATAATGCAGCGCGTGCAGCGTCGCCGCCGTCGGCGACGGCACCCAGGCGGTGTTGGCGCCCGACTTCGGGTGGCCGATCTTCTGGGTCAGCATGTCGGCCATCCGGTCCGGTGCCGCCCACATGCCCTTGCCGATCTGAGCGCGGCCCGGAAGGCCCATCCTCAGGCCGACGTCGACGTTGGAATTCTCGTAGGCCGAGATCCACGGACACGCCTTCATCTCGGCCTTGCGGACGACCGGTCCCGCCTCCATCGAGGTGTGGATCTCGTCGCCGGTGCGATCGAGGAAGCCGGTGTTGATGAAGACGACGCGCGACGACGCGGCGGCGATACAGGCCGCGAGGTTCACCGTGGTGCGGCGCTCCTCGTCCATGATGCCCATCTTCAGCGTGTCGCGGGCGAGGCCGACGACATCCTCGACCCGGCCGAAGAGTTCGTTCGCCAGTGCCACCTCCGCCGGGCCGTGCAGCTTCGGCTTGACGATGTAGACCGAGCCGGTGCGCGAGTTGCGGAATGCGCCCGAGCCGTAGAGGTCGTGGCGGGCGATCAGCGCGGTGACGGCGCAGTCGAGGAAGGTCTCGGGGATCTCGCGGCCCGCCGCGTCGAGGACCGCGTCGGTCGCGACGTGGTGGCCGACGTTGCGGGCGAGCATCAGGGCGCGGCCGGGGAGGACCAGGGACGAGCCGTCCGGTGCGGTGTAGGTCCGATCGGCGGCGAGGCGGCGGGTCATCGTCCGCCCACCCTTCGAGAAGGTCTCGGTGAGGTCGCCCCGCATCAGGCCGAGCCAGGAGCGATAGACCGCCACCTTGTCGGTCGCGTCGACGGCGGCGACCGAGTCTTCCATGTCCATGATCGAGGACAGCGCCGATTCGAGCACGACGTCGGAGATGCCGGCGGGATCGGTCGAGCCGACCGGCGTCGAGCGGTCGACGACGACCTCGGCATGGAGGCCGTGGTGACGGAAGAGCAGCGCCGTCGGCCGCTCCTTCTCGCCACGGAAGCCGGCGAAGCCTTGCGGGTTCGCCAGACCGACGGCGCGATCATCGGCCATCGACAGCAGCAGCGCGCCGGCCTCGATCTCGAAGCCGACGACGTCGGCCCAGCCGCCGCTCGCCAGCGGCGCGATCTGATCGAGATGCGCCTTGGCCGCCGCGACGACCCGGGCGCCGCGCGCCGGATCGAAACCGCCGCCCGTCGGCAGATCGCCGAGCGCGTCGGTGCCGTAGAGCGCGTCGTAGAGGCTGCCCCAGCGGGCGTTGGCGGCGTTCAACGCATAGCGCGGATTGTCGATCGGCACGACCAGCTGCGGCCCGGCGAGACGGGCGATCTCGTCGTCGACGTCGGCGGTGGTGATCGGGCTCGCCGCCGGCTCGGGCAGGAGGTAGCCGATCTCCTCGAGGAAGGCGCGATGGGCCACCGCGTCGTGCGGATGCCCGCGCCGCTCGCGATGCCATGCGTCGATCTTCGCCTGCAAAGCGTCGCGGGTGGCGAGGAGGCTCGCGTTCTTCGGCCCGAGATCGGCGAGGATCTTCGCGAAACCGGACCAGAAGGCTTCCGCCGTCACACCGGACCCGGGGGTCGCCTCGTCGGCGACGAAGGCGGCGAGTTCCGGGTCGACCATCAGGTCGGCGAGACGGACGAGGACGTCGCGAGAGCGGGCCATGGTTCACTCCAGAGGGGTCGGCGGGCGGCGTCGGGCCGTCGCGGGATCAGACCGGCAGGATGCCCGCGACCAGGATCGCCGTCAATTTTTCTGGAAATAATTTTCATAAAATTGAAACATCAATCATCGATCTGATGGATATGAGTTTTTCACGATTTCACCGCTGCGGCGTCGATTTCCTTGAAAACATTTTTCAAACCTGCTCCTCTGGCGGCGACCAGAACGAGGCGGCGATGAAGACGGATCGGACTTCCAAGGCGGTGCGCGGGCGGCCGCGCGTCAGCGGCGCCAAGGACGCGAGTGCTTCGGTGCAGGCGCTCGATCGGGCGTTGCGGTTGCTCGAACTGCTGTCCGGGGCCGACGGGCTGACGCTGACGGCGCTGTCCCAGGCGAGCGCGCTGCCGGCTTCGACGGTGCATCGGCTGCTGGCGACGCTCGCCGCGCACGGCTACGTCGAGGTCGACGAGCAGGACCAGACCTGGACCATCGGCGTCGAGGCGTTCCGCGTCGGGCAGGCGTTCCACCGCCGCTTCGAGGTGGCGACCATGGGGCGGCCGGTGATGCGCGAGTTGATGGAGGCGACCGGCGAGACCGCCAACATCGGCATCTTCGAGGGTGGCGACGTCGTCTTCATCTCGCAGGTGGAGAGCGCCGAGCCGATCCGGGCCTTCTTCCGTGCCGGTGAACGCCGGCACGCCCACGCCTCCGGCATCGGCAAGGCGCTGCTCGCCGAGATGCCGCGCGAGCGCGTCGAGCGTCTCGTTCGCGACAAGGGCCTGCCGCGTTTCACCGACGCGACCGTCACCGATGCCGAGCGTCTCTTCGCCGACCTCGACGAGATCCGCCGGCGCGGCTGGTCGCTCGACGACGAGGAGCGCTCGCGCGGCATGCGCTGCATCGCGGCGGCGATCTTCGACGAGAACGGCGAGGCGATCGCCGGCCTGTCGATCTCGGGGCCGTCCGACCGCTTGGAGGCGGACCGGGTCGAGCGGCTCGGGCCGATGGTGCGCCGCGCCGCGGACGCCATCACCCGGGCGATCGGTGGTCATCCACCGACGGGGTGAGCCGCGCCTCTCCCCCTTCCGCCGAGGCCTCGCCTGCGGCTAGGGTGAGGGCACGCCGACGCCGCGGCGGTGTCGCGGTATGGTCGAGGGTGGAGGACGAGATGACGACATCGTGCCTGCGGGGGCTCTGCTGCGGCCTCGCCCTGATGATCGCCGCCGGAACCGCGGTGGCCCAGACGCGGCCTGCCGACCCGCTCGCCGCCTCGCGTGCCGCGTTGATCGAGGTCGTTCCGGCCGTCGCGTCGGCGTCCAAGGGCGAGACCTATGTGCCGATCCACTCGTCGATCCGTGCCGGCGACGGGCGGACGCGAATCGATCTCGCCGTGACCCTGTCGATCCACAACGCCTCGGAGACGCGGCCGCTGGTTCTCACCCGCATCGACTATTTCGACGGGGCGGGACGATCGGTGCAGTCCTATCTGACCCAGCCGGTGGCGGTGCGGCCGTTCGGCACGGTGGAGATCTTCGTCGCCAAGGACGACGTGCGCGGCGGCACCGGCGCCAATTTCGTCGTCGGCTGGGGTGCCGAGGGCGACATCGCCGAGCCGGTGATCGAGGCGGTGATGATCGGCGACTTCGCCAACCAGAGTTATTCCTTCGTCAGCCTCGGCCGCCGCATCGAGACCGTCGCGCCGGCCGCTCGGTGAGATCGACGTCTCCGGAACGAACGACCCCTCCCGATCGGCCGATCGAGAGGGGTCGTTGGTTCCGGAGCCGGCCACAGGGGGGAGGCCGCACGCTCCGGTGAGGGGCTCAGCCGCCGCTCGGCAGCGGGATCGGTGGCGAGACGAGGCCCGGCGCGGCCGCCGTCGTCGGGACCGGAGGCGGTGTCGCCGTCGAGGTACGGGGCGTCGGCGCCACGGCCGCGGTCCGCGGCGGGGCCGGGGGCGCGACGGCGGTGGGGCTCGCGGCACGGACGGCGCGCGGGCGGACCGCCGGGGCGTCTTCGATGCGGGTGCCGAAGCGGGCCGCGGCGGCGACCGGGCTCGTCCGGTCGATCGCGCCGCCGCCATAGCCGGCGGTGGCGAGGGCGTCGACGCCGGTCGGCCCGGTGGCGGCGACGGTGCCGCGCGGCATGACGTCGGAGCGCAGCGACAGGCCTTCGACCAGGGTGATCAGCTTCTCTTCCGAAAGGCCGGTACGGCAGAGGCGGACGCGCACCGAGAGGTCGACGTCGTCGGCGGCGGCGAAGAGGCCGCCACGGGCACGACGCGGCGTCGCCGTGGTCTCCTGCCAACCATAGACGCAGGTGCCGCCGTCGCGGGCGCGACCGGAGGCGAGGCCGAGCGGGACGCCGCCGGCCGAGGCCATGCGCGGCAGGACGCGCATGTCGACGTCGGGCAGTTCCTCGGCGAGTTCTTCGGCGATGCGTTCCTCGGTCATGCGGCGCAGGGTCGAGCCGTCGTGGTCGGCGGCGACGACGCGGATGCGGTTGGCGCCGCGGGTGGTGGTGTCGCCGGTGAGCGCCACGGTCTGGGTGAGGCGGTCCTTCTCGCGGCGCTCGGTGACCGAGACGACGATGCCGGCCTCGGCCGGCAGGCGGGCGAGCGCCAGTTCGGGAGCGATCTCGGAGGCGAGGCTCGCCGGAGCGGCGGCGGCGCTCCAGGGAGAGGCGAGGCGCGTCTCGGTCATGTCGGCGCAGGCGGCGAGCGGCAGGACGGCGAGAAGGGCGAGACGGGTCATCGTCGGGCGCATGGCGTCAGTTCCTCGCGGTCGGTCCGGGCGTGGTTGCGGCGAGGCCCATGCGGCTCTCGCGGGTCGACATCTGGGCGTCGAGCGTGGCGAAGACCTCGTGGGCCTCGCTCTTCATGCCGAGATGGTAGAGCGCCCAACCGCGCATCGAGGCGAGATCGCGCGGTTCGGCGACGTGACGGCGGCGGCGGTCGAGCGTGTCGAGGGTGCCGCGCCAGTCGTGGGCGTCGAAGCGGGCGATCGCCTGCTGGGCGAGGGCGATGCGGCCGATCTCCTCGCGGCGGGCGCCGGAGAGCGCGGTTCCGCCGGCGATCGAGGCGGCGGCGTCGGTGCGGCCGGCGCGCAGATGGGCGAGCGACTGGCCGTAGCCGGCTTCGGCAGCGAGCCGGGCGTCGCCGCGGCGGGCCTGTTCGAAGGCGGCGACCGCCTCGTCGCCGCGGTCGAGATCCATCAGGCACCAACCGGTGGCGAGATGATCGGCGGCGGAGCGGGTGCCGCGGAGGGCGAGGAGCTGGCCGCAGGACTTCTTGGCGACCCGGCCGTGACCGCCGCGCGTCTCGGCGACGACGAAGCCGGGCACCGGGACGAGGTCGGCGAAGCGGTCGCGATATTCGACCTCGAGTTTCTCGAAGGTCGGCCGGTCGCCGAGCGCCTTGACCGCCAGCAGGTGGCCTTCCGCCGACTTGGCCGAGGGGCGCCAGACCATCGCCTTGGCGAACCAGGCGCGCGCCGCTTCGTATTGGCGGGCCTCGAAGGCGTACCAAGCGAGCGCCTGGGCGGCGTCGCCCGACTCGAGCTTCTGGATGGTCTCGGCGAAGCGGGCGAGGCGATCGGGAGCGAGCGGCCGGCGGTGCGATCCGACGATGTCGGCGGTGACGAGATCGAGGAACAGGGCGCCGACCTCGGAATCGTCGGCGCGGCCGGCGGCGATGGTGCGGGCCTCGTCGCGGCGGCCGGCGCGGTCGGCGGCGAGGGCGGCGCCGAGCGTCGCTTTGACGTCGCCGCCGCGCGAGCGGGCGAGCTCGAACCAGTCGAAGGCGGCGGCCGCGTTCTTGCGGTCGAGTTCGAACCAGCCGAGCAGCGTCGCGTCTTCGGGGCGGCCGTCGCTCTTGCGGGCGGCGGCGGTGAGGCGGGCGACGTCGTCGTCGCCGGGCACCGCGGTGGAACCGGGCTTCAGCTTCTCGCCGAGGCGGGCGCGGGCGAGGTCGAGGCGCATCGGCTCGAATTCGCCCTTGCGCTCCTCGCTCATCAACGGGGCGATGCCGTCGGGGCCGAGGGCGGCCATCGCCTTGCGGGCGGTGGCGAGGCGTTCGTCGGGGCCGGGGGCGGCGGCGAGCGCCAGCTTGTAGAGGTCGAGGGCACGGCTCGGCGTACCGCCGTGGGCGGCGGCTTCGGCGACGCGCCACATCACGTCGAGATCGCCGCCGTCGAGGAGCAGCGGATCGCGTTCGGCGAGAGCGGTGACGGCCGACCAGTCGCCGTGATCGGAGGCGGCGACGAGGTCGAGGCGCATCTGCTTGCGGCGCAGCTTCTCCACCATCTCGGGCGACGGCCGCCAACCGGGCTGGCGGGCCATCCGGCGGTCGATCTCGAGCTTCAGGTCGTCGATGCGGTCGCGGCCGTAGAGGTCCCACAGGGCCTGGTCTTCGCCGCCGCTCGCCGGGCGATAGAGATCGGCCGGCGGCTCCCAACCGGGATAGAGGGCGCGCAGGCGGCGGATCTCGGCGTCGACGCGGGCCTGGGCGTGCTGGGCGGCGTAGTAGCGCAGGGCGCTCTCGTCGACCCGCACCACCGGATCGGCGGCGCCGTCGATCGGCGGACGGGCGAAGGCGCGCTCGGCCTCCTCGGGAGAGACGGCGGCGGCGGGGATCGACCCGGTCCATTCGACGGCGCGCGGCGCGGCGGCGGCGGGGAGCGGCGCCAGCGCCGCCGACAGCCCGACGAGGAGCGGGAGGGCGGAGAGCTTCACCAGCATGTCGGATGCCTCGAATTGACGGCGACGAGCGTCAGCGCCCGCAGCGTCGTCGGGTAGTAGCGGTCGGTGTCGGTGCCGCGCAGGTCGTCGGGGAAGCGGGTGCCTTCGAGGGCGCAGGCGACGATCGCCGCCACGGCGCGGTAGCCGCGATCGGCGAAGGGTTCCATGTCGCGGCCGCTCGGCAGGTCGACGACGGCCATCGGCCCGAGACTGCCCTGTGCCTTCGACCAGCGCGCCATGTAGGGGGCGAGGCGTTCGCGCCGACCACCTTCGCTCCAGGCGAGGTGGAAGGGGATGCGCACCGCGTTGTAACCGAAGGTCGGCGGGAAGCCGTCGGCCGGGCGGGCCTCGGCGCCGGCGATCGACACCCATTCGGCCGGCAGTTTCGCCGGTCCGAAGCGGGCCTCGACCAGGATCTTCTCGCCGCTCGCGGCGACGCCGGCCCAATCGAGATCGGGGGTCAGGCGGGCGAGGCGGGCGAAGGCGGGGAAGACCCAGTAGGACGGGTTGACCACCGGGCCGTCCTTGCGGTCGGCGGCGCGGAAGCCGGCGACGCCGGGCAGCAGGGTCGGGCCGAAGCGGGTCGGGATCACCGCCTCGGCGAAGACGGCGCGGGCGATGCGCCGGGCGGCGGCGGTGGCGGCGGCGTCGTCCCAGGCTTCGCCGGCCTCGGCCAAGGCCCAGGCGACCAGGATGTCGCCGTCGGTGGCGTTGTTGGGGTCGCGTACGTGCGGAGCCGGGCCGGGCTGCCAGCGCCAGGAGGCGAGGCCGTCCTTGCGGACGTAGAGATTGGCGCGGGTCCAGGCCCACAGGGCGCGGAAGGTGTCGCGGTCGTCGGCGGCGACGGCCAGCAGCATGCCGTAGCCCTGGCCCTCGCTGTGGCTGACGCCGTCGTTGGCGTCGTCTACGACCCGGCCCTCGGGGGTGACGAAGCGGGCCTTCCACGCCGTCCACAACGCCGGCACCGGCAACGTCCCCTTCAGCGCCACGACGGGGTCGGGGGCGCGGGCGGACGACGGCTCCCCGGCCGGCTTGACCGAGGCGGCGAGGGTCGCGCCGGTGGCGAGCACGGTGGTGAGGGCGGCGGCGGCGAGGGAGGGGCGGGCGAACCTCATGGCTTCACCGGCCCGATCCGGGGCAGGAGCCGCGCGGTGGCGAGGCCGAGGAGGCCGGTCACCAGCAGGGCGGCGAGGATGTAGACGAAGGGGTAGTCGCTCGCCAGCGCCGCGGCGACGAGGCGCAGGTTGGCGAAGTCGAAGCCGGAGGTGGCGAGGAAGCCGACGTGGGCGGCGCGCACGGTGGCGACTTCGTCGGCGACCTGATCCCAGGTGACGGCGGCGCCGTCGAGGCGGGTCCAGGTTTCGCCGCCGGTGAGGGTGGCGACGGCGTCGGAGAGGATCGCCGAGGTCGGGGCGGTGACGAGCGTCCAGGCGCCGCCGGTGGTCGACACCGCCTGAGCCACCACCAGCCCGGTGGTGGGCGTCGGCGCGAAGCCCTCGAGCGGCCGGCGTTCGCCGAAGTTCGGCAGGAGGTCGAAGAGTTTCTCGAAGCGGATGCCGGCCTGACGGGTGAAGGCGGCGGGCGACCAGGGCGATTCCATCGAGCGGCGCCAGCGGTCGACGAGGTCGCCGTCGGTGGCGGGCAGGGTGGTCAGGACGCGGCCCTGGAGCGAGCCGGTGACGATCGGGTCGACGTCGCCGACGAGGCCGGCGAGGCGTAGGCCGGTGAGCCGGCGACCGAGGGCGTCGGCGGTGGGGCCGGGAACCGCGGCGTTCGGCTCGATCACCGGACGGCGGGCCCAGGCGGAGCGGACCTGCGCGGTTTCCAAGCCGACGGCGCCGACGACGGTGGCCGGTAGATCGGCGAGGGCGCCGACGACGATCGCCGAAGGGGCGTCGACCGGCGGATTGCGGAAGGCGAAGCGGGGCGTCTCGATGCGGCCGGCGGCGATCGCCGTGCGGGTTGCCAGGGTGGCGGCGGCGGAGAGCGCGGCGGCGTCCGGGCGCGGCAGGTAGAGGACCGGCCGGGCCTCGGGCGACAGCCGGTCGAGCACGCCGGCGGCGGTGGCGGCGAGATCGGGCAAGCGGGCGAGGCGGGCGAAGCTCGGGAACACCAGCTCGCTGCGGTCGACGAAGAGGAAGCGCTTCGGGCCTTCGATCTGCACGGTGGCGTCGCAGGTCTTGTCGGCCGCGGTCGGCACCGATGCTTCGATTTCGATGCGGTTGTGGCCGGCGCGGAAGGCGGAGAGCGGGATCGACAGGGTGCGGTCGGTGAAGACTTCGCCGCGCGGGGCGACGATCGGCAGGCCGGCGGCCTGACGGCCGTTGACCCGCACGGTGAGCCGGCTCGTCCGGTCGAGCCCGGGGGCGTGGCCGCCGGAGAGCTTCAGCTGCACCTTGGCGTAATCGGCGGCGTAGAGATCGGCGGGGAGCCGCAGATCGAAGCCGGTGCGGAAGAGGCGGCCGGTGAACTCGCTGGAGACGGCGCCGAGATCGGCGAGGCGGACGTGTTCACCCGGGCCGATCGCCCGGCCGCCGACGCCGGCGCGGGCTTCGAGGCCGGCTTCGCTGCCTTCGGCGGGACGCGCGGCCGCTTCGGCGAGCTGGCCGAGGGCGCGATCGACGGCGGCGTCGTCGCCGGCGACGACCACGGTGAGGCGGTCGGGTTCGCCGTCGTCGAGCACCGCGACGCTGCCGGGCTGGAGGGTGGCGGCGTCGCCGTCGAGGGCGGCGGCGGCGCGACCGACGACGAGGTCGATGCCGGGGCCGGTCTCGCCGCGGCGGCCGACGGTGACGATCGGATCGAGGAAGCCGCCGATCAGCGCCACCGCCTGAGCGGCACGGACGGCGCGTTCCATCTGATGGGGATCGCCGTCGGCGGCGCCGACGAGGCGGATCGCGACGCGGCCGCGTTCGTCCGGGGCGATGCCGGCGACGTCGGCGATGCCGCGGCGGTCGGGACGGTGGCCGACGGGGAAGACGAGGCCGGAGCGGGCGCGGTCGAGGTCGGTCCACAGCTCCCAGGTGGAGGCGGTGGAACAGTCGACCCGGTGGCGCTGCTCGGCGCCGATGCGCAGGGCGTTCCAGCCCGGGCGCAGGGCGCCGGCCGGCAGAGCGATCTCGGTGGTGCGGCCGACGCCGCCGGAGGCGATGGCGGTCTCCGACACCGGCCGGTCGTTGACGGCGACGGTGAGCCGCGACGCCTCGGGCATCACCGACACGGCGGAGACGTGAGCGAGGCGCAGCCGCGCGCCGCGCGCCGCTTCCGCCGGCGTCAGCCAGACGGGGAAGACGACGGCGTCGGTCTCGCCGGTGAGACGGGTCGAGCGGCTGGTCGAGGGCAGACGGCGCAGGACGCGGCCGTCGGCGGCGGCGGCGCTCGCCTCGGCGAGGCCGCGCAGGGTGTTGGGCGCCTCGACGGCTCCGGCGCTGCCGAGACCGAGGGTCAGGGCGAGGAGGCCGGCGGCGGTGAGCGGGCGGAGGACCGCGGTGGCATCGGGCATCGACATCGTTCCCATCAGGCGAACCGGGTCTTGTCGTCGCGGGCGGGTACCGGCACCAGATCGCCGTCGAGGACGATCTCGTGGGCGCTCGGCTTGGGCCGGGCCGCCAGCTTCACCGCGCGACCGGTCTGGGCGAAGGCCCAACCGACGAACTGGAACGAACCGGCGACCAGGCTCTTGCCGGAGCGACGGCGCTCGCGGAAGTGGTCGAGCACGGCGGCGTGGCCGTACATGACGTCGGCGACGGCGAGGTAGCAGGCACTGGTCAACTGCTTGAACTGCATGCCCCAGAAGGCGCCGCTCTCATCGGCCCCGACGCGACGGGTGGTGACGGTGATGCGGGCGGGGGCGTCGTGGCGCGCGGTTTCGACGATCAGCGTGCCGGTGGCGCCGGCGAGCTTCAGTCCGGCGGGCGGCGGGGCGAGCGGACGCAGGCGGACGCCGCCGATCGAGATGTCCTCGATCACCACCGGCATCACCGCGTCGCCGACGACGAACTCGGCCTTGCGGGCGACGTCGAGGCGCTGGGAGCGGCGGCGTTCCGGCCGCTCGGCGACGACGCCGAGGGCGACGCCGGCGATCACCAGATTGAAGGTGTTCCACAGACCGACCACCAACATGAGGTCGTCGAGTTCGGGATCGGCGAAGAAGCGCTGGAAGGCGACGGCCGACCCGATCAACAGCACCGCGAAGATCAGGAAATACGGCGCCGCCAGTTCCGACAGCCGCGCCTCCTCGGTGACCACGCCCTTGTCGGTGACGTTGAAGGTCGGCTTCTTCGGGTTCATCACCACCGAGGTGATCGCCCGGGCGAGATAGGGCATCTGGATGTATTCGTAGAGCTCGGAGATCCAGGGCCAGCGCACTCGGCCGTAGAGGTGGTTCTGCATCAGCATGTTCACGATCATGTAGACGACCGTGTAGGCGATGAACTCCTGCACGTTGGCGACGTAGAGCTTCACGCCGAAGAAGATGTAGAGCAGCGGCGCCACCACGAAGGCGAGGCGCGGCAGCGGGAACAGCCAGAACAGGGCGCTCGACAGATAGGCGATGCGCTGCGCGAAGGAGAGGCCGCCCTTGAAGAGCGGGTTCTTCATCATCAGGATCTGGATCATGCCGCGGCACCAGCGCGAGCGCTGACCGATGAACTGCACCAGCGTCTCGGGCTGGAGGCCGGCGATCATCGGCTTGTCGACGAAGCGGGAGTTCCAGCCGCGCGAGTGCAGGTCGAGCGCCGTCTCGCAGTCCTCGGTGATCGAGACGCCGGAGAAGCCGCCGGCCTCCTCGAGCGCGGTGCGACGCAGCACGGCGGCCGAGCCGCAGAAGAAGGCGGCGTTCCAGCGATCGAGCCCGCGCTGGATCACCGAGTAGAACATCTCGTTCTCCGACGGCATCCGCGCCCAGGTCGACAGGTTCTTCTCGATCGGATCGGGATTGAGGAAGAAGTGCGGGGTCTGGACCAGGAAGAGACGCGGATCCTCGACGAAGTGGCCGATCGTCTCCTGGAGGAAGTCGTGGGTCGGGGCATGGTCGGCGTCGAAGACGGCGACGAGATCGCCCGAGGTGTGGCCGAGGGCGGCGTTGAGGTTGCCGGCCTTGGCGGAGACGTTGCGCTCGCGGGTGAGATAGGTGGCGCCGAGTTCGGTGGCGAGCGCCTTCATCTCCTCGTGACGGGTCTGGGCAGCAGCGGCGGCGACGGGGTCGGCGGCGTTGCGCTTCTGGTCGGTGCCGCCGTCGTCGAGCAGGTAGACGCGGAGCTTGTCGGCCGGCCAGTCCATGGTGGTGGCGGCGGCCAGGGTCGCGGCGATGAGGTCGGCCGATTCGTTGTAGGTGGGTACGAAGACGTCGACGGTCGGGCAGTCCTCGGGCGCCAGACGGCGCGCCGGCGGGCGGCGCAGCGGATCGGCGATGACGAAGAGCGACACGAACAGCATGCCGACGCAGAACATCTCGGCGACGTAGAGCGTCACGCCGGCGGAAAAGCCGATGAGATCGTCGGTCGGCGGCAGCGTCTCGGTGGTGCGCCACCAGACGTAACGCAGCACGATCAGCGTCCCCAGCGCCAGATAGGCATGGCGCTGCACCGGTCCGGAGCCGAGGCGGCGGACGACGAACATGGCGACGATCACCGCCGCGCCGAGGGCGAGTTCGGCGGAAACTCCGATCGGCGCGGTGGCGAGCGCCACCATGGCGATCGTCGCGGCGGCCCAACCCAGAAGTATGGCGAACGGAGGCATGTGGTCTTCCCATGTCTTCATGACGTCGGTGAGATCTACCCCCGCGTCACTTACCAATCAGTGGGCAAAATTTTCTCTCGAATTTTATGGGAAAGATTCGGTGATCGTTCATATTTAACGAAGTGTGAAGATCTAGACTTCATGGTTTACGAAAGGTTGACGCCCGATACGAAGGCGAGGGCGTCCGGGGAGGCGAACGACTCACCGAGGTCGGGAGGGGAGTGGCCGGGCGTGGCGCGACGCGGTATGGAGACCCGTCTCTCCGTCAGATCGGGAGATCGCGTGCGCGCGCGAGCGCCCCGGCTTTCGGGCGCGGTCGGACGGCGGCGCGGTTTCGACGGAAGGTGGTGGCGGAAGCGGCCGCAGGCGATTGACAGGCGGGGATGCGATGCCTATGGTCCCGGCCGAATTCACGGGCGAGCGCGGGTTGACCGCGCTCGTTTCCTTGTTCCTCGTTCCTCGCCTCATCCCGCGAGGCGTCCGCTGAGCGGATCGTCGGTGGGGTGGGCATCCGAGCGGGCCGCCGGTCACCATCCCTCGGGATGAGGCGCCTCGTTTCGGATCAACCTCGGGTCATCAGACGATGAAGATCAAGAACTCGCTCAAGTCGCTCCGTACGCGCCATCGCGACAACCGTCTGGTGCGCCGCAAGGGCCGCGTCTACATCATCAACAAGACCAACCCGCGCTTCAAGGCGCGTCAGGGTTGATCGACGGGCGGCTCGCGGGCGTGTGAACGCCGGCGGGACCGATGCCTCTCGACGAGCCGCGGAACGGAGATCAAGATCCGTTCATGCGGCTCGTTTCGTTTCACGACCTCCGGTTCGGCCCGATCCCCGCGCGCCTCGGCGCGACGACGGGGCTCGGGCTGCGACGGCTCTACGGCGCCTGCGTGGCGGCGATGATCGCCGCCGCCGGGTGTGTGACTCCCGCCGCGGCGGCGCCGGCCGGTGAGCCGGTGGGCGAGGCCGAGCGCGGGACGGCGAAGTCGGTCGACTTCTACTACGCGGCGCTGGCGGCGGCCCGGGACGACGCTTCGGCGGCGCGGGCGCGCGGCCGTATCGAGGCCCATCTCGCCGCCTCCGGCAGTGCGACCGCCGATCTCCTGACGACGCGCGCCGCGGTGGCGGCGCAGGCCGCCGACCGGGGGCTGGCGCTCGATCTCGTCGACGCGGCGATCGTGGTGGCGCCGGGCTGGGCCGAGGCGCGGTATCGGCGCGGGCTCGTCCATCTCGCCGCGCACGACTTCGATCGGGCCCGCGCCGATCTCGGCGAGGCGCTGCGGTTGGAGCCGCGCCACATCGGAGCGACCACCGTGTTCGCCACCCTCCTCGAATCGATCGGCCGCAAGGCCGAGGCGCTGCGGGCGCTGCGGCGTGTGGCGCAGCTCGATCCGCGCAACCCGGCGCTGGCGTCGGAGCGGCTGGAGCGGTTGACGATCGAGGTGGAGGGACGGGAGCTGTGACCGGCGTGCGAGCGCGGATCGAGGGAGGCGGGCATGTTGGTGCGTAGCTTCCATCTGGCGATCGGGATCACCGCCACCGGTCTGGCGGTGCTCGGCGTGGTGTTGCCGCTGTTGCCGACGACGCCCTTCCTGCTGGTCGCCGCCTGGGCCTTCGCGCGATCGTCGCCGCGGCTCGAGGCGTGGCTGCTCGGACATGCGCGATTCGGGCCGCTGGTCGCCGATTGGCGGCGCGAGGGGGCGATCGGGCGTCGGGCGCGGCGGGTGGCGGTGGCGGTGATGGCGGCGACCTGGGGGCTCGGGCTCGTCTTCGGCCTCTCGGCCGCGATCCTCGCCCTCCAGGCGACGATCTTCGTCGCCGTCTCGGTGTTCCTGTGGACGCGGCCGCTGCCGTCGCGGGAGGTGGCCGCGAGCGGAGGGCGGCCATGATCGGTGGTTGGCTCGGCCCGTCGCTGTTGCTGCCCGCCGGTGCGGCGGTGGTGACCGGCCTGTCGCGGCGGGCGGCGGAGGCGGCGCATCCGCCGATCGGCATCCTGCTCGGGCTCGGCGACCGGACGGTCCACGTCGTCGATCGGCCGGGGACGGATGCGGCGGCGACGCCGATCGTCTTCGTCCACGGCGCCAGCGGCAATGCCCGCGAACCGATGCTGGCCTTCGCCGACGCCTTTCCGCGCCATCGCCTGATCTTCTTCGACCGACCCGGGCACGGCTGGTCGAGCCGTCACGGCAGCGACGACGCCTCGCCGACGGTACAGGCACGGGTGACCGCCGAGGTGCTGACGGCGCTGGGGATCGATGCGGCGGTGGTGGTCGGCCATTCCTGGGGCGGTTCGGTGGCGGCGGCTTTCGGCGTCCATCACCGCGAACGGACGGCCGGGCTGGTGTTCCTGGCGCCGGCGACCCATCCCTGGCCGGGGGCGGTGATCGACGTGCTCTATCGAATCTCGGCGATGCCGGTGGCCGGGGCGCTGCTGCGCCATGCGGTGGTGCCGACGGTCGGGCGGCTGATGATCGATCGGGCGACGGCGGGCGTCTTCGCTCCCGATCCGGTGCCGGAGAATTATCGGGAACGGATCGGCACGACGCTGCTGCTGCGGCCGGCGGAGTGGCGGGCGAACGCAGAGGACGTCTACCGTCTCCACGCCCACGTCAGCGACCTCGCGCCGCGCTATCCGGAGATCACCGCGCCGACGCTGATCGTCTCCGGCACCCGCGACACGATCGTGCGCGCCGACATCCATGCCGAGGGGCTCGCCCGCGACATCGCCGGATCACGGTTGGTGTGGCTCGACGAGGTCGGCCACATGCCGCATCACGCGGCGCGCGAGCGGGTGGTCGCCGAAATCGAGGCGTTGATCGGCGAGATCGAAACGACGAACGCCGCCGGTGGGGCCGGCGGCGTCGGATAGCGTCGTCGAAGTGCGGCTCAGTGCGCGGCGGGCTTCGACTTGGGGCGGAGATCGGCGAGAGCCGCCTTCTGGTGCCCGGTCGCGTCGAAATTCGCCGGCTTCAGCCAGGCTTCGAAGGAGGCCTTCACGGTCGGCCAATCGCGGTCGACGATCGAGTACCAGGCGGTGTCGCGGTTGCGGCCCTTGATCACCATGTGCTGGCGGAAGATGC
>ERZ1645187.2521-NODE-2521-length-16012-cov-187.322304_pt1 | contig 16012 bp, 10 predicted proteins | sample MGYA00575352_ERZ1645187 | MGnify/ENA primary metagenome ERZ1645187 (study PRJEB40837, sample SAMN11349314) | freshwater sediment metagenome | isolation source: river sediment | host: Sediment | place: India: Wazaribad , New Delhi | collected 2017-02-21 ... | reverse complement strand
GAACTCGACATCGTCGTACCGAACGAAAACGGCGGAGCCCAAGTGAGCCTCGGCAACGGCGACGGCACGTTCCAGACCGGCACGGCGGTGGCGACCGGTGGAACTGGTCACTATTCGATAGCGCTCGGGGACGTGAACAATGACGGTGAACTCGACATCGTCGTCTCCGACGATACTACCGGTGCACGGGTGGGGCTCGGCAACGGCGACGGCACGTTCCAGGCCGGCACGGCGGTGGTGACCGGAGGAACAAGCCACCTCACTGTCGCTCTGGGTGATCTGAACGACGACGGCAAGCTCGACATCGTCGTCGGAGACCTCATCGACGGCGCCGAGGTGTGCCTCGGCAACGGTGACGGCTCGTTCGGCTCGAGCACTCATATCGATCTGCCCGGATACCACGTCTTCAATTCCATCGCCTTGGGCGACATCGACGCGATCGTCTGAGGGCGGACGCGGGGGGCACGGGCGATGCTACCGCCGGCCCATGATGCTCGTTGCGCCGCCTGCGGTCCGGCGCCGCGGCGGTGTGAGATCGCCGTGGGTCGCCGTGACGGCGTAGGGAGGAGGTGAGATGCGCCACCTCCTCCGCCCGCCTGCGCGGTGCCGACGCCCTCCCGTCGCCGATCAACCATGTCCACGGTCTTCGGTTGTATCGCGCTGATTTTCTTCGAATAGTCACGACCATCACGACGGGGGATCGAGCGGTGCATGGACCTTGGCGAGACGCGCGACCGAGTTTCGAGACCTGGACCGCGCCGATCCGCGTCCTCGCCGGCTTCTCGCTCGTCGTCAATCTGCTGCTCTTGATCCTGCCCGTCCACATGACGCTGATCTACGATCGCGTCGTGCCGAGCCGCAGTGTCGAGACGCTGATCTATCTGACGCTCTTGGCGCTCGGTGGGCTGGCGCTGTTCGGCTTCGTCGAGGCGATCCGCGGTCGCATCGCCGAGAAGACGGCGCAACGCTTCGATCTCGTCACCACGCCGATGCTGCTCGTCGATGCCGTCGACGGGGCGGGGAAAGCGTCACCGGCGGCGGTGCGCGACGTCGGAATCGTCCGGCGCTTCCTGGCGAGCCGCGCCCATATCGGGCTCTACGATCTGCCTTTCGCGCCGCTGTTTCTCGTTCTGCTGTTCCTGCTGCATCCGCTGCTCGGCGGGCTGACCGTCGCCGGTCTCGCCGCCCTGGTCGGTATCGCCGTCCTCAATCAGCGGCGCATCGCGCCGATCGCGCGTCGGGCGACCGCGCTGGCGACGGATGCCGAACGCGCCGCGGGCGAGGCCCTCGCCGCGCAGGAGGACGCCCGCGCCATGGGCATGGGCGCCGCCATGCTGACGCGGTGGAGCGGCGCGGCACTGGCCTCCGCCGAGACGGCGGGCGAGGCGAGCGAGATCAACAACGGCTGGTTCGGCCTCGGTCGCACGGTTCGCCAGAGTCTCCAGGTGCTGACCCTGGCGGCGGCGGCATGGTTGGTGATCGACGGGTCGGTGTCGCCGAGCCTGATCTTCGTCGCCTCGATCCTGTCGGGTCGGGCGCTGCAGCCGATCGAACAACTGATCGGCTCGTGGCGGATGACGCAGGAGGCGCGCGACGCCCATGGCCGCCTCGCCGCGGCGCTCGCGTCGATCGGTGCGCCGATTCGGCGGACACGCCTGCCCGAGCCCAAGGGCATCGTGCGGCTCTCGGGCATCGAGTGGTCGCCCGATCCGAGCCTTTCCGATGCGCCGAAGATCGTCGCCGGGGTCGAGCTGACGCTGTCGCCGGGTGAGATCACGGTGATCGTCGGCGCCTCCGGGTCCGGCAAGTCGACGCTGGCGCGGATCGTGGCGGGAGCGATCGCGCCGACCGGCGGGTCGATCGCTCTCGACGGCTTCGTCTACGGCCAGTGGCCGGGCGACCAGCGCGGCTCGGCCTTCGGCTACATGGCGCAGTCGCTGCGCTTCTTCAAAGGCACGATCGCCCAGAACATCGCCCGTTTCGCGCCCGACGCCACCGATGCGGGCGTCATCGCGGCGGCGGAAGCCGCGGTGGCGCACGACTTCGTCGCCACCCTGCCGAAGGCCTACGACACGATGCTCGGCGGCACCGAGGCGGTGCGGCTCTCCGGCGGTCAGGTGCAGCGCATCGCGCTCGCCCGCGCGCTCTACGGATCGCCCAAGGTGATCGTGCTCGACGAGCCCAATGCTCATCTCGACCAACGCGGCGAGCAGGCGTTGGCCGAAGCCCTGGTCAAGCGGCGGGCCGCCGGGGCGACCATCCTGGTGGTGACCCAGCGGCCCGCCATCCTCGAGATCGCCGACCGCGTCTTCGTCATGCAGGCCGGACGGCTGTCACCGGCGGAGATCCGGCGCGCCGGGCCCGGGCCCCAGGCGGCCGCGGGCGATACCCGTCCGCGTGCGCCGGTCGCGCCGACCGGGATCGTGCCGATGCCGAGCGTGGCGACCCTACCGCAGAGACCGTTCTCGATCGTGGAAGGAGCCACACCATGACCGACGCGACGGTTTCTCCGAGCGGCGCGGTCTTCGAGCGGGCGCGCTTGGAACGCGCCACCGGCATCGACCGCGAGATCCGTTGGGGCTTCGGTGCGGTCGGGCTCTTCCTCGGCGGCTTCCTGTTGTGGTCGGTAGCGGTGCCGATCGCCGGCGCCGTGGTCGCGCCCGGCACGGTCGTCACCGACGGGCACACCCGCGTGGTCCAGCATGAGAAGGGTGGTGTCCTGGAGCGGCTCGTCGTGCGCGAAGGCGACCGGGTGAAGAAGGGCGATCTGCTGCTCGTGCTGAAGCGCGCCGAGGACGAAGCCGAGCGCGATCTCGACGCGCTCAAGGCGGCGACCCTGACCTTCCGCGAGAAGCGCCTCGCGGCCGAGGCGGTCAACGCGGAGGAACTGCGCACCGAGGATCTGACGGTGTCTTTGCCCCCCGGGCTGCTCTCAGATTCGACGGTCGCGGAGATTCGCGCCGACCAGCTCGACGAGTTCCGGTCGCGCCGCGATCAGATCGCCAAGCAGACCGACGTGCTGCTCGCCCAGCGTCGGGCGTTGAAGGATCAGCAGATCGGGCTCGAGGGTGAGATCACCTCCGGGGAGAAGCAGCTGACGAGCCTGATCAAGGAGATCGGTCTGCGGCAGGGCATTCTCGACCAGGGTTTCGGCCGGGCGACGGTGCTTCGCGAACTGGAGCGCAGCCGTGCCGGCCTCGAAGGCTCGCTCGGCAAGGCGCGCGCCACGCTCGCCGCCACCCAGCATCAGCTCACCGAGATCGACGAGAAGATCCGCGCCATCCGAACCGAATTCCAGACCCAGGTCGCCGCCGATCTCTCCAAGACCCGCGCCGAGAAGGCACAGGCCGAGCGCGCGCTCGCCGCCCTCCTGCAGGCGGTCGATCGGGTCGAGATCCGCGCGCCGGCCGACGGCGTCGTCAACAAGCTCGGGGTCAACACGATCGGCAGCGCCGCGCAACCTTTTTCGCCGCTGGTCGAACTGGTGACCTCCGACGAGGAACTCCTGACCGAAGCCGCCGTCACGCCCCACGACATCGACAACGTCAAGCTCGGGCAGAAGGCGCGCATCGTCTTCACCGCCTTCGATCGCCGGCTCGTCGATCCCTTCGACGGCGAAGTCGTCTTCGTCGGTGCCGATGCGCGGGTGGAGAAGGACGGCAAGACGCCGTTCTACACGGTGCGCGTCAAGGTCGCGCCGGCGATCGACCGCGACGTGCCGAGAATCGTTCCCGGCATGCCGTCGGAAGTGCATCTCGTCACCCGCGAGCGCACCTTCCTCGGCTATGTCGCCGAACCGTTCCTCGACAGCTTCCGGCGGGCTTTCCGGCACTGACGACGAGTTCGGCGATCTCGGGTTGCAGTGCCCGAAATTAACGACTGATTAACCACGCTTCTTTACCTCTGAGTAACGAAACCGCATTGCCGGCGGTCCTCGTCCCCCGGGGCTGACACGTGAAGCGAACTTCCTCCATCGGTGGTGGCGTCCTGCTGGCGATCCTCCTCGCCGGCTGCACCCACACCGGTTCGAACGAGGAAGAGCGGACCACGACCTCCTGCAACACGACGATCACCCCGGCCGCGGCGCTGTGTCTGGCGGCGGACCCGATCGATGCGCCGATGGACATTCGGACCGGCTCGATCGTCGCCGATCTCGATCACCTCTCCGGTCGCCTGACCGCCCGCAACGGCGAGGTTCGCGCCGCCGCCGCCCGCACGGCGGCCGCCGAAGCCGGTGTCCAGCGCGCCCGCGCCGACCTCATGCCGGAGGTCACCGCCGACGCCGCCATCGGCCTCAGACACGCCGACCGCCGGCCCTTTGCGGGGCGCGAGCCGATCGACCCGGCGACCGCCGGCGTCACCATGACCATCCCGCTCTGGCAGGGCGGCGGTGACATCGCCGCGATCGACGCCGCCGATGCCCGCGCTCGCGCCGCGGCGGAGGTCTCCAAGTCGGTTCTCGGGCGCAACATGCTCCAGCTCGCCCTCGACGTCCTGATCGTCGAGCGGCGAACCAAGGAACTCGCCATCCTCGCCGATCAGGCGAGCGATCTGCGTCGGCTGCGCGCCGAACTGGCGGGTGAACGCAGAGCGGGCGACGCGACCACCGTGGACACCGAAGAGGTGGAGCGCCAGTTGGCGAGGATCTCCGTCGATCGCAAGGCGCGTGAACTCGACAGGGTGCGCGCGACGACCGACATCCTCCGCATCCATGGTTCGTTGCCGCACTTTCCCAAGGGGCTTCCCGATCTCGGCGACAAACTGCCGAAGTCGAGCGACGCGATGGTCATGCTCGCCCATGCCAACGGCTCGAAGATCCGCGAAGCCGCCGCTCGCACCGATGCCGCCCGCGCCGACATCCGCAAGGTCGAAGCCGCGGGTCTGCCCGGCGTGTTCCTGACGGTCGGCGCCCGCTCCGATCGCCACACCTCGGCCTCGCTCGACCGCAACGACGAGGTTCGCGCCGATTTCAAGATCCGATTGCCGCTCTATACCGGCGGTCGGGTCGAAGCGGACGTCAGGATCAAGGAAGCCGAAGCCAAGGCGGCCGAGGAGGAGTCCGTCGCCGCCCGCGACGACGCGGAAGCGACCATCCGCTCCTCCGTCGACCGCATTCGCCTCTCTCGTCAGATGGCGTCGCTCGCGCGCAACGAGTTGGCGCACGGGCGCAAGGTCCGCACCGGCATCAGAGCCGAACGCGGTGTCGGCGATCGCTCGACCTTCGAGGAGGTGCGCGTCACCACCGACGTCGCCCAGGCGCGCCTCTCGCTCGTCGGCGCCGAATACGACGCGCGCGCCGCTCAGTACCAGATCGCCTACGAGACCGGGCTCCTCGTCGCCTTCGCCGACGGCGCCTTCAAACTCGCCGAGACGAAGAAGATGCTCATCGCGAAGCGCAACGGTCCATAATCGTCGCGCAGCAAGACATCGCATCGAAGCCGATGCACAGGTGTGAGTTCTTCAAAATGATTCATTCCACTTCATGTTTTTGCGAATGAAATGAAGGATATTGAAGAGGCTTGAAGGGACCGAATCGAATTCTTTCGGTTCGATATCCGCGTTTGTCCGCCTCGATCGGGAGCGGAGCATTGCCCATTTCCTGATCGATCTGTTCGATGCCGGTCCTTGTCGGCGGATAACGGGCAGGCGTCGACACGCGACCAAGTCCGCCGCTTCGCCGGGCGGTCGATCTGCACACTGTCGCTCACGGATCGAGCGTGGCACGCCGGATGGATCGATGCGTGCGTAAAGTGGTGCGACCATCCCGTGATCCGATCGTCAGAATTCGATATTGAATTTAGTAAATTTGGAGCCCTGAACAAATGTCCATTGAGGTGATGAAAGATCGCTTGATCGTAACTTATTAAAATAATCGAACAAAAAATAGAAAATGTGCTTGACGACGAAACATGAATGCCTTACGAGATTGATTATCGGGTTTGGGCATTTCCACGCTCGCGTGGGTGATCCAAAATGTCCATTGAGGTTCCGATCTCGGTGGTGAACTGAGCCCGTCCGGCCCGGACCTTGCGGCCCCGTCACGCTTCGGCATGGCGGGGCCGCTCGGGTTCGAAGGGGGTGGGGTCGGTGGGTTTCGATCTCGATGGTGATCGGGATCCCATCGGCCTCGTCGGTCCGAAAGGGAGGAGGCGTAATCGATGGGCGAAGCAGACGGATTGATCAGGAAGGGTGCGGAGGCGATCTCCCGCGATCTCGCGGGCCCCGCCGGCCAGATCGCCTTGGATAGGGTCGTCGTGCGGCACCTGGACTTTTTCGATCTGTGCCAGCGGAGGGGGCTGTCATGGCGGCAGATCATCGCTGTTCTCCATGCCGCAGGCGCTGGTCGTGAATCCGGACTGCCGTTCGCTGCCGGGCATCTCAGCGCCGTCGTCTGGCGGCAACGCCAGAAGCTGGCGACGAGGACGACTCCGCCGCCCGTATCGGAGGTGACGGATGCGCCCGGCGTCGATCGGCCGGCGACGGCCGAAGCTGGGCTGAAGAGCAAGCCGGTCCGGCCGGCCACCTCCCGCCGGATGACGCCGCGGCTCGAATCTCCGAGCGTCGTACCGCCGTCCGCGATCTCGCGTGCGCCCGCGTCTCCGCTGGGTCGGGATATCCGCGCCGCCGTCAAGCGCGCCGCAGACCTGCGCCGCTCATCGGAGGATGCCGAATAATTGAGGCGTATTCCAAGGTGGTGGCGATCCCGACGGGCACCGGTGGCACGGAGATGCCGTAGGGGTAGCTGGTCGATCAGGCGTTTCGCCGATTCATTTCCCAGACGGTTTTCCATGACTGCCCCAGAAGGGCTTCTTCTACTGAAGAGAAAAAGGAGCCGGCCATGAGCGTGATTGCCAATGCCATCGATGCGATGAAGCGCGCTAACGCGCGCGTCGACACTCTGATTCAACGGGCGAATACCGACATCGCCTCGAGTGACCGCCCGACGGATGCCTTTCCACTCGACGCCATCGTGCCGGTTTTCATGGTTCACCCCGATCAAGTCGACGGCTGGTTCGGACGGATCGATCCCGTAGTAGCGAAGCGATTGGAGATCTTCGCTCCACACAGTGTGGTGACGGAATCGGCGGAGCGGCTACAAGGCGCACTGTATGCTCTGACGCGCGATGAGCTTTCCATGTTCGAACGCGGGGCACCGATCTTGAGATTGCAGGTGCCCATTTTGATCCGTGAAGCTCTCGGGAGAGGGGGGCGCAAGAAGGACGTCGTCGAGACGAAATTACGGGAGGCGCTCGCCTATCAAATTTTCTATCACGAAATCGAATTGACCGCGATCGAGGCATCTGAAGCAAGTGCACAGGGAAAGATCGTCGATCCACATGAGATCAGCTGCTTGGACCACTTCGTCGATCACGCTTGGGTCAACGGCGTCCCTGCCAAGACGCGAGCGAGCGGCGACGAATCGGAAGCCGACAGAAGGCTCGCCTTCTTCGCGAGTCTGCGGGAAGAAGGGCGGCGTCTCACGCCGAAGTTCGCCTACGGTGTGGTCGATATTCGCCGTTTCCGAAATGCTGTAATCGCGGATTTCTCCAACCTCGACACCAAGGGATGGTCTCACGCCGACTACGAGGCGGCCCGCGATCGGGCCGTGGCGCCGGTGTTGTTGTTGATGCGCGCCTATGCGCACGTGACGTCGGTCGCCGAGACCAAAGCCGGCTATTCGAAACGCCAGCGCCACGTGCTCGAAACGGTCGACGGTCGTCGGGCTCAGCCGATCGACCGCACCACCGAGACGGTCATGAATAGGCGGGAACACGGCGTCATCGCCGGTGCGGCGTTCACCCCCATCGAACTGCTCAACATCGCGGTTCTCGCCGACGTCGATCCCAATCTCGTCAGCCCGACCAGCGCGATCTATTCCATCGAGTTCTCTCTGGCGAGAAAGATCCGGAATTTCGGTTTCGGCGAGCCGGTCGCGTTGAATTCTATGGAAGCCGAGGTGTTCGGGCGGATCCTCGGACATGAGCTTCCCGTCGATCCGATGTGGGCGAGCCTCCACACGGCTACCGCCGCGTTGGCGTTCGAGATCCGTCCGCGTGAAACTTGGTTGGAGATGCTGGCGTTGGCCGCCGGATCGACCGAGCCGCGTTGATCCGATGATGAAATTTCTTCTAGTCTGCATTTTGCCCATTCATTTCCGAGCCTGAATCTCCTCGCCGGATCAGCCTCCTGTGATCGCGACGCATCCCGCGTCCGATCGCAGGAGGTCAGAATGACCAAGAATCCCAAGAGCATCCACGACTGGGGCAGTTTGCCCGTCCGCTTGCCGGCGGTCGTCGTCATCGTGCAGGACAAGGGCGGCGAGGGGAAGTCCCTCGCGACTCTCGCGCTCGCCGACCGCGCCCGGATTTCCGAAATCCCCACGGTCGTCGTACAGGTCGACGACCAGGGCCGCCTGCCGAGGCTCCTCGGTCCGGACGTGGTGACGATCACGATCGATGCCCGCGCGACGCGGCGCGATCCGAGCGTGGAACCGCGCGCCTTCACGCCGCTATACGAAGCGATTGAGTCCAACGCCGGTTGCGGCGGGCTCGTGATCGTCGAATTCGGCGCCAACATGGCCGGTCGCGGCGCGGTGTGGGCCGGCATGGTCGATCTCGCCGAGGACCTCCACACGATGGGGGTCACGCCGGTGATCGTCACGCCCTATGGCGCGACCGCCGAGTCGATGCGCCTCGGCGCGCGGGCCGCCGGCCTGTGGCTCGAGAAGGTGCCGGACGCCGCCCTCGTCCTGATCGAAAACGGTCGCGACGGGCAGATCGCCGATCTTCATCCGGCCAGCGACGCCGCGGCGGCCTACCGCGATGTGATCGTCCCCCTCCAGGCGCGCGCCGCCACGTTGCAGATGCCGCTGATCGAAGGGCGGTCCTGGAACGTGTTCGAGGCCGCCGGCATCCGCCCCGTCGACGTCGTGACCATGCCGGTGGCCGATCTCATGGCGGTGACCGGTCTGCCCAAGCCGGAGGCGAAGATCGCCCGCGGCGACGTCGCCGCCTGGGCGGCCGTCGTCTTCGACGAGTTCGACCGTGCGTTCGATTTCGGGGGGAGCGACACCGATGGCCACTGATCTGAAAAATTTCATCGAGGCCGCCGAGCAGGCCACGTCGATCGCGGAGTGCGAGCGCAGGACGGAAGCCGAGAAGTGCGTCGCAGCATTCCTCGCGTCGCCGGACAGTTTCACCCCGGCCCGTCTTCTCGGTCTCGGCCGCGTCGGGCTCCAGGTGTTCGTCGAGGCCCTCGGCGTCCCCGCCGCGGGACACCATCACGACAAGAAGCCGGTGTCGGCGGAAGAGGTCGAGACCCCGCCGTGCCATCGGGCGCCCCCTCAGGGGTGGGCGGAATTGCGCCGCCGGGAGACCGATTTCCTGATCGTCTCCGTCTCCAAAGGCGTCATCGCGAGTGTCGGCTTCGTGGGGCTGTCCATCCTCGTATCCGTGTTGAACTGAGAGGAGATTTCATCATGTATCGCTATGCTCAGAGATCCTACCTGCCCGCGCTCGCCGCCGCCGGGATCGTGGCGGTGCTCAGCTTGGTACTGTGCGCTGTCGTCATCCTCCTCGATCCGCCGGAAGTGCATAGGTTCGGAAGCACCTGCCAGATCGATCTGCCGACCATCGTCGGAGCTGCGGTCGATGTAGGTAAGGGCAATTGCAGGACCGCTTCCGGCTCGGACTCGACCAACCTGACTGCAAGGGCTGCCTTGTCGGCCGCATTCGACGTGCCGTCCATCAAGTTACGATTTAGCCTCCTGATCGGGGCGCTGCTCGGTGCACCGCTGATCGCCTTCTTGGAGGCCTTCGCCCGCACGCCGTACAGCGAGACGATCGAGATCAAATCCGGACGCGCGATCACCTTCGGGGACTATGCCCGAAGTCGGATACGCGCCTTCATCGCCAAACGGGCGCGCGGAAAGACGGAAGCTCGAGGACTGTGGCTCCTGCCGCACGTGCAACTCGATCGCGCTCAGGAGGCGAGAAATATCCTCCTGGTCGGGGGGCATGGCTCGGGAAAAACGGCTTGGCTGCGCGGTCTGGTCGAACAGCTCGTTGGTCGCGCCGGGCGGACCTTCATCCTGGACGTGAAAGGGGACATGGTCGCGTCCCTGCCGGTGGCCGACTTCATTCTGGTCGCGGTGGCCGACGCCCGAAGTTGGGTCTGGGATGTCGGGGCGGACGTGACCAAGCGCCTCCAGGCGACGGAATTGGCTGCAAAATTCATCTCGGCACCAGATAGAGACCCGATGTGGGGGCAGTCGGCGCGGGCGATCCTCGCCGACCTGATCATGTATCTTCGCCGCCGGCACGGGGCGGTGTGGGGATGGCCGGAACTCGCCGCGCTGGTGCTCTCGAGCCCCGCGGGAATTCGGGAGGCCCTCGCCTCGATCGGTGCCCCTTCAGCCGCGTTGTTGAAATTCAGCGGCACCGAGGAGGAGAACCGGACGGTGCAGTCGATGCTGATCACCCTGTGGGTGGCGGCGCTCACACGGGTTCTGCCGCTCGCAGAGGCGTGGGAGCAGGTTCCCCACGATCGAAGATTCTCGATCCGGCACTGGATCCGTCACGATTCCAAACTCCCCGGCGTGCTGGTGTTCCAGAAGTCGTCCGAATACCCGGAGGTTTCCGGCGCCGTCGGTGGATTCCTCATCGATGCCATCGCCGCCTCGGTTCTGAGCCCGGCGAGCCGGAAGAGCGGCGCCGGCGAATACGCGATGGTCCTCGACGAGTTCCCCGAACTCGCTGGCGTTGCTGAACAGCTCCCCAATCTTCTCGCCCTCGGCCGGGAGGCCGGCGTGACGACGATCGCGACGCTCCAGGATCTCGCTCAGCTCGAGAACGCCTACGGTGACGTACGGGCCGAGATGATCCTCGCCCGTTTCGGGATCCGCTGCATCCTCAACCTCGAAGACGGGGAGACGACGCAGACGATCTGCGAGAAATGGATCAAGACCCGGGAGATCCGTCGGACCCGCGAACGTACGGTCGACGAATTGAGGGCGGGGCTCAAGATGGCGTACGAGACGGTGAAAGAGCCGGTCGTCGAGCCGGGTTCGATCACCGACGATCTCTATGTCAGCGAAGAAGACGGTCGTCTGATGATCCGCGGTATCGTGCAGGGCTTCGGGACAGTGGCCGTCGTCGACGTGCCGATGACGATCTGGGAGACACGGCGTGCGGCGTTCAAGCCCGCTCCGTGGCTCCGCGACGACTGGGTCGCCTGACACCCCGATCCTCGTCGAACGCTCGCGAACGGTCGCCATTCGGCGGCCGTTTCGCATTTCATCCATTCATTTCCCGGTCGGTCGAGCCGCGTGCACATAGATCGGAAGCCTCTCGAGAGAAGAGGCTCGCCCGTGGTCGCGACCTGGAATCCTGCTGCACCTGTCGCCTACTACCGACACCAGACCGAATATTATGTCGGCGGTGTCGAAGCGCGTGGCAATTGGTATGCACCGGGGCGGGATTTCGGCCTCATCGACGGGGCGGACGTCGACGACGGTGCCTTCGAGCGACTCTATGCCGGCGTCGGTCCAGACGGTGCCCAGCTCGCCGATCAGAGTGTCCGTGCCGACCGCATCCCCGCCTACGACATCACCTTCTCGGCGCCGAAATCGATTTCGCTGGCATGGGCATTCGCCGATCCGGATCTCAGACGGTCGATCGAAGCGTCCCACGCTGTCGCCGTTCGGCAGGCTCTGGCCGCCCTCGAGACGAATGCCACCTACGCCCGGCGCGGGCGTGGCGGTACACGGATCGAGCCGGTCGCGCTCACGGCCGCTTTGTTTCAGCATGGCGAAAGCCGCCCGGTCGAGCACCCCGACGGCCGGGTCTTCGCCGACCCGAATCTCCATACGCACGCTGTGATTTTCAATCAGGCAACGCGAAAAGATGGATCGGTCGGCGCGCTGCACTCCGTGATCCTGCGGCAGTGGAAAATGGCCACCGGCGCCGTCTACCACGCGGCACTGGCCTCTGAGCTGAGGGCTCTCGGTTTCGAAATTGACCGGATCGGAAAAAACGGAATCTTCGAACTCACCGGCCTCGATGAACACCTGATCGAATATTTTTCCGGCCGCCGTACGGAAATCGAGGCGGCCCTCGCCGAGCACGGCGTCGAAAGCAAGGACGCGGTGGCTCTCGCCGGTGCGATTGCCAAGGCCACGCGGGGAGGGAAGGAGGAGCACCTCTCCGGCGACCCCGAGCGCATCTGGCGCGAGGCGGCTCAGGAACTGGGCATCGAGACCAACGGATTCTCGGCGGTCCTGCGGTCCGATCGACCGGTCGACCTCGCGGCCGGCGAGGAACTCCTCGCCGAACGCCTCGTCGCCCTACCTCGGATGCTCACCGAGACCGAGAGCGTCGTCGATCGTCAGGATCTGGTCGCCGCCGTCGCCACCGCCGTCGTTGGGACCGGTCTTCCCGCCGCGCGGATCGATGCCGAGGTCGATCGTCTCCTCGCCTCCGGCTCCGTCGTCGAGATCGGTCGCGATCGTCTCGGACTGCCGCGGTATTCCACGCCCGAGATGATCGCGATCGAAAAGGAGATCGTCGATCGCGCTCGTCGCCTCACCCGGCTCGATCGCCACGGTCTCGACGCCGACGAGGTCGATCGCCGGTGCACCGACGCCGGCCTCTCCGAGGAGCAATCTCTCGCCGCTCTCGCGGCCACTGGCCCGGCGGCCATCGTCATCGTCGAGGGTGCGCCCGGTAGCGGCAAGACCACGACGCTCGCCCCGATCGTGGCGGCGTACAAGGAGGCGGGCTTCCGCGTCATCGGTGCGTCGTCGGCTTGGCGTGTCGCCAACGACCTCCGCGACGATCTCCAGATTGAGGCCCGTGCAACTGCCGCCTGGCTCGAAGGTGCCCGGCACGGTGTGCCATTTCTCGATTCCTCCACGATCCTCGTCGTCGACGAGGCGGGCCTCCTCGCCTCGCGCGAGATGGTTGCCCTCCTGCGAGAGGTCGAAGCGGCCGGCGCGAAGGCGATCCTCGTCGGCGATCGCCAGCAACTCCAGGCGATCGGGGCCGGTAGCGGTCTCCGTCTCGTCTCCGAGGCCGTGGATGCCGCCCGGGTCGACACGATCGTCCGTCAGCATGAACCGTGGATGCGGGACGCCGTCCGGGCTTTCGGTGCCGGCCACGCCAACGATGCTCTCGATGCATTCGCCGAACACGGGCAGATCGTCGAGGCCGAGGGGACGATCGCCGCCGTCGAAACCATCGTCTCTCACTGGGCGGCCGGTCGGACTCGGGCCAACGATCCGCTCATCCTCGCCCGGACCAACGCGCAGGTCGCGACGATTTCCCGGGCCATCCGTGAATATCGTCGTGAAGCCGGCGAGATCACCGGAGCCGACGTCGACCTGCCGGCCGTCACGCCCTCCGGTCATTCCACCAAACTGACACTCGCCGCCGGTGATCGGATCAGATTTCTCGTCCGCAACGACGATCTCGGCGTCGTCAACGGCACGACGGCTCTCGTCTCTCGCGTCGAGATCACCGATTCCACCGCCGGATCGCTCCGCATCCACGCCGATATCGGCGGCCGGAAAGTCACCTTCGATCCCCGCCAACTGGCCGACGACAAGGGGCGGATCCGGCTCGGCTGGAGCTACGCATCTACCAATTTTCTCTCGCAGGGCACGACCGTCGACAAGGCGATCGTGCTGCTCGATCCCGGCTTCGACCGCCACGCCGTCTATGTCGCCGCCAGCCGTGCCCGGTCGAAAACCGTCTTCGTCATCGATGCCAAGGCGATCGACCGGCAGATCGCCGCGGATGGCGCAACCACCTCCGGCTGCGTCTCGACACCCGAGATCCGACGCGCTTGGCTCGCCGATCGTCTCGACCGGGCCAACGTCAAAGAGACGACCCTCGACGTCATCGCTCCGGTGAAACCCGTCGTCGCTCGTGGCCTCGATCGAAACGGCTCCTCTCGGGCTCGGGAAAGGACGCGCACCAACTCCAGGGAGATCTCCCTTGAGTAGGCGTGACCCCATGATCGCCGGTCCGAAATGCGCTCCGGGCTCCGATCCCGGAGCGGAGGACGTCTGCGGCCTCGACCGTGGCCCGCCTCATCCGTCGGCGTTCAATCGGCGCGGTCGGAAACGCGGCCGGCCTGTGCCCGGTCTCGAGGATTTCATCGTCGAGACGGATCTGCCCGAGGACATCCCCATCGGAGTCCGGGAGATCGCCGCGGTCGAACGGTTGCTCGGGGTTGAACTCGACCGCCTTCTGCGAGGGGAACTCGAAAACGAAACAGGACGCCGTCCGGCCGCCGAATGAAGTCGTTCGATCGGCGACGAGGCTTGTCCTCCTCGTCTCCTGGTTTAAGTTGTGGTGAAATTGCCCGGAGTCCTGGTGTCATGGCGTTCAAGCGCTCGCATCCCGCCTCTCTCTCCCCCTCGCCGGTGAAGCGCGCCGCGCTCTATCTGCGCGTCTCAACCGGGCGACAGGCGGTCAACGACGTGTCTCTGCCATCTCAGCGGGATCTCAACACGGCCTACTGCGGACAACAGGGGTGGGAGGTCGTCGCCGAATTCGTCGAGCCTGGCGCGAGCGCCACCGACGATCGGCGGCCGGTCTTCCAAGAAATGCTCGAACGTGCCGCCGCGCCCGAGCGTCCCTTCGACGTGATCGTCGTGCACGCCTTCTCGAGGTTCTTTCGCAACGGCGCCGAGATGGAGCTGACCATCCGGCGCCTGAAGAAGCTCGGCGTCTCCGTCGTCTCCGTCACCCAGCCGACCGGCGACGATCCCTCGCAAGAGCTGATGCGACAGCTCATCGGCGTCTTCGACGAGTACACCTCGAAGGAGAATGCCAAGAACGTCGTCCGGTCGATGCGGGAATCGGCCAAGCAGGGTTTTTGGAACGGTGCTCGGCCGCCGCTCGGCTATCGTGCCGTCGAAGCCGAGCGCCGCGGCGCCAAGATCAAGAAGAAGCTCGAAATCGATCCGGTCGAGGCCGAGACCGTCCGGCTCATCTATCGCCTCTACACCGACGGCGGCGAGACCGGCCGGCCGATGGGTATCAAGGAGGTGGTGAAGCATCTCAATCGCCATGGCTACCGCACCCGCCTCGGCGCGACCTTCGGCGTCGGACCACTCCACCTCATTCTGAAGAACGAGACCTACGCCACCGGCCGCTGTGCCTGGGGGAAGCGGCGCGCGGTGGAGACCGGCGATCCGTCGGCCGTCGTCGAGATCCCGGTTCCTCCGATCATCGAACGTGACATCTTCGACCGCGTCCAAGAGAAGCTCGCAGCCCACAATCCGCGGGTGACGCCGCCGCGCATTGTCAACGGGCCGACGTTGCTCACCGGCCTCGCCGTCTGCGAAGCCTGCGGCTCCGGCATGACGCGCACCGGCACGAACCGCCGTGGCGTGACTTACTCCTACTACACCTGCGCGGGCTGCCGTCAGCGCGGCGATACGGTCTGTAAGGGGCGTCACATCCGCATGGAGACCCTCGACGATCTGGTCGTAGACAATCTGAAGGACAAGCTCCTACACCCCGAACGGCTAGCCGCCATTCTGACCGAGATCGTCGAACGCCGCTCGGCCAAGGCGGCGGCCATCAATGATCGCCTCATCCATCTACGGAAGGCCGCCGCCGATGCCGAGGAGCGCCTGAAGCGTCTCTACCGCTCGATCGAGGAGGGGATCGTCGAACTCGATGATCTCTTGAAGGAGCGGATCTCGATCCTCAAGGCGGAGCGGGAAAACGCTCGGGCCGCCCATGACCGCGCCATCGCGACCTCTGGGTACGACGTGATCATCGATGCCGAGAAGGTCGAAGCGTTCAGCCGTCTGATGCATGAGAAGATGACGACCGGCGATGTGCACGCCCGCAAGGACGTGATTCGATCGGTCGTCTCCGGCATCACCGTCGGAGACGGTCGCATCCGGATCATCGGCGACAAAACCGTCCTCGCCGCCGCCGTCTCGGGGCAACGAAACCGGAACGGATTTGTTCGTGGTTTTGTACGTGAGTGGCGC
>ERZ1645187.2520-NODE-2520-length-16014-cov-7.354596_pt1 | contig 16014 bp, 12 predicted proteins | sample MGYA00575352_ERZ1645187 | MGnify/ENA primary metagenome ERZ1645187 (study PRJEB40837, sample SAMN11349314) | freshwater sediment metagenome | isolation source: river sediment | host: Sediment | place: India: Wazaribad , New Delhi | collected 2017-02-21 ... | reverse complement strand
CCCGCGCCTGCACGGCGCGCAGGACGCCGATGAAATCGGCCGCCAGGTGCAGCGCATTCAGCGCCAAGGGCGCCAGCGCCGAATGCCCCTCGCGGCCCGTGCAGGTGGCGCGCAGCGCGACCTTGCCCTTGTGGCCGGTGGCGACCTGCATCCCGGTCGGCTCGCCCACGATGCAGAACCGCGGCCGGCCGGGCGCGGCCTCCAGCACCTCGATCAGCGAGCGCACGCCCATGCAGCCGATCTCTTCGTCATAGGACAGCGCCAGGTGCAGCGGCGCGGCCAGGTCGCGCCGCGCGGCCAAAAGCATCGCCCGGATCGCACAGGCGACAAAGCCCTTCATGTCCGCCGTGCCGCGGCCATAAAGCCGCCCGCCCTCTTCGGTCAGGGCAAAGGGCGGCCGGGTCCAGGCCTGGCCCTCGACCGGCACCACGTCGGTATGGCCCGACAGCATCACCCCGCCGCCACCCGCAGGGCCAACGGTCGCATAGAGGTTGGCCTTGCCCCCGCCCGCCTCCGCCACCAGCCGGCTGTCGATGCCAGCGCCCGCCAACAACTCCGCCACCCAGTCGATCAGCGCCCGGTTGGGGTTCGACGACACCGTGTCAAAGGCGATCAGCCGGGCCAGGATGTCGCGGGTGGTGGGAATCTGGGTCATCGGTCGGTCCTTTGCACTGTGCCTTGGCTAGCGTGAAAGCCGCGCCGCCGGAAGAGGCCGCGCCGGAAATCCCGCCTTCCCCCCGCCGCCGTCCTGGTGCAGGCTGCACCCCCGACACCGCCGCCCGAACAGGTTCATGCGCCCGCTTGCCCCTCTTGCCCTTTGCCTTGCGCTGGCCGCCGCCGCGACGGCCGAGGCGCCACAAGGCCCGAACCTTGCCGCCGCCGACCCCGCGCCCCCCGGAGTGGTCCGCCGCGCCCTGATGGCCGAGGCGCTCTATGCCCTTGGCGTCCGGCAGGATGACCCGCTGGCGGTGCTGACCGCCGTCCGGCTGGCCCGCGGCATCGCCCTGCGCGCCGCGACCGGCTGGCAGCCTGCGGAGGACACCGCCGCCGACCCCGCCACGCTGGCCGGCACGGCGGCCACCGAACCTGCGCTGGCGCTGGCCGTCCTGATGGCCGAGGGCGTGCCCGGGCTGGAAGACATCGCCGCCGACCTGCAGGCCGGCCAGGGCCGCGACCGCCCCCATGGCCGGCTGAACGTCCGCCCCGGCACCCTTGAGGGCGGGCAATCCGTCAGCTGGCGCATCCCCTTCAACGGCCTGCTGCCCGCCGAACTGGGGCTGGCGACCGATGGCGCGCCGCTGGTCCTGACCGTCACCGACGAGACCGGGGCGCAGGTCTGCCGCGCCACCGCCCCGGCCTTTTGCGGCTTTACCCCGGCCTGGAACGGCTGGTTCACCGCCACCCTGTCCAACCCCGGCCCCGACCCCGCCCGCTTTCGGCTGATGACCAACTGACCCTGCGACAGCGATGACGGCATTTGTCATGCCATCCTGTCTTTTCAATCCCTTCCGTCGGTGCCAACATCGCACCATCCCGGCCCGGGCTGCGGGTCGCCCAAGCATAGGACAAGACATGAAACTCAAGGCGCTTTCCCTGACCCTTGCCACCACCGCGCTGGTGACGCTGACCCTGCCGGTGATCGCCCAGGACAAGACCGGCCCGAACTCTGGCGCCGAAGCCGCCGCCGCCCCCGGCGCGGTCGCCGACATGGCGATGGCGCAGGAGCTTTATGCGATGGGCGTCGCCTCGGGCGATGCGCTGACCGTGCTGACCGCGGCCAAGCTGGCCGCCGCCGCGACGATGGACCCGAAGGAACCCGGCAAGCTGGACCCCGCCACGATCGAATATTCGGAACAGGAGGCGCTGGCCCGGCGCAAGGCCGCCCCGGGCGCCCCCGCCGCCCCGGCCCCGGTGATGAACGACGAAGATCGCCCGGCGATGGTCACCACCTTCGGCACCGCCGGGTCCGAAGATGACGGCGCCGCCGACGCCCCCGTCACCGCCGACGCGATGTTCGCCAAGGCGCTGGAACTGGCCGGCGACGACGAAACCCTGAAGGGCCTGATCGAGGACGCCCAGGCCGAAGGCTCGCGCGGGCGGATCGGCGGCGCGGTCTCGTGGCTGTCGCGCCTGCCCTCGGGCCAGGTCGACGTCTGGGAAGTGCCGTTCTACGGCAACTCCTATGCCGAGGTCGCGGTGGCCGGCGACGGCGACGCCAACCTGGACGTGGTGATCACCGACGAGAACGGCAACGTGATCTGCTATGACGTGTCGCCCTCGGACTCGGTCTATTGCGATTTCGTCCCCGCCTGGGACGGCTACTTCTACATCGCGGTCGAAAACACCGGGCGCAGCCGCAACAGCTACTACCTGATGACGAACTGACGCCCGGGGCCACAACATCGGCCATGCCGCAGTTTCGGGGCCCGGACCGCAAGGTCCGGGCCCCGCCGTTTCCGCCGTGTCGCCACGGCAACGCCGCGCCCGATGCCGGCAGCGCCGCGCCGCCAAGGCCCTTGCCCGGCCCGCCCGCCTGCCCGCATGATTCCGCCCAACAAAGCCCCCGGCCACGAAATCAGGGGGCGCATGAGGCAAGGACAGGCAGATGGAACGCACCCAAGCGGGCGGCGACCGGGTCATGCTGGTGACCACGGTCAAGGACGAAGGCCCCAACATCCTGGAATGGATCGGCTATCACCGGATGATCGGCTTTACCGACATCGTGGTGTTCCAGAACAACAGCTTCGACACCACCGAAAAGACGCTGCACGCGCTGTCCGAGATGGGCGTGATCCGCTACTTCAACAACAACTTCCGCAAGCCCGGCCTGCGCGCGGCCTTCCAGAACCGCGCCTATCGCCGCGCCGCGCGGCTGCCCGACTATGCGGCGGCGCGCTGGTGCATGGCGCTGGACGGCGATGAATTCCTGCGGGTGAACACGGGGCAGGGCCGCGTCCAGGACCTGATCGCCGCGGTCGAGGATGCCGACGAGGTCCGGCTGAACTGGCGGGTGTTCGGCAGCTCGCACCTGCGCGAACTGGACAACCGCATGGTGACGGAACGCTTCACGTTGGCGAACGAGATCACCCTGCCCGCCCGCCATCCGATGCCGGTCAAGACGCTGTTCCGCACCGACCGGTACGAGTTGCCCGGCATCCACATGCCCAAGCGCCCGGCCACCGACGACCGGATCATGCGCAACGGATCGGGCCGCCGGATCGAAGAGGTCACCGTGCGCGGCTTTCAGGTCACCGACCCCGACCCCTACTGCCTGGCCCAGGTCAACCACTACATGGTCAAGGACAGCGACAGTTTCCTGATGAAATCGGCGCGCGGGTCGTCGTCGCACCCCGACCGGGCCATCGCGCTGGACTACTGGAAAAAGCGCAACGTCAACCACCAGGAAGACCGCACGCTGGCCAGCCTGGCCGATGCCATCCGATCCGAGGTGCGCCAGCTGGACCGCGCCTCGGGCGGGTTGCTCGGCCGGCTGCGCAACCGTTCCTTGCGGCTGTGGCAAGACCGGATCGGCCAGATCAAGGCCCAGCCCGCGATGCGCGCGCTGTGGGAAGAACTGGTCTGACCGCCCAAAGGGAAAGGCCCCCGCCCGCCGTGCGGACAGGGGCCCCATCTGCCACAAGGGGGCCGGTCACGGGTTCGACGACAGAACCTCGTTCAGCCAGGGCACAAACTTGGCGATGTTGGTATAGGCCGAGAACATCGCCTGTTCCTCGCAGCCCTTGCCCGAGGCCGCGGTCAGCCCCCAGCTGACGATGCCCGCCTGGATGTAGCTGCCGTCTTCCAGCGGCACCACCAGCGGCCCGCCCGAATCGCCGTTGCACGAGGTCTTGCCGCCCTCGAAGGTGCCCGAGCAGATCATGTTCTCGCTCATCGGCATCGGCGCCTTGGCGACCAGTTCGTCCCACAGCGCATAGGCGTCGGCCTCGTTCAGGGCAAAGACCTCGGCGGCATAGGAAAAGCCCTTGGCGGCCTCTTCGGCGCGGGCCTCCATCATGGCGTTGTTGCACAGCTCGCGGTCCAGCATCTGGATCTGCGCCTGGCGCAACTCGGGCGAGGGCTGGGCGCCGTTCTGCAGGCCCCAGCCGGTGACGACGGTGGTGACGCCGGGCTGGTTCAGCACGTTGCCGAAATCGGCGTCCGGCACCTCGACGGTCTTGAACGGGACCTTGGGCGCGCGGGCCAGCTTGATCAGCGCGATGTCATAGTCGAACTGGGTGCCCAGATAGGACGGGTGGCGGATGATCTTTTCCACCGGGATCACGTCGCCCGAGCCGTCCAGCTTGTTGGTGCCCGCCAGCACCGAGATCGCCCGCGGGTCCAGGTCGGACCAGTTGCCCTGGTCGTCCTGCATGTGGACGCAATGCGCCGCCGTCAGCACCCAGGTATCCAGCACCATGCTGCCGCCGCAGAATTGCGTGTCGGTCGACACCGGCTGCCCGGCCACCACCAGCGCCACCTGCCAGGGCCAGGCGCCATCGGCCGCCACCTCGCCGCCGATCACCTTGCCGCCCGCCTCGATCGCCGCCGCCGCGCGGTCGGCCTTTTTCCCGCTTTCGGCAAAGCCATAGGGGCTGTCGGCCTTCTTGCCGGATTCGGCGAAGAAGGGCGCGATGTCCCCCTGTGCAAGCGCGGCGGCACCGCCAAGACCCAGTGCCGCAGCCAGGACGGTCGAGATAATTCGCTGTCTCATCTATATCTCCATGACAAATGCGGGGCTCATTCTTCGCCGCGCTGCAATCGCACCACCTGGCGGATCATCACCAGGGGGGCAGGTTTCAGGGAAAAGCCGCGGCTGGCGGCCTCTGCGGGGTCGATCATACGGCCTTCGATCCACAAAGCCATATCCGACGAAGCGCCGGCAAAGGCGCGCGTCATCTGCGGGGTCGCCAGCCGGGTCAGGTCGATGCGGGCGCCGGTTTCGGCCTCGGGCACCGCCAGCACCCAGATTTCCTCAAGCCCCGCCAGGCTGCCCGGGTCGATCTGCAAGCCCACCGTCACGCTTTCGCCCGGTTGCAGGCGGTTCGCCAGGTTCGATTGCGGCCAGATCGGCGAGACGGTGAAATCGGTGGCGAAATACAGCACGCTGACGTCCTGCGCCTTGCCCGAGCGGTTGGTCAGCGTCAGCCAAAGCTGGTCGCAGGGCGCCACGCCCTGCGCCGGATCGGCGGGCGCACCGGGGCCGGCCTTGCCGCAGCCCTCCGCCGTCACCTCGGCGGGGCGGCGTTCCACCGCCATCTCGATCACCGGCTTGTCGGTCAGGCCGCGGCCCTTGGCGGCGCCCGCCAGCGTCTCGCGCAGGCGCAGGCCGTGGGCGGCGATCTCCAGCGCACGCTGCACCGCCTCGGCCTCGGTCTCGCCCGCGTCCCGCGCGATGCGGGCGGAGGAGCCGGGGCCTTCGGGGTCCAGCACGCCATCGGCATTGGCCAACGCCACCCCGCCATCGACGAGGATCGGCACCAGGTCGGGGTCCGCACCGGGGGCCGGCAGGGCGGCCACCCAGGCGGCATAATCCTGGCCGTCGGTTTCATCCGCCCGCACCGGGGCGGCCAGCGTCAACGGTTTCGCCGGGGCGGCGGCCGACAGTTCGGCCCAGGCCGCGCCAGCAGGAATGTCGCCCGTCACGGTAGCGCTGCGCGCCTCGGCCGTGGCGACCGTCACATGACCCAGCGGCTCGCCCCCCGCGCCCGCCGCATAGACCGCCAGCTCGGCCCCCGGCTCAAGCCCCTGCAACAGGCCCGCCTCGACCCGGTCGCCCGCCAGGGCAAAGCGCGGCTCGGCGGTGCCGGCGCCAAAGACCTGCGCATCCAGAAGCGGGCCTTCGCCCTCGGGCATCTGCCGCGCGGGGCCCTGCACCATGGCATCGGTCGCCGCCAGCAGAACCTGCCGCCAGCTGGCCTGCGGCGCGGCGGCCAGCACCTGCGCCAGCCTCAGCGTGAACTCGCCGTGCCACAGCCCGTCCTCGCCATAGGGATATTCGAACGACCGCTCATCCGACTGCGAGGAATACAGGAACACATAGTCGCCGTTCAGCGCCAGCGGCGCCGTGGCGGGGGCCGAGGCCGCATCGCCAGGTATCCCCAGCACGTCGGGGTCCAGCACCCGCGCGACGCCCTCGCCCCCCAGGGCGCGAAAACCCGTCGCGGAATGGCAGGCGTCGATCAGGCCCACCACCTTGACGCCGCGGTCCATCAACCCTTGCGCCCAGGCCTGCAATTCGTCATCCACCAGCGCGTTTTCCACCGCGCCGATGGCGCCCTTCCAGCCCGCCGCATCGGCGGGCAGCAGGATTTCGTCATGGCCCCCGCCCTCGTCTCCGCTGGCATCGGGGGCCTGCGATCCGTGGCCCGAGAAATAGAACACCACCGTATCGCCGGGGGCCGAGGCCGCGCCGGCGGCCTGCAACGCCGCCAGGATTTCGGCCCGCGTCGGCTGGCCCGTGGTCACGCCCGCCGGCAGGCCGTCAAGCGAAGAGGCCAGCACCGTCACCGAAGCCGGGTCCACCCCACGCGCCAGAAGCGTTTCGGCCATCAGCGCCGCATCGGCGGACGGCCCCTTCAGGTCGGCGTCCAGCACCAGATAATCCGACACGCCCACGAGGACGGCCCGCGTCTCGGCCCACGCCGGCGAGGCCAGAGTGAGGCACAGGGAAATCGCATGGGGAAGCCGGGTCAACATGGCGCCAAGATAGCCGCGCCTTGGGGCCGCACAAGTCCGGTAAAGGCCCGGCGGGGCCGGTGACGGCATTTGTCATCCGGGCCTCAGCCCGGCGGCATCGGGGGAAAGGCGATCTCGACCGTCAGGCCGCGGGCGACCTGCGGCAGGGTCAGCCGCGCGCCGTGCCGCGCCGCGATGGCGCGCACCAAAGCCAGCCCGAGGCCATGCCCCCGGATGCCGCGGGCGCGGTCGCGCTCGGCCCGCGTGAAGCGTTCAAAGGCCCCCTCGCGCAGGTCGGGCGGCAGGCCGGGGCCGCCATCGGCCAGCCGCACCACATGCCGGCCGGCCATGTCCGCGACCGTCAGCGCCAGCGGATCGCCCGGCCCGCAATACTTGATCGCATTGTCGATCAGGTTCGCCAGCCCCTGCGCGATCAGCGTGCGGTCGCCCAGCACCATCAGCCCCGGCGCAATTTCGGCGACGGGCAGCAGCCCCTTGTCCTCGGCCAAGGGTTCATACAGCTCCCAGACCTCGGCGGCCACCGACGACAGGTCCACCGGCACCAGCCCGCCGCCCGTGCCCTGGTCGGCCTCGGCCCGGCTGATGTCCAGCAGCGCATCGAACATCCGCACCGTGCCGCGCATCTCGTCCTTCAGCGCGGCGACCTCTTCGGCGTCGCCACCCAGCCGCGACAGCCGCTGCAACATCCGGTTCAAGGGCGTGCGGAGTTCATGCGCGATGGTGTCCGACAGGTGATGCGTGGCGCGGTTCAGGTTCTCGATCCGGTCCAGCATGGCGTGGACATGCGCTTCCAGAAGGCCGAACTCGTCGGGCGCCCGCGGCCCCGGCAGCCGCGCCGACAGATCGCCCGCAGCCACCCGGTCGGCCAGCGCATTGACCCGCCCGATCCGCCCCATCACCCAACGCGCCGCCAGCCAGCCGGTGCCCGCCGCCGCCGCCAGCACCGCCGCCAGCAGCCCCAGCATGCCCCGCCGCAGCGCCGCCAGCGTGTCATCCACCGGCGCCAAGGACCGGCCCACCAGCAGCGGGAACCCCCCCGGCAGTTCGCGCGCCACCACCAGCCAGCGCGCGCCGTCGTGCTGCACCTCTTGCGCGGGGTCCACGGTGAAGCCCTGCCCCGCCTGCTCCAGCCCCTCGGGCCAACGGGCCAAGGTGCCCGCCAGCACCTGCCCCTGCCGGTCCATCAGCACCAGCATCTCATCCGCGCCCGTCTCGGCCCGCAGCGCGATCGCCTCGCGCACCGCGATGATCCGGCGCTGGTCATAAAGCGCGGCAAAGCCGTCCAGGTCGGCCGACAACAGCGCCCTTTGCGCCTGCATCAGCCGGGTCTCCACCAGCTGATACTGCAACCCCATTGCCAGCAGCGCCAGCGCGGCCACCGCCGCCGCCATCACCGCCGCCAGCCGCCAGGTCGCCCGCGCCTTCAGCGGACGTTCGTCCTGTGGCCTGCCGCTCACCCCGCCGCCCCGCCGGGCAGGGGCGCAAAGATGTAGCCCTCGCCCCGCGCGGTCTGGATGGCGTGGCTGCCGGCGTCTTCCAGCTTGCGGCGCAACCGGCCGACATGCACGTCGACCACATTGGTGCCGGGGTCGAAATGCAGGTTCCAGACGTTTTCCAGCAGCTGCATCCGCGTCACCACCTGGCCCGCATTGCGGGCGAAATAGGTGATCAGCTCGAACTCCTTGGGGCTGACCGAGACATGGGTACGCCGCACATGCACCGTCCGCGCCTTGAGCCGGATTTCCAGATCGCCGAAGGCCAGCAGGTCGTTGTCCAAGACCTGCATCGTGCCGCGGCGCAAGAGCGCCCGCAGCCGGGCGCGCAATTCCTCGGGCGCGAAGGGCTTGGTCAGGTAGTCGTCCGCCCCCTTTTCCAGCCCCTCGACCCGCTGCGAGGCGCGCCCCAGGGCCGACAGCACCAGGATCAACGCCCGCGCGCCGCCGGCGCGGATGCGCGCCATCGCCTCCACCCCGTCGCCGCCGGGCAGCATCCGGTCCAGCACGATCACCCGGTAATCCCCCGCCGCCTCGGCCACGCCGTCCTCCAGAGTGGCCTTGTGAACCGGGGTGCAGCCCAGTTCGCGCACCACATCGGCCACGGCGGCGGCGGTTTCGGCATCGTCCTCGACGATCAGGATGCGGTCTTGCGGGGTCATCTGGCTGCCTCGTGCTGGGCCAAAGGTTCAGAACGAGATCACGTCGGGGTCAAGCACATTCGCACCACCCACCGGCCGGATACCATCCGCGCCACCCCAGGGGTCGAGGAAGATGTGCCGCGTCGACCCGTCGGGCGCCTGCACCAGCAGCATCGTCGCCGCCGTGATCTCCAGCGCCTTCAGGCCCTCGGCATCCATAGTCGCGCCGTTCACCGCCAGGATGCGGTCGCCGCGGCCCAACCCGGCGAACAGGCCAGGAGAGTTCTCGGTCACCTCCTTCACCCGACCCTCGGCGTCCAGCATCACCCCCAGGGCGCCCAGCGAATAGCTGGCGATCCGCTCGGGCTCGGCACCCAGGTCCAGCTCGCGCACCTTGACGCCGATGGCGGGGCCGTCCTCTTCCGTGGCGGCAAAGGACAGCGCCACCTCGACCGGCTGGCCGTCGCGCAGGAGGCCCAACTTCGTCTCGCCCGAGGCCAGCGCCGCCTCGATCAGAAAGGCGAAGTCGCCCGCTTCGGCAATCGCCACCCCGTCCACCGACAGGATCACGTCGCCCGCCTTCAGCCCCGCCGCATCGGCCAGGCTGCCGCCCAGGACGCCATCGACCAGCAGCCCCTCGGCCGGCAGGCCCAGCATCTCGGCCACCTTGCGGTCGACGGCGCGAGCTTGCAGGCCCAGCGAGGGGAAGGCGGGCAGTGTTTCCTCGATCAGCCCGGTCACGATGCGGTCCAGGTCGCCCGCCGGGATCGCATAGGCGATGCCCACGAACATCCGGCTGCCATCGGCGATCTGGCTGTTCATGCCGACCAGCCGGCCCATGGCATCCACCAGCGGCCCGCCCGAAGACCCCGGGTTCACCGCCGCGTCATGCTGCAGCATCACCATCGGAACCTGGATTTCCACCTGCCGGGCCGTGGCCGAGATCAGCCCCTCGGTCAGCGTGAACTCCACGCCAAGGGGTGCCCCCAGAGCATAGACCTCAAGGCCCAGCCCGGCAGGGTCCGCCGCGGCCACCAGCCCGCGACGAGGGGAACCGTCTGCGCGCGCCGGAACCGAGATCACGGCCACGTCGCGCACATCATCGCGGGCGATCACCAGGCCCGTGATCTCTTCGCCGTTGCGGTCGACCAGGCGCACCTCTTCGGCGGCGCCGACGACATGGGCGTTGGTGACGGCCACCACCGCCTCGTCGCCCCACAGGAAGGCCGAGCCCAGGAACCGGTCCTCGGCATCGGCCGACCGCACCACCAGCACCGCATCCATCGCGGTCTCCAGCTCGGCCGTGCCGGCGCGGGCCGCGCCCGCCAGCGTCACGGCCAGCGCCAAGGCGGCCAGCGCCATCGTCATCATCCGCGCCAGCATCCCGCGGGCGGCGGTCGTCGTCATCGTCTGCGAAAGCATCTTTGCCTGTTCCTTCGGGCCCCGTGATCTGCCCCTGGACCGCACCCTACGCCTGCCGGGAATAGGGGTCACATGACAAAGGCGTTCATGAAAAGATTGTGCGTTTACAGGACCCTCGTCCCGCCGCATCCTTGACCGCAACCGAACAGACCGGAACCCCGCCCATGCGCGTGCTGCTTTCATCCGTTGCCCTCTGCGCCGCCCTCGCCGCCCCCGCAGGCGCCGAGGATGCGCCGCTGGCCCAGGCCGCCCTTGCGCTGCGCCTCTACGAGTCGGGCCTTGCGGCGGGAGACGCGCTGACCGTCGCCACCGCCGCCCGCCTGCGCCGCGACGCCGGCCTGCCCGAGGGCACCGCCCCCGACTGGCCGGCCATGCTGGACCGGGCCGAAACCCTGGCCGCGGGCGACGCCGCCCTGCTGGCGATCATCGCCGACATCCGCGACGAAGCCAGCCGCGGCGTCGCCTCGGGTCCGATCCACCACCTGGACGCGCTGGCCCCCGGCCAGGCCGAGAAACGCCCGCCGATGCCCTTTCGCGGCGGCGAATATGCCGAGGTCTATGTCGAATCCGCCACCGGCGCCGACCTGAACCTGACGGTGCTTGACGCGGCGGGCCGGGTGGTCTGCACTGACACCGACCGCAGCCACGTCGCCTATTGCGGCTGGACGCCCGCCTCGGACGGAGAGTTCACGCTTGTCATCACCAACGCCGGTTCCGAACCCGCCGATTATGCCCTTCTGACCAATTGAGGCCCCAGATGTTCCGCTCGCTCTTGCTGTCTTCCGCCCTTGCCCTTGTCGCCCTGCCCGCCCTTGCGCGCGAGAATTACGCGCTGCTGATCGGCGCCAACGAATACCGCAACCTCGACGAACGCTGGTGGCTGAACGGCCCCGCGAACGATGTCGAGCTGGTGCGGGACTACCTGTTGACCGAGGCGCCGGTGCCCTTTGCGGCCGACAACGTCACGCTGCTGACCGACAATGTCGACGGCGTGCAGCCCGCCACGCTGGCCGCCATCCGCGCGGCCTTTGCCGATCTGACGGAAAAGGCGCAGCCCGGCGACTTCATCTACCTGCACTTTGCCGGCCACGGCACCCAGGCCCCCGCGACCGAGGACCAGACCGAGCTGGACGGCCTGGACGAATTGTTCCTGCCGGTCGACATCGGCAAGTGGGACGACGGCGTCGGCCATGTCGAGAACGCGCTGGTCGACGACGAGATCGGCCGCCTGATCGACGGGCTGCGCGCCAAGGGCGCCGACGTCTGGGTGGTGTTCGACAGCTGCCACTCGGGCACCGCCACCCGCGCGGTGGACGTGGGCGACGACGACGTGCGCACCCGCCAGCTGGACCCCGCCGTCCTGGGCATCGACGTCGAGGCGATGGAAGATGTGGTCAGCCGCAGTCTGGACGACGACCCCCGCGCCGCCGAGGAACCGCCGGTCGATGTGACCGATGCGCCCGGCGAGGGCAGCTTTGTCGCCTTCTATGCCGCCCAGACCAACGAGGTGACGCCCGAGAAGAAGCTGCCCAAGGGCCAGCCCGACCGCAAGCCGCATGGCGTCTTTACCTACACCCTGTTCGAGACCATCGCCGAATACCCGACCGCCACCTACGGCCAGATCGCCGAAGAGGTGCTGCGCAAATATGCGGTCAAGAACCTGGCCAAGACCACGCCGCTGTTCGAGGGCGACCTCGACGCCGTGGCCTTCGACGGCGAGGGCGGCGATCCGGTGACCCAGTGGCAGGCGACCACCGCCGAGGACGGCAGCTTCTCGATCCCGGCCGGGCAGTTGCACGGGCTGGCGGTGGGCGACCGGCTGGCGGTGATGGCCACCGCCGCCGACCCGACCGAGGTCGCGCTAGGCTATGTCACGATCACGTCGGTCTCGACCTTTGGCACCACCGCCGTCCCCGACGCGGGCGCCGAAAAGGCCCTGCCGGCCGATCTGCCCAAGGGCCTGATGCTGCGCAAGCTGGACAACGGGGTGGATTTCACCCTGACCGTCGCCCTGCCCCCCGCCGGCAGCGCGCCCGCCGATGCGCTTTTGTCCGCGATGCAGGCGCTGCAAGAGGTGACGGGCCCGCGGCTGAACTTCGTCGCCCCCGGCGCCGAGGCCGATCTGCGACTGGCCGTGATCCCCGACAGCCCGCGGCCCGATGCGATCTGGGTGCTGCCCGCCACCGGGCTGGCGACCGACTACGCGCAGACCCCCTCGGTTTCCTCCGCCGACAAGACGCCCGAAGAGCTGGCGCTGACGCTGGGCGACACGCTGGCCACCATGTCGCGGGCGCTGAACCTGATGAAACTGGGCGGCGCGGTCGGCGGATCGGAAGGCGGGTTGGACGTCGAAGTCACGATGTTGACCAAGACGCCCGAGGAAAAGGCCCTGCGCCCGCTGGCCTTTACCGCCGTCCCCACGCTATTGCCGAATGACGAGGTGCATGTGCTGGCCGAAAACAACTCGGACCAGGCGGTGGACGTAAACGTGCTTTACGTCGGCGCCGACTACTCGATCACCCACTGGGCCGCCGAACGGCTGCAACCGGGCAGCAAGCTGGAACGCGGGCTTTTCGCCATCGGCGGCGAGGCCCTGGGGCAGGAACGGATGATCGTGGTGGTCACCCCGGCCCAGCCCAAGACCCCGGTCGAGAACCTGGATTTCCTGGCCCAGGACGCGCTGGACATGACGCGCGAGGTGGTGGCCGAGGAAAAGGCCCCCGGCTTCGGCGACCTCCTGGCCGAGGCGGGCTTTGGCGAAACCACCCGCGGCGCTGTGCCCCTGGGCGGCAGCGCGGCCGAAGACACCGGCCCCGCGCCGATGATCCTGCAGATGGAGGTGCGCACCCAGCCCGCCGACTGACCCGGCCCCTCGTCGGTGACTTCGTCCCTCCTCGGTATCGCCCGCGAGGAGGAGACGAAGTCGAACGACAAGCAGGCCCGTCACGAGGAGGAGACGAAGTCGAACGACGAGCCGCCGTTCAGCCCAGCACCTCCGACAGGGCGACGACGCGCCGTTCGGCCACCGATTTCACCGCCGCATCGGCCAGCGCCAGCGCGATCAGCCCATCCTCGCCCGACGGCTCGGCCTTGCCCTTGCCGCCCATCGCCGCGATGAAGGTGGCGATCTCGGCCGCATAGGCCTCGGTATAGCGGGTCATGAAGAAATCGTGCAGCGGCGGGCGGGTGTAGCCCGAGCCATTGGCGACCTCGATGCTGACCGGCCGCTGGTTCTCGGCCGCAGCCATCCCCTTCGACCCATGCACCTCGATCCGCTGGTCATAGCCATAGGTCGCGCGGCGGCTGTTGGAGATCACGGCCTGCCGCCCCGACTTGGTGCGCAGCATCACCTGCACCGAATCGAAATCGCCCGCCTTGCCGATCTCGGGGTCCACCAGAACCGCCGCGGTGGCGACCACGTCCTCGATTTCTTCGCCCAGAAGGAACCGGGCCATGTCGAAATCATGGATCGTCATGTCGCGGAAGATGCCGCCCGACCGCTTGATGTAATCGACCGGCGGCGCACCGGGGTCGCGCGAGGTGATCACCACCATCTCGACATCGCCGATGGAGCCCTTGTCGATCTCGGCCCGCACGGCGCGGAAATGCGGGTCGAAGCGGCGATTGAAGCCCACCATCAGCGTGCCCTTGTGGGCGCGCACCACCTCAAGGCAGGCCTTCACCCGCGCCAGCGACAGGTCGATGGGCTTTTCACAGAACACCGCCTTGCCGGCCTTGACGAACTGCTCGATCAGGTCGGCGTGGGTGTCGGTCGGCGTGCAGATCACCACCGCGTCGATGTCCTTGGCCGCACAGATCGCGTCGATGGTCCGCACCTCGCAACCGTACTGGTCGGCAATCGCCTGCGCCGCCGCCGGGAAGGCATCGGCCACCGCCACCAGCTTTGCGTTCGCATCCCCGGTCACCGCCTTGGCATGCACCTTGCCGATGCGCCCCGCACCCAGAAGGCCAAACTTGATCGTCATGTCGTCTCCTTGATCTTGTCGAATGGGCGCCTGTTCGGGCGCCGGTCTCAGGCGTAGGCGGCCGCGCCGCCCTTCACCCCGGTGATGTAGCTGACGATGTCGTTGCCGTCAGTCTCGTCCTTGCGCAAGGATGCCACGATGCGGCCGCGGCGGAACACCACGATCCGGTCCACCAGGTCGAAGACCTGCCGCAGGTTGTGGGAAATCAGGATCATCGGGATGCCCCGCTCTTTCAGCCCGCGGATGATGTTTTCCACCTGCGCCGTCTCCTGCACCCCCAGGGCGGCGGTCGGTTCGTCCATGATCACCAGCTTGGACGCGAAGGCAGCCGTCCGCGCGATCGACACGCATTGCCGCTGGCCGCCGCTCATGTTGCGGATCGGGTTGTCGACGTTGGGGATTTTTACTGCCGTGGTCTTCAAGGCCTCCAGCGTGCGCTCGCGCATCGCCTTCTTGTCCAGCCAGGAAAACGGCCCCAGCCGAAAGCGGAACAGCTCGCGCCCCAGGAACAGGTTCGACGGCACGTCCAGGTCATCGGCCAGCGCCAGCGTCTGGAACACCGTTTCGATCCCGGCCTCGCGCGCCTCAAGCGGCCCGGCGAAATGCACCGGCTGGCCATCGAACAGGATCTCGCCCGCGGTACGCTGCTCGACCGCTGTCACCTGGCGCACGAAGGTCGACTTGCCGGCCCCGTTGTCGCCCACCACGGCGACATGCTCGCCCTCGTGCAGGATGAAGTTCGCGTCCTCCAGCGCATGCACGCCGCCGTAATGCTTGGTCAGGCCGCGGGTTTCCAGAATGATCTTCGCCATGTCGCTTACCCCCGCGTCCGGCGGCGCTGCCGCCATTGATCCAGCACCACGGCGCCCACGATGATCGCGCCCTTGACCATCTCCTGGTAGTAGGCGTCCAGCTTGATCGAGGTGAAGCCCGAGATGATCACCGAAAAGATCGCAGCCCCCAGCACCGTGCCGACGATCGACCCGCGCCCGCCCGCCAGGCTGATGCCGCCGATCACCGCCATGGCGATGGCGTCCAGTTCGTACATCACGCCCATGCCGGCCTGCGCCGTCAGGTTCTTGGACGTCAAGAGGATCGCGGCGACGGCGGCCAAGAGCCCGGCGATGGCATAGACCATCACCTTGTGGCGGTCGACGGCGATCCCCGACATCCGCGCCGCCGCCTCGTTCGAGCCGATGGCATAGCAGCGCTTGCCGTAGAGGGTGGAGCGCATGATGACATGGAACAGCACCGCCAGCACCACGAAGACCACGGCGGGGTTCTGCCCCTCCCAACTGAGCAGGCCGAAGGTCAGGTTGCCCAGCAGGTCGCCGTTCGACAGCTGGCCATAGCTTTCGGTCGGGAACGACACCGGCTGGCCGTTCGACCACCAGCGCGCCGCACCCCGGGCGCTGACCATCATGCCCAGCGTCGCGATGAAGGGCGGGATCTTGGTATAGGCCACCAGCAAGCCGTTGATCAGGCCCGCGAACAGCCCGCAGGCCAGACCCACCAGGATCGGCAGGATCACCGGCAGGTCCATCGCCCAGTCGCCGAAGATCGCCTTCGGGTTCGGGTTCCCGTTGACCATCGCGGTCTGGGCAAAGCTCATCACCACCATCGCCGTTGCGCCCACCACGGACCCCGAGGACAGGTCGATGCCGCCGATGATGATGACCTGCGTCACCCCCAGGGCGATAATGCCGATGATCGCGACCTGAAGGATCATGATGTCCAGCCGCTGCTGGTTGAAGATCGCATCCACGTTGTCGCGCA
>ERZ1645187.2517-NODE-2517-length-16028-cov-5.711263_pt1 | contig 16028 bp, 13 predicted proteins | sample MGYA00575352_ERZ1645187 | MGnify/ENA primary metagenome ERZ1645187 (study PRJEB40837, sample SAMN11349314) | freshwater sediment metagenome | isolation source: river sediment | host: Sediment | place: India: Wazaribad , New Delhi | collected 2017-02-21 ... | reverse complement strand
CCACGTTCAATGAGGACCTCTTTGAGTAGTGAGGGCTTGTCCGTGACGATTCCGTCTACACCCCAGTCAAGCAGACGCTCCATCTGGGCCCGGTCGTTCACGGTCCACACATGAACCGCCAAGCCAGCTGTATGCGCTGTGGCAATGAACCTTGGTGAGACTACGCGCACACCTTTGTTCTTCTCTGGGACCTGGGCGGCTCTTACGCCATGTCGAGGCCCGGGAACATGCCAGCTCTCCGCATTCGACACTGTCTCGGAGGCTAGGAGCAATCGCACTATCGTTGTCACGCCAAGTGAGGTCGACAGCTCCGCATCGCCGAGGTCGCGTACTTTTTCAAGGCGCTTCTCTGAAAACGAAGCAACCAGGACACGATCGCTAGCTCCCGATTCTTCAAGAACGTCTAGCAGTGGTTCAACGACCTCGTCCGTCTTCGCATCAATGTTGAAATACAACTCTGGAAACATCTCCAAGACGTCAAGCAAACGGTGCGGCGGCTCTCCGGCCTCGTTACGAAACTCTTGAAGTTCCTCGAAAGTGTAGTCAGAAAACTTGCCTGACTCTCCATAGCAGCGGTCCAGTGATTCATCGTGAGAAATAACCACGACGCCATCCGCGGTGCACTGTGCATCGGTCTCTATGTGGGTCACGCCAATCTCACGGGCATGCTCAAACGCGGCGATGCTGTTCTCGACAGCCTCTTCCCCACCTCCACGGTGAGCGAAGATCAGAGGATATGGCGCCGCAACTACGGGAATCACTAGCAGCCTTCACCGAGGAAAACAGCACCGTAAGTCTCTAGCCACTGCGAGGGCGGAAGTGAGGAACCAGAAGAGTCGCGGACCTCAAAGTGAAGGTGGGCTCCGGTAGAAGAACCGGTAGACCCGACCGCACCTATTTGCTCACCGGCCGTTACCGTCTGCCCAACCGACACGGTGATCCCGCCACTCAGTTGGTGCAAGTACAGGGTGTCGAAAACCGAGCCATCTTCCATGTGGTGTTCGATTTCCACAAAGTTGCCCCGACCCGAATCGCTTGAAACCGTCTTGACCACCCCGTCAGCAACCGCATAGATCGGCGTGCCCGAGGCCGCTGCATAATCGTCGCCCTCATGAAGTTTTAGGTACCCAAAGATGGGGTGTATCCGGTATCCGTAGTATGAGGTACCAGAGAATGTACCTTCACGCAGTGGCATATAAACCATCTGCTGGGTCGTCATTTGGCGGGACCCATTGGCTGCGATGTCAACTTCAGCCGAGCACGGCTTCACCTCAACGGGAACCCGGATACGTGCCCGGGATGCAGCAGCAGGATCCCGGCGTAGGTCCGTGGATGTATCTTCAACGCTTGACTTGACGTCCGCCCACGACTGTTCGGCTCCGAAAGTTCCCGCAACCTTATCGGCTTCAGGAGCGGTGGTCGTGGGGATCACGGCAGCAGATGCCGGCACGGCCAGAATTGCGGCGAGCATTCCCGTGGTTGCGGTAGCCCCACTCCACCGGAGCGCAGCGCGTCCGCGAGACGAAGGTGTACGGTTTGAACGCTGACCCCGCGAGTGTGCACTCACCCTGGAATCGTCAGCCAATCGGTCGTGCACCGAACTGCGCTTTGGCAATGGGCACGCAACCTGACTGCCGTAAGACATCCGCTCTCCAACTACTGGATCAATAAATCTGCGGCCTCGAAAGACCGTGATCTAGAGTCTACGGCTTGACAAGAATTCAATCAGTAGTGTTCGTCACTAACGTCCAAATATCCGGTGGAAGATATGTCACGCCAAACACACTTCCGGACCAAGGTCACAGTTTGGTAACGGGCTTCCTAGTGCCCGTCCGCTAGAGGTGCGGTCCTCGTTGCAGCGAGTCCCGCACTTGGCCAACCAGTTCCTCCCAGAGGTCCTCCATAAACAGGGCTCCGACCAAGTCGCCACCAGCTTCGCTCACAATACCCACCACGTGGCTTGAGGTCGCCTGCATCTGCCGCAGCGCGTCCTCGGCCCCCAGGTTTGAGGGGATGTACTCAAGGGAGCGAACTCTCCACGGGGGCAACGGCTCGCTACGTTCCTCAGGGGTCTGCGCATAGAGCACGTCTTTGAGGTGTACATAACCGACGATCTCTTGGTCCCCACCCTCGCCCTCGGTCACGGGGAAGCGCGAAAATCCCGTCTTTGCCACCATCGACTCCACGCTATCCGGACTGGCGGGAAGCGCGATGGTTGCCAGTTTGTCGAGCGGAATCATCAGGGCGTCCACGGTTGTTTCGGCAAACTCCAAGGTTCCAGCAAGCAGACCCAACTCATCACTGAGCTTGCCTTCTTCCCGGGACACCTCAACGATGTTCGCCACCTCTTCGACCGTGAACGTTGCCGCGATCTCAGACCTCGGCTCAAACCCAAAATGACGGATGAACCAGTTGGCAGTGTTGTCCATCAGGACCACGACGGGGCGCAACACGCGCCCAATTGCAACCAGTGATGGAGCAAGAGCCAAGAGCGTCACGGTGGACTTCGCGATCGAGAGGTTCTTCGGAACCATTTCACCGAAAACAACGTGGAGTAAGAGGACGATAAGCAACGCGACTACGAATGCAATTCCGTGTGCAACATCCATGCCCAACCCAAAGGCGGACAGCGGGCGGTAGATAAGGTGTGCAATGGCGGGCTCCGCAATCGCACCCAGAGATGTCGACATGACGGTGATTCCCAGCTGACTTATCGCCAGCATGAGAGAGACGTGTTCGAGGGCGTACATCGCTTGCTTTGCACCGCGAACCCCGTCATTTGCCAGCGGTTCCAGCTGGGAGCGACGCGAGGAAGTCACCGCAAACTCTGCTGCAACAAAATAGGCGTTGACCAGAAGAAAGACAACGGTCAGGGACAGTCCGAGGGCGGGACTCATTCGACGTCCCCCTCTTCCGCTTCTGTGCGGTTCGGATCCACAACCGGTGTGACATGAAGACGTGTCACACGCCTCCCCTGCATGGCGACCACTTCCACGCTGACACCATTGACCGTGACGGCATCTCCGATCTCCGGAATCTCCCCGAGCTCATTCATGACGAAGCCCGCAAGCGTTTCATAGGGTCCGTCCTCGTCGACATGAATGCCGGTCTGGGACGCCAGCTCGTCGGGTCGCAGCGTACCCGGCACCATGTATCCGCCGCGCGTTGTCGCCTTGATACCTCGGCGGCGTCGATCATGTTCATCGCTGACTTCCCCAACTACTTCTTCAACAACATCTTCCAGTGTGACAATGCCGGAAGACGACCCATACTCGTCAACGACGACAGCCATCTGCACACCGTCGCGCAACTCAACCAGAAGTGGCAGAATCCCAACCGATTCGGGCACCTGGTCGGCCGCAATGGACACTGACCGGGACGACACGGGCACGTCGCCACGTCGATCGTGCGGGATAGCAATTGCACGCCGCAACAACGCAATGGAAACAAAGTCTTCCCCGTCCTTATCCATGACTGGGAAGCGAGAGTGACCTGTTTCCCTAGCGAGGTTGACGAGGTCGGCCGCCGTCGCGTCCTCGGGCAGCGATCTGACGCGTCCACGATCGGTCATGACGTCAATGGCTGTAAGGGACTCCATTGAGACGGATCTCGTAAACAGTTCCGCTGTGTCTACATCAAGAGTTCCCTCATCAGCGGAGTGTCGCACGAGGGCGGCTAACTCCGAGGCAGAACGCGCACTTGAGAGCTCCTCCACCGGCTCGACACCGAACCTGCGAAGTATCGCGTTGGCGGTTCCATTGAGCAGGCGAATGAGAGGGGCGAACAACCAGGTAAAAGCCAACTGGGCCGGGGCTGTCAGACGCGCGGTGCGCAATGGTTCCGCAAGCGCCATGTTCTTCGGGACGAGTTCGCCGAACAGCATGGAAAACACGTTGACGATAATCACGGAGGCCAACGCACCTAACGTGGCTGCCAGCGCAATAGAGACACCCAGGCCAGTCAGAGAAGAGCTGAACATTCGCACCAGCGCTACCTGGGTCGTGTAGCCGAGCAGGATTGTCGTGAGAGTGATGCCGACTTGCGCCCCAGACAACTGGGTTGACAGTGATTTGAGGGCCCGCAGCACCCTGTTGAGCCGCTTGTCTCCGCCGGTCACTTTGCGTTCTACAGACGCGGGGTCCAGGGCGACCAGGGAGAACTCTGCGGCCACAAAGATTGCTGTGCCCAGAGTGAGGAGAATTCCGAGGAGGACGTAGAGGAGATCAACAAGTGCCGAGGGCATAGTAATAACACTATATAAGGCACCGGGCTCGGTGCGAATAGGGCACATGCAACAACTATTGGTGTGGTTGTCCCAAGACTTAAGTCCGGCACGTGCCTACACTTGGTAGTCGAGCGATCCACCTCTAGTCAAAGGAGCCTTTGTGGTAAGCAGTAGGGATGATGGCTTAGGCCCAAACGACTGGTACATCTCAAACATGTACGAACAGTTCGTAACCAATCCAGATTCGGTGGATGACGAGTGGCGCGCATACTTTACCGCCTACCCTGAAGTGGGTTTGCGCGCAGCTGCCGCAAGTGAGGCGAACCGTGATGCTCAGATCATTGCAGAAGCTATCACGCCTTCGGCGGAACAGTCCTTCAGCGCGGAAGATAATGATCCGAGCCTCCCTTCGCCGCAAGTGACCCCGAAGAGTGAGCAATCAAACCTGGAGAACGTTACCCGCTCCGACCTGCCCCCCGCGCCTCCGACCAGGGTTCGCGAAGCGACCTCGCCCTACACCCGCTCCAGCGATGCTGCTTCCGCTGCCTGGGGGGATGTGGATGCGACAGGGAAGGATCAAACCGAACTCATTCGCGGCGTGGGCCGGTCGATCGTGAAGAACATGGAGTCATCCCTGGGGGTGCCGACAGCAACCTCCGCCCGCGAGATTCCTGCGAAGCTGATGATTGAGAACCGCGCGGTCATCAATGCTCACCTTGACCGTACTGTCGGCGGCAAGATCTCTTTCACCCACCTCATCGCCTACGCCCTCGTCGAAGCCCTGGTGGAGATGCCTTCAATGAACGTGCGCTATGTGGAGAAGGACGGGAAACCCCACATTGAGCACCTCGCCCACGTTGGACTCGGACTGGCGATTGATGTTCCACGTGAGGACGGTACGAGGTCGCTTCTGGTGCCGGTTGTGCGTAACGCGGACACACTGACGTTCCCGCAGTTTGTGGCAGCAATGAACGACCTTGTTGCCAGGGCTCGAACCGGCGATCTTACCGCTGGGGACTTCCAAGGTGCGTCTGTGTCGCTAACCAACCCGGGGACGATTGGAACCACCTTCTCCGTTCCTCGCTTGATGATAGGTCAGGGCGTAATTATTGGTATCGGCGCCACCGACTACCCGGCGGAGTGGGCTGGGGCCCCTACCGAACGACTGGCTGACCTTGGGGTCGGCAAGATCATGTACGCAACCTCAACCTACGATCATCGAGTTATCCAAGGTGCCGCATCCGGGGCCCTCCTCAAGGTTCTTTCTGCTCGCTTGCGCGGCGAGGATGGATTCTACGACCGCATTTTTGATGCACTGAAGGTTCCGTATCCTCCGTATCGCTGGGAGCGGGATCTGATCTATGACTCGGTGGCTGAGAAAGGCAAGCAAACCCGCATTGCGGAGCTAATCCACGCCTACCGTTCACGGGGTCACCTGGCAGCCGATACCGATCCTCTCGCTTACCGTGTGCGTCGCCATCCCGACCTAGAGCTGCGTCGCTATGGGTTGACCTTCTGGGATCTCGACAGAGAGTTCCCAACCGGGGGCTTCGGAGACGCGCCAAGCATGAAACTGCGCGATCTCTTGCGTCGACTCCGTGACACGTACACACGTTCTATTGGGATCGAGTACATGCACATTCAGGATCCGACCCAACGCACCTGGGTGCAATCCGAGGTAGAGGCGCCGTATCAGAAGCCCTCTCCAAAGGAACAGCGTGAGATCCTCTCAACGCTGGTCCGCGCAGAGGCCTTCGAAGCGTTCTTACAGACGAAATACACGGGTCAGAAGCGGTTCTCTCTCGAGGGTGGAGAGTCTCTAATTCCGTTCCTCAACGCGGTCCTCACGGATGCGGCCAACACGGGTCTCTACGAGGTGACGATTGGTATGGCACACCGCGGCAGGCTCAACGTCCTCGCCAATGTCGCGGGGAAGTCCTACTCGCAGATCTTCTCGGAGTTTGAGGGTAGTCCACATCTACGCGGCACAGAGTCCTCAGGCGACGTCAAGTACCACCTGGGCACAGAGGGATTCTTCAGTGCGGGTGACGGAGTTGGTACGCGAGTCTACCTCGCTGCGAACCCGTCTCACCTTGAGGCTGCTGACGGGGTGCTGCTTGGCATCAGCCGGGCTATGGAAGACCGTTTGAATGAGCCCGGCTTCCCAGTCATGCCCGTCCTCGTCCATGGTGATGCCGCATTCATTGGGCAGGGCGTCGTCTACGAGTGCCTCAACATGAGCCAGCTCAGCGGATTCAAAACGGGTGGCACCCTGCACGTCATTGTCAATAACCAGATAGGTTTCACGACGGGTCCAGCGTCTGGGCGGTCAACCCGCTACCCGACAGACTTGGCCAAGGGCCTACAGATCCCCATCTTCCACGTCAACGGTGACGACCCGGAAGCCGTTGTTCGCGTGGCAACACTCGCGTTCAAGTACAGGGAAGAATTCAACAAGGACGTCCTCATCGACCTCGTCTGCTACCGACGTCGCGGTCACAACGAGGGCGATGACCCTTCAATGACCCAACCGGTGATGTACGAGATGATCGACTCGCTTCCCTCAACTCTTGAGGTCTACACCAGTAACCTCGTTGGCCGCGGTGACATCACAATTGAAGAAGCAAGGACAGTAACAGACGAGTTTGAGACTGAGCTCGGCAAGATTCTTGAGGAGACGCGTTCGCGTGGCGGGCTTCCCGATCCATCAGAAAGGTCCAATACCGACGTCAAAGACCGCGTCCAAGAGCGGTATGGCCTAGAGGTTCCAGAGTCTCAAAAGCCGGGTGCAGGCATGATGATCGGTTGGGAATCCGCGGTCACAGCAGAGCAGCTGGAACGAGTCGGAGAGGCTTACAACGCATTCCCTGAGGGGTTCACCCCCCACAAGAAGCTCCGTCAACTGAGCGAACGTCGACTCGCTATGTCGAAGGGTGAAGTGCCAATCGACTGGGGCTTCGCCGAGCTGTTGGCATGGGGCACGATGCTGATGGACGGGACGCCTGTTCGCGTCACCGGTCAGGACACGAGACGCGCAACCTTTGTCCAGCGCCACGCAGTGCTCCATGATCAAAGTGACGGGCGGGAGTTCACTCCCCTGGACTTCCTCACTGAAGACCAGGCGAAGCTCTCCATCTACGATTCCCCTCTTTCCGAATACGGGCCACTGGCATTCGAGTACGGCTACTCGGTTGAACGTCCGGAGGTGTTCGTGGCTTGGGAGGCACAGTTCGGCGACTTCGCCAACGGAGCGCAAACAGTAGTTGACGAGTTCATCTCTTCAGCCGAGCAGAAATGGGGCCAGGCCTCATCTGTGACACTGTTGCTTCCACACGGCTACGAAGGCCAGGGTCCCGACCACTCTTCCGGGAGGATTGAGCGCTACCTGCAGTTGGCTGCCGAAGACAACATGTGGATTTGCCAGCCTTCCACCCCGGCGAATCACTTCCATTTGACGCGCCACCAGGCGTACCGTCGACCGCGAACCCCTCTGATTGAATTCACTCCCAAGCAGCTGCTGCGCCTGTCAGCAGCGACCTCTTCGGTTGATGAATTTACTTCGGGGACTTTCCTTCCCGTAATCGGAGAGGTAAGCAGGGACGTGGGCCAGAACGCCAACGGCGTGCGTAGAGTGCTGGTCTGCTCCGGGCGTATCTACTATGACCTGGTCAAGGAACGCGACGCGCAGAATCGCACAGATGTCGCAGTTGTGAGGTTGGAGCAGTTCTATCCTCTGGCGACCTCGGAACTGGCTGAGGCACTCGCTCCATATGAGAACGCCGAGGTCGTCTGGGTTCAGGACGAGCCGGAGAACCAGGGGGCCTGGTTCTTCTTGGCGATGAACCTGTTCCCCCGCCTTGGGCTGCTACCCAACTTCGGTGGCCTGGCAGGAGATCTACCTTCTGTTCGGGTCATATCGCGGCATGAAGGGGCATCGCCAGCTACTGGCTTGTCGTGGCGCCACCAAGAGGAACGAGCCGCTCTTTTGGCGGAGGCCTTCGCGTAGCGCACCCGCAACCGCTGGTGAACGCAATGCAGCGGGTATGCCAACGGCCCACGAGTTTTCGTGGGCCGTTACAATCTCACAGAGATCGAAAGATCAGCTGTTTGGGCGCTTACCGTGGTTCGCTGCCTTCTTGCGACGATCACGACGCTTCCGTCCTCGCGTACTCATATCCAAATCCTTCCGTCTGTACCCTTCTGGGTGCACAACACTGCTAATAATCGCACATCTGGGGCGCAGAGCATAAGCCTGAAGCCGAGGTTTCACTCACGGTTTGCTGATTTGGCGCCCCAGTTTGCGCCACCGCACTACTCGTCGTGCCCACACTCCGTCTGAATTCGAAGGATGATCCGTGCCCGCAGCTCCGGAGGCGGCGACACGCAGAGGCATTCCCGCAGCACGGTGACGACCTCAACCTCATCGATCCAGCTGTCACAATCTTCAGCGCAAGTCTCCTGATCACACATTCTTTGCCTCCGTCCCGCTGATTACCTTGCCAGAAGTCTGGTTCAGTCCCCTGGCCGCTGTTATCTCTCGCAGGCGGATTCTTCCGCGATGGATACGACTCAGCACCGTGTTCTGGGAAACGTCCATGAGCTCCGCAATTTCTTTGGTGCTCAGGCCCATAACGTCTGCCAGATACACCGAGGTTCGCTGGTTTTCCGGGAGCGAACCCAGAAGTGAGTAGGCCTCATCCCGCTCAAAATGCTGGAGCGCTTCGCTTTCTGCAGAGGGCGCGTACGCACGACTCACCGCCCCACCCTCTGAAGCATCTCCGGTCCCAGCGCCACCCTCGGCATCGCTACGCAACTGCCAGTCCTGGGGTAGGGGTTGCCCTATGTGGTTGAGGTCGCGTGAAGATTTGCGATAGTTCGAAATGAACGTGTTGGTCAAGATGCGGTACAGCCATGCACGCACCTTGGTTCCCGATTCGAAAGTGTCGAAGGCCAGAAATGCCTTCAAGAATACCTCTTGTGTCAGATCCTCTGCGTCAGCGGGGTTCCTGGTCAGTGCGAGGGCGCCCCCATAGATTTGATCCAGGAATGGCAGGGCTTCAGCTTCAAACCGCTGATCTGAGTCCGAGGACGCAGGTCTCGCTCTCACTTCCACCCCGAATCCTCTCTCAACGCCGCCTGCTCTGTGATCCGTAGTGGCAAAACGTCTCTATTTTGAGCACAATGCTAACTAACACCCATATTCTGTGCTCGAGTCTACGCCCACAGCCCAATGACCTTGGAGGTCTAGTGACTATAAGTAACTCTGGTGGGGATGAGTATTGGTCCGCTCCCACGCCAAGCGGACCAGTGAATGCGACGGTCCTGCTACCCGGATCGAAATCGCAGACATCACGCGCCTTTGTAATTGGGACAATCGCCCAGAGGCCAACGAAGATCTCGGGCGCCCTCGCCTCCCGGGACACCTACCTGGCGGCAAAGGCGATGGTCACACTCGGCGCAGAGTTCGTTTTCGAGGATGATCCCCGCTCCCTCACCATCATGCCGGCATCCCGACTGCGTGGCGGGTCAACGATTGACTGCGGGCAGGCGGGCACCGTCATGCGTTTCGGTTCGGCGCTAGCGGCATTCGCGGATGGCAAGACCACCCTGGTCTGCGATCCGTCAGCCGAGTCACGACCGATCACCCCACTCATGGACTCCCTGAAGGCGCTGGGAGCACGAGTCAAATACGGCAAACGCAAGGGCTTCCTGCCGGTGACCATCACAGGTATTCCTGCCCGTAAGAAAAAGGCCACATCCACAACGGGTGACGGAAGCGACCAGGTTGGTATCGACACCTCCAGTTCTTCGCAGTACCTCTCAGCCCTACTGCTCGCATCCCCCCTCATCTCCAAACCCACTGTGCTCCGCGCGGAAGGTCGACTGCCGTCATGGCCGTACGTCGCAATGAGCCTTGACATGCTGGCTGAGCAGGGCGTCGATGTCCGGAGGACTTCGTCGTGGAGCTGGAAGACAGACCCCACCCGTCCCGCGGGTAATCCCATCCAGATCGAGCCCGACCTTGCCAATGCCGGACCTTTCTTGGCCGCCGCCCTACTATGCGGGGGAACCGTCACCATTGAAGACTGGCCCGCCCATACGGATCAGGTTGGCAAATACTGGGTGGAGCTACTCCCCCAGTTTGGTGCCACAGTGGCCCTCAGCGCTCAGGGACTAACGGCAAGTGCACCCCCTGGGTTGACTTGGCCCGGCCTCGACCTCGATATGGGGGCATATGGCGAGCTGGCGCCAACGGTGGCCGCCCTCTGTGTCTTCGCCACATCACCGTCAACCCTGCGGGGAATCGGCCATTTGCGAGGTCACGAAACTGACCGTCTTGAAGCGATGGCCACTGAGATACGACGCCTCGGCGCCGATGCCCGTGTCATGCACGATGGTATCCACATCATCCCCGCGCCAACACATGGTGTGGACATTGAGACTTATGAGGACCACCGCATGGCAACATTCGGTGCCATCGTGGGCCTCCGTACGCCTGGATGTAAGGTTGCAAACATTGGCACTACCGCGAAAACACTCCCAATGTTCACCGCACGATGGCATGCGATGCTCCAGGGCGCCGACTCTCCCAGCACACTAACCATGGCGGAAGTCTTCGCGAACCCGGCGTTGATTTCGGGAGCAGAGTAGTCTCGACATCAGACCAGATCAACCGGGGCAAACTCATCTGCCTCAGTCGGCGAGAAAAGGAACGGCGTGGCCAGACTCGATACGGGAACTGATGATGAACGCGTCCGCGTCCGACCGACAAAAGGTTCCCGTCCTCGAACCAAACGCAGACCGGATTACTCAGCGCGTCCCCTGGGCCGCGTCGTAGCCGTCGACCGAGGGCGGTTTACCGTATCCACATCCTCGGGCCCATTGCTGCAGGCTGTGAAGGCGCGAGAGATTCCGCGGGGCGCAGTTGTCATTGGGGACTTTGTGCGCCTCACCGGAGATCTCAGCGGTCGCGTTGACACGTTGGCGCGAATCGCTCATGTCGAGGAGCGAACCAACGTTCTGCGTCGCAGTCTCGAGGAGGCCGAGGACGGGCGTGGGGAAAAAATCATCGTCGCCAACACGGATCTCATGGTTATCGTCACCGCTTCTGCGAATCCGACACCTCGCGTGGGAATGGTGGAAAGGTGCCTGGTCGCAGCGCGCGAAGCAGGTATCCCAGCCCTTCTGTGCATGACGAAAACCGATCTCGCAGACCCGGGTGATTTCACGGCGTTGTTTGACAGCTTCGATCTGCAGATCGTTACTGCAAACCTGGTGACAGGCGATGGCCTCGACAAGATAGCAGACCTGCTGAAGGGTCACTTCTCCGTCCTCATCGGTCATTCGGGCGTTGGCAAGTCGACCCTCATCAATGCCCTGATCCCAGGATTGGAGCGCAGTGTGGGTGAAGTCAATGTCGCGACGGGGAAGGGGCGCCACACCTCTACCAGTTCCGTGGCATTAGAACTCCCCAACGGGGGATGGTTGGTTGACACGCCAGGGGTTCGTTCCTTCGGCCTCGCTCACGCTGACGTCGAGGACGTTCTGGCTGTATTCCCCGACCTTGTGGTCGTAACGGAGTTCTGCCTGCCGAACTGTACGCACACCTCATCGGAGGTGTCGTGCGCCCTCGATGAGTGGGTGGCACAGGCCGGACCGTTTGCAAAAGATGGAGAAGCAGATAATTCACTGCTAGCCCCTCAGCGCAGGGCGGGCATCGTGGCACGTGCGCGGACACTCATCGCCGGTCTTCCCCAGGACTACTGGTAGCACCTATCGATGCATTATCGCGGCTTCAGGGCTTCGATTGCGGCGTCATGAATGAGCCCATTGGAAGCGATTGCGTTTCCGCCCCATGGGCCAGGTTCACCATCTAGCGATGTGAACCGTCCCCCGGCCTCCTGCACAATGGGAACCAACGCCGCCATGTCATACAGTGCTAGCTCAGGTTCTGCGGCAACATCAACGCTGCCCTCAGCAACCATCATGTAGCTCCAGAAGTCCCCAAATCCCCTTGTTCTCCAGCAGGATGCCTGAAAGTCGAGGAAGCTCCGTCCTCGTCCAGCTGCCAGCCAACCCTGCAGAGACGAGTACGAGAAGAATGCGTCATGGACATGCGCTACACGTGAGACCTGCAACTGTCTTGACCTCATCAGTGAGGTCCCCGCGAACGCACCCATGTCTTTCGCCGCCCACCACCGACGTTTCAGAGCGGGAGCGGATACCAGTCCGACTACGACCTCGCCGTCCTCGACGAGGGCGATAAGTGTCGCCCACACCGGAACCCCGCGCACAAAGTTGCTGGTCCCGTCAATCGGGTCAATGATCCACTGTCGACTTGAGGAACCGCTCGTTCCACGTTCCTCGCCGAGGACGGAGTCGCGGGACCGGGATGTGCCAAGCTGAAGGCGGATCTGGTCTTCCACGGCCCTATCGGCATCCGAAACCAACGTGTAATCTGGCTTTTCTTCCACGACAAGATCATCCGCTTGGAAGCGGTTCATGCTCTGGTGGTCAGCCTGGTCTGCGAGGACGTGTGCTAGGCGGAGGTCGTCGATGTATCGTCGCGTTTGAGACATGTGTAGAGACTATCTTGATGGTGCCCGAATGAGGGCCAGACGCCCCCGGGCTGACTAGACTGCAACCATGGCCAGACGATTCCTTATGCTCACGACGCGAATTTACGAGAAGGTTGCGATTTCGGAACGTCAAGCCATGCTCAAGTTCACGGGATTGCGCGACGATGAGCTTGTCAATGTCCGTCTTGAGCGGGATCCGTTCCCCGATATTAACTTGCAGCACTGGGACGGCATCATCATGTGTGGGTCCCACTTCGATGTGTCGGCGCCGGAAGACAGCAAGAGTCTGCGCCAACTCGATGTGGAGCGCAACCTGACGCGGCTTTCTGAAAAGGCCATCGCAGAAGATTTCCCGATTTTGGGGATCTGCTACGGGCTGGGGATTATGGCGCGCATGCTTGGCGGGAGCGTGAGTCCAGCAATATCAGAGGACATTACGGCGCCGCAGTTGACCGTGACCCCGCAGGGTCGAGTCGACCCTATCCTCAATGGGGTTCCAGATACTTTCCGCGCCTATGTCGGGCACCATGAATCGGTTGTGGAACACCCACCGCAGATGGTGCCGCTAGTGACGGGCACGGTGGCCCCACTACAGATGGCGCGTATTCGACGCAACATCTACCTGACGCAGTTCCATCCTGAACTAGATTTTGAGGGCATTTCGGTGCGCATCGACGTGTTTGAGGACCATGGCTACTATCCGAAAGAAGAACGGCCCAGGGTTGAGGAACGGGTGCGGGGTGTCGATGTCTCGCCAGCCCACCTAATCCTCTCGAACTTCGTCGAGCGGTTTGGCGCGAACGAGGGCGTCGCCTAAGTCAGCACGCTCACTGATGTCATACCACATCAGGGCTTCTTCAAAGAGCTGCTCTACAAGCAGGTCTGCTTCCTCTTGTGTCTGCGCCAGGAACAGCTTTGCGCAAATCTCCTGCCCCCTTGTGTCGTCCGCATAAATTTCATCAACCTGTTGCCAAGAACCGAAGTGTGCGTCCCGATTGGGTAGGGTGCCACCCACGACCAGCCTGGTGGGAGCGGACTGTTCTTCGCGCGCAAGGTGGAGAGACTCTAGCGCAGCATCGTCGCGGGCATCCTCAGTTGTTTCTTCCCATGATGAATTTGGTGGAACATCCTTGTCCTCGACGCAAATAGCATCGCGATTCGGCGGGGTCGGGGCGAGAAGTTCGGACGCTGTAAGCGCAAGATAGTGCTGCATGAGCACAGTTTGCCACGCTCGAGGTACTCGCGTCGCTCACCTGAGACAAACTACCACTGAGCTGCGGGTCTTTGCGGAGACTTACATGACGGCTCACGAATAGTTGCATGCGCTCGTCCGGTTGAGGTTATCCCCAAATTCTAAATGAGGCTGGTTTCCACAGACATGGCTGTAATCTCTGCACCATTGTTGTTTGTCAGAGTACTAAGGAGTGAAGATACAACAGATTGGAAAGAGGTAGATCAGTGGTTACATCAAGCGGTTCACGCAACGTGGGAATGCAGAAGGACCATAGCGGCACCATTCAACGGCAAGCACGCAAAGCCTTGCTTCGTGAGTTTGCTGGACTCCTGATGTCTTTTGGTGCTGTGACGGTGGCACTACAGCTTCATGGTGCCAACTTGGGAGAGTTTGAGCCCATGGTTCTTGGCCTTGCGATTCTTGCTGAAGTCCTCTTTCTCTGGCGCTTTGTCTGGGCCGCACTCGCCCTGGTTGCCGTGAGCAGCGCTCTGCCGAAGCGGCTTCACCTGGCTCTAGGTACAGCGATAGAGACTTGGGGGACACGGTCCGCACGTCGGTCTGTCATGGGCGTCGCCACGACGACAGCCCTGGCGGGAACCCTGTTCTCCGGCGTCGCGCTAGCAGATGCGGGAACCAACACCGACACTGCCGATTACCTGTGGGCTTCTTCAACAACCACAGCGGAATACACCCATCCCCTTGACTCTGCGCTCTCGAGTGCGGCTCCCTCCGGGCCAGCAGCTCTCAACAGCACCCAGTCTGCGAATATGGATAACGTTGTTCTTGGCTTCGAAGAGTTTGAAGAGGCACACGTAGCGGTAGCTGAGTCTCAACCTCCGGCTCCGGCTCCAGCTCCGAAACTTGACCAAGTCTCCGGTGTTGAGCAGATGCCACCATCCATGCCTCGGCAGACGCTACCGTCCACACGTCGGCAGACGCTACCGTCCACACACTCTTTGACCTCTCCGTCCACACCCTTTTCAGACATGCTCTCCTCACGGCCTTCGCCACGACCCTCGACGCGAGCCATGTCGACACCGGATCCTCTTCCAAGCTCAAGTGGTGATTCCGTCCACCTCCCCACGGCATACACAGTCGTCGAAGGGGACTGCCTATGGGACATCGCGCAGGCAATGCTCGATGAAAGTGCGTCAAACTCTGAGATTGACGCACTTTGGAGGGAGATCTATTACGCAAATGAACTTGTCATCGGATCGGACCCCAACCAAATCGAGCCAGGAATGATTCTGGAGACCACCCCCTATCCCACATCGTCGTCGGAGTAGATAGCCATGCACACGCCAGAGCCAGCCAAGACCCTGCAGGTAGACGATTCTTCCGCACGCCGCAATCAAACCGGCGGTCCTACTTCCGGAACACAAGTCAAAGGGCGACCATATGCGCATGCCGTTCAAATGGCTCCAATACAACGCAGGATCGGTCCCACGAACGACACAACGCTTGCTGGGCGACCCAGCCCCGAGCAATGGGCTCAACAGATTGCGGTGGCGGTCGTTGATGTCATTGCAGGAAGGAAGGATCCTCGAAGCCTTCAAAGGTGGATGACGACGGACGTCTACGGGTCCCTTCGCGCTAGTGTCAGCGCTGCTCGTGGTGGACGCGGTTCCCTTCCTGCCCTGGCAATGACGTCACGCATTTGTCCGGTTTCAAACGAGACATTCGAGTTTGCAGTAACGGTGTGGGATCAAAACCGGGCAAGGGCAGTTGCCGGACGCCTGGTGAGGCTGCGAGATCGTTGGCAGCTATGCGAGCTCGAAACCCACTAGAGTCCGGGAAACGCAAAGAGGATATCGCCCGCAAGCAGCAAGCACTGTGCCCCGAAATGTATACGTGGGGAACGACAATGGGCCTGGGGTACGTACCCCAGGAGCCTCGGTCGCCCCCACGTATACATTTCACAGAACCACTACGGCGGCGCTACCCCCACGTATACATTTCACAGAACCACTACGGCGGCGCTACCTCTTCT
>ERZ1645187.2516-NODE-2516-length-16028-cov-6.475678_pt1 | contig 16028 bp, 13 predicted proteins | sample MGYA00575352_ERZ1645187 | MGnify/ENA primary metagenome ERZ1645187 (study PRJEB40837, sample SAMN11349314) | freshwater sediment metagenome | isolation source: river sediment | host: Sediment | place: India: Wazaribad , New Delhi | collected 2017-02-21 ... | reverse complement strand
AGCTGCGGCACCACGCCCGATGCCAGCACGTTGCGCTGGAAGATTTCGGCATAGCCGCCCAGCGAAGCCACGCCTTCCTGAATGCGCGCGCCGCCGGAGTCATTCAGGCCGATGACCGGTGCACCGACCTTCATCGCCATGTCCATCACCTTGCAGATCTTCATCGCATGGCGTTCCGACACGGCCCCGCCGAATACGGTGAAGTCCTGGCTGAAGACATAGACCAGACGGCCATTGATCGTGCCGCTGCCGGTGACGACGCCGTCGCCCGGAATCACGTTGTCCGGCATGCCGAAGTCAACGCAGTTGTGCTCGACATACATGTCGACTTCTTCAAAGCTGCCTTCGTCCAGCAGGATTTCCAGCCGTTCGCGCGCCGTAAGCTTGCCCTTGGCGTGCTGTGCGTCGATCCGCTTCTGACCGCCACCCAAACGGGCTGCTGCGCGGCGCTTTTCCATTTCTGCGATATTTGCGGACATGGTCCCTCGTCCCGAATTACTCGAAGTGTTCCGCATGACGGCGCAACAGGGCAAAGTCCAATGTGAATTTGCAAAGTTGCGAAGTAACAGTTTGCAAAGTAGAAGGCACTTATGTCCTCTCGCCGCCTTTTCGCTGGCAGCCGCCTGCGCGCAATCCGCACCGAGCGGCGGCTGAAGCAGTCCGAACTCGCCGCCACCCTGGCGATTAGCACGTCCTATCTCTCTCAGCTGGAGAATGACGACCGCCCGCTCACCCCGGCCCTGATTGAGCGCCTGAGCCGCGCTTTCCCACTCGACTGGCGAGATATTGGCGCTGGCGATGCGGAGACGCGCCTTGCCGCCCTGCGCGATGCCAATGCCGATCCGCTGTTTGCCGAGCCGGTCGATGCCGCCCAACTGGCCCGCTTTGCCGAGCAGCAACCAATGCTGGCCGAGCGGTTCATTGCCCTGCACGAAGCCTATCGCCGCGCGGGGCAACGGCTGGCCATGGTGGACGAGGCGCTGTCGGCTGAAACCGGTTCGGTCGCGCGCCTGCCTTGGGAGGAGGTACGCGACTGGTTCCACCTCGAAAACAACTACGTCGACAGTCTGGATCGCGCCGCAGAAACCCTTGCCGATCAACTCGGCGGCCTGTCCCCGGAAACCGGCGCGATCGAGGCCTATCTGCGCGATGCCCTCTCTGTCTCGCTGGTCTATTCCGGGCAGGCCGGGCTGCGCTCGTTCGATGCGGAAATGGGGCACCTGACCATTGACCCCGGCCAGCCGAGCGAAAGCCGCCGCTTTCAGCTGGCGCATCAGCTGGCCGCTCTGGCGCTCAAAGATGAAATCGCCGCCGTGGTCGAGAATGCCCGGCTCAACAGCGCCGCCTCGCGCCAGTTGCTGTTCGTCGGGCTGTGCAACTATGCGGCGGGTGCCCTGCTGATGCCCTACCGCCGTTTCCGCGCTGAAGCCCGCGAAGTGCGGCATGACATCGACCGGCTGGCGCAAATCTTCGGCACCAGTTTCGAACAGACCTGCCACCGCCTTTCGACCCTGCAACGCGAAGAGGCCAAGGGGGTGCCGTTCTACTTCTGCCGGGTCGACATGGCGGGCAACATTACCAAGCGCCACTCTGCCACGCGCCTGCAATTCGCCCGGTTCGGCGGGGCCTGCCCGCTGTGGATCGTGCATGAGGCGGTGGCGATCCCCGACCGCATTCTCGTCCAGCTGGCCGAAACGCCAGACGGCGTGCGCTATGTCTCGATGACCAAGGGGCTGGTGAAACCCAGCGGCTCATACCAGCGCGCCCCGCGTCGCTATGCCGTTGCCCTGGGCTGCGAGGCCGAGCACGCCAGCGAATTCGTCTATGCCGACGGGCTGGACCTGACCGCTGCTGCTGCTGCAACCCGGATCGGCATTTCCTGCCGCATCTGCCCACGCAGCGACTGCGATCAGCGCGCCTTTCCGCCCAGCGACCGGCCGATCAGCGTCGACCCCGACCAGCGCGGGGTCGTGCCTTACCGGGTCAGCTAGAAACTGGAACGAGAGGATAGCCAGCTGGATTGCCGCGTCGCTGCGCTCGCAAAGACGAGAAATTGCCAGAGTTTCGTCATTGCGAGCGCAGCGAAGCAATCCAGCTACCCGCAGCCTCGCAGGCCAGCCACTGCCTAGCGCATCAAGACCAGTTCTTCGGCCATGCTGGGATGCAGGGCTACGGTTGCGTCGAACTGCGCCTTGGTCAGACCGGCCTTCACCGCGATGGCGGCGGCCTGCAGGATTTCTGGCGAATCCGGGCCAATCATATGGACGCCCAGCACCTTGTCGCTCTGCGGGTCGACCACCAGCTTGTAATAGCCGCGCTCAGCCTGGGCAGAGAACATGTTCTGCATCGGGCGGAAGTCTGACGTGAATACCTTCACATCGCCATGGGCCTGCCGCGCCTGCTCTTCAGTGAGCCCGACGGCAGCAATCGGCGGCTGGGTAAAGACCGCGCTGGGGATATTGTCATAGGCGGTCGTGCGCGACGCCTTGCCGAACACGGTATCGGCAAAGGCATGACCTTCGCGGATGGCGACCGGGGTCAACTGCACCCGATCGGTCACGTCACCCACGGCATAGATACTGTCACAGCTGGTCTTGTTATATTCGTCGACCGGCACTTCGCCGCCCGCACCCAGCGCAATCCCGGCGTTTTCCAGACCCAGCCCGTCAGTCTTGGGGCGGCGCCCGGTAGCGACCATGACCACGTCGGCCACGATCGGCTCACCCTCGCCCGCATGGACCAGCAGACTGCCATCGGCCTGCTTCTCAACCTTGCGGATCGGGCGGTTAAAGCCGAATTCGATCCCGCGTGCCTGCATGATCGGCAGCAGCCGCTCGGTCAGGTCATGGTCATAGCCGCGCAGGATCTTGTCGCTGCGGTTGACCACCGTCACCTGGCTGCCCAGCGCGTTGAACACCCCGGCGAATTCCAGCGCGATATAGCCCGCGCCCTGAATGACAATACGCTTCGGCAGTTCGGGCAGGTGGAACACTTCGTTCGAGGTGATGCAATGCTCTGCCCCGTCGATTTCCGGCATGACCGGCCAAGCCCCGACCGCGATCAGGATGTACTTTGCGCGAATTTCGCGCCCGCTGGCCAGCCGCACCGTATTCGGCCCGGCCACGGTCGCGCGTTCATGGAAATGATCGACCTTGTTGCTGTCCAGCGTGTTCGTATAGGCCCGCTCTAGCCGGTCGACATCGCTGGCGACGAAATCGCGCAGCTTGGCCCAGTCAAAGCTCTTGCCCTCCAGCGTCCAGCCATAGGTTGGCGCATCTTCCAGGCTGTGGGCAAAGTGCGAGGCATAGACCAGCAGCTTCTTGGGCACGCAGCCGCGGATCACGCAGGTGCCGCCAACGCGAAACTCCTCGGCCACAGCCACCCGCGCACCGTGCGAAGCGGCAATGCGGCTGGCCCGCACCCCGCCCGAACCGGCGCCAATCACGAAAAGGTCGTAGTCAAACTCTGCCATGGGTAACTCCTTGGCGGCTGATATGGGGTGAGCGATGCAGCTTTGCCAAACGGTTTTGCCGGTCAGAGTGATTGGCAACCTTCAGCGCACCCCCGCTTCCACCAGCAGCGCCTCGGTGCTGGCATCGACCTGCGCGCCGCCGCTCAGGATCGACTTGGCAATCTCCTTGCCCAGCTCCACCCCGAACTGGTCAAACGGGTTGATCTCCATCAGCACGGCACTGGCAAAGGTGCGATGCTCGTGAAAGGCGATCAGCGCGCCAAGGGTCGCGGGATTGAGGTCTTCGCACAGGATCGTGGCCGAGGGGCGATCCCCGGGATAAGCGCGCGCGCCATCTTTCGCTTCGCGCCCCGCCATTAGCGCCGCGCCCTGGGCAAGGCAATTGGCCAGCAGGTTGCGGTGATGCGCCGGATCGAGGCTGTCGCCCGGAATGATTGCGGCGATGAAGTCGACCGGGACCATGTGCGTGCCTTGATGCAGCAATTGAAAGACTGCGTGCTGGGCATCGGTCCCCACCCCGCCCCAGGTGATCGGAGCCGTGGCCCCGTCAACCGGAGAGCCATCGGCCTTCACGCTCTTGCCATTCGATTCCATCTCAAGCTGCTGGAGGTAACTCGAGAACAGGCGCAGCCGCTCGTCATAGGCAAAGCAGGCCCGCGTCTGGCAGCCACGCAGGCGGGCATAATAGAGGTCGGCAAAGGCTGCGCGCAGCGGCAGGTTGGCAAGGCCATCGGTTTCGAGAAAATGCTGGTCCATCGCCGCAGCCCCGTCGAGGAACTCGGCAAAGTCCTCCCACCCCAGCGCGAGAGCGACCGGAAAGCCGATCGTCGACCACAGCGAATAACGTCCACCGACGCTTTCCGGAAACGGCAGGACGCGGGTTTCATCCACGCCCCAGTCCACCGCCTTGTCCGGGCTGGCAGTCAGCGCAATGACCCGGCCATAGGGATCTTCCACGCCATTGTCGCGCAGCCAGCTCAGCGCGGAATCGGCGTTGGTCATTGTCTCGACAGTGGTGAACGTCTTGGACGCCACGGCAACCAGGGTGGTCGCCGGATCGCACTTGGCAAAGGCGGCTTCCAGCGCGCAGCCATCAATGTTCGAGACGATCTGCACATCGACCTTCGCCCCGTCGCGGGTCAGCGCGTCTATGGCTAAGGCTGGACCAAGGGCCGAACCGCCAATCCCGATGTGGATCAGATGCTTCACTTCACCCAGCACTCCGGCATGGATCGCCTCAACCAGCCCCTTCATCCGCAGGTGCAGCGCGGTCGCCTCTTCCACCGAAGTATCGCGCCCGATCCCGCGCTGGGCGGTGTGTTCGGCCGCGCGGCCTTCGGTTACGTTCACCGCCTCACCGGCGAACATGGCGCCGCGCTTGATCTTGAAACCGACTGCTTCGGCCAAGGCTTCAAACGCCTGACCATGAGCCGCGTCGAGATGGGTCTTGGACCAGTCGAACCGGATTGCGCCGCCCGGCAGGTCGAGGCGGCTTGACCAGTCCGCCATGCGGCTGCTGTCCGCAAAAAGGGTCTTCAGCGTCGGCTTTTCCAGTTTTTCAAGCACTTGCCATATAGAGGCGGCCGATACGCTCATCGTTTTGCTCCAGTTCTTGGTCGAATGTGCCTATGCCCGCGCGAACGATGCAGGCCAAGCAGGTAAAAACGTATTCAAGCCCAAAGCGGTAAGCACTTGACGCAGCGGCGGCGGGCAAACATGGACAGGCAGATGAACGATACCACCACTGCAGATTCCGCCGCACCGGCCGAGGCCGAAGAATCCACGAAGAAGGAAGATTCCTTCTTCGTCTTCGTTATAAAGCTGGTGCTGGTTGTGGTGGCATTCCGCAGCTTCATTTTCGCACCATTTTACATCCCGAGCGAATCGATGCTGCCGCGCCTCGTTAACGGCGACTATTTGCTGCTTGCAAAGTGGCCCTATGGCTATTCCAACCGCTCACTGCCGCAAAGCATTCCGCTCCTGCCCAAAAAGCGGATCTTCGCATCAATGCCGGAACGCGGTGACGTAGTGGTGTTCAAGAACCCGCCGCTGGGTGCAGACAACTGGATCAAGCGCGTGATCGGCCTGCCGGGCGATACGGTGCAGATGAAGGGTGGGCAGCTCTGGCTTAACGGAAAACCGATCCCCAAACAGGAAGCAGCTCCGTTTGAAATCGCTGTAAGCCCGAACACGTCGTGCCTTTCCACCACGTTTGAGGCAAAGAACGCCGAGGGCGTGGACGTGTGCCGCTATCCGCGGTTCACGGAAACCTTGCCGAACGGCCGCAGCTACGAAGTGCTGGACCTGTTCAACAAGCCCTCCGACGATACCGAATTGTTCGTCGTTCCCGAAGGCCACCTGTTCCTGATGGGCGACAACCGCGACAATTCCGAAGACAGCCGTTTCCCCGCTGAAATCGGTGGCGGGATCGGCTTCGTTCCGGTCGACAACGTGATTGGTCGCGCCACGGTGATGATGTGGTCAACCGATGGCAGCGCCGAATGGTTGATGCCGTGGACCTGGGTTACCGCTGCCCGCTGGGACCGCATCGGCGGCACTTTCTGAGCGTGCTTGGCGAAGCAACCCTCCAGTTCCTGACCGACCTGGCCGGTCGCCTGCCAGCGGACGAAGCCCTTTGGAACGAGGCCCTGACCCACGGCAGCACAGGCGCTGCGCGGGACTATCAGCGGCTGGAATTCCTGGGTGACCGGGTTCTGGGCATGGTCATTGCCGAGTGGCTCTACAAGCTGGACACCGGCAACGAGGGCAAACTGTCGCAGCGCCTGAATGCGCTGGTCAGCCGCACCACCTGCGCCAAGGTCGCGCGCGAAATCGGCCTTGGCCCGCATATCCGCCTGGGCAAGCAAGCCCGTGACGATGGCGGGCAAAACAGCGACAATATCCTGGGCGACGTGATGGAAGCCCTGATCGGCGCCAGCTTCGTCACTCAGGGTTTTGAACCGACCGCCGAAATGGTCCGCCGCCTCTGGGCCGACATGGTCGCAGGCAAGGCGGGCAAGGCGAAGCACCCCAAGTCGGCGTTGCAGGAATGGGCAGCGGGCAACAAGCGCAAGATGCCGGAATACCGCCTGGTCGAACGCTCCGGCCCCGATCACGCCGCGCGCTTTACCGTGGCAGTCAGCATCAAGGGCATCGGTGAAGCCGAAGCCACAGGCAACAGCATGCGCGACGCAGAAACCGCGGCGGCAGAAGCATTCATGAAGAGGTTCGGATGACCCAACACTGCGGCCTGGTTGCCGTTCTCGGCGCGCCCAATGCGGGCAAATCTACCCTGGTCAATGCCCTGGTCGGGCAAAAGGTCGCGATTGTCAGCGCCAAGGCGCAGACCACCCGCGCCCGCCTGATGGGGATCGCACTGGAAGGCGATGCACAGATCATTCTGGCCGACACGCCCGGCCTGTTCGAACCGCGCCGCCGCCTTGACCGCGCGATGGTCAATGCCGCCTGGGAAGGCGCGGAAGAGGCTGACGCGATCCTGCTGGTCGTCGATGGCCGCAAGAAGAAACTCGATTACCTCGAACCGATCCTGACCAGCCTGCAAGGCCGCCCGGAACGCAAGATCCTGGTGCTGAACAAGGTCGACGAAGTGGCGAAGGAGCCGCTCCTCGTCACCGCACAGGCGCTGGCTGGCGAAGGCCAGTTTGACGAGGTGTTCTTCATTTCTGCCCTGACCGGAGACGGCGTGCCGGAACTGAAGGCACGGCTGGCCGAATTGATGCCCGAAGGCCCGTGGCATTATCCGGAAGATCAGGTTTCTGACGCTTCTGAGCGCCTGCTGGCCTGCGAAATCACGCGTGAGCAGCTTTATCGCCAGCTTCACGACGAACTGCCCTATGACAGCACGGTCCGCCCGGAAAGCTATCAGACCCGCAAGGATGGCTCGCTGGAGATCCACCAGCAGATCGTGATCGCCAAGGACAGCCAGAAAGGCATTGTCCTGGGCAAAGGCGGCGCGCGCCTGAAAGCCATTGGCGAGGCGGCGCGCAAGGAGCTGACCGATCTACTCGGCGTGAAGGTCCACCTGTTCCTGCACGTCAAGGTTGACGAGCGCTGGACCGAGGACAAGGAAATCTACGAGGAACTGGGTCTGGACTGGGTGCGCTAAGGCACCCTGCCACCCCGCCCCATCATCCCCGCGAAAGCGGGGATCGTCAGCGGTTTAAATCACCGTCAGAGGCAGCGCGAAAGCGGTCCCCGGTCAAGCCGGGGACGACGTGGGGGGATCGAGCTTCAGAGATGGTAACCGGACAGGTCGCCCCATTCGGGATTGGCAGCTTCGATCAGTTCCAGCTTCCAATCCCGGTTCCACTTCTTAAGGCGCTTTTCCCGGACAATCGCCTCTTCGATGGTTGGATATTCCTCAACCAGAACCAACCGGTCCAAACCATAGCGCCGACAAAAACTTGAGCCTTGTCCGGCCCTATGCTGGCCGATCCGCCCGATCAGATCAGCCGTCATACCGATGTAAAGCACGCCGCGCGGCCGATTGGTCATGATGTAGACGAACCCGCCGCGCATAAATCCCCGTCACCCCCCGCGAAAACCCGACTACACTGACCGTCATCCCCGCGAAAGCGGGGATCGCCAACGTTTCAAGAGCTTGGGCCGCACGGATAGCGGCCCCCGGTCAAGCCGGGGACGACGTGGGGGATTATTCCGCCTTCTTCTTCGCCGCAGGTTTCTTGGCCGGGGCTTTCTTGGCAGGTGTTTTCTTAGCGGGGGCGTCCTTGGCGGGGGCCTTCTTCGCCGCAGCCTTCTTCGGAGCGGCCTTCTTGCGTCCGCCCTTCTTGGCCGGACCCTTGGCAGCCTTCTCGGTGATCAGCACCACGGCTTCTTCCGCCGTTAGGTCCTCGGGCTTCTTATCACGCGGTAGCGTGGCGTTGGTCGTGCCGTCCGTGACGTAGGGGCCATAGCGACCGGCCATCAGCTTCATCTCGCCGCCGCTTTCCGGGTGCGGGCCAAAGGTCTTGAGCGGTTCTGCCGGAGTGCGCGCGCCGCGACCGCCGCCATTTGCTGCATCGGCCAGCCGCGCCACGGCTGCGTTCATGCCGATGTCGAACACTTCGGCCGTTCCAGCCAGCTTCGCATACTTGCCATTATGGGCAAGGTATGGACCATAACGCCCTATGGAAGCGGTGATTTGTTCGCCGCTCTCCGGATGGACACCAACGGTGCGCGGCAGGCTGAGCAGCTTTACCGCCCAGTCCAGATCCAGTTCTGGAACGTCCTTCGGGATGGAACTGCGCTTGGCTTCCTTGCCGCTGCCCATCTCGATGTAGGGGCCGAAGCGGCCCACCTTGCGGCTGATCGGCTCGCCCGTTTCCGGGTGCTTGCCAATCTCTCCTTCTTCGCCCGCGGCAGAGCCGCCAGGCTGGGCGAATTTGCGAGTGAACTTGCACTCCGGATAGTTGGAGCAGGCCACGAAAGCCCCGAACCGGCCACCACGCAGCGACAAGCGTCCGGCCTCGCACTGCGGGCATTTGCGCGGATCGCTGCCGTCTTCCTTGGGCGGGAACAGGTAGTCGTCGAGATATTCGTCCAGCGCCTCGGTCACTTCCGAAGGCTTGCGCTCCATCACCTCGTCGCTCTTGGGCTTGAAGTCCTTCCAGAACTCTTCAAGCAGCTTCTTCCACTCCATGCGCCCGCCGGACACGTCGTCCAGCTCTTCCTCCATGCCCGCAGTAAAGTCGTAGGCGACGTAACGGGGGAAGAAGCGCTCTAGAAATGCGGTAAGGAGTCGCCCAGATTCCTCTGCAAAGAAACGGTTTTTTTCAGTCCGAACATAGTTGCGATCCTTCAGAACCTGGATCGTCGCGGCATAGGTTGAAGGGCGTCCAATACCCAGTTCTTCCAGCCGCTTAACCAGGGTCGCTTCGCTGTAGCGCGGCGGCGGCTGGGTGAAGTGCTGGCTAGCCTCAACTCCGCGCTTGGCCGGGGTATCACCCTGCACCATGGCTGGCAGCAGGCCGCTTTCATCCTCGTCCTCACCCGGCTTTTGGTCGAGGCTTTCGTCATAGACAGCCAGGAAGCCCGGAAACTTCACCACTTGGCCCGTGGCGCGCAGTTCGTGCTTGCCGGTGGGATCGCGCAGCGTGACGGTGGTGCGCTCGATATTGGCGCTGGCCATCTGGCTGGCAATCGCGCGCTTCCAGATCAATTCGTAAAGCCGCGCTTCATCGCCGCTGCCATAGTGATCCTTGCCGAAATCGGTCGGACGGATTGCCTCGTGCGCTTCCTGCGCGTTCTTGGCCTTGGTTTCGTAGTGGCGCGGCTTTTCAGGCAGGTAGTGGCCGTTCTGATAGCGCTCCGAAATCGCCTTGCGCGCGGCGGAAATGGCGCTGGGGTCCATCTGCACCCCGTCGGTCCGCATATAGGTGATCGCGCCCTGTTCGTAGAGCGTCTGCGCCACCCGCATGGTATGGGCGGCAGAGAAACCCAGCTTGCGCGCAGCTTCCATCTGCAGGGTCGAGGTGGTGAACGGCGGATAGGGATTGCGCCGGGTCGGGCGGGTATCAACCTCTTCCACCCGGAACTGCGCCCCATCGACCGCAGCCTTGGCACGGTCGGCACTGCCCTGATCGCCCAGGCTCAGCTTTTCCAGCTTCTGGCCATCGAACTTGACCAGACGCGCGGTGAATTCCGTGCCCAGATGCTCCAGCCGGGCAAGGATCGACCAGTATTCCTGCGGACGGAACTTTTCGATCTCGTGCTCGCGCTCGCAAATCAGGCGCAGGGCGACCGACTGGACGCGCCCCGCGCTCTTGGCGCCGGGCAGCTTGCGCCACAGCACCGGCGAAAGGGTGAAGCCGAACAGATAATCCAGCGCGCGGCGGGCCAGATAGGCGTCGATCAGGTCCTGATCCAGCTCGCGCGGCTGGGCCATGGCCGTGGTAACGGCATCCTTGGTGATCGCGTTGAAGGTAACGCGCTGCACGTCCTTGGGCAGCGCCTTGCGCTTGCCCAGCAGTTCGCGCACGTGCCACGAAATCGCCTCGCCCTCACGATCAGGGTCGGTGGCGAGGATCAGGCGGTCTGCCGTCTTGGCGGCATCGGTGATTGCCTTCACCTGGCGCTGCTTGTCGCCATACAGCTCCCAGTCCATGTCAAAGCCATCATCTGGACGAACGGAACCGTCCTTGGGCGGCAGGTCGCGGACGTGGCCGTAACTGGCCAGAACCTTATAGTCCTTGCCCAGGTACTTTTCGATGGTCTTGGCCTTGGCCGGGGATTCTACGATGACGAGTTGCATGGTGTGGCGCGGTGCCCTTCTACGCGTATGTGTACACGCGCGAGGGTGACGAGTGGGCTAGCCACTCGTCAAGAGGGTGTCGGCATCAGGCTGACCCGGCCCGCCGCATGGCGGACCAGCCGCCCGCCCAGTTCCAGTTCCAGCAGGGCGAGTTGCACGGCGGAAGGGCTTTCCCCGCTTTGCCGGATCAGCTCATCCACACCGACCGGAGCCGTGGTGAGCAGCGAGGCGATTTCAGCGGGGCGATCCGCCAGTTCATCGTTCAGCGGTTCAAACGTTGCGGCAGGTTCACGCAGGCTGGAGCGCGGCATTCCATCGAACCCGCTGATCAGTTCGATCACGTCCGCTGCGGACTGAACCAGCACGGCCCCTTCACGGATCAACTCGTTGCAACCCTGTGATCGTGGTTCCAGGGGCGGGCCGGGAATGGCCATGACTTCGCGTCCCGCCTCTCCCGCCAGCCGCGCGGTGATCAGCGAACCGCTCTTGGGCGCGGCTTCAACCACCACCGTTCCCGCAGCAAGACCGGCGATGATCCGGTTGCGCGAAGGGAAATGCCGCGCCAACGGCTCGGTGCCGGGAGGCTGCTCAGCCAGCAGCAGGCCGCGCCGGGCGACTTCTTCCTGCAGGTCGAAGTGTTCGGGCGGATAGGTAATGTCGATCCCGCTGGCGATCACCCCGATGGTGCCGCCGTCAAGTGCCGCCTGATGGGCCGCACCGTCGATCCCGCGCGCCAGTCCGGATGCGACCACCAGCCCTGCCTCGGCCAGATCGGCGGCAAACTGCCGCGCCAGCTTGACCGCCGCAGCAGAGGCATTGCGCGCGCCGACAATCGCGACGCAGGGCCGCTTGGCCAAAGCGACATCGCCGCGCCAGGTCAGGATTGGGGGCGCACTGTCCAGTTCGCCCAGCAGCGCGGGATAGTCCGGGCTGTCATGAAACAGGTAGCGCGCACCTGCCGCGCGGACCGCCGCGATTTCGCGTGTAACCCGGTCTGGATTGGCGAGCTGGTATTTGGCCCCGCCCCGACCCGCCAGATCGGGCAAAGCCTCCAGCGCAGCCTGCGCCGTGCCGAACCGGCGCAGCAATTGCCGGAACGAGACCGGCCCGACATTGGGCGAACGCAGCAGGCGGATGCGGGCGAAGGCCTCCTCCTGCGAAAGAGCGGTCATGCCTTCGATCCGACCTTAGGCTCAGTCCCGGCGCGCAGGCGGGCGATGTTGGCACGGTGCAGGATCAGCACCAGCACGGCAATCGCTGCCAGCACCGGCACCAGTTCGGTCCGACCCAGCACTGCCGCAGCAACCGGTGCAGCCACAGCCGCCGCCATGCCGGACAGCGAGGAAATCCGCGTCACGGCCAGCATCAGCAGCCAGACGACCGCATAGGCCGCGCCAATCGGCCAGGCGAGGCCGAGCGAGACCCCCAGCGTGGTCGCCACGCCTTTGCCGCCCTTGAATTTCAGCCACAGCGGGAAACAATGGCCCAGCACCGCCCCCAGCGCAGCCATCCCCGCCACCTCGGGAAACCAGCGCCAGGCGAGCCAAACGGCGAGAAAGCCCTTGGCCCCATCGAGCAGCAGGGTTCCCGCAGCCAGTCCCTTGCGCCCGGTGCGCAGCACATTGGTTGCGCCGATATTGCCCGATCCGATCTGGCGAATGTCTCCCGCATCGAACATCCGCGTCAGAATCAGTCCAAATGGGACCGAACCCAGCAGGTATCCAAGCGCCAGAGCATAAATCCAATTCATTGCCCCACCTTCCCTTTCTGGCCTAAGCCTAGCTACAAGGCGCGTGCTATCACAAGAGCACGCAAGGAGAATGCCACGGAAATGGACGAAAGTGCACCGATCCTGCTGTTCGATTCAGGCGTCGGCGGCTTGTCCGTTCTGGCTGAGCTGCGCCGCGTCCTGCCCGATGCGCCGGTGGTCTATGCGGCGGACAATGGCGGCTTGCCCTATGGCACCAAGAGCGAAGCCGAAGTCGCCGCGCGAGTCTGCGGCCTCCTGGGCCGGATAAGCGAACGGCTGCGCCCGCGCCTGATCTGCATTGCCTGCAACACCGCCTCGACCATTGCCCTGGCCATGGTCCGCGACGTGCTGAACGTGCCGATTGTCGGCACTGTCCCGGCGATCAAGCCCGCAGCGGAACAGACCCGCAGCGGCGTGATCGGCCTGCTCGGCACGGCAGCCACGATCCGCCAGCCCTATGTCGACCGGCTGGCAGCGGAATTTGCCGCAGACAAGCACCTGCTGCGCTTTGCCGCCGGGGAACTGGTCGGCGCTGCAGAGGCAAAGCTGCGCGGTCAGAGCGTCGATCCCGCCGTCTATTCCCGCGCCGCTGCCGGTCTGCGCGATCAACCGGGCGGCGAGAGCATCGATACCGTGGTCCTCGCCTGTACCCACTTCCCCTTGGTGCAGGACGAACTGGCAGCCGCTTTCGGCCCCGGCGTTCATTTCGTCGACGGCGCGGCCGGCATTGCCCGGCGCATTGCATATCTGACCAAAGGCCAGCCCTTACGCCGCGTTCAGCCGGATTTCGCCCTGTTTACAAAGGCCGAGCCCGGCCTGTCCGATCTGCTCCCCGCGCTGAAGGCCCACGGGCTGGAGCGGATCGAAATCCTGGCGTGACGCGCCAGCTACACCGGCAAACCCTTTGACCGGGACAACGTGTTTACACTGGCATTTGCCCCTATCTTGGCGTAGAGCGCGCCAAATTGCGGCGCAAAGCCGGGAGTAATTCGCAAAGTGAACTACGACCATATTTTCGATCAGGCGATCGAGCGGCTCCATTCCGAAGGCCGTTACCGGGTGTTCATCGACATTCTGCGCAACAAGGGGGCCTACCCCAATGCGCGCTGTTTTGCCGGGCACAACGGGCCAAAGCCGATCACCGTCTGGTGCTCAAACGACTATCTTGCCATGGGCCAGCATCCCAAGGTCATCGCGGCAATGGAAGAAGCGCTGCATGACGTGGGCGCCGGTTCGGGCGGCACCCGCAACATCGGCGGCAACACGCATTACCACGTCGATCTGGAAAGCGAACTGGCCGATCTGCATGGCAAGGAAGCCGCGTTGCTGTTCACTTCGGGCTATGTCTCGAACGATGCCACGCTTTCGACCATTGCCAAGATCCTGCCCGGCTGCGTGATCTTCTCGGACGAGCTGAACCATGCCTCGATGATTGCGGGCATCCGCAATTCCGGCGCGGAAAAGCGCGTGTTCCGTCACAACGATCTGGAACATCTGGAAGAGCTGCTGGCGGCTGAAGACATCAACACGCCCAAGCTAATCGCCTTTGAATCGGTCTATTCAATGGAAGGCGACGTCGCCCCGATCCACGCGATCTGCGACCTTGCGGAAAAGTACAACGCCCTGACCTACATCGACGAGGTTCACGCGGTGGGCATGTATGGCCCGCGCGGCGGCGGCATTACCGACCGTGACGAAGCTGCACACCGCATCGACATCATCGAAGGCACGCTGGGCAAGGCATTCGGCGTAATGGGCGGCTACATCGCAGCTGACTCGCGCATCATCGACGTGATCCTGTCCTATGCCCCGGGCTTCATTTTCACGACATCGCTGTCGCCAGTGCTGGTTGCCGGGGTGCTGGCGTCGGTCCGCCACCTCAAGTCCAGCTCGGTGGAGCGTGAGGGCCAGCAGGCCGCCGCGGCCATGCTAAAGCAGATGTTCCGCGATGCGGGCCTGCCGGTGATGGACTCCACCACCCATATCGTTCCGCTGATGGTGGGCGATCCGGTGAAGGCCAAGAAGATTTCGGACATCCTGCTCGCCGAGTATGGCGTCTACGTTCAGCCGATCAACTATCCCACGGTTCCGCGCGGGACAGAGCGGCTGCGCTTTACCCCTGGCCCAGCCCATACCGAAGCGATGATGCGCGACCTTACCAACGCGCTGGTCGAAATCTGGGGCCGTCTTGAACTGAAGCTGGCTGCCTGAGCGCCGTTTTATTTCGGCCTAGACCCAAATCCAGAATCGATTAGTTTCGCCCCGCGTCTCCGTGGGGCGAGACGGCGGCAATAAGTAATTGTCGATCGATGGGAGTATGGGGATAATGGCAAGCAAGGCCAAGGCTCCGGCAAAGGCCGGCAAACCTGCTGAAAAGAAAGATAGTCCTGCCACGGCTGCAGCGGAAAAACAGCCCGCTGCGGCGAAGAAGCCAGCAGCAAAGGTTCCCGCCAAGGCGGCCGCGACGCCCAAAGCTGCAACCAAGCCCAAGACAGCTGCAAAGACCACCGCGCCAAAGAAGCCTGCGGCGAAGACTACGGCGAATGCTGCTGCACCTGCCAAGACTGCGGCACCGAAGGCCGCTGCAGCGGCAAAGGCACCCATCAAGCAAGCTACCAGCACCAGGAAAGCCGCTCCCGCCCAGCAGGAAGCACCGGCACCAAACGCCGCGCCCGCTGCTGCTGCTGCCGCCGCGCCGCAGCCGGTGGCCAGCACCCCGGTTGCTGCACCAGAGCCTGCCGCCAAGGCAGCACCAGCCAGGCCCGCCGTGACACAAGTTCCGGAACAGGAATCCACCCTAGGCTGGCTGTGGTGGGCGCTGGGCGCCGCTCTGCTCGCCTTTCTGGCCTATTGGCTGTTTTGACGCGGCCCAGTCTGAACCGAGCCAAACCTGATCACGCTTGGCTGACACGAAAAGGGCGGCGCCTTGCGGTGCCGCCCTTTCTGTTTGGGTGTAGCTGACGATCAGCGCAGCGAAACGACGTTGTCGCTCTGCCGCGGATCGCGGCGATCACCGCGATACTGGCTGTGCATCGGCTCGTCATCGACAGTAACGACGCTGCCCGTGCCAAAACCGTTGAAGCGGGTCTTCATCGCCGCACCATATGCGCCCAGCATCCCCACTTCGATATAGTCGCCCGGCTGAATGTCAGCCGGCAGCAGGAACGGGCCTTCCATATAGTCGGCATCGTCGCAGGTCGGGCCATAGAACGAATAGGTCCCCAGCGCATCGACGCGGCCTTCGGCCAGGCATTTCACCGGGAAGCGCCAGCCAACGTGAGCGGCATCGTAAAGCGCGCCATAGGCACCGTCGTTGACGTACAGTTCATCACCGCGGCGCTTTTCCACGCGCACGATCATCGAATTATATTCAGCGCAAAGCGCCCGGCCCGGTTCGCACCACAGTTCGGACGAATAGGACACCGGCAGCGATTCAAACGCGCGGTGGATCACGCCGAAATAGTCTTCGAGCGGCGGCGGTTCCATGCCCGGATAGATCGACGGGAAGCCGCCACCGACATCGACGATGTCGACCG
>ERZ1645187.2515-NODE-2515-length-16028-cov-6.778188_pt1 | contig 16028 bp, 15 predicted proteins | sample MGYA00575352_ERZ1645187 | MGnify/ENA primary metagenome ERZ1645187 (study PRJEB40837, sample SAMN11349314) | freshwater sediment metagenome | isolation source: river sediment | host: Sediment | place: India: Wazaribad , New Delhi | collected 2017-02-21 ... | reverse complement strand
CGCGTCTCCTACGGGCGCTTCACGGCGCTCCTCATGGCCGACGCCGAACGGGAGGAACGCGCGTCGGTCGGGACGTTCCCACAATCGGCGGTCCTCAAGGTGTCGCATCACGGCTCGCACAACGGCACGGACGCGGCGTTCCTGCGTCAGGTCCGTCCGGAAGCGGCCGTCATCACGTGCGCCGCGGAAAACGACTACGGCCACCCCCATAAGGCAGCCGTCCAGGCGCTGGAGAGGGCGGGCGTAGCATGGCGCTCCACCGCGAACGCCGGTCCGGTCGTGATCGCGAGCGACGGCAGGGAACTCTTCCTGAAGACGGGGACATACCGGCCCGAACCGAAACCGACGTCCGCCCCGGCTCCTGCGGCCGGAACCGTAGGGGGGTATATCGGCAACAGCAGGAGCAAGGTGTTCCATCTGCCGACGTGCGAGGGGCTTCCGGACGAGAAGAAACAGGTCCGCTTCGACGACAGGGACGATGCGATACGCGCGGGCTACAAGCCCTGCGGGAGGTGCAATCCGTGAGAGCGTTCGTCGATTCGGTGGAGGATGGCGTCGCGAGGGTTTTGCTCGGCGAGGACGAGTCGGTTGCGGTGACCGTTCCGGTTGCGTGGCTTCCCGAAGGGGTCCGCGAGGGACAGGTGCTCAGGGTCACGTGGGAAGCGGACGAGGACGGGACGGAAGACGCGAAGAAGGCCGTCGAAGACCTCTACGCGCAGCTCGGGGACAATCCGTAGGGCGGGGCGGACGCATCGCCTCCGCCTCCGCGCGAGGGAAGAATCCCACATGCACACCTCGAAACGGGGAGCCTCCGGATATTTTCAGCGGCTCCCCGTTGTCTTGGCTCTCTGTATGGATGCGTGTCCGGATCAGCGCGCGACAAGTTTGTACACGGCCGTGATGAACCCGCCGAAGACCTCGTGGCTGATCGTGAAGCCCCGGTGGAGGTAGAAGTCGAGCGCCTCGTCGTTGCCGTTCGAGATGTAGATGAAAATGACCGGGACGTCCTCGAAGCTTTCGAGCCACTCCATCGCCATGTCGAAGAGTTTCGACCCGAGCCCCAGGTTGCGGTATCCGTCGCGCAGGTACAGGTTGCTCAGACAGCCGACCTTCGGCGGAAGATCGTCCCAGTCGGGATAGAACCCCTTGCCGTTTTCGACCTTCGGGGCCCAGTCGGGAATCGCGTAGCGGCTCTCCCCGATGTTCTCGATGGTGGAAAAAACGTACCCGACCGGAACGCCGCCGTCCTTCGCGACGATGACCTGACGGTCCAGGGCATGTTCAAAACTTCGCTTCATCCTCGTATCGAAATTCATCGGGTCGAAGCACTCAGGGAAGATCGTCGCCTTCGCCTTCTGAAACGCCATCAGCTCGTTGCAGAGGTCCCTGCACTGTTCGATATTCCCGTCCCGAACGATATCTATCGTTATATTTTTCATCGATATCATCTCCTTCGTTATATTGAAAGGAAATATTGTTTTTCGCAGCTGCCGATGGTACTATAGGCACATCACTTTCTTTTTGCAAGTATGCACCTTTTGGTAACCTTACATACCTGAAGGTGCGTAATGGGCGGTGCGAACGCCCGGGAGGGGGTTTCATGAACGGACGGTGTCCCATCGAAACGACGGTCTCGCTGATCAACGGGAAATGGAAGCTGCTGATCCTCAAGGAGCTCTCGCAGGGGCCGGTGCGCTACGGACAGCTCGGAGCGCAGATCCCCGCCGTCAGCGCGAAGGTCCTGACGCAGCAGCTTCGGGAGATGGAGGAGGACGGCCTGATCGTGCGGACGGTCTTTGCGGAAGTGCCGCCGCGGGTCGAATATTCGCTCGCCGACATGGGGCTCAGCATCTTCACGCTGTTCAAGGAGCTGCGTCGCTGGGGGCTCGAAGAGGACGCGGTTCACGGGGCGAAATGCTCCTTTTGCGGCAAGTGCCAACCGTTCATCCGGGGCGAGCGGTAGGGAGCGCCGGTTGAACGGACGAAATGGGGGACGGCGGCGCCGGCGCCGACGGGGGAAGAAACAGCCTCCGGAGGCGTTTTTTTGTCTGTTCCGCAGGTGAGACCCGGGGAGCACGCAATATGAAGCGCGGGCGCTTTAAGAAAAGACAGGATTGATTTACAATATCTCGCGTATTCTGCGTTCAAAAACGGAGGCGGCGGGAGAGAACGCATTTTGAGCGGGCTTTGGAAGGCTCGGCGGAGGGAGCGTGCGGTTTTCGGGGAAGTGTGGACCGGAGCGGATTCCAAGAGAAACAGGAGGCGAATCGGTGATGATTGCACTGTGGCCCGTGGCCCGGCGTGCGTGGATGGCGGCGCTTCTCGGAATGTCTTTCGTCTGTTGGGCGGGGGCGGCGTATGCGGTTTCGGCGACGCTGTTCGTGACCCCGTCTCCGGACGTCAAGCCCGGCGACGAGCTGACGTTCCGGATGGAGGTTACCTATCAGGATCCGGCGCCCGTCGTATTGGTCTATCTTGGAGGGACGATGTGGACGACAGAGCTTCAGACCGTGAAGTATCCCGGTCCGGGAATGACCGGCACGGTGAAGTTCGCCAAGCCCTACACCGTTCCCTCTGACGCGAAAAACGCTTCGACGCTGTGTTTCGTGCCCGCGACGGGCGGCGGCAACGTGGACGTCAAACAGCCGATCGGCGAGAAGAAGTGCGTGACCGTAAAGTTCATGGTCCAGATCAAGAAGGACATTAAGGTCGCCCAGGTATCGAAGGCGGCGGCGACTCCCGACCTTGTGATCGACGAAGTCCTGATCGACCAGTCCAACGCGAAGATCGTCAGGGCGAAGATCGTCAACCAGGGGGGAATCGCGACGTCGCCCGCGTGCACGCTGTGCGTCCAGGTGCGGCAGTGGTCCGGCGGAGGCTCCAAGCAGCTGGCGAACAAGCAGGCGTCCGTCAAGGCGCTGAAACCCGGCGAAGAGGTCTGGATCGCGGTGGATACGGGCGTCATGGGGCCGGTATTCTACGCTCTGACGGTGGACTGCGCGAACGCCGTCAACGAATCGAACGAGAACAACAACAAGGCCGCGCTGGACAGGACGATCAAATAGCGGTCCGCGAAAAGGAATGGACTTGTTCTGCCGCCGATCATGCGGGCGCGGCGAGCAGGTCGTGCGGCGGACGACCTGCTCGCCCCCTTCCGAACGGTATAATGGCCCTGTCGTGACCATTTTGCCGGGGAGGGGCGTCGAAAATGCCGAAAATCCGAAACAGGAGCTACCTGACATTCAACCGTCTGATCAAAGAGAGCGTGTCGGCGCAGATCGTCGTCACGCTCTCGGTCCTCTTTCTGGTCGGCTTCATCCTCTGGGGCTCCTGGTACGCGGGGCTCATTCCGCTCGCCGGATTCCTCATCGCGCAGAGCGTGAATGTCGGGTCGAAACTGGCCCGGGACAACCGCGAGGGGAAGCGGCGCTGCTGGCTCGGAAGCGGACATACGGCGCTCCTCGGCTGGGACGAGACCGCGCCGGGAATCCTGAAAAAGAACATGGGGGCGGACAACCGGATCGTCGTGCTCTCGTCCGTCAGGACGGAACACATCAGACGGGAACTTGAAGCCGCGAACATCGGCCGAAACCGGAGGCTCTTCCTCTTCAACGGAAACTACGGCGACGAGGACGAAATCAGGGGGCTCTCGCCCGACAAGGCCGCGCGTCTCTATCTCCTCGGGGACGCGGGCGACCCGTCCCGCGACAGCAAGAACATCGAAACGGCCGTGAAGATCCTTGAGATCCTCGGCGACAACCCTCCGCAGCGCGCGATCGACTGCTTCTTCCACATCTACGACCTCTATATCTTCAACATGATGCAGGGAAGCGACTACTTCTCGGAGGCCGACAGGCGATACCTGAACATTCGCCTGTTCAACTTCTACGAGGAGTGGGCGCAGCGGCTGTGGAGCTACCTCCCCGACGGAGCGGGGGAGCACCCCTATCCGGCGCTCGCCTACGACGCGGAGCGCCTGGCGCGCGGGGGCAACGTCCACCTCGTCATCGCGGGATTCGGAAAGATGGGGCAGGCGCTGGCCGTCGAAGCGATCCGCGTGTGCCACTACGCCAACGGCGCGAAGACGCGGATCACCGTCGTCGACACGGACGTCGCGCGCGAGAAGGACAAGTTCGTCAGCTGCTTCTCCATCTGCGACGAAACCGGGCGGCGCCTGCTTCACGACGTCGATATCGACTTCGTCGCCGACTCCCTCGAATCGCCCCGGACCAACGCGTTCCTGAAGGCGCTCTACAGGGACGAAAAACAGATTCCCACCGTCGCGATCTGCTTCTCCGACGTCGACAAGGCTCTCTCGGCGGCGCTGGCGCTTCCCGTGGACATCAAGAAATCCGAGATCCCGATCCTGATCCGGCAGGAGGGGCACACGGGCCTGCGGGCCCTCAAGGAGCGCTTCGAGGAGACGCGGAACGCGGACGGCGTCCATATCTGGAAGAACATCCACTACTTCGGCGGCCTCGACGAATACGTTCACGACGAGTCGGACAACGAACGCATGGCGATGCTCCTCAACGCCGTCTACAAAGCGCACGTTCTCGCCCCGGAAGCGCTCGACGCGGCCATCGCCGAATGCAGGGAACAGGACATGGAAAGCCTCGAGGCCTACTTCTGGGCGAATCAGGAGGAGACATTCCGGTGGTCGAGCCGCTACCGGGCGGCCGCACTGGTCGAACGGCTGCGCGGATTCGGCTATTCGCTCCGGGGACCGGGCGGCGCAGACGGCGGCGAGCCTGCGTTCCGGATTTTTCCGGAGCTCGACGGCGGGGGCGTGAAGCGCATGATCGACGGCCTCCGGCGGGAGACGATCTTGCCGAAGGAGACGGTGGACCGGCTCGCCGAGGCCGAACACGACCGCTGGTGGTCGGAGCGCGTGCTCGCCGGCTGGGAGCATGCGCCCGAAACCGACCGGGAGAACCTTCGGCACGCCGACCTCCGGCCCTACGCGGAGCTGTCTCCCGAATCGCGGGAAAAGGACATCCTCGTCGCGACGCTGATCCCCTGGCTGGCGAAGACCTGCGGGTGGGCGCTGGACGGGGCGGGGAATCGTTCGGACGATGCTTGAGTACCGCTATCTGGAATCGCTGAAAACGCAGCATTGCGGATGGGCCCTGTTGCGATCCGACAACGTCTCGTTCGTGGCGTCGTTTCTCCATGAGGTCTTCATCGCGGACAACCGGCGCAGGATATCGAGGTACGCGCTGATCGAAAAGCTCGAGGACTACATGCGAATGATCCGGGACATCGCCGGAGAGGCGCAGTTTCCGCAGACTCCCGCCGAATACCTCAACGAGTGGGTCAACCGGCAATGGCTGAACAAGACGTACGGGAAGAACGACGAGATCTTTCACGACCTGACATCCGCGTCGGAACGGGCGATACGCTGGCTCGCGGAGCTTGACAGGGGGAGCTTCATCGCGACGGAATCGCGTCTCGTGACGATGTACGGCCTGCTTCGGAGCCTCTGTCACGAGACGGACCCGAACCCCGGCGTGCGGATCGACGAGCTGGAGCGGCAGCGCGACGCCATAAGCCGGACGATAGAAGAGATACGGAAGGGCGACATGCCCGTCCTCAGCGATATCGCCGTCAAGGGCAAGTTCCAGCAGTTTCTGGGCATGGCTCGGGACCTCGTGTCCGACTTCCGCGAAATCGAGCAGAATTTCCGGATGCTCGACTCGAACATCCGGGAGCGAATCCTGCTGGGGCAGGAAGGGAAGGGCGCCGTCCTCGGGAACCTTCTGGAGCAGCGAAGCTCCATCCTCGCGTCCGAGCAGGGCAGGAGTTTCGACGCGTTCTGGAAGACATTGACGTCCCCGAACCGGCAGGAGGAATTCTCCGAGTACATCGCGCGGGTGCTCGCGCTCGAACCGGTCCGGGAGATGAACCCGGATCGCGGCATACGCGGCGTGTACGACGTCTGGCTCAGGGCCGGACGGGATATCGCGGCCATCATGGCCGAGATATCGGAACAGTTGCGGCGGTTCGTCGAGGAGGTCTCCTCGGACAACCGGACCGTCATGGACCTGGTCCGCGGCATCGAGCAGAAGTTCTTCGCGCAGCGGGAGAATGTCCCGAAGTCCGATTTCACGGACATCGAAGGGATCTCTCCGGCGGGGGGATTCCTCATGAACCGCTCCCTGTACGTTCCGAAGGTCCGGCGGAACATCGCGTCGAAGGACCTCGTCGAGGAGGATACGAGCGATGTCGATATCGCCGCGATGTTCGTCCCGACGGTCGACAAGCGGAAGCTCCGGAAAAACGTCGAGTCCGTTCTGGAGGACCGCGAAAGCGCCACGCTCGGAGAGCTGCTCCGGGAATACCCGGCGGAAAACGGACTTGAGGAGGTCGTGGCGTATCTGATGTTGGCCTACGAGGAATTCGGGTATCATGACGATGGAGAGGAATCGGAAACCGTGACGTGGAAACGCGGAAGCGGCGCCGTCCGCACCGCGAGCATCCCGAAAGTGGCGTTCGAACGGAAAAAAACGCAGCCGCAGGGAGGACGCGCCGATGGGTAGGAAAGACCCGGCCCTTTCCTCCGTCCTCGTCCATCTCTTCAAGGGCGCCGTGTACGCGGACAGCGACGCTCTCCTGTGGAAAGATCTTCTGGAGCAGCAGCCGCAGGTTCGCGACTACATAGCGGTCCTCGGGCTCGACCTGACCGTCAACGAGGCGGAGGGCTACGCATTCCTGCGGCAGCGCGACGTCGATTCCGACGACGAGGAGAAGATCCCGAAGCTCATAATACGGCGGCCCCTGTCGTTCCGCGTCAGCTACCTCTTCGTCGTTCTCCGCAAGAAGATCGCCGAACGCGACGCACAGGGAGGGGATCCGAAATTCGTGCTTTCCTTCCAGGAAATCGCGAACGCCATGAGGAGCATGTTCCCAGGCGACAGGAACAACGAGGCGAAGGCGACGGACCAGATACGGACCGACATCGCAAAGGCCGTCGAACTCGGCTTCCTCAGAAAGCTGAATTCCGACAGGGAATTCGACGCCGCGTCCGCGGAGGACAATTACGAGGTCCGGCGCATCCTGAAGGATTTCGTCGATGTTCAGTGGCTGAAAAGCCTGGACGAAAAACTCGCCGCGTACGCCGAACACGCGGCGCGCGCCGGGAAATCCGCAGACGACACGGAGGCGGCCGATGGATAAGGTGTTCCGGGAAGAGGAAGGCGGGTTCCGGCTCGACCGGGTCGAACTCTACAACTGGGGGACATTCGACGGAACCGTCTCCGTCATTCGCCCCGAATGCAAAAACATGTTGCTGACCGGGGATATCGGGTCGGGAAAATCGACCATCGTTGACGCGATCGCGACGCTTCTCGCGTCTCCCGGCAAGGCCGCGTACAACAAGGCGGCCGGCGCCGGCGCGGGCGAACGGAGCCTGCTCTCCTATGTCCGCGGCCAGTACAAGTCGAACGAGAACGAATTCACCGGAACGCTCGAACCGCAATACCTCCGGCAAAGCGACGCCTATACGGTGATTCTCGGCGCATTCCGGGACGCGCGGGCGAAGAAGACGCTGACGACGGCCCTTTTCTGCTCCATGGAAGACGGGACCGACCAGCCCGTCCGGATCTACTTCGGGTTCGAGGGGGACCTCTCCATCGCGAAGAATTTCAGCGGCTTCGGGGACATCCCCCGACTGAAACAGCGGATGAAAGCCGCGGGCGTCCGGGTTTTCGAGACCTTCAAAGCCTATATCACGTGGTTCTGCAACAAGGTCGGCATCGAGAACGACCAGGCGTTGAACCTGTTCCTCCAGACGATATCCATGAAGTCCGTCGACAGCCTCGAAGCGTTCGTCCGGAAGTACATGCTCGAACCCTTCCCGGCCCGGGAGCAGATCGACAAACTCCTGAAGCACTTCGACGACCTGACGAAAATCCACGAAGAGATCCTGAAGGCGAAGAGACGGATAGCGATTCTTGACCCCATGATGCGCAAGCACGAGACGTACGCGGACGTCGTGTCGCTCGAAACAAGGGAGAAGAACATCCTCGCCTCGCTCGAACACTGGTTCGCGGCGGCCGAAAAGGGCCTGTTCGAGGAAAAGAAGGCGCAGCTCGAAGAGCGACTCGCGGCGGTTCAGGTCCGCATCGCGACGGGGAAAGCGGATAAGACGGCCCTCGAAGACAAGCGGCAGACGCTGAAGATGGATATCGAACGCAGCGGCGGAAGCAGGATCGCCGAAATAGAGCAGGAGATCCACAGGGAGGAGGTCCTTCTCGGGCATGTGAGAAGGCGGGCCTCGACGTACGTCGACCGGCTGCACGAGACCGGGCTCTGCCTCGACGTGAGCGACGAGATGCTGACGGAGGCCATCTTCCTCGAAACGAAGCGAAAGATCGCGGAATTCGCCGCCGAAATGGCAGCCAGAAAGGACGCCGCGGAAGAGCGCCGGGATTCCGTCAGGGAGCCTCTCCGGAAACTCGAAGAGGACCTTCGGGGCATCCGGGAGGAACTCCGGAGCCTCCGTTCCCGGAAGAACAATCTGCCCGACGCGAAAATCAGGATTCGGGCCTTCATGTGTCAGAACCTCGGGCTGTCCGAAAGCGAGATCCCCTTCGCCGGAGAGCTTCTCCGGGTCCGCGACGACTGCAAAGAATGGGAAGGCGCGGCGGAACGGCTCATGAACGGCTTCGCGACGTCCCTCCTCGTTCCGGAGAAACGGTACATGGACGTCGCCTCCTGGGTCAACCGGACCCACCTGGGCGGAAGGCTCGACTATCTCAGGGTGTCCGACAACGCGGGAACCGCCCCGACATGGCTCCGCGAAGGCCGGATATGCTCCAAGGTCGAAATCAGGCCGGACTCCCCGTTCTCCGAATGGCTCGAACGCAGCGTCGCGGGCCGGTTCGACCACGTGTGCTGCGAGGACGCGAAGCAGCTCTCGAACGAAAACAAGGGGATCACGAAAACGGGACAGATCCGCCAGTCCTACGAACGCCATCTGAAGGACGACCGCTACGACATCGACGACCGGAGCCGCTACGTTCTCGGATGGAACAACAGGGAGAAAATAGAGATCCTCGAATCGAAGGAGCGGGAGCTGATCGCGGTCATCGACGCGAAGACGCTCGAACTGAAGAAGGAGCAGGCGGCCCTTCGCGAAATCGACGACTTTCTCGGAAAGGCGAACGCGCTTGGCGACACATCGTACGCCTTCGACGAAATGAACTTCCTGAAGATCGTGAACGGGATCGAACGTCTCCGCGGCGAAAAGGACGCGCTCGAATCCTCGTCGGACGTCCTCAGGACGCTGCGGGCCCAGTTGCAACAGACGGAAGACGACATCGCAAACGCCGAATCCGCGCTCGACCGGCTGTTTCGGACCATGGGGGAAATCGAACACGAGCGGAAAGACATCGTGTCGCGGCTCGCCGATGCGGAATCCGTCCTCTCCGGCTCGGACGAGCCCGATCCGGAGACGAGCGCCGGGATCGGGGAGATGGTCCGCGCCGTTCTCGATACGGAGCCCCTGACGATCGACAACTGCGTCCGGACCGGCCGCACCGCGGGGAGCCGGGTCAAGGAATCGCTCGGCAGGACGTCCGAGAGAAAAGAGAGACTCGCGGGCGACATTTCGCGGATCATGCGATCGTATCAGGACGAGTTTCGAAACGACGTCCTCGACGCGGACGCCACGGTCGAATTCTTCGACATCTACGCCGGACTGTACGACAAGGTCCGCTTTCACGACCTCCCGAGCTGCGAACAGGAGTTCAAGAAGGCGCTCAACGAGGACACGATGCTGACCATCAGCCTGTTCCAGGCCACGCTGAACAACGCCGGGAACACGATAAAACAGAAGATATCGACCATCAACGAAACGCTGCAACACATCGATTACACGCCCGGCCGGTACATCCGGCTCGACGCGAAGGAGACGCCGGACGCGGAAATACGGGCCTTCCGGCAGGATCTGCGGAAGTGCACGAGCGACATCACCGACGAGTACGACATCTCGGCGAAGTTCGACCAGGTGAAGGAAATCCTCGCGCGCTTCAAGGGGCGGGAAGGGTGCACGGACATGGACCGGAAATGGACCGACAAGGTGACCGACGTCCGCAACTGGTTCGTGTTCACCGCGAGCGAATGCAACCGGGAGGACGGCGTCGTCTACGAGTCGTACTCCGATTCCAGCGGAAAGTCCGGAGGACAGAAGGAAAAGCTGGCGTACACGGTCCTCGCCGCGGGGATCGCCTACCAGTTCGGACTGAACATCGCCGGGAACGCCGAGGGGCGAATGTCGTTCGACGCGCCGCGGTCGTTCTGCTTCGTCATCATCGACGAGGCCTTCAGCAGAGGGTCCGCCGAATCCGCGGAATACGGCCTCGAACTCTTCAAGCGAATCGGGATACAGCTTCTCGTCGTCACGCCGTTGCTCAAGATCAACGTCATCGATCCGTTCGTCTCGTCCGTTGCGTTCGTCCGGTGCGACGAGACGCCGGAAGGGAAGAATTCCCTGGTCCGGATGATCACGATGGACGAGTACCGGGCGAAGAAGGAGAGCGTCGCGGCATGAACCTGACGCGCCTGCCCGACATCAGGCGGCAGCTTCTCGGACTGTGGGACGACGGAACGATCCTGTCGTCGGTCGTCTCCGGCGACGCGCTGTTCCCCTGCCGGCTCAAGGCGCGGGTCCCGTCCTCGAAGGATTTCACCGACTCGTTCGACGAGGTCCGGAAATGGATTTCCGAGATCAAGACCGTGGGCGGGATACGGCTGGAATGGCGGACCGTGAACAACAGGCTTCGGGGAAACAACCCGTCGCCGTCGGAACTATGGGTCGACACCATCGACGACGCCCTCGCCATCATCGGCAGGAAGACGGAATTCCGGACATTCCTGCGGATCCTCGACGATACGCGCGCCGCCCTTCCCGAACTCGAAGAGTGGATGCGCCGATTTCCGATGAAAGCCCTCGCCTGCGCCGGCGAGTGGAACCGCCTCCTGGCGATCGTTCGGTGGATGAAGGCGAACCCGAGGCCCGGAATCTACATCAGGGAGGCCGACATCCCCGGCGTCCACACCAAGATCATCGAGAACCATTCCGCCATCCTGGCCGAACTCCTGGACGCCGTGTTGCCGCCGGAGCGCATCGACTTCACGGCGACCGGAAAGAGCGGCTTCTGCAGGCGATACGGCTTCCGGGAAAAGCCGAAACGATACGTTCGCTTCCGGGTGCTCGACGCAAACATCCGGGTGCTCCCCGTGGCCTCGGCGGAGACCGATATCGAGCTGACGAGCGACGTCTTTGCGCAACTCGATATCCCGTGCAGGTTCGTATTCATCGTCGAGAACGAGATCACCTTCCTCGCGTTTCCGGCGCTTCCCGACAGCATCGTGATATACGGCGGCGGAAACAGCGCGGCGGACGCGCTTCGCGGGGTCGCGTGGCTCGGAATGCGAACGATGTTCTATTGGGGAGACCTCGACATCGACGGATTCCGGATTCTGCGGGACCTGCGCGGGGTCTTCCCGGAAGTCCGATCGATCCTGATGGATGAGGAAACGCTGAACGGACACCGGGATCTCTGGACGACGGAAAACGGCGGCGGAACGCTTCCCGCGGAGATGGACGGGCTGACGGACGAGGAACAGGCCGTCTGCCGGCTGCTTCAATCTCCGGGAGACGGCGCGAGCGCCCGAATCCGCTTCGAACAGGAGCGGATCGGATTCGAGCGCGTCACGACGCGGTTGAGGGAAATCGTGGAAGGACAATAACCCGGAAAAATTCGCGACGTCGCCGCTCTCCTTCAACGACGCGCGGAGAATCGTTCAGAGATCTCACGCAGCGCAAAGGCCGCCCCGCAGGACACGGGGCGGCCTTTTGCATCAGCGTTTCCTGGCGATCCGGTCGATTTGCGCCGTCAGCGGCAGAATCCGGGAATCGGAAGCCTTCCTCGAAAGCGCCTTTCTCGCGGGCATCGTGGCTTTCCAGTACTCGTTGTTCGCCGTGGTGTCCACGTTCACGGCCGCCCCTTCGAGGGAGATGCCGGCGAAAAGGCCCTTGGTCATCGAGTAGCTGTAGATCGACGCCTTCAGGTTGAGGTCCGTTCCGAGCTCTCCGCTGCGCCCGACAGGACCCGCCGCGACTGCGAGCGCCCCGTCGAGCTTCACGTTATCGGCCATGAACCCTTCGAGCCCGCGGTCGTTGGTGATGACGAGGACGAGAGCGATGGACTGCGCGCCGATCTGGAGTCCCCAGGACGCCCCGATGATCTTGACGAAGCTCGGTCCGTACCAGCGGCCGGAGCCATCCCGTTTCAGAATGAGTCCCTCGCCGTACGTTCCGGCGAAGATAAGTCCGGCCTTCGCCACGGACGGGAAAACCACAACGCCCTTCGCCCTCGAGAGCAGGTCTCCCATAGTCCCGGCGTCCTTCTGAAGCGACATTTCCTTCAGTGTTTTCACGCTCTCGCTGATCAGCTGGTTCGGACCGGCGGCCCACGCCGAGCTGCCCGCGAAAACGAAAAGAAGCGGGATCATAACGCCCAGAACGCACTGTTTCAAGAATCGTGTTTTCATCATACATATACCTCCCTATGAATAAACGTAAAATGTTTTTTATCAAAAATATTATAGCATGTTTTGCAAAAAAAGGGGAATAGTCCGGCTCGTTGATGTGCTCCCGCACGTGCTGTTGCTCCGTGACGGACATCGAGGCGGGGGACAAAAGGTGCGAGATGACCTTCAAGTCCGGCGCGCGACTCCGGAACGCGGGCGGGGGCGACCGGGAGAAGCTCAGCCGCCAATCCGGTTGAAAAGCGTATCATAGAAAGGAACCGGACAAAATTCAAAACGAGGAGTTGGGACCATGAATCGTTCCGGACACACGTTTCTTTCGGCGCTGGCGATGTTTCTTCTTTTCCCCTGCATGGCGGTCGCCGCAGTGAGCGACAACGCGCCGGGGGCAGCCAATCTCAAATGGAAATATGACGCGGGGTTTGGGATCACGGGAGCGCCCGTCGTCTACGACGGGAAGGTTTTCGTCGGAGACGGCGAGGGAACGCTGCACGTCGTGAACGCGGCCACGGGACAACTCGTGTGGACGTACAAGGGCGGCGCGACGATCAACGGCGCTCCGGCGATCATGAACGGCGTCGTGTATATCGGAGGCCGCGACGGATCGCTCAGCGCACTCGGCGCAGCAAACGGCGACATCAGATGGGAATACATATCCAGGACCGTCAACACGCCCGGCGCGATATGGGCGTCCCCCGTCGCGGCAGACGGCAAGGTGTTCTTCTGCAGTTCGGACGGTAAGGTCCACGCGCTCAACGCCCGGACCGGCGCTCAGATCTGGTCGTTCGACACGGGAAAAGAACTTCGTTCTTCGCCTCACTACTCGGACGGACTGCTCTTTGTGGGCGATCACGGCGGCATGTTCCACGCGATCGACGCGAATACCGGGAAAAAAGCGTGGGGCGGCGGCGCGGGCGGTTCCATCGATACGCCCGCGACGACAGACGACGGCGTCGTCTACTTCAGCAGCGCGGACGGCACGCTCCAGGCCGTTCGGATCAAGGGCGTCGTCCCATTGTGGAAGACGGTGATCGGCGAGTCCGTAACCACGTCCGCAACGATCTCCGGCGGCAAGGTCTACCTCGGAACGCCGACGGGCTACCTTGTCTCGCTTCACGTCGGCGACGGCTCCACGGCATGGACGCTGCCCTGTCGGGGCGGGATTCACTCAAGGCCGCTCGTCGCGGACGGGCGCGTGTACTTCGGCAGCGATCAGGGAGTGTTCTTCGCGGTCAACGCAATGACGAGCAAGGCCGAATGGACCTTCGCGACCGGGGGCGAGATCCTTTCCGCGCCGGCGCTTGACAACGGCGTGATCTACTTCGGAAGCATGGACGGCTCCCTGTACGCGATCGAATAAAGGAGCGTGACCGGGAATGAAGATCCGGGCGATCCGGGCCGACATCACGACAGTGCGCGTCGACGCAATCGTCAACGCCGCGAACTCGACGCTGCTCGGGGGAGGCGGCGTCGACGGCGCGATACACCGGGCCGCAGGGCCGGAACTCCTCCGGGAATGCCGCCTCCTCGGCGGCTGCAAAACCGGCGACGCGAAGGCGACAAAGGGCTACCGGCTTCCCGCGAAGCACGTCATCCACACGGTGGGCCCCGTGTGGCGCGGCGGAAACAACGGCGAAGCCGATTTGCTCGCCTCCTGCTATCGCCGCTCGCTCGAAATCGCGCGCGACCTGGGGTGCGCGAGCATCGCCTTCCCGTGCATCAGCACAGGCGTCTACGGGTATCCGGTCGACCAGGCGGCGCGGATCGCGGTCGACACGGTGCGCGCCGTCCTCGAAGCGTCTCCCGACGATATGGACGTCACCTTCTGCTGCTTCTCCGAAAGCGACCTCGCCGTGTACGGGGAGCTGCTCGGCGGGGCGTGAGCGCGTAACCGAGCATTCCGCCGGATGCTTCCGTTCTCGACGAATCCTTTCGCAGACGGTGGTTTTCCCGTGTCGGAGTGAAGAGCGGTGTTGAATTCGTTTTATGTTTGTCGAAACGATATAATGCTTGGGAACAGTATTCGGAAAGGCGGTGACGGACGTGAATGAGCATTCTGTCAAAAATGTGATTCTCCAGACAGTGTTCCGTTTCTTTCCGGACGCGCGCGCCGTCTACCTCTTTGGTTCTTTCGGCACGGAATACGAACGCCCCGACAGCGATATCGACCTCGCGATCCTCCTTCCGCCGTCAACGGTGAACCGTTCGAACTTTGAAGCGTGTCGCACCGCCGTGGAGGAAATAACCGGAAGATATGTCGATCTGATCGATCTCGGTCATGCGGATGCCGTCTTCCGGTTTGAAATCGTTTTGACGGGACGTCTCCTGACGCCGGTTACGGACGATGTCTGTGCTTTCGAGATGCTGGCCATGTCGCTGTACCAGAAACTGAACGAAGAACGTGCGGGTATCCTGAGCGACATCATGGAAAAAGGAGTTGTGCTTTCGCGATGATCGACGACATCGTCCTCGGCAAGAAAGAGAGCATCGAACGGTGCATCCGGCAGATCCGGGACTATTATGCGCGCCCTTCAGAGCTTCCCTTCGAGGAGGACTATTTCAGACGGGATGCCATAGCGATGAACATCCAGCGAGCGGCGGAACTCTGCATCGACCTTGCCAACCACGTCGTCAGGGTCAGGAAACTCGGGATCCCGAAGGAGAGTCGGGCGTCCTTCACCATGTTGGCCAGGGAAGGACTCATACCGAAGGAACTCTCGAAACTGCTTGAAGGCATGGTCGGCTTCCGCAATGTCCTCATTCATGATTACCGGGAGCTTGATATCGAGGTCATGAAAGACGTCATCGAACACAGGCTCGACGACCTCGTCGCGTTCACGGTGCGCGTGATGGAGATCGAATAGATCGCGGGCGACAGTTCGTACGGGATCGAAAAATGAGAGGCTTTTTCGATCCCGTACGATGGCTCCGTTGCATCCGTAGCGCCAGTCGAAAAGTTGTTCTTGTCGGGTGCAATCAATAAACTCGGCTATGTTGTTTTCCAACTCCCTTGTGTCGTCTTCGTCACAGTTCTCCTTTCAGTGGATGCTAGCGGTTGCATCCAGCCGGGCACTGGAGAAATCTCGGCTGCAACCCGTTGTTAGCCCGTATCTTCAGCTAACAGTCATGATGACATACTCCATCCCCCTCTGCTTGCACCACATCTCTGCCGCTTTGCGCTTGCGCTGAACGTCGTTTGAATCCACACGGCTGGGGTCTTTGACCTCAATGATGGCTTTCCGACCGTCTTCGTGCTCGACAAGGAAGTCGGGCACATAGCGTCGCTGGTGCTTCTGTCCGTCGATCCAAGGAATGCTGGATGATTGTGGATCTGCAGGAAGTCAGGGGCTGGGGCAATTCCTCATGTCGTTTCCGGGTCAGTTTACGCAGTCGCCTGACACCTGTGGCAGGAATATCTCGGCGTGAGCGGTTTTTCGGTCCAGAATATCCGGTGCATGCTACAGTTCAACTTG
>ERZ1645187.2514-NODE-2514-length-16029-cov-6.814949_pt1 | contig 16029 bp, 11 predicted proteins | sample MGYA00575352_ERZ1645187 | MGnify/ENA primary metagenome ERZ1645187 (study PRJEB40837, sample SAMN11349314) | freshwater sediment metagenome | isolation source: river sediment | host: Sediment | place: India: Wazaribad , New Delhi | collected 2017-02-21 ... | reverse complement strand
CTCCCCCAATTTCTGCTAAAATTGTCCCCATGCAGCACATCTACTCCACCTGGCGGTCGGAATACATCGGACGGGATAAAAACAACGAGGGTTGCGCCTTTTGCCTTGCGCTTGAGGAACAAGACAGCCCTGAGAACCTGATCGTTTACCGCGGGGAAAACTGCTTCGTTATCCTTAATCTCTTCCCATACACCAGCGGGCACCTGATGGTCGTGCCCTACGTCCACACCAATCAATTCACAGATCTCCCCGCTGAGACCCTCAACGAAATAATGCTGTTGGTTCAAAAAGCTGTACGTGTGATGGAAGAGGTCTACCACCCCCAGGGCTTCAACGTTGGGCTAAACCTCGGCTCCGCAGCCGGTGCCGGCATCGCCGCCCACATGCACATGCACGTCGTCCCGCGTTGGCAGGGCGACGCCAATTTCATGTCCATCATTGGGCAAACACGTGTAATGCCCGAAGACCTCGGGCAGACTTACCAGCGCCTCTCCGACGCCTGGCGAGCCGACAGCCCCAAATAGTCTACTTGTTCCCCAGCGCTTTTACCTGGCCAATTCCACCAATGCTTTGTGTAATCTCCGGCGAACCCCAGTAGCTTACGCTGTAAGCCCCTGCCAGGTCGAGGTCGAGTGTATCCGTCGCCCACACAACCACGTTGGCTGCGCCGGCAACTTTCACGTTCACATTGGCGCATTTGAAATCCTCCGCCACGAAGTTGGTTCCACCCGAGACATCGATGGTCAAGTCTTGCGCCGCTCCGGAGGCATGAATATCGCCACCTCCAGCTACGGTCATGTCCAACGTTTTGACAGCCAAGTTATTTAGCCGGACGCTTGCACCGCCATTGATCTCGAATTTGAGGTTCTCCAGGTTAAGGTCGTCAGCCTTCAACTCTGCACCGCCATCCAATCTGAAATCGCTCAAATCTTTGAAAGTGATCGTCAGGGTAAGCTTGTCATGCCAGAAGTCAAAGAGTTTTTTGTCGCGGAAGCTGATCACCAACACATCGTCTTTTACTTCCGTTACCAACTGATCCACCACGCGTTTTGTGCTCTCAACTTTGATTGAGTGTTCATCGCCCTGCACCAGGTTGACAGCTGCGCCGCCTTCCATCTCAATTTTGGTAAACACACCCAATTGCCGAATTTCGCTCACTAACATTTTCTGATCCTCCTCGCCTGTTTGAGGGACTGTGGTTGGAGCCTGGCGTGTAATGCTGCACGCCATGGTCACCAGCAAGAGAACAGACAGGAAAGCTATTAGTCTAAAACGATTCTTCATTTTTCACCTCTTTCCAAATCTACGTAAATTGTACATTAAACGCAAGCCCCATCCAAATCTTTTTGAATGGGGCTTGCGTTTTTTTGGTTTTGGCAGGATGATCAAGACCGCTTGTTGCTTGCCTTGAGTTGCTGACGCAACCAGGAAGCAGCCGGGCTTTGATGTTGGCGCAGCACCAGCACAGACGCGTTTGAACCTTTGACAACTTTGTCAACGACTTCCCCGAAAGGCAGTCCGGGTTTGGCTTGCCCTTCAAAAGAGCCGATGATGATCAAGTCGTAGTCACGGTCCTGAGCCTCTGCCACGATCGCGCTGGCAGGATCCTCACCACGGATAATGTGCAGGTTGGCGTTGCCTGGAATGTTACCCAATTCTGTCATCACGACTTCCTGCAGGAAAGCCATCTGATCTTCGTAGAGTTCGTCATCCAGATCCTGATCCACAACCCTCATAAAATCAATGGTGGCATTATCTGCCTGAGCAAGATTTTCAGCCAGGAAAATAGCAAGTTTGGAGTGCAGCCCGCCCCCTACCGGCACGAGGATATTCTCGATCCGATCAATACCACGATCGAATAAAACGCCAATGTTCGTTAAACCAGAGCGGATGATCGCGTCCAGGCTTTCGCCGAACTCGACCTGATTTTCTTCGCTCACCGGCCATTTAAACAGTATTAAACGCACATTATTGTCACCGCGCATCTCATCGATGATCCCCTCGGCGGTTGACGTACCGCTGACTGTTTTGGAATACATCGGTACGTTGCGTTCGACTGCAAACTTGATGAATTTTTCGAGTGTGTATTGCCTTGAGCGAAGCAGTTTTTCGTGAGCTTGTTCATCCTCCGTGGCTTGTTTGTCAACCACCTGCAGCAAACACATGTTCATTTCGTTATCCGCGTTCGCGATACGAGCTCCAAGCCTGACCACGTTGTCCAAGCCACTCGCGTGCTGCATCGGCACCACCAGGCGGTAACGCCCAGGGTCCTGGCTGCGCTTGTGTTCAGCTTGCCATGACTCCACGCCAAGTTTAATGTAATAGTAAAGGGCGAAAATCCCCAGAACGCCACCCATGAACACTAACGCCCTCACCTCGGAATATCGCAGCACAATCAAACACACCAGGGATGCGAGAATTGGCGTCAGGGGGAATGCCGGTACTTTGAAGGGGCGATGGATAAAGGGATACTTCTTGCGCAGGGTGATCATCGACAAGTTCGAGCAGAACAGCACGAACAGGTAACCGCCGGAGGTGATGTAGCTGAGGAAGTCAACAGCTCCGATCAGCGTGACAAACATTGAGACCCCACCTATCACCAAGATCGCAAAATAAGGCACTCGCACCCGGTTCAAGCGGGAGAGAAACGCTGGCCAACTGCCATCGCGGCTGAGCGTGAAACTCTCACGCGTAGCGGATAACATGGAAGAGTTGATCGAAGTCAATGCCCCAACCATACCGGCAATTCCAATAATGGTCGCGCCAGGCGTGCCGAGGAACATGCGGATTGTGTCGGAAATGGCAGTTTCCGAGCCCGCGATGGTGCTCGAGGTTCCCATCGCGACCATCACGACCAGGGTGTAGACCATGACGATCAAAAAGAGGCTGATCATAATCGCTAACGGGATGTTTTTGGTTGGGTTTTTCACCTCTTCTGCGTCATCCGCGATAACCTCAAAACCCACGTACATGGCATAGATCAGCGCGATCGTTTTAAGAATCACGCCAATGTTTGTGATGGGGTTGTCAGAGGTAAACCATCTGCCCGTTGGTAAAAGCGTCGCGGTGCTGAAGCCGTTTGGCATGGTGAAACCGGCGACCAGGTAGATCGCAAAGGCCACTAACAAACTTCCACCCATCACCACTTGCAAATTCCCAACCTTGGTCACACCAAGGATGTTCAGAATTACAAACACGAGAATTGCACCGATGGCGACCGCACCGATGCCCAGCGCGCTCTCGTGAATGGCAGGCACAAAGACCGAGACAGATTAGGCAAACCCCACCGCAGATAACGCGGTATAAAATGTGCTCGAGATACAGTCCATCGAGCCAACCAGGAACGCCAGCAAGCCTTTGCCCCAGGCTTCGCGTACATAGGTCATGGCGCCGCCTGTTTCAGGGTAGGTGGTGGCGAGTTCACAGTAGTTGAGCGCGATGCTGAAGCTGAGAATACCGGCAACCAACACTGCCCAGATTGCGGCAGGTCCCGCCACCGCAGCAGCATGCCCGGTCAGGATAAACACACCAGACCCAAGCGTGCCAGCTGTTCCAAGCATGACCACCTGGGTTAGATTTAGTTGTCTTTTAAGCGTTCGTTTTTGAGCCATTTTGACCCATATCCCTTCAATGCACAAGTCCGATTCAGGCACCATGACCCTCATCGGACTTCAGATTTTTCCTATAGTTTTGTGTCGTTAATTATATGCTTAAAACCATTTTCTACACGACCAAAATTCATCCGAGAGAGACTTCCATCAGTTCTCCGCCAGGTTTGAAAGAATTAAGGTCTACAAAAACCCTCAAGAATCATGATGTTATAATTTTGGTCAACAACCAAACAACCGCTCTGGAGACAGCATGGCAAAACGCAAGCTTAAGCGTCAACTTACCCTCCTGCAGGTCATCATGCTCGGCACTGCTGGAACCATTGCAGCAGAAATTTTCGTCCTCACCGGTCATGTCGCCAAAATCGCCGGACCCGAATCCGTGCTGGCGCTGGCGCTTGGCGGTGTGCTCACCCTAAGTATTGCTCTAAACTATTGCGAACTCGCAACCACTTTCCCGGTTACCGGTGGTGCAATGACCTACGTGGGCGAGGCTTTTGGCAAAGGTTGGCTGATGTTTCTTGTCGGTTCGCTGGACTGCCTTTCGAGCACCTTCTATGCCGCCTTGTCCGCCGTTGGCTTCGCGATCTCGCTCTCCATCTTCATCCCAGCCTTGCCCGTCATCCCAGTCGCCATCGCGGTGATCGTGATCATTGGTGCTCTGCACGTCCGCGGTGTTACCAGCGCTGGCAATCTGCAGGTGGTACTTGGAGCATTTCTGTTGGTCGTTTTTGGTATTTTTATCTTCAAGGGGTTTTTCGGCACTGGAGGCTTTAGCCTTCCAACCTTCCTTTCCGGCCGCCAGGTCTTCGAAAACCAAAGCACAATCGCGCACGTTGGACGTATGCTCTCTGCCATTGCCCTTGCTTATAACGCCTATGTTGGTTTTGAGGTCATCGCCGATGATGCCGAAGAGATCACCAAGCCCAGCCGCAATATCCCAGTCGGCATCCTCGTCAGCCTTCTGCTCACAACCTTGATCTATTCATCGGTCACGATGGTCACAGTCGGCACCGTACCTTTCGGGCAGTTGGCGGGTTCCGACACAGCCTTAACAGATGCCGCTTCCCGCTTCTGGCCGACCATTGGCGTGCCGATCATGGGCATCACCGGCATCATCGCCACCCTCACGTCCGTCAACTCAGCCATGCTCTCCGCCACGCGTGAAGCCTTCTCGCTCAGCCGGGATCGCGTCTGGCCGCGTCAGTTTTCGCGCCTGAGCCACTGGCGCACTCCCTGGGTGGCTGTGGTGATGGTGGTGCTCGTCAGCGCGCTTGTGGCGGCGATTGGCGTGGTGGACTTCCTGAGCTTTATCTCAAGCGCTGGCTACATGTTTGTCCTTTTCTGGGCTACGCTGGCTATGCCACGTCTGCGGAAAATGTTCCCCGACATCGAACGTCCCTTCAAGGTGCCGCTCTACCCGGTTACGGTTATTGCGGCTGCCTTAGCCGGCGTGCTCATTATTTCCTTTGCCAATCCGAGAGCCTTGCTCTTTTTGGGCATCGTGCTTGCGGTGCTTAGCGTGGCTTACTTCATCTCGAAGCAAGCTAAAGCCAGGCAGGATCTGAACGCGAGGCTCGAGTCCCAGGAAGGTGGAGGGCGCGTGCTGGTGGCTGCCAAGCGAGTGACCACCGCTCGCAACCTTGTGAACCTGGCTGCTCAACTCGTGGATCAACAGGTAGATACCGCGATCTGCCTCTTCACAGTCGTAAAGACCCCCATCAACCTCGGAGCTGCCGATGTGCCCGCGCTCGTGGAAGCCAAAAAACAGGAACAACACAAGATCCTTGAGGTGATCACCCCGATTGCCATGGAGCAAAACGTTCCTATTTATGCCAAATTGAAAGCCGCGAGTCGGGTGGAGGAAGGTATTTTCTCGGAACTGAGCCGCCATAAAGATATCAACCTGGTGATGTTGGGCTTTCCAAAGGATCATGCCAAGGTGGAATTCCCCAATAACATCATCAAGGAAGTTTTGATGATGGCTAACCGTAACGTTGCGGTGTTTCGTGACCGTGGGCTTCCCAATCCTGTACGCCGCATCCTCGTCCCCGTCGGTAGTGGTCCAAACGCGCGGCTTGCCTTGCAGATGGCCCGCGATATCGTCCTGCCTGTTACCGACGCGGAAATCATCGCTCTCAGGCTTGTGCGAGGCGAGGTTGACGACGAACGGCTCGAGGATGAAGAACTCCAGGTGCATGAGATCGTCGAGCAGGAGTTGGGCGATATTGGAGACGTTATCAAGTTCAAAGTCCGCACCACAGAATCAGTGGCTGAAGGGATTTTGGCGGAATGCCAGGAAGGCAATTACGACCTGATGATCATTGGTGCGGCTGAGGAAGTGCTCTCGCCTGAACAAATTTTTGGCAGGCTCGACGATTACCTGATGGAAGTCGTGCCCTGCTCGATGCTGGTTGTGCGCCGTCACCAAACCGGCGGCGCGCTTTGGATGCGCAAGCAGATCAAACGCATTGAGCAATGACAGGCAAAGGGCGGTGGGAGCAAGCCTCCACCGTACGACAGCCCTTTTACTATCCTATTAAACTAATGGAATCTTAAAACTGATGGTTGTGCCGGTTCCAGGCATGGATTCCGCCCAGATCTTGCCGCCATGCGCTTCCACGATCGCGCGGGCGATCGCCAGGCCCAACCCACTTTGATTGCTATCTGCATGCCGGCTCTTATCCACCCGGTGAAACCGCTCAAAAATCAGGGGCAGCTCTTCCGCTGGAATACCTTCCCCATTATCCGTGACTTTGAATAACAACGCGTTATGGTCTACCGCTGATGAAACTGACAATGTTATTTGTCCGCCAGCCGGTGTGTGCCTGATGGCGTTGGCAACCAGGTTCTCCAACACCTGCATCAATCGCCCCTCATCGCCGTTAAGAGCTGGTAATCCCTCAGCCGTACCAACCTCCAGGCGGATCCCCTTCTGCTCAGCCTGCAGGCGAAAAACATCTCTGATCTTGGTCAGCAGACATGCTGGATCCACTGCCTCGCGGCTGATGATCAGTTCACCACTGTCAGATTGCGACAGGGTTCGCAGGTCGCTCACCAGCCGGTTGAGGCGGTTGATCTCGAGCCCAAGCACATCGAGCCGCTCAGGCGTCAGGTCCAATGCTCCGTCCCTGGCTGCTTCCACGTAGCCACCAATCACCGTCAGCGGAGTGCGCAAGTCGTGGGCGATGTCCGCCGTCATTTGTTTACGCAACCGTTCCGAATTCTCGATTTCCTGGCTCATGCGATTAAAGGATTTCCCAAGTTCGCCCAGTTCGTCGCTTGAGCGCACCTCCACCAACTGGGTGCGTTTGCCCTCTGCCAGGTTATGTGAAGCGGCAGTCAGCGACTTGATCGGTCGGGTGAAGTTCCTGGATACCAACAAACTGAGCAGCGAGACGACCAACACTGCTGCCAGCAAGATCCAGATGAGCCCTTGGTTAACCTGGTTTAAGAAGGTTTGCTCCAGTCCGGAGTAACTGATCGAGCGGGAACTGAGCAGCGTTCCAACCTGCCGACCCTCATAGAGGATGGGCACACCCGACTCGAGTTGTTGCACTGTCAGTTGGCTGCCAGTTGGATAGAGTTCCTCCAACCCCACCAGGACAACACCGCTTGCGTCCGCCAGGCCGAAAGTACGCGGACCAGCCTGCGTGACTTGCTGAGTCTGATTGCCACCTTGCCCTTGTCCCTGCCCACGCCCTGCGCCATGCCCGCCCATCATTGCGCCAGTCCCTGAGGACAAAACCTGATCCACGCCATCCCAACTGCCAGTTTGGGCGTAATACGCCTCGACCAAGGTGAGTTTGGTTTGGGATTGCTGATCAAGCACATAACGCTCGAAATTCTCCGAGATCAAGGAGCGAAAAAAGAAAGCCAGCGCCAGCCCGGTCAGCAAGGACACGGCGATGAAAGCCAGCGCGAGTTTGAGAGTGATCGAAGTTTTCAAGGACGCTCCTGGTTGTTCATACGATAACCAACCCCAAAGACCGTTTCAAGGTAGCGCGGCGCGGCTGGGTCTGGTTCGATCTTCAGGCGTAGATTCCGGATGTGCACGTTCAGGGTGCTTTCCAGGCCAGTAAAACCGCTCTCATACAGGCGGTCCACCAGTTCGGTGCGGGAAAAAACCCTGCCCGGGGTTGCCATCAGGATCTCGAGCAGGTCAAACTCAAGCGCGGTCAGATTGGCTTGCTTCCCCCCGATCTGAACGCTATGCGCAGCCCGGTCCATCACCAAGTCACCCACCCGCAGGAGACTCGCCGGCTCAAATGGAGTTTCCACTCGCCGTAATGCCGCCCGCACCCTCGCCAGCAACTCTCGCATCCTGAAAGGCTTGATCACATAATCGTCCGCGCCCAGTTCCAATCCGAGCACGGTGTCGGTCTCTTCTTCTTTCGCACTCAAGACGATCACAGGCACCTGGTTCTCCCGGCGGAAAGCGCTCAGAAACTGGTAGCCATCCATTTTGGGCATCATGATATCCAGCAGCACCAGGTTTGGGCGCTCATGACGCGCTACGAACAACGCTTCCTGGCCATCATTTGCCGTGACGACGCGGTAGCCCTGGCTGCCAAGGTAGTCTTTCAGCAAGGTGCGCACGCTGGATTGATCATCTACAACAAGAATGGTTTCTGTCATTTCACCTCAATTATAGGGTAGAAACATAACAAATTATCATTTAGATTTGATGTAGATATGCGCAATAACAACCCGTTCTTCGATTTCTCACCGGAGCCATTATCCGTTACAATTGACAAAAGGCAGCACGTTTCGGACGTTCTGGAGGTAAACTATGGATCCAATTACACTCATTCTGATTGCGTTGGCGGTGATCATATTAGTCATCGTTGGCATTTTACTCTACCGCACCAGCCATTTTGCCATCGAACTCCCTGAAGACTATCTGATACCATTGGAAGCAGTCAACGGAGAAGAAGTCGCCAGGCACATTGGTCTGGCAATCCAAATGAAGACCATCAGCCACGCTGACCCCGAGAAGGTTGACCCCTTGCCTTTCGAAGGCTTGCGCAACCTTTTGCAGGTGTTGTATCCCCAGGTGGAAGATCACCTGACCCGCGAGGTCATCAACGGTGGCGCGCTGCTCTACACCTGGCAGGGTACGGATCCTGACCTCGAGCCCATTGCGCTCGCTGCTCACCAGGACGTTGTGCCAGCCAACGAGGCCCCCGATTCCGGCTGGTCGTACCCGCCCTTTGCCGGTGAGATTGCCGATGGCTACGTTTGGGGGCGCGGCGCCCTGGACTGCAAGGGATCACTGATCAGCATCATGGAAGCGGTTAACAACCTGATCCGCGATGGTTTTAAGCCCCAACGCACAGTTTACCTGCTCTTTGGGCACGACGAAGAATGCAGTGGTTCACGCGGCGCGGTGGAGCTTGCCAGCGTCCTCGACGCGCGTGGCGTCAGGCTGGCTCTCCTGCTTGACGAAGGTGGTTCGATCACAAGAGGCACACTGCCAGGCGTTGACTCGCCAGTTGCCATGATTGGCGTAACTGAAAAAGGCCATCTCTCACTGAAACTCAAAGCCACCACCCAGGCAGGGCATGCTTCCACTCCCCCGAATCAGACTGCTATCGGTGCGCTCAGCCTGGCGATCGCTACGCTTGAAAACAACCCATTCCCCCAGCATTTGGACATGGTTGAGTTCATGATGAGTTTTGTTGGCAACGAATTACCCTTCATGGATCGCCTCATGCTAGCCAACACCTGGCTGTTTGGAGGTGCTGTGAAGCGCAAAATGAGTGCGAACCCGATCACAGATGCTAACACCCGTACCACCATCGCCCCCACCATCATCCGAGCCGGCAGCGCCGAAAACGTTTTGCCTGCCACAGCAGAGGGGCTGATCAACTTGCGGATCTTCCCGGGTGAAACCGTTCGCGAGACTTATGAACGGATCTATGACCTTGTGGCAGACAAAACCCTCGAGGTCCTTCCCGCCCACGGTGAGACCCTTGAAGGCGACCACACCTGGGAACCAACTGAGATCTCGAACATCGACTCACCCCAATTCCGCTTGCTCACACGCCTGGCGCGTTCAGCTTATCCCCAGGCTCTTGTTGCGCCATTCATGATGAACGGCGCTACTGACGCGCGCCATTATGCCGACCTCTCCCATTACATCTTCCGCTTCTCACCCATGGTACTCAGCCAGGAGGACCAGGAAACGGTTCACGGCGTGAATGAACGCTTGTCCTTTGAGAATGCTGCCCGCATGGTGGGCTTTATGCAGGCTCTGATCCGTGGAGCCAGCGACATGGATTTCCTGGGTAGCGAAGCCCAAGCCGATGAGGACGAGGAGGAAGAAGAAGCGGAAGAGGAGATCGCCCTCCGACGGATGGAAGAACCGCTTCCGACCAAACCGCTGCGAAAAGTCAAATTGGATGACGACGATGTGCGCGAGCTCGAACCGCTGCCAGAGGATGACGCGCCATTGAATACCAAGCCTCTCGCCAAGTCCGATCCGGAAGATTGATCTGGCATCTTAAAAAAACGGAAAATTAGGAGTATGACCTCACAAAAGCCTGCCCTCCCGCTTGATCGGGCGCGCGTTCGCGCGCTCTTGTTTGATGTGGATGGCACCCTGTCCGACAGCGATGACCACATGGTCAGCAGGTTTGCTGGAAAACTTAGTTTTCTCGACGGTTTGTTCAAGCAGGGATCTTCGAATCGCGTGGCACGCTCGTTCGTGCATTTTGCTGAAAGTCCAGGAAACTGGCTGCTCGAATTGGCTGATCGTTTGAACCTGGACCCGCACTTGGCTGCGTTCCTGGATCGGCGGGCAAACCAAAAAGAAGCCGAACTGGAAAACTTTCCTGCCATCCCTGGCATCCTGCCCATGCTAACGGCTCTACGCGGGCGGTTTCCTCTCGCTATTGTGTCGGCACGGAACGAGGTCACAACCCACCATTTCTTACGCCTCAACCAACTTGAGGACTTCTTCCCGGTGGTGGTCACGTCGCAGACGTGCCGGCGCAGCAAACCATTTGCCGATCCCCTGCTTTACGCCGCGAGTCAGCTTGCCATCCCGATCGAAAATTGCCTGATGATTGGCGATACTGTCACAGATGTACGGGCTGCCAAAGCTGCTGGCGCGCAGTCGCTCTCCGTTCTCTGCGGTTTTGGCTTGGAGAAAGAGTTGCGTCGAGCAGGCACGCAGGAAATTCTGGCAAGCACCAGCGAACTTGCTACCTACCTAACCTCAACCCCCTTGTAAGGTTCTTACTCCCTTACTCCTTTTTGAACGGTGATTATTTACCGGTCTAGGGCAGACACAGCCCTGTAAAGGTAATGCCTAAGGGTTTGCTCATATGCCATCAATTGCCATGAAACCGTCGTAGGGAACAGGCCCCCGCCCTAGCAGCGAAGCGGATAGGGTGACCTGTTCCTCAATTACATGGTTGACGCTGGCGTCAACCCTACTCCAAGAATAGAAAGAGCAGAAGCAACTACTTTGGCACTACCCTCGTGGAAAAGCCAGAAAAAGGTTTGCTTGAAAACTGCATGTGTAAACCATCACCCTAAGTAGACTGTAAACAATCAATGGCTTGACAATTCAGGCTCTTCTACCAGGACTCCGCCTTCTTTTTGCAGGTCGAGCGTGTTAATGCGTCTATTCATCAACCCAAGAAGCCCGATGATCAAGCAGGCGGCCCCGCCAACGACGTACGTAACGGCGGTACCAAAGGTATCCGCGATAGGGGCTGAGAGAAACAGCCCTATTGGCATCATAGCCAGCGCTGTGCTTGAAAGCAGCATAAAGACCCTTCCTTGCACCTCCGGCGGCACTTTGGTTTGCATTAGCGGTCCCAGCGAGCCATTTGCAAAGGATACCATCAAACCTAAAATCCCCAAGGCAACCAGCGACAACGTATAGCGATCTGAAGGGACCAAGCCAAAGGCGAGCGTTCCAGCACCAACACCGATGATGCCCATCAGCACCGTCCACACTCTACGTTTAAAACCGCCCCAAACTCCCAGCACGAGTCCTCCAACGATCCCGCCAGCTCCCATTGCCACTTGCATCCATGCCAATTCCTGGGCTCCCTTGCCGAAGAAGGTTGTGACATGCAACGGTAAAAGGCTGCTCATCGGTGCCAGGAGCATATTCAACAAACTTGCCATCAGGATCATCAGCAACAATCCAGGCCAGGTAATGACATAGCGTATGCCCTCACGCACATCTGATATAAGCGATCTGGGTGTAATTCGGTCAGTACGTGGCTTGGTATTAGGTTGTGGAACTTTGACTAAAAAGATCAGCATGCCGATGGCAATTGCCGCGGTGACTATATCCACTGCCAGCACGCCTTGCATGGGCAGTAATTCCAGCAGCAAAGCTCCAAGAGCCGGAGAAAAAACGTTGATCATGCCATCAACAGCCTGGTTGATCCCGCCTAATCGAGCCAGGTGTTCCTTGGGTACCATCAATGTGGTTGATGCGGTACGTGCTGGTCCCTGGAAAACCCCAGCAGCAGAACGGGTGAGCAAAATTGCGATGATATGCCAGATTTGGATCGCGCCGGTGGCAAAAAGCACTGCTAGGACAACCGTGGCCAATGCCACGACCAGATCCGCGATGATCATCACCAGCTTGCGATTCCAACGGTCCACCAACGCGCCGACGAACGGACCCAGCAGGATGTTGGGAACAATCGCTGCCGTAGTGGCGGTGGCGAGCACGGTGGCAGAACCGGTTTGCTTTGTCACGTACCATACCAGGGCAAACTGCACCAACGCGCTGCCCAGGAGCGAAACGATCTGCCCAATTCCCATTGGCAGGTAGTTGCGCAGCCATCCTTTACCAAAAGCTGGCTCGGTAGGTTGAGCTAAATCCACTTGCTGGTTTTCTTCAGTCATAAGCTTTCTTCCCGGGTAATTTCAACTAATAAACCATCCAACACCAGTCGGATTCAATAAACTGTGGGGCGGAATAGCAAAAAGTGATCCGCCCCAATTTCGTCAGGTTATTAGATCGCTATGTAGCGCTCGATCTGCCCGCCGACCTGTGCCAGCGATGCTGCCCAGAACGCTTTCGAGCGGATATCGATCCCGAAGCGTGCTGCCAGGTCTGCGGCCTGAGCCTCACCGGTGTTGGAAAGCAAGGATTTGTAGTCTTCCACAAACGCCTCTCCACGCTCGCGATAAACGCTGTAGAGACCCTTGGCAAACAAGCTTCCGAAGGCATAGGGGTAATTGTAGAAGGACAATTGCGTGCTGTAATAGTGCGGCTTCCAGGTCCAGGCAAACTGGTTCAAGACCTCCTGGTCAAGCCCATCGCCATAAGTTCTCTTCTGGGCGTCCAGCATCAGAGCGCTGATCTCATCAGCTGAAAGCTTTGATTCCTTGCGTTTCTCAAATACCGCCTTCTCGAAAATGAAGCGGGAATAGATGTCCACCATGGTTTGAGCGTCGCTTGAAATGGTGGTTTCAAGGATCGCACGCTCTTCGAGTGGATCGCTGACGGTCTTAAGAATGGCGTTGAACACGATCGTCTCGCACATGATCGAGGCAGTCTCCGCCAGGGTCATGGGGGTGTTGGTCTGCATCGGGGTTTTACCCGCCTGGTAGGCGCAATAATTATGGAAACCATGCCCAAGTTCATGCGCCAGGGTCATCACCTGGTCGAAAGAACCGTCAAAGTTCGACATAATGCGGCTTTCATGCACGGCATCCAAGCCCATGCAGAAAGCTCCACCGCGTTTTCCGGGGCGCTGCTCAGCGTCGATCCAGTGTTTATCAAAAGCTCCCTTGGCAAATTCAGCCAATTCAGGTGAGAAAGTGCCGAAATTCGCCAGGATCAAATCGCGGGCTTCATCAAAGGAATACTCCTTGTTGACTTCGCCAATCGGAGCGAACAAGCTCCACCAGGGCAATTTCTCAAAGCCGAGGATGCGAGCCTTCGCCTGGAAGTAGCGCCGGAACATTGGCAAGGCATCGTCGATCGCTCCCAGCATCGCCTCAAGCGTTCCGCGGTCAATCCTCGCCATCTGCAAGGAGGAATGCAGGCAGTCTTCCCGACCGCGCTTTCGGTCCAATGTGACAACTTCGCCTTTGACGCCATTCAAACAGGCAGCCAACGGCTCTTTCATTTCTTCGAAGACCTGCTGTTCACGTTTGTATGCCCGCTCGCGCACACTCGCGTCCGGGTGGGAGCGCAGGTTGATCAGGGCAGGCAGCGGTAAGGATTGCAGCTTGCCGTCCAGCTCGAAGTCGACGCTCTTTTGCGAGGTCAGCACGCCCTGCAGGTCGTCCCAGGCACTGCCGCCCGAAAGGGTCATCTCGTTGGCAAGGATCTCCTCGGGTTCAGACATCAAATAGCGGCTTTCCTTCGCCATTTCAAGCAAGCGGAAGGCATGCTCATGCGCCGCGCCAGGGATTTCCAACGCTTTGTCGAGGCGATTTCCAAGCGCGCCCAGCCAGGCGTTAATGCGTACGCTCAAATCGTGCAGGGGAAGCATGGCAATAGCCATTTTCGAGTGCAGTTGTTCGGCGGCTTTGTTGAAGGAATCTGTCGAAATGATGGCTCCTAAAAAGGAGAAAATCTTGCCAGCCAAAAGCTCGAGGGCGTTGGCTTCTTCCACATAATTATTAAGTACACGATTCAGCACCTCAGGTGAGGTAGCAGGATTAAGCAAGGGCAGGTACTCGGTTTCGAATGCCTGGGTGGCTTCCTGGATGGATTGTTTCACGGCTTCGATATCTGCCGCGAGAGCAGGGTCGTCGAGTGAGAGATAGAGATTGGAAAGATCCCATCGTGGGGGTGTGGTCATGGTTGACTCCTTTATGATTAATGTGGGAATTATAACTGACGCTCCTGTCATTTTAGATGGCTTGCATCATTTTTCCGGTTTTACATGTAATGGCTGGGTTGGCTGACAAAAAAATACCCCGGAAAACCGGGGTATTGCGTTCACCAAAATAAATCAATAACGGCGTCTGCCGCTGGCACGACCTGCAACCGACATGTAATACAGCAACTGCAAAACTGAGGTTGCCAACCCCGCCACGTAGGTCCATGCCGCAGCATCCAACACTTGCTTCACACCACTGCGTTCTTCCGCGTTGGCGACCAGGCCGGTTTGGTCCAGCATCTCGCGGGCTCGCTTGGAAGCGTCCAGCTCGACGGGAAGGGTAACCAGCGAAAAGAGCGCTGTCGATGAGAACAAGATCACGCCAATTGTCGCGAGGTTCGCCAGGCTCAGCAATACACCGATCATCACCAGGAATATCCCAAGGTTCGAGCCAAAGCTCACAACTGGCACGATCGCCGAGCGCAAACGCATCGGACCGTAGCTGGTCTTATCCTGCATCGCATGCCCAAGCTCGTGCGCTGTGATCGCCATTGCCGCCACTGAGGGCTGATCTGCAACGCCCTGCGAAAGCGCGAGGGTGTCACTGCGCGGATCATAATGGTCAGTCAGGGTGCCCTGGGTGCGTGTAACCTTTACGTTCTCGAGCCCTACGCGCGGCTTAAGCTGTTCAGCAGTATCCGTACCGGTCAGGTTGTGATAATTCCGCACCTGGCTCCATTTGGCGTAGGCAGATCTGACTTTGGATTGCGCAAATAGGCTCAGCAAAAGTCCCGGGATCATATAAAGTAAGTAATTAAAGTACATGGTATCCTCCGCATTCAGGCGACAATCCTGAAAAAATCATATCGCTTTTTAGGGAACTTCGTTGAGCAACAGTTCTACAGCGGCATCCAGTTGTGGATCACGTCCGGCGTCGGCGTCTGCCTGGGTGTAATCCACTACCAGGTCTGGTGTCAGACCGATGCTATCGATTTGGTGGCCGTTGGGGGTCAGCCAGCGGGCGATCGTGATCCGTACGCCGCCTTCTTCGGTCTTCAGGGGAATCCAGTTTTGCACTGAGCCCTTGCCGTAACTGGTCATGCCAACCAGTTTCGCTCGTCCGTAATCCTGGAGCGCTCCGGCGGTGATTTCTGATGCCGATGCGGTTCCTCCGTCAATCAGAATCACCAGCGGGATCTCGGTTGCCAGGCCGCCCTTCTGGACGGGATACGAGTCGCGTGAGCCATCGCCATATTCCTCGTACAGCACAACGCCGTCTTTCAGGAACTCTGATGTGACCTCAACAGCTGTCACAAGATATCCGCCGCCATTGCCGCGCAGGTCAAAAACGATGCCTTTGGGGTTTTGTGACAACAGATCCGTTAATGCTTCCCGCAATTTTTGAGTAGCAAGCTCATTGAAGGTATATAGCGCCACGTAGCCCACGCCGTCATCGCGCATCTCATATTCCACCACGGGGATCTGGATCACCGCACGGGTAATCGAAACGTCAAAGGTCTCCTCGCCACGCTTGATGGTGAGCACAATTGTATCGCCAGCAGGACCCAAAATTCTCTTCAAAACGAGGTCACCGGGAATGCCAGTCA
>ERZ1645187.2512-NODE-2512-length-16039-cov-6.610110_pt1 | contig 16039 bp, 13 predicted proteins | sample MGYA00575352_ERZ1645187 | MGnify/ENA primary metagenome ERZ1645187 (study PRJEB40837, sample SAMN11349314) | freshwater sediment metagenome | isolation source: river sediment | host: Sediment | place: India: Wazaribad , New Delhi | collected 2017-02-21 ... | reverse complement strand
CAACCTGATCAGCCAGGCCAGCGTCACGCTCCACGGCGCGCACAACCGCAAGGAATCGCGCGGCGCCCATGCGCACGAGGACTTCCCCGATCGTAATGACGGCGAGTGGATGAAGCACACTGCGGCCTGGTTCGAGGGCTGGGGCGGCAAGGGCGGTTCGGTGAAGATCGACTATCGCCCGGTCCACGAATACACGCTGACCGACGACGTCGACTACATCAAGCCGAAGAAGCGGGTGTACTAAGTCGTCCAAGGCCATGAAAAACAAAGGGGCCGGATCACGCGATCCGGCCCCTTTTGTTTTGTGTTTTGGTGTTCCGCGTCATCCTCGCGAAAGCGGGGATCGTTCTGCGTGAGGGTAGTGCTCGCGGCAAGCGGTCCCCCGGTCAAGCCGGGGACGACGATGTGGGCTTGTCTGGGTTCGACACCCTTCGATAGGCTCAGGGTAAGGGGGCAATTCAGGGTGCGCAGGCAAGAATGGCTTAGCTACCCCCTCGAACCCTCATGAGGCGCGTGTTTGCCCTGGATTGCTTCGCTGCGCTCGTAATGAGGATGTGAGGGGGGTGCATCCCGTTGTTCGTCATTGCGAGGAGCGCAGCGACGCGGCAATCCAGCGGTCGCGCGCCTTCGTTCGTGCTGGGATGGCGGGCATCGGTGAGCAAGTCGAACATCCCGCCCAATGCGCTAAATTGTCTCAGCGCCAGCGCAGGCGATCCGGGGTCAGTTCCGCGACCGACTTCACCCCCATCAGCTTCATCCCGCGTTCGATTTCGTCCTTGAGGATGCTGATTGCGCGTTCCACTCCGTCCTGTCCGGCGGCAGCGAGGGCATAGAGGTAGAGCCGCCCGCCAGAAGCTGCCGTTGCCCCGGCGCAGACCGCCTTTAGCGCATGGGTGCCGCGCCGCACGCCGCCGTCGCAGATGATTTCGATCCGCCCACCAACCGCGTCCTGAATCTCGCGTAGCTGGTCAAAGGGCGAGCGGCTGCCGTCCAGTTGGCGGCCGCCGTGGTTGGAGATCATGATCGCGTCGATTCCCATGTCGGCGGCGCGGCGGGCGTCGGCCACGCTCATCACGCCTTTCAGCGCGAATTTTCCGCCCCAGTCGTCACGCAGCTGCTCGGCCATTTTCCAGTCCATGTTGGTGTCGAGCATGGTGTTGAAATAGCCAGCAATGGAAATCGCCTCGCCGGTTCCTTCGCGGACATGGGTGTCGAGATTGGGCAGGGCGAACTTTTCGCGCAGCAGGTAATCCAGCCCCCAGCGCGGCTTCATTGCATAGCCCAGCAGGTTGCGGGCCGTGAACTTGGGCGGCGAGGTGAAGCCGGAGCGGGCGCAGCGTTCGCGCTTGCCGGACACGATGGTGTCGACGGTCAGGGCAATGGCATCGAACTTGGCCGCCTGACAGCGCTCGATCATCGACCGGTTCAGGCCGCGATCCTTGTGGTAATAGAACTGGAACATCTTCGGGGTGGAAACCAGCGCGGCAATTTCCTCGATCGAAACGGTGGCCAGGCTGGAAATGCCGAACCACAGGCCGAACTTTTCCGCCGCGCGGGCTACGGCGCGCTCACCCTGCCATTGGAACACCCGTTGCAGGGCCGTGGGTGAAAGCATCAGCGGCAGGGCGCTCTTGCGGCCCAGGATCGTGCAGCTGGTGTCGATCTCGCCCACCCCGGCCAGTACGTCGGGCACTAGATCGCAATCGGCATAGGCATCGGTGTTGCGGCGCTTGGTCAGTTCATCGTCCGCCGCGCCATCGATGTAATCGAACACCGGCCAGGGCAGGCGCTGCTTCGCAAGGAGGCGAAAATCGTCGATGTTATGGCAATCGGTCAGGCGCATGAAAGGTGGGTACACCGGCCGCTTCCGTCCGGCAACCACGCGCGCTTGCGCGGTTTCCAGCGCCCGGGCTGATCTCTCTGCGCGCCGGTCGGCAATCGGGCTGGACAAAGCATGGGTCCGGACGCAATGGCGCGGCCATATTTCCCTGATCAAGACATTGGAGTCGAGTATGTTCCTTTCGGGCAAGCGCGCGCTGGTTACCGGTTCCACTTCTGGCATCGGTCTGGCCGTGGCACGATCCCTTGCGGCAGAAGGCGCGGAAGTGGTCCTTTCGGGCTTTGGTGAGGAAGCGACCATTGCTGCGCTGTGCGAGGAATTGAAGGCCAGCCACGTGCCTGCTGACCTGTCGCGCCGCGAAGGGGTGGAAGCGCTGATGGCCGGGGCCGGTCCGATTGACATTCTGGTCAACAATGCCGGAATGCAACACGTCGCCCCGGTGGAGGAATTTCCGGTCGACAAGTGGGACACGATCATCGCGCTCAATCTGACCGCCGCATTCGATGCCTGCCGTCTGGCCATTCCGCACATGAAGGCGGCGGGTTGGGGCCGGATCATCAACACGGCCAGCGCTCATTCGCTCACCGCATCGCCCTACAAGGCGGCCTATGTCTCGGCTAAGCATGGTCTGGCCGGTCTGACCAAGACCTTGGCGCTGGAACTGGCGACGTTTAACATTACCGCCAATTGCATCAGCCCGGGCTATGTCTGGACCCCGCTGGTCGAAAACCAGATTCCGGACACGATGGCGGCGCGGAACATGACGCGCGAACAGGTGATCAACGATGTGCTGCTGACCCGCCAGCCGACCAAGAAGTTCGTGCAGCCGTCGGACGTTGGTGAAATGGCCGTATTCCTGTGCCGCGATGCAGCGGCGAATATCACCGGCACCAACATTTCGATGGATGGCGGCTGGACCGCTGAATAGGCTTACCTGTTACATTCCTGCCACCGTGCGGCGCAATTTGCTTGTGCCGCGCGGCAGGCCTTGCCGCGTCGCCCTATTGACGGGATAAGGGGCCGATGAGGCGTTTCGGACAAGCGTTAATTCGCATGGCAGCGCCGCTGTTAGCGGCGACGTTGGCGATTCAGCCTCTTGCCGCCGCAAAACCCACCAAGGCCCGAATCGAGCTGGAAACCCAGCTGCGCGCCCACATCACCGAACTGGCCAGCGACGAATACGACGGGCGCGAACCGGGGACCGAGGGCGAGGCCAGGACGCTGCGCTACATCGGCCATCAGTGGTTCGAGATTGGCCTGCAGTCCGGCACCAACGATCCGGCCCATCCGTGGTTTGCCCCGGTCAATATCGTCGCGCGTGAACCCGATACAAGCCGCGCCTTCTTTTCGCGCAAGGGACGGCGGCTCTATGCGCCCACCGGGTCGGTGCTGGCCCTGACTTCGGGCAAGCGCGGGTTGGTGGAGAATGCCCCGGTCGTCTTCGTCGGCAGTGGCGCGGTGATTCCGCCGCGCGCCGATCTGGCCGGACGGGTCGCGTTGCTGCTCGATGGCGGGGTCGATGATTCCGAGCGGCAGAATGCCTTGCTCAAGGCAGGCGCTTCTGCCGTTCTTACCGTGCTGGATGGCGAGCGGGATCTGGCCAAGGTCTCGGGCCACCGCAAACGGGTGGGCTATGCGCTTGCCAGCGATACGCTTGGCGGCGATCTTGAGGCCTTCATTACCGTTCCCGCGCTCAACGGTGTGCTGGTCGGGGCAGGGCTGGACACGGCGCAGTTGCAGGCCGCAGCCAAAGCGCCTGACTTCGCCGCGCAGATTCTGGACCTTGCCGTATCGCTGGAGGCGACCACCCGCGAAACCCGGATCAAGACTCACAACGTGATCGGCAAGCTGCCGGGACGCCGCCCGGAGCTGGGCGCGGTCATGTTTCTCGCGCACTGGGATCATTTCGGTGAATGTGCAGAGCCGCCTGCCGAGGATCTCGTCTGCAACGGCGCGGTGGATAACGCCAGCGGGATCGCGGTGCTGACCGAAATCGCGCGGCGGCTGGCCAAGGCTCCTGACATGGACCGCGACGTCTATTTCATGGCGACCACGGCAGAGGAGATTGGCTTTCTGGGCGTCGAAGCCTTTGCCGATAATCCGCCGCTGCCGCTGGGCAATATCGTGGCCGCCTTCAATATCGATACTGTGGCACTGGCGCCGAAAGGGCAGCCGTTTGCAGTGGTTGGCAAAGGGCTGACGCCGCTCGATCCACATATTGCCGCCGTGGCCAGGGCGGAAAAACGCAAGCTGGCAGAAGGCGATGCGGCCAATGCCTATGTTCGCCGGCAGGATGGCTGGGCGCTGATCAAGCACGATGTTCCCGCCGTGATGCTGTCCAGTTCGTGGTCAGACATCGCCTTGGTCGAAAAGTTCATGGAGAGCGACTATCACCGCCCCGGCGATCAGATCAGCCGGGGGCTGGAACTGGGCGGGGCAGCAGATGACGTGGAATTTCTGACCGCACTGGGCCGCTGGTTTGCCGATCCGCGCAAGGTTCCCTTCGCCCGGAACTAGGCCACTAGCATATCCGCCATCCTGCGTTTACATGGGCCGCCACGAATCGAACTGCGCACAAAGGCAAGTGGCACCATGGATATCCCTCTCGGCCTGACTTACGACGACGTCCTGCTTCAGCCGGCCGAGTCTGATATTGTCCCCTCGATGGCCGACACCCGCACCCGGCTGACACGCGAAATCGCGTTGAATATTCCGGTTATTTCCTCGGCGATGGACACTGTTACCGAAGCGGACATGGCGATTGTCATGGCCCAGCTGGGCGGCATTGGTGTCCTGCACCGTAATCTGACCATCGAAGAACAGTGCGCCGCAGTCCGCGCGGTAAAGCGTTTTGAAAGCGGCATGGTGGTCAACCCGATCACGATCAGCCCCGATGCGACCCTGGGCGAAGCGCAGGCCATGATGCAGGCCAACCGTATTTCGGGCATTCCGGTGGTCGAAGCAGGCGGCAAGCTGGTTGGCATCCTGACCAACCGCGACGTCCGCTTTGCCGACAATCCGCTGCAGCCGGTGCGCGAACTGATGACGCATGAGAACTTGGCTACCGTCCGTCCGGGCGTGACCCAGGAAGAAGCGCGCCGACTGCTGCACCAACGCCGGATCGAAAAGCTCCTGGTGGTGGACGAAAACTTCCACTGCACCGGCCTGATCACGGTCAAGGACATGGAAAAGGCGATCACCTATCCAGACGCGACCAAGGACGCGACCGGCCGCCTGCGCGTTGCTGCTGCGACCACGGTGGGTGATAAGGGCTTTGAACGCACCGAGGCGCTGCTGGCGGCTGAGTGCGACGTGATCATCATCGACACCGCCCACGGCCACAACAAGGACGTGGCCCGCGCGGTTGAACGGGTGAAGAAGATTTCCAATTCGGCTCAGGTCATTGCCGGCAACGTTGCGACTTATGACGCGACCCGCGCCCTGATTGACGCTGGCGCTGACGGCGTGAAGGTTGGCATTGGTCCGGGTTCGATCTGCACCACCCGCGTGGTTGCAGGCGTTGGCGTGCCGCAGCTTACCGCCGTGATGGAAGCGGCCCGCGCTGCGCGCGACAGCGGCGTTCCGGTCATTGCCGACGGCGGCCTGCGCACTTCGGGTGACGCGGCCAAGGCGCTAGCTGGCGGGGCAAGCACGATCATGGTCGGCTCGATGCTGGCCGGTTGCGAGGAAGCACCGGGCGAAACGTTCCTCTATCAGGGCCGCGCCTACAAGAGCTATCGCGGCATGGGCTCGGTCGGGGCCATGGCCCGCGGCAGTGCGGACCGTTATTTCCAGCAGGACATCAAGGACCAGATGAAGCTGGTTCCTGAAGGGATCGAAGGTCAGGTGCCGTACAAGGGCCCGGCCAAGGATGTGATCCACCAGCTGGTTGGCGGGATCAAGGCGGCCATGGGTTACACCGGCAGCGCCACGATCGAAGACCTGCGCACCCGTGCGCAGTTCGTGCGGATCACCAATGCCGGGCTGAAGGAAAGCCACGTCCACGACGTGACGATCACCCGCGAGGCTCCGAACTACAAGCTGTGACCCCGCAGGCGCGTGTTCAGGCGGCGATCGAGATTCTCGATGCCGTCATTGCCGCTGCCCAGGGCGGCGGGGCCAGTGCCGATCGGATCGTAGCCGACTGGTTCCGCACCCGCCGTTTTGCCGGAAGCAAGGACCGCCGCGCCGTGCGCGAACTGGTCTATGGCGCGATCCGTGCTTGCGGTCCGGTGCCGCAAAGCGGCCGGGCTGCCCTGCTGCGTCTGGCGCAAGCTGAGCCTGATCTGATGACCCTGTTCGATGGTTCGCGCCACGGCCCGGAACCCGTCGATCAAGGGGAGCCGGTGGCGGAGACCGGGATTGCGCCCGTCTGGCTGGAATCGGCCTTGGGCAAGAGCGGGGTCGAGGCAGAGCAGGCGGCTTCCTTGCTTGGCCGCGCGCCGCTCGACATCCGAGTGAACAGCTTGCGGGCGGACCGCGATACCATTGCCTTGCCCGAACAGGGCGAGCCGCTCGCCGCACCGCAAGGGCTGCGGCTTCCATCTGGAACCGCAGTCGAGCAGTGGGACGCCTATCACCACGGCCTGATCGAAGTGCAGGACGGCGGTTCGCAGATTGCCTGTCTCGCCGCTCAGGCCCGGCCGGGCGAAACGATTGTCGATCTGTGCGCCGGGGCCGGGGGCAAGACGCTTGCGCTGGCGGCAGCGATGGAAAACCAGGGGCGCCTGATCGCCTGCGATACGGACCGTGCGCGGCTTTCGCGCCTTGCTCCGCGTGCTGAGCGCGCCGGGGCAAGCCTGATCGAAACCCGCCTGCTCAATCCCAATGCAGAGCGTGATGCGTTGGAAGACCTGATTGGCAAGGTTGATGCTGTTCTGGTCGATGCACCCTGTTCCGGTACCGGCACCTGGCGGCGCAATCCTGAAGCGCGTTGGCGGCTGAACGAACGCGAAGTCGCGCGCTATGCGGCGATCCAGTCTCGCCTGCTCGATCTGGCGGCGCAGTTGGTGCGGCCCGGTGGGCGGGTGATTTTCGTCACCTGCTCGCTGCTTGATGCCGAGGGGGCCGATCAGGCCGAAGGCTTCCTGGCCCGCCATGCCGGTTGGCGCGCTGCCCTGCCGTCGCTGCCTGCTGGCAGTGAGCGGGGAAACGGTTGGCGCCTGTCCCCTTGGGCAGATGGCACCGATGGCTTTTTCATCGCCTGTTTTGGTTCACCGTGTTAAATGCGCGGCCAATGGTTACGCTCAAGGAGCACATCATGCGTTATTCTCCCGCCGCTGCCGCGCTGGCCCTGCTTGCGTCGGTAACGGCCAGCACTGGCCATAGCGCTCCGCCGGTGCCGCTTGATCCCCGTGCTGCGGCGCTGCTGACGCAGGGCCGTGAAGAAATGCAGGTGGGTAAGGTCAACGAAGCGGTCGACAATTTCGAAAGCGCGCTGACGATCCAGCCGGGCCATGTTACTATTTACCTTAGCTTGGGTGAAGCCACCCGCAAGCAGGGCATGCACGGCAAGGCGCTGCACTATTACCGTGAAGCCTTGAAGCTGGATCCTGATAACCAGCAGGCGATTGCCGGTGAGGGTGAGGCGCTGGTTGAAAAGGGCGCTGTGGAAAAGGCCCGCCGTAATCTCGCCCGGCTTGAGCAGATCTGCGGCACCATGGGCTGTATCGCAGCCAGCCGCCTGTCCGCCGCGATTGAGCGCGGACCGGCCCCGCAGATCGTTACGGCTGACCAGATTGAGGCAAAGCCGGAAGTCTCGGCCAACTGATCAGGCCACTTTGGCCTCAGATCAGGTTGCGGAACTCGTCCACCACGGCACGGTAGACGCGCTTTTTGAACGGCACGATCAGGTCCGGCAGGATCAGCGGGTTTTCCCATCGCCAATCGGCAAATTCGGGCGGATCGTGGCGTTCCAGGTGGATGTCGGCGTCATCGCCCATAAAGCGCGCCAGGAACCAGTGCTGGCGCTGACCGCGATATTTGCCCTTCCATAGCTTGCCGATCAGATCGTCCGGCAGGTCGTAGAGGATTTCCTCGCGCGTCTGGGCCAGGATCGTGACGTGGCGTTCCTCGACCCCGGTTTCTTCCCACAGTTCGCGCAAGGCGGCTTCGCGCAGGTCTTCGCCATCATCGACTCCGCCTTGCGGCATCTGCCAATAGACGCCGCCTTCATCAGGCTGGCCGCGCGTGTCGATACGGCGGCCAACGAAGGCCTGACCTGCGGGGTTGACCAGCATGACGCCGACGCAGGGACGATAGGGGAGGTGGGCAAAGGGATCGCTCATCCCTCTGCCCTTAGCCTCAAACCTTGGTCAGCATCAACTTCATCGCCGCAATGATCTTGGCAACGGCGGCGGCAGCGCTGGGCAGGGCCTTGCGCGTGGTGGAAAAATCGTGGGTGATGCCTTCGATATGCAGGTAGAGCGTATCGACTCCCGCATCGACCAGCTTGGCCGCCATGCGCCGCCCCTGATCCTGCAGCGGATCAAGGCCAGCCGTAGCGACGATCGACGGGCACATGCCCTTGGCGCTGGCGTGGATCGGAAAGGCGCGGGGATCGCCGCTCTTGGGCTGATAGAGCGAATAGAACCACTCCATCACCGCCTTGGTCAGCAGGTGATCTTCGGCAAATTTCTCCATCGAACCGTCCTGGCTCTCGTCCGTCGCGGGGTAGAGCAGGACTTGCAGTACCATCGGCGCGGCAGCGGGCCGGTCAATCAGCGCGCGTGCGGTGACTGTGGCAAGGTTGCCCCCGGCGCTGCCGCCAATCGTGACCAGGCCGGTGACCTTGCGCCCCAGTTCGGCAGGGCTGCCGGCCAGCCAGCGGGCCGCCGCCTCGCAATCGTCCGGCGCGGCGGGGAAGGGGTGTTCCGGGGCAAGGCGATAGTCGACCGCCAGCACCGGCAGGTCCAGCTCTGCCGACAGTTCGGTGCAAAGCGAATGGTGCGTATCCAGATCGCCGATCACATAGCCGCCGCCGTGGAAGAACAGGATGACCGGGCTGGGATCGCGGCTTTCGCGCACGTCGTAAAAGCGTACCGGGATCGGGCCAGCCGGGCCGGGGCAGGTCAGATCCTTGATCACCGCCATCTCGCGCGGGTCGGCCTCGGTCATCTGCTTCAGGCCGAGGTAGCCGACGCGCTGCTCTACCGGATCGAGTCGTTCCGGCTTGGGCAGGCTGTTGGCCAAGGCCAGGAAACCTTGCACGTCTTCACGGATAATCGGCTGGGTATCGCTCATCTGTGCTGCATCCTCTCTTGTGCTCGCCTTTGTGCTCGCCTTTGTGCGCTGGCGGTTTAAGCGACAGGTTAAAACAGCTTTTGCCACTTGACTAGACGCCTTCGCGCGCCTCTTCTTCAGTTGCACGCAGCACAGTTTTTCTTGGTTGCGCGGCACATGGGGAGGGGACTAGGGCGAATTGTGCAACAGGCGCCCATCGTCCGCCTGACAAGGAAGAAGCATGGCAACGCAAACCGCCGAACCCAAGGAATCGATCAAGAACAGTCCTGAAGCCGTCGTCGTCCGTTTCGCGGGCGATTCGGGTGACGGGATGCAGCTCACGGGTGGCCAGTTCACCCTGTCGAGCGCGCTGGCAGGCAATGACTTCGCGACTTTCCCGGACTTTCCGGCCGAAATCCGCGCGCCGCAGGGCACCCTGTTCGGGGTTTCCGCTTTCCAGATCAATTTCGGTTCGACCGAGATCGATACGGCAGGCGACGCGCCCGACGTGCTGGTGGCGATGAACCCCGCTGCGCTGAAAACCAATGTCGGCGCGCTCAAGCCGGGCGGCCTGATCATTGCCGACACGGGTGAATTCACCAAGCGCAACCTCGAAAAGGCCAAGTACGAGGTCAACCCGCTGGAGGACGGTTCGCTGTCCAAGTGGCAGGTGTTGGCTTTCGACATTTCTGCCCTGACCATGGAATCGGTCAAGCCGTTCGGTCTGGGCAACAAGGAAGCCCTGCGCTGCAAAAACATGTGGACCCTGGGCCTGGCCCTGTGGATGTTCGACCGTGACCGCGAGCCGCTGATCGACTGGTTGAACGGCAAGTTCAAGAAGAACCCGGTTCTGGCAGAAGCCAACATTGCCGCACTGAATGCCGGTCACGCCTATGGTGAAACGGCTGAAATCGGCGGGCAGCTGCACAAGGTCCACCTTGATCCGGTGGAGACTCCGGCTGGTCTTTACCGCACCATCACCGGGGCCGAAGCCGTTGCGCTGGGTCTGGTGGCCGGTGCGCAACTGGCGCATCTGCCGATGTTCTTTGGCGGCTATCCGATCACTCCGGCCAGCTCGATCCTGCACTATCTGGTCGGCCTCAAGGAATTCGGCGTCACCACTTTCCAGGCGGAAGACGAAATCGCCGCGATCGCTTCGGCCATCGGCGCGTCTTATGCCGGGCAGCTGGGTGTCACCTCGTCCTCGGGTCCGGGCATTGCGCTCAAGACCGAGGCGATGGGCCTTGCGGTCATGACCGAACTGCCGCTGGTGATCGTCAACTCGCAGCGCGGCGGTCCGTCGACGGGCCTGCCGACCAAGACCGAGCAGTCTGACCTGTATCAGGCGGTTTATGGCCGCAACGGTGATACCCCGATGCCGGTGATTGCCGCACGCAGCCCCAGCGACGCGTTTGACTGCGCGATTGAGGCTTGCCGCATCGCGACCCAGTACATGACCCCGGTGATCCTGCTGACCGATGGCTACATCGCCAACGCGGCAGAGCCGTGGAAGGTGCCGGATCCGGCGAGCTATGAGGACTTCCCGGTCAAGTTCCTGACTGAGCGGAATGGCCCCGATGGCAGCCTGCTGCCCTATGCCCGCGATGAAAAGGGCGCCCGGCCGTGGATCAAGCCGGGTACTCCGGGGCTGACCCACCGGATCGGCGGGATCGAGAAGAACCCGGGCACCGGCAATCTCGATTACAGCCCTGCTGCGCACCAGGCCATGACCGATGCCCGCAAGGCCAAGGTTGATGGCGTGGCCAAGAGCATCCCGGCGCAGGACGTGTGCCTGGGCAATACCACCGGAAAGCTGGCCGTGGTCGGCTGGGGCAGCACCTATGGCCCGATCCATCAGGCGGTACGCCGCGCCCGGGCCAAGGGTCTGGATGTCAGCCACATCCACGTTCGCCACATATGGCCGCTGCCGGCCAACCTTGGCGAACTGCTGAAAGGCTTTGACCGTGTACTGGTGCCGGAAATGAACACCGGCCAGTTCAAGACCGTACTGCGCGACCAGTTCCTGGTCGATGCAAAGCCTTACAACAAGGTGAGCGGCCAGCCGTTCACCATTGCTGAAATCGAAGCAGCGATCGAAGGAGCGCTGGCATGAACGCGATTACCCCTATCACTACGACGCTCAAGGACTGGGAATCCGATCAGGAAGTCCGCTGGTGCCCCGGCTGCGGCGACTATGCGATCCTGAAGGCGGTGCAGCGCACCCTGCCGGAACTGGGTGCTGATCCGGCCAAGACCGTGTTCGTTTCGGGCATCGGTTGCTCCAGCCGCTTCCCGTACTACGTCGAAAGCTACGGCTTCCACACCATCCATGGCCGCGCTCCGGCTGTGGCGACGGGGATCAAGCTGGCCAATCCGGAACTGGATATCTGGCTGGTCACCGGCGACGGCGACGGCATGTCGATCGGCGGCAACCACACGATGCACCTGCTGCGTCGCAACCTGAACTGTCAGGTGCTGCTGTTCAACAACGAGATCTATGGCCTGACCAAGGGCCAGTACTCGCCGACCAGCCGTGAAGGCACGCATAGCCCGACGACGCCTCTGGGTTCGGTCGACCGTCCGGCGCTGCCCTGCGCCTTTGCGCTGGGTGCCGGTGCGCGCTTCATCGCGCGCGGGTTTGACGTGTCGAAGGAACTGCCGAACGTGCTCAAGGCCGCTTATGCTCACAAGGGCGCGGCTTTCGTCGAAATCTTCCAAAACTGCATCGTCTATAACAAGGACCGGTTCGAAGACTTCGCAGCTCCCAAGGGCGCTGAAGATCGCCAGCTGTGGCTCAAGAATGGCGAACCCATGCTGTTCGGCAGCGAAAAGAGCGGCGGCGTGAAGGGCATTGCCCTCGACCTCAAGAGCCTGACGCTGAAGGTTGTCGATGTGGTCGATGGCGATTGGCAGTCGGCTGGCGTGATCGTCCACGATGTGACCAATCGTTCGATCGCGCATATGCTGGTCGAAATGCCGTTTGGTCCGTTCCCGATGGCTCTGGGCGTGATCTATGACGATCCGCGTCCGACCTATGAGGACGCCGTTCTTGGCCAGGATGCCAAGGCTCGCGAAGGCAAGAGCACCGACTTGGCGCGCTTGCTGGCCAAGGGGCAGACCTGGACGGTGAACCCGGACGAGGGGCATCCAGCCTGACCGCAGGGTCATGGACAATCTAACCCATTCGTTGATCGGCGCGGCGCTGGGGCAGGCGGGTCTTAAACGTAAGACCGGTCTGGCCATGCCCGCGCTGATTATTGGTGCGAACCTGCCCGATATTGATGCGGGCTGCGTGGTCCATGGTATTGAAAGCCTGGCAATCCGGCGCGGGATTACGCACGGGCCGCTGGCCTTGGCGATCCTGCCACTGCTGCTGGCCACGGCGCTGTTGTGGTATGACCGCTGGCAGACGGGGCGGGGCAAACGGCCAGAGGAACGGCTGCCAGTGCGCTTCGGCTGGCTTTTGGCGCTGTGCTATCTCGGCACGCTCAGCCATCCGCTGTTCGACTGGTTCAATACCTATGGCATCCGCCTGTTGGAGCCATTCTCGTCGCGCTGGTTCTATGGCGATACGCTGTTCATCATCGACATCTGGATACTGATCGCGCTGGGCACCGGTATTTGGCGCTCGCGGCGGCGAGAGCGGGAGGGCAAGCCGCAATGGGCGCTTCCGGCCCAACTCGCACTGGCGGCGCTGTTTGCCTACGTCGGGGCAAACATGGCGATCAGCCGCGCCAGCGTGGCGGCGGTGCGGGCCTTTGATCCGCAGATCGACATGGCGGTGGCCAGCCCGGTGCCATTTGCCTTCTGGCGGCGCGAAGTGTTGTGGCGTTCAGGCGATGGTTTCTACGGCAAGATCGCCTGCGACTTTGCCCAGTGCCAGCGTTACCCCCGCGTGATCCGCAAGACTGAAATGGCCGACCCGCGTATTGCCCAATGGGCGGCAGGCGATCCGGCGGCGGAGGCATTTCTGTTCTGGAGCCGGATGCCGGTCGCCGAAACAGGCCCAAAGGGCATATTGCTGAAAGACCAGCGCTTCATGGATAGCCCGGTCAGAAGCAACTTTACGGTCGAACTGAAGCCCCGCTGATGCCTGTTCCTAGTCTTGTCTGGCTGCGCCGCGATCTTCGGCTGGCCGATCATGCCGCCCTGGTTGCGGCCTGCGCCAGTGGCCCGGTTATTCCGGTCTATGTCCTGGACGATGATACAGCGGCCCATCGCCGCATGGGCGGGGCCAGCCGCTGGTGGCTGCACCATTCGCTGGCGGCACTGAACAAGGCGCTGCGGGACAAAGGCTCACGCCTGATTCTGCGCCGGGGCAAGAGCGACGAAGTGCTGGCCGCAGTGGCTGCGGAAACCGGGGCGGGCGAGGTCCACGCGCTGCATCATTACGAGCCGTGGTGGCGCAATGCCGAACGCGCGGTGAGCAAGCGCCTGGCCTTGCACTTGCACCACGGCAATTATCTGGCGCCGCCGGGAACGGTGTTGAGCGGATCGGGCACGCCTTACAAGATTTACACCCCGTTCTGGCGCGCGCTGAGCGAGCGCCTTCCGCCCGCGCCGCCGTTGCCAGAGCCTACCGTGATTCCCGCACCCGAAAACTGGCCCGCCAGCGATTCGCTGGAAAGCTGGAACCTGCTGCCGACCAAGCCCGACTGGGCGGGCGGTTTCCGTGCAGAGTGGACGCCGGGTGAGGCGGGCGCGCTGGAACGACTCGACACGTTCTTTTCGCGCGCGGCCAAGTATGAGGCGCGGCGCAATCTGCCGGCGGTAGAGGGCACCTCGCGACTCTCGCCGCATCTGGCCTTTGGCGAGATTTCGCCCGCGACGATCTGGCACCGCACGGCGGACCTTGGCGGTTCTACCGTGACGTTCCTGGGCGAACTGGGCTGGCGTGACTATGCCCAGAACGTGATCCTGCAATCGCCGGACTATGGCGCTCGCAATGCCAAGGCGGAATTTGATCGGTTGCCGTGGCGCAACGGGCCAGAGGCAGAGGCAGACCTTGCCGCATGGCAGCAGGGCCGCACCGGCTATCCCATCGTCGACGCCGGGATGCGCCAGCTGTGGCACACCGGGTGGATGCACAACCGCGTGCGGATGATCGTCGCTAGCTTCCTGATCAAGCATCTGCTGATTGACTGGCGGCGCGGTGAGCAATGGTTCTGGGATACGCTGGTCGATGCCGATTACGGCCAGAATGCCGTAAACTGGCAGTGGAGCGCGGGCAGCGGGGTGGACGCCAATATGTTCGTCCGCATCATGGCACCGCTTACCCAGTCCGATAAATTCGATGCGGGCGAATATATCCGCCAATGGGTGCCGGAACTGGCGCATTTGCCGGATGGCGCGATCCACGATCCGCAGCTGCCGGTGCGTGGCTATCCGCAAAAGCTGATCCCCCATGCCGAAGGCCGCGCTCGCGCACTGGCTGCCTGGGCGGAATTGAAGGCTGATAGCTAAGCTTGGAGGTGGCCCTGAAAAGGGGGCTAATCCCTGAAGGGCTATGCGCGCCGCTTTGGCTGGCTTGAGCACTGGATTGCCGGTTGTTGAGACCGATCAGGCAGCGTTGCCGTCACTTTTATTTTCAATTTCGCAACAGATTTGGTGACTTTGGCCACTTGGCTGTCCGCGCGATAATTGTCGCGAAGCATGGTTAGGTGGCGGTTAATTCGTCACGCCTTTGCTTATCTGATGCATGATCGTCAAATTACTTTCAATACGCCGTCAATTCATAGAAAAATATTACCAGTTCGGCTCTATTTATCGTTGTGATGAGGCGTTTAGTTACTAACCGCGCTCCCTCATTGGCTTAAATGTAAAATATAAAAATCAAAATATTTTATGCACTTAAAGTCAAAGCCAATTCTTTATATAAAGTGAGGGATTTCATGAAATTCAAGATTATTTCTGTCGCTGCTGCATTGTCTGCGCTGGCTTTTGCTGGTTCCGCCCAGGCCCAGGAACAAGAGAGCACTTCCGCTCCAATCACGGTTAGTGGCGATATCGGAGTGGTCTCTGACTACCGTTTTCGTGGCGTATCACTCTCGGACAACGACTTTGCCGTGCAGGGCGGTGTAACCGTAAGCACGCAGCCTGGCTTCTACGCCAGCGCCTGGGCGTCGAACATTGCGAATTACAATGGTGCGAAAACTGAAATCGATCTCACCGCAGGATGGTCTGGCCCGGTTGGTCCGCTTACCGCCGATGTGAGTGTTATTGGCTATCTGTACCCGAACGGCGAAGCCGTGAATTACTATGAATTTGCCGGATCGCTGAGCAAGGAATTCGGCCCTCTGGAAACCAAGGTCGGTGTCGCCTACTCGCCGAAGCAGGACAACATTGGCGGTGTCGATAACACCTATGTTTACGGCGAAGCCAACTACGCGATTACTAGCACGCCGCTGACTCTCAATGCGCATGTCGGATACGAAGACGGGATTTACGCCGGTAAGACCGATTATTCGGTCGGCGCAGAGGCGGAACTGGCGTTCTTCACGGTCGGGGTCAGCTACATCACCGTCGACAGCGATCCGGTTGATGAACTGGGTGATCTTGCCGGTGACACGGCATTGGTCACTTTGAAGGCGAATTTCTGAACTGAACTGTCCTTGGTGCCCGGCAATGCCCGGGCGCCAAGGCATCGCCCCCAGCGCGTTCAATCACTTTGCCGAGTTCAGCCATGTTCAAAACCATTCTCAAGCTCATTTCAGCGATGATACTTGCTGTGGCGCTACCCGGCACAGTCACGGCGAAAGAGGCTACAATCAAGCCGTTGTCCAGTCCTCCAAAGGGCGCACAAGTTGTGACGGTGGGTTTCTATCCGCTGAATGTCTACGGCGTGGACCCGGCCAACAGCACCTTTGTTTATGACGGCTACATCTGGTTCAGGTGGAAGGGGCAGATCGACCCGACTGCGACCGTTGTCAATGGACACCCAGTTTTACGAGCTAAGGCGACACCCAGTGTTACGAGGTG
>ERZ1645187.2511-NODE-2511-length-16040-cov-4.583547_pt1 | contig 16040 bp, 10 predicted proteins | sample MGYA00575352_ERZ1645187 | MGnify/ENA primary metagenome ERZ1645187 (study PRJEB40837, sample SAMN11349314) | freshwater sediment metagenome | isolation source: river sediment | host: Sediment | place: India: Wazaribad , New Delhi | collected 2017-02-21 ... | reverse complement strand
GCTGCTTTTGCAAAAATGAAACCAAATCCTGTTCGTTAACCAGCGGACCACGGCCGGTATTTACCAGAAAAGCGGTTGGTTTCATTTTTGCAAAAGCAGCTTTATTCATAAATCCGGTGTTTTCAGATGTGAGCGGACAATTGATGCTGATAAAATCGCTTTCGGCCAGCAATGTATCCAAATCAGTTTGCTGAGCCATTGCAAAACCCTGTTTTTGGCTGCGGCTGGTAAAAATGATTTTAATTCCGAAAGCCGACCCGATTTTAGCAACCTCCTGCCCTATTTTTCCAAACCCGATTATTCCCAGGGTTTTGCCTGCCAGTTCAATCTGTGGCGTTTTCCAGTAGGCAAAATCGGCGCTGGCTGCCCACTCGCCTGCCGCAACCGAACGGGCGTGAACACCCACATTCTGTGCAAAATTGAGGATGTGCGAAAAAACCATCTGTGCCACCGACGCCGTGCTGTAAGCCGGAATATTGGCCACCACGATACCGGCTTCAGTAGCTGCCTCCACATCCACCACATTATAACCGGTTGCCAGCACCCCGATAAATTTCAAACCTGGTAACTGGCGGATAATTTCCCTGTTCAGTACCACTTTATTGGTAAAAACCGCATCGGCATCCAAAGCGCGTTCAACGGTCAGTTCTTTGGGTGTACGGTCGTAAATAATGCAATTCCCCAGTTTACTGATTTTCTCCCAGCTTAAATCTCCGGGGTTCAGCGCGTAACCATCTAAAACAACAATCTTCATTTACTTATGAATTTTAGCTGCTCCAAAGAAAACAAAAAGTCGTGTGGAAATTGATTTCAGAAACGAAGTTTAAGCGAAATATCAAAAGGGGATTAAAAACAAAGAGGAGAAACTTGCGTTTCCCCTCTTTGTGGTGCCACTCGGGATCGAACCAAGGACACACGGATTTTCAGTCCGTTGCTCTACCTACTGAGCTATGGCACCCTTTTATTTTGGTGCGACAAAAGTAAACAAATTTTTATTCCGGCAAAAAAAAAGTGCTTTTTGATTCTCATTCTGATGAAAAAAAACTAAAAAACACCCCTCGCTTGTGTTCCGTCATTCTTTTCTTACTTTTGCCGCTCATAATTTAGACGAATGATCAGTTCTGATTTTCTGACATATACACTCGGCAACGGCATCCGGCTGATTCACCAGCCAACGCAGTCGCCGGTGGCACATCTGGGCGTATTAATCAACACCGGTTCGCGCGACGAAGCCGAAGAAGAACACGGGCTGGCCCATTTCATCGAGCATTCGGTTTTTAAAGGAACACGGAAACGCCGGGCATTTCATGTGCTGAGCCGCATTGAGGATGTGGGTGGCGAACTGAATGCCTACACCACCAAAGAAGAAACAACGCTGCATTCCACTTTTCTTCGCGAAGATTACGAACGGGCGGCCGAATTGCTGTCCGACATTCTTTTTAACAGCGTGTACCCGCAAAAAGAGATCAATCGCGAAAAAGAGGTGATTGCCGAAGAAATCAATTCATACAAGGATTCTCCTTCGGAACTGATTTTTGATGAGTTTGAAGAACTGATTTTCGATGGACATCCGATTGCCCGCAATATTCTGGGAACCAGCGAAAATATCAGCAAATTCAACCGCGATTCGATCCTGAATTTTATTGAACGGAATTATCACACCGACCAGATGGTGATCAGTTCGGTGGGCAAACTGAAATTTGACAGGCTGATCAAATATGCCGAAAAACATTTTGGAAGTGCCCCGGTGAAACTGCGGACCGATAACCGGAAACCCTTTGACAATTATATTCCCGGAAACCGGGTTGAAGATAAAGACACATTTCAAAGTCACTGCATGGTGGGTAACATTGCTTACGATGTGCAACACCCGAAACGGATTGTGATGGTTTTGCTGAACAACATCCTGGGCGGGCCTGCCATGAATTCGAGGCTGAACCTGGCTTTGCGTGAACGCCGCGGCATGGCTTACAATGTGGAATCGAGTTATACAGCTTATACCGACACCGGTCTTTTCAACGTGTATTTCGGCACCGACAACGTTAACTTTGAAAAGGCTTTGTCGCTGGTGAAAAAGGAGTTCAGAATGTTGCGCGAAACCAAATTAGGCGCACTGCAACTCAGCAAAGTAAAAAAACAAATGATCGGGCAGATTGCCGTTTCCACCGAAAGTCATGATGACCTGATGTTAGCCATCGGGAAAAGTTACCTGCTTTACAACCGGGTTGACCCGCTCAGCGAAGTTTTCAGAAAAATTGAAGCCATTACCGAAATGGATTTGCTGGAAGTGGCCAACGAAATTCTGGATGAAAACCGGCTCAGTACATTAGTTTACAAGTAATTTTGAAGAATTAAAAATCTGATTCTGAAGAGATGTTCAGCAGAGAACTTGAAAAATACATTCTTAATCATATTGAACCCGAAGATGAAATTCTCAGGGAACTCGACCGGGAAACTCATCTGAATGTTTTGGGTTCGCGCATGATTTCAGGGCATTTGCAGGGTGCGGTTCTGACCATGCTTTCAAAAATGATTCAGCCCGAAAGAATTCTCGAAATCGGCACTTTTACAGGCTATTCAGCTATTTGCCTGGCCCGCGGATTAAAACCCGGAGGCAAACTGATCACTATCGAAATAGACGATGAACTGGAAGCCATCGCCCGGAAATATTTTGAGAAAGCCGGATTACAAAACCAGATTGAGCATAAAATCGGACCCGCTCTTGAAATAATTCCCACACTTGCAGCACCTTTTGACCTGGTTTTTATCGACGCACACAAACCTGAATACACGGCCTATTACAAACTGGTATTTGATAAAGTAAAAACCGGCGGTTACATCATTGCCGACAATACTTTGTGGAATGGAAAAGTAACCAGTGTTCCGGCCAGCGACGATTTTCAGACGCAGGGAATACAGACTTTTAACGACCTTGTAAAAAATGACCCCCGTGTTGAAAAGGTGATTCTGCCGCTCCGCGACGGAATGACAGTTATCCGCAAAAAATAACCTGAATCAGTTTTTACCTGTTGTAATTTGTGAACCTTCTTTTTTGGGTTTGAACTTCGAACGGCGTTTCTTTTGCAGATTCCGTTTTACTTTGTCGAACCTGTCAATTCGTTCATCCAGTTTCACTTCCATCTGGTTTTCCTCCTTCGGCTTTTCGTTGCCGCCGATTTCGGGCCTGATTCCGCGTTTGTTTTTCTGAATAATGTCTTTTACCTGTTGCAACGAAAGATAAAACATACCACCGCCTTCCATGATATAACAGATTTCCTTTTTCAGATAATCGGTTTTGAACGGTTTGGCATTCCCTTTTGCCAATTCGAGGATCAGCAATTCATTGGGGAAATCTCTGTGAGCTTCGATGTAAGTATCTAACTCGTACATCAGGCAGCACTTCAGTTTGCCACAGGCGCCGGCCATTTTCAGTGCCGATGGTGAAAGACCCTGTTTCAGTGCAGCATTCGATGAAATACTTTTAAAATCGGTACGCCAGCTCGAACAGCAAAGTTCACGCCCGCAAGAGCCGATTCCACCAACAATTCCGGCTTCCTGCCGGGCACCGATTTGTTTCATTTCAATCAGAATCCCAAACTCCCGGGCATATAATTTTATCAGTTCCCTGAAATCGACACGCCCTTCGGCCAGGTAGTAAAAAATGGCTTTCTTACCGTCGCCCCTGAATTCCACATCCCCGATTTTCATGTCGAGTCCCAACTCATTTACAATCTGGCGGGCGCGGATCATCACGGGTTTTTCGCGGTTTCTGGCGTCAATCAAACCCGACAAATCTGCCGGAGTTGTCTTTCTGTAAACCGGGTTCAGTTTGTAATTCTCCGGATTCCTGATCTTCAGTTTAAACTGTTTTTCAGCAAGATAACCAGTCAAGGTCACCTCTCCCACATCGTGCCCGGGTGAAGTGGCAACCACCACTTTATCGCCGCGCTTTAAAGAAATTTTATCGGTATTTCTGTAGTATTCTTTTCTTGTCGATTTGAATTTAACCTCCACCACATCCGATTGATCCGATGTATCGGGCAAATCATTCAGCCAGTTATAATTATCTGTGGCCAAATAGTTTACGGTGCTATTAAATGAACATCCTGTGCAACTCATCTTCCCTTCAATTAAAAAGTTGTGGCAAATATCATAAAAAAGATTTAATTGTCCTTAAATTAGAGGCATATTCAACTTTAAAAACAGAAATATGAATTTCGGACAGGTAATTTCAAATCTTAACTTCCCTGCAGTTTTTGTTTCCGCTTTAAGTTCGTTTATTGTTGGCTGGCTATGGTATGGACCAATTTTTGGCAAAAAATGGATGGAACTGAATGGTTTCGACCCGGAAGAAATGCAAAAACAAAAGTGGCTTCCATTTCCACTGATTTTGGGAATCAACTATTTTGCCACCGTTTTGGCGGCCTTCTCGCTGGCCATGTTTCTCGGCACAGAATCCGATGCTGTTTTCGGAATTTTTGCGGGACTGATGATTGCCATTTTCTGGATTGCCACCAGCCGGTTAAACGATGTGCTGTATGAACGAAAACCGATGGGATTGTTTTGGATTAATGTGGGTTACAATGTTGTTATTTATGTGATTATGGGAGCTATCATCGGGGCGTGGCACTAAAAAGTTGTCATAAGAAAATTGTTGTCAGGTTCCCAATGTTGTCATGGTTGTCGTGGTTGATTTCTCAGAAACGATGACAACCGGAAAACAATGACAACCTTTAACTATGACAACTTCTTCCACAACTTTCTTCATCCCCCTCTTTCCCCGCTTATATCAAAAAATTATCTTTGCTCACCATGAGTGAAGCAAAGAAATATGTGGAAACACCGCTGATGAAGCAGTATTACCAGATTAAGGAAAAACATCCGGACGCTGTGCTGCTGTTTAGGGTTGGCGACTTTTACGAAACCTTTGGCGACGATGCCATCAAAGTCTCCGGAATTCTTGGAATCACGCTCACCCGGCGGGCCAACGGTGCAGCCAGTTTTGTTGAATTAGCCGGTTTTCCGTATCATGCGCTTGACACCTACCTTCCCAAACTTGTCCGTGCCGGTCAGCGCGTGGCCATCTGCGAACAGCTCGAAGACCCTAAACTTACCAAAACCATTGTAAAAAGAGGGATTACCGAAATGGTGACACCCGGCGTTTCCATCAACGACAATATTCTTGAAAACCGCGAAAACAATTTTCTTGCCTCTGTGCATTTCGATAAAAAAACAGCTGGCGTGGCTTTTCTCGATATTTCGACAGGCGAGTTTCTGACAGCGCAGGGAAAATTTGAATACATTGACAAACTGCTGAATTCTTTTCAGCCAAAAGAAGTGCTGTTTCAACGTGGCCGTGGCAAGGAATTCACCGAAATTTTCGGTTCGAAATATTATACCTTCAACCTCGAAGACTGGGTTTACACCGACGATGCTGCCACCGACAGGCTGACCCGTCATTTTGAAACCAAATCGCTGAAAGGTTTTGGTGTTGACGGAATGCCGCTGGCTGTGATTGCTGCCGGGGCAATCCTTCATTATCTCGATATTACGCAACACCGGAGGCTGAGTCACATTGCCGGTTTGAGCCGCATTGAAGAAGATCATTTTGTATGGTTAGACCGCTTCACCATCCGCAACCTGGAGCTTTTCAACCCGATTCACGAAAACGGCAAAGCGCTGATTGATGTAATCGACAAAACCATTTCGCCAATGGGTTCGCGTTTGCTGAAACGCTGGATTGCCTTGCCGCTGAAAGATATCGAACCCATCAACAAACGGCTCGATGTGGTGGAATTATTTCTGAAACAACCCGAAATCAGGGAAAACATTGAGGAACATTTACGTCAGATTGGCGACCTTGAGAGACTGATTTCGAAAGTGGCTGTTGGCAGAATCAATCCGCGTGAAATGGTACAGGTGAAAAATGCGCTGAACGCCATTCTGCCCATCAAGCAAACCTGTGCAGTGGCCGATAATGTGGCGCTCAACCGTTTTTCAGAACAACTGAATCCGTGCGACCTGATCCGTGAAAAAATACACCGCGAAATTATTGCTGATCCGCCAGTGGCCATTAACAAAGGACGGGTAATTGCACCCGGAATCTCACAGGAATTGGATGAATTGCGCGACATTGCCTTTTCGGGAAAAGACTTTTTGGCCAAAATACAAAAACGCGAAAGTGAACGTTGTGGCATTCCTTCGCTGAAAATCAGCTTTAACAATGTTTTCGGTTATTACATTGAAGTGCGAAATACGCACAAAGACAAGGTTCCGGCTGACTGGATCAGAAAGCAAACGCTTGTCAGTGCCGAAAGATACATTACTGAAGAATTAAAAGAATACGAAACCAAGATTCTGGGTGCCGAAGAAAGAATCGTTGAACTCGAAACAAGGATTTTCAATGAACTGGTGCTGGCACTGACTGAATATGTGGGAGCGATTCAACTTAATTCGAACATTCTGGCACAGATCGACTGTCTTTTGTCATTTGCAGGTTGTGCTTCGGAATACAAATATTTCAGGCCATTTGTAAACGATTCAACGGTTATCAATATAAAAAATGGCCGCCACCCGGTCATCGAGCAGCAACTCCCGATTGGAGAAACCTACATTGCCAACGATGTATTGTTAGACCAGGAAGATCAGCAAATTATTATCATCACAGGCCCGAATATGGCAGGTAAATCAGCGTTGCTGAGGCAAACCGCGCTTATCGTTTTGCTTGCGCAAATTGGGTCATTTGTCCCGGCAGAAGTGGCTGAAATCGGTTTTGTTGATAAGATTTTTACCCGGGTTGGCGCTTCCGACAATATTTCGCTGGGAGAATCAACATTCATGGTTGAAATGATTGAAGCAGCCAGTATTCTGAATAACATTTCAGACCGCAGCCTGATTCTTTTTGATGAGTTGGGGCGCGGAACTTCGACCTACGACGGGATTTCGATTGCATGGTCGGTTGTGGAATATATTCATGAACACGCTGCAGCCAAGGCAAAAACACTTTTTGCGACACACTACCACGAACTGAATGAAATGGAAGGAGCTTTCGCAAGGGTGAAAAACTACAATGTTTCGATAAAAGAAGTCGGGAATAAAGTGATTTTTTTAAGAAAGCTGGTTCGTGGCGGCAGCAACCACAGTTTTGGTATTCACGTGGCGGGAATGGCCGGAATGCCCAAATCGGTGATTAAACGAGCTGAACAAATATTGACCAAACTGGAAGGTGGCCGCGAAAAAGAGAGCCTGTCGAAACCATTGGGCGAAATCAGGGAAAAACGCGAAGGCATGCAGCTCAGTTTTTTCCAGTTGGACGACCCGGTACTGAAACAAATCAGGGACGAAATTGCAGGGCTCGATATCAACAACCTGACTCCTATTGAAGCCTTGAACAAATTGAACGAAATCAGGAAAATTACAGGGATTAAATAAAGCGGTTAATTTTTTTTCAATTTTTTGTGAGATAAAAAAATAGGTCTATATTTGCAACGCTTTTTAAGAAAGTTCATTCAAATATGCGGGAATAGCTCAGTTGGTAGAGCACGACCTTGCCAAGGTCGGGGTCGCGAGTTCGAGTCTCGTTTCCCGCTCATAATGAAAAATGTCCGTTGCGCAAACGGATTTTTTTTCGCCGTTCATAAGACATTAAGGATGCCCAGGTGGTGGAATGGTAGACACGTTGGACTTAAAATCCAATGAACATTATGTTCGTGCGGGTTCAAGTCCCGCCCCGGGTACTAAATGCGGGAATAGCTCAGTTGGTAGAGCACGACCTTGCCAAGGTCGGGGTCGCGAGTTCGAGTCTCGTTTCCCGCTCAAAAAAAAGCTTCACATTTTTGTGAGGCTTTTTTGTTAAAACTAGCTGGTTATCTATTTCATTTTTCTTCTTATTCCCCTATCAACTTTATCAACCTTCCCTTTTCCACTTTGTCGGTTAATTCAAGGTTATTGAGTAAAGCAAGTTCCTTCATTTTATCCTGGGCAACTTTCTGGTTTTTAAAAATATCAGCCAGTGTCTGCTGGTTTTTGACTTCGTAAATTTTTATCCGTTTTGGCTTTACGTTCAGTTTTGCAGGGTCGGTGAGTTTATCAAACTTTTCCATGGTAGCTCTGAAATCGGGTACAAAATTGTTAAAGTCGGCATCGGCAGCAACACCATGAAACGAAAAAACCTGGCCGTTATACTGAATAAAATACGACAGAAACTTTACCACACTTTGTGCACCGGTTTGCTGGTCCTGCGATGTTTGCTGCGAAACAACCGCCACTGCCGGCATTCCGTTTACAGTTAACTTCTTATTCTCAAGCACGGTAACTTTCATTTCTGTTACAAAACCCTGTGCAGCTTCTTCAGCAGTTTTTTTGTCTGATAATAAAAATGCCATTACTGCTTTACCATCTTTTGGTGCCATTGAAACCTGTAACGGCGAGTTTTCGAATTGCCACCCAGCCGGAACCGGGTATTTGAATTTCATTTCGGGGTGATAAAAAACATTGTTCTCAACAAACCCCTGTCGTGGATCATCGCCATAAACCAGTCCGTCAATCAGTTTAAGGTATTCGTTTCCGTTTACTTTCCATGCGGTTGCTCCCAGCTTTTGCTGCCATTCGGTTGTTGAAGTTTTCACAGCATTGTATCGGTCGCCGGGATCGGGGTGAGTGGAGAGAAATGTGGGTACGCCGCCATGTTCGCTCCCCATCGACATTTTGTTGAGCACATTAAAAAAATCGGCCATTTTGTTGGCATCGTAACCTATTTTCGACGCGTATTCAACCCCCAGACGGTCGGCTTCGCGTTCGTTGTCGCGGCTGTATTTCAGAAACAACAGTTGCATTCCCTGCATGGCATATTCGGCATATTCAGCCAGTCCGGGTGCAACCACCATACCACCCACCAGCAAAACCTGTCCCAATGTTTGTTTGGTTTGCTGGCTTACTGAATGACGGGCAGTAACATGCCCCATTTCGTGGCCCAGAACGCCCATCAGTTCAGCTTCGTTGTTAAACTGAGCCAGAATTCCGCGGGTGAAATAGATGTATCCGCCCGGCACTGCAAATGCATTCACGACCGGCGAATCGAGAATTTTAAAGTGATATTGCAACGTTGGCCTGTGCGAAATCTTGCCCATTTTTTCGCCTTCGGCAGTAATAAATGATGTTAAAGCTTCATTATCGTAAACGCCAAAAGTTGAAATTACAGTCGGGTTGTATTGAGCGCCCAACGCAATTTCCTGTGATTCACTCATTAAAACCACCTGTTTTTTACCGGTTACCGGGTTAACCGCACACGAAGGAACTAACAGTGAAAGTGCAAGAAAGACAATTGCGAAAGCAATAATTTGATTTGTTTTCATATCAAAGTCATTTTTGAATTTCAAAATCAAAATTAACCTGTTCGTTTTAGTTTTGAAATATTATTTTCGTGAATTCTGATTTTTTAAGCGATCGGGCACAAAACAAATGCGAAAAACAGGAGTGTACATTTTCCTTTTTATTTTTTCACTTGTTGCGGCAAATGCACAACCACACGCAATCGGCAAAATCGATACAACCGATTTGCGGCGGCATCTTACTTTTTTGTCGTCCGGCGAGCTTTCGGGGAGATGGATTGACGCCGGTGGATGCGGAATCTGCAAAGCTGCCGGCTATCTGAAAACAAACGCCGAACAGGTTAAGCTTTCTCCCGGATTTCAGGGGTTTTCGCAAAAAGTTGTGTTGGTTTCATCAGCTCCCGACACCAGCAATTCGTCTATCGATATTCAAAATAAAAAGAAAAAACTGACGGATAAAACAACAGGTGTACCATCGGTTTTTGCCGGAGCAGCATTCAGAATAAAAAATGCACAGCTGATTTTCGCAGGTTTTGGAATAACCGATAAAACCGCTGGTTATGATGACTTTTCAGGCGTTGGTTTAAAAGGGAAAGTTGTTGTGATTTCAACCGGAACCCCGGAGTCGTTTAAAAATAAAGAGTCGATGCGATGGAACAACCTGCTCGAAATGACGAAAGCATCAAACGCAATAAAAGCGGGAGCTGCAGCGGTTTTGCTGGTTGTTGGAGCAGCAGACGGCACAGCAGAAATGTACAACCGGCTTAAAAATTATATGAACCGTGAAAACTGGAGCGTGGCAGAAAAACAGCAGCCCAATTCAACCCGGTTTGCAATTGTAAATGCCGAATGGGCTGATAAAGTGCTGGGAGAAAAAACAGCTACCGGAATTTGCTGACAAATATTGCCGATTCAAAAAAATCAAACTCATTTTTGGTTGAAAATGTGAGGGTAACCATCGATTTGAAAAAGAACACAAAAGAAACAGTTTCTGAAAATATTGTTGCTTTAGTTGAAGGCAGCGACCCTGATTTGAAAAATGAATGTGTTGTTTTTATGGCACATTACGACCATTTGGGTGTTGACAAAACCGGCGACGTTTTTAACGGTGCCGATGATAATGGTTCGGGTGCCGTTGCGTTGCTCGAAATTGCAGAAGCTTTTGCTGCATTGGATCAAAAACCAAAGCGAAGTATCGTTTTTTTATGGGTTACTGCCGAAGAAGTGGGCATGCTGGGTTCTAAATTTTATACCGAAAATCCGTTGTTCCCGATGGTAAAAACCAAAGCCTGTATTAACCTCGACATGGTTGGCCGGGTTTTTGAACCACGCGATACTGTTTGGAACCGCTCGCCCAAAAAAGTGAAAGATTTCGACGGAATTTTTGCGGTAACAAACAACGTCTGGCCCAGGTTAAAAGAGAAAACAATTACAGCCTGCGGTAAAACCGGGTTAGTACCCGACTTTTCGCTACCTCCCTATTTTCTGGGCAGCAGCGACCATGCCAGTTTCGATAAAAAAGGAGTACCGGTGCTGAATCTTTCCACCGGATACCATGCCGATTACCATAAACCAACCGATGAAATTGAAAAGATAAATTTCGCAAAAATGAAACGGGTGGCAGACCTTTGTTTCATCCTTGGATTTGATATTGCAAACAGCGAAATACAGCAGAATAAAGAAACCAACTAAAAGAATAATGAAGTTACAAACCATTGCAACACTGGCAGCATTGCTGTTTTCGGCAAGTGCATTCTCACAAAAAAAAGAACTGAAAACCATTACTGAAAATGAACTGAAAGCACATCTTGAATTTATTGCCTCCGACCTGATGCAGGGGCGCGATTTCGGAACTCCGATACCGGGTCTCGAAATAACTGCAGCCTATCTGAAATCGCAATGTCTCGAAATGGGCTTAACTCCTGCAACTCCAGGATTTTCGCAACCGGTTAAAATTATTCAGACAAAAGCCGATGCGGAAAACACATTCATCAGGCTGAAAAACAGTGCTAACCAGGTTGAATATACCAGTTCAGATATTGTGACTTTTCCGGGATTGGCAAAAGGCGACACCATAACAGGCGAGATTGTTTTTGCAGGGTACGGATGGCAAAACAAGGACAAAGGGTACAGCGACCTCGACAGCCTCGAAATCAAGGATAAAGTGGTGATGATTATGACCCGGAATCCGATGATGAAAACCGATTCGGCCAGTGATTTAATGGGAAGCAGTCAGACAGAAATGGCAAAACTGGGGCCGCTGCTGATGAGTGGCGCCAAAGCTGTAATTTTTGTACCCGACCCGCTGAACCCCGATACCCAATGGTTCGATATGATTAAAGAATACGCGGGGGCAGGAAGTTACACGCTCGAAGATGAGAAACCAATGCAAATTCCGGGAAATATTCTGTTTGCCAGTGTTGAAACCGCTGATGCCATTCTGAAAGAAACCGGAAAAACACTGAAACAATTGCAACTTGAAATCAACAAAACCCTGAAACCTGAAAGTTTCGTGATAAAAAATTTAAACGCAGAGATTATTCTGTCTAAGAACATAACCGATGTTACCGGCGAAAACATTGTGGCAGTTGTTGAAGGCAGCGACCCTGTTTTAAAAAATGAATACGTGATTGTGACTGCACATTACGACCATGTGGGAATTTCGGCAACCGGGGAAGTGAATAACGGAGCCGACGATAATGGTTCGGGAACTGTAACCCTGCTCGAAGTTGCCGAAGCATTTAAGAGTATGGACAAAAAACCAAAACGCAGTGTTGTTTTTGCCTGGGTAACTGCCGAAGAAAAAGGTTTGCTGGGCTCGCACTACTACACAAAGAATCCGCTTTTTCCGCTTAATAAAACGGTGGCAAATATCAACCTCGATATGGTTGGGCGCTCGGCTGCAAAAGAAGCTGGTCCGCTAACCGATGTCGAAAAAAGCCTTGCCGGGCCAAATGGTATTTACCTCATTACCAGCAAGGAAAACATTGAAATCAATGAAATAGGCAATTCCGTGAGCCAACAGTTAAAACTGATTCCCAGCGACGAACTTTCTGAAGATTTTTTGAATGGCAGCGACTACTATCACTTTTACAAAAATGGTATCCCGATTCTTGGTATTTCAACCGGACTGCACGAAGACTACCACAAATCGACCGATGATATCAACAAAATCGACTACACAAAAATGAAACGCGTGGCCGAACTCACTTTTCTGACTGCTTTCGAAATTGCCAACCGGAAAAAAGCAGTGGATAACAGCCTGTCAGCTAAATAATAATAGCTGAATCACACATCTTCAACAGCTTTTTTTTAAACTTGTCAGGAAAATTAAAAAAACGGACTATGAATCAACCTTTTCGAGTAAGAAAACCTGGGGGAGAAAGCAGATTTTATTTCGTTTAAAATTGAAACCGAAAAGCTAAGCGATACCAGAAATTGTAAAAAACCAATATCTAAATTATAACAAATGAAATCTCAAATCAAACTGACATTATTGCTGTTGCTGTTGGCTTTAAATGCCTTTTCGCAAAAAAAAGCAGTCGAATCGATTACAGAAAACGAACTCAAAGCACACCTTGAATTTATTGCCAGCGACTACATGCAGGGGCGTGACTTCGGAACACCGGTTCCCGGAATCGACTTAACGGCGAATTACCTGAAATCGCAATGCATGCAAATGGAATTAAAACCCGGGAGTGCCGACTACTTCCAGATTGTTGAGATGGTTTCAGTTAAACAGGATTCAGAAAATACATTTTTTAAAGTCACCGACAGCAACGGAAATGCAAAATACCAAACCAGCGACATTTTCACGTTTGGCGGATCCGCTGAAAACGACACGCTTAAAGGAGACATTGTTTTTTGCGGATACGGTTGGTACAACGATGAAACCAAATACAACGACACAGAAGGACTGGTTTTAAAAGATAAAATTGTACTGATTATGACCCGAAACCTGGAAGCCGCTCTCGATACTTCAAAAAAGAGCATTGATACAAACCAGGAAATGATGAAAATAAACAAAGCGCTGATGGGTGGGGCAAAAGCACTTGTTTTTGTTCCCGACCCACTGAACACCGACACCAAATGGTTTGATATGATACGGGGATATTTTACAGGTGGAAGCTATACATTGAAAGGGAAAAAAGCCGGTTCAACAATTCCTGTAAGATTGATTTTTGGCACAGAAGCGCTTGCCAATGAAATACTGAAAGAATCGGGGAAAACGTTACTGCAACTGCAAAATGAGATTAACAGCAGCGGCACTCCAAAATCGTTTGATGTAAAAGATTGTAAAGCAGAAATTCAGCTTGTTAAAAAATCAAAAACAATTGAAGGTAAAAATGTGATTGCCGTTCTCGAAGGCAGCGACCCGGTTTTGAAAAACGAATGTGTTGTTTTATCGGCGCACTACGATCATATTGGAATTGCCGCAAACGGCGATGTAAACAACGGTGCCGACGACAACGGGTCGGGGACGGTAGCTTTACTTGAAATAGCTGAAGCTTTTACAAAAATGGAAAAACACCCGAAACGCAGTGTCGTTTTTGCCTGGGTTACCGCTGAAGAAAAAGGTTTGTTCGGGTCTGATTTCTATTCACAACACCCGGTTTTTCCGCTTGAAAAAACATTGGCTGATATCAATCTCGATATGGTTGGCCGCTCGGCAGAAAAAGAAGCTGAAAAAGAGGTGGATCTTGATAATAGTCTTTGCGGTCCAAACGGCGTTTACATTATTTCAGGCAAACAAAGTACTGAACTGATGAAAATCAGCGACAACGTTTGTAAGGAACTCAATCTGATTCCAAGCGATGCATTATCGAAAGCCTTATTAACCCGAAGTGACTATTATCACTTTTATAAAAATGGAATTCCGGTGTTGGGCGTTACCACTGGCCTGCACGAAGATTATCACCAGCCTTCGGATGAGCTTGACAAAATTGACTACAACAAAATGATGCGTGTTGCCGGATATGCCTTTATGGTAACTGAAAAAGTTGCGAATCAGAAAAAACGGATTGTTGTCGATAATCCTTCAGGGAAGTAAGTTTGGGTCTGTAAAAATATTCGAGTATAGACGAATTCTAACCTCACGCAAAGGCGCAAAGAAAACTGTTCATATTTTGCGTCTTTGCGTGATAAATCAAAACGGCTTAATCGTCAGCTGATAATTTTTATATCCGGGTAAAACCCTGTAGCGTTGTAATTGCCGTGTGGCAGTTTCACCAACACCGGTAACCTCGTAATCAACATTTAAAATGGTATTTGGCGCTTCCTGCAACTGGTAGGTGTAAAAAGCACGATCGAGATTATCGGTGGTTAATTTGTGCAGACTGAAGTTCAATGGTTCTTCACTTTTTATCAGCAACCCTTTCCCTTCAGCATTCTGCACTTTCAGCCAGCGCACATCGCAGCGGTTACCGTACTCTTGTGGAAAAATATAGGGCTCATACATTTGGTTGGCATCCGATTTAAAATGACCGATTTTTGCACCAGTTTTCCGGTCAGGGTAATTTTCGAATGGCCCGCGCCCGTACCATTCCACATTGCTGAATTGTTTTGGTAACTGAAACTGCAACCCGATTTTCTGCAGCATGTCGGGCATAATTCCGTGGGGGATGATTTCCTGTTTCAGATTGATGGTTCCATCGGCAAAAAATGTCCAGGTTTCGTTTCGCTCAAAAGCCGAGAAGTAATCATAAGAGTTCATCCGGCGGTTTGTTGGCAACGTTGAGTTTGAAAATGCTTTTATTTTAACCACAACTCTTGAGCCGGAAAGTTTAAAAACCTCAACCTCATCAACCTGAACAATAAGGTCGCGCATACCGAGGGTACGCAACTGATTATCGATGCTACGCCCCAGCCCCGGTGTGAAATTCTTTCCTTTAAAAGCTTCGCTTCCCCACGGGTCGATGTCGTTGGCCAGTGGTGCACGCCACACGTTAAACACCGGTCCACCTTCAAGGTATTCGGTTCCGTTAAATTGCAGCGAACTGAAACTCCCCGATTCTTTGTTTATCACATATTTAAAATTGCTCCCCGAAACAACAACTTCGTTATTGTCTTCTACCACCGAAACCGGGCTGTTTTTCCGGTTTTCATCGGGTGAATAAACTGGTGCGTTTACTTCCATCTGGTCGAAAGCAATTTCGTATCCATCGGGTGCCCATTCGGTTATCCCCTTTTGCAGAAACGAAACAGAAAGTAAACACTCGGTTCCCGACTGAATTTTTGGCATTCGGAAAGGTATTGAATCAACTACCGATTTTCCCGGAGGTAAATCAATCTCAAAAAAACCGCGCTGAATGGTATCGCCATCGACAGTAAGCTGCCACAAACCGGTGAGTTCGTTCAGGTTTTTAAACATGTGGCGGTTGGTGATTTTCACTTTACCATTTTCAACATCCACAGGTTCTGTTTTTACCGGTTGCGCCGACTTTTTGAGTTGAAAAATTTCGGGCTGAACCGACCGATCGGGCCACACAATTCCATAAGTGCGACCACCCAAACCAACGGCATAAAAATCACCGGCCTTTTTATCGCTTTCAAAATCGAGCGCCAGCACTGATTTTTCCGGATTCTTCATTAATTCATCAATCGATACAGCTTGATTAAAAACCAAAACATCGTCGATAATCATTTTTGACAGCCTGCCCGAGAATTCACCCTGATCGTGGGTTTCGGCATCACGGCCAATACAAATTGGGA
>ERZ1645187.2510-NODE-2510-length-16040-cov-6.245730_pt1 | contig 16040 bp, 10 predicted proteins | sample MGYA00575352_ERZ1645187 | MGnify/ENA primary metagenome ERZ1645187 (study PRJEB40837, sample SAMN11349314) | freshwater sediment metagenome | isolation source: river sediment | host: Sediment | place: India: Wazaribad , New Delhi | collected 2017-02-21 ... | reverse complement strand
AGGGTCTTCATCAACCCATAGCGTGAGATCACCCACCCTCCGTCGAGAGCGCCAAGGATTGACAGGGGCAGGCCTATGAAACCGGAGATCCAACCGTAATGGACCTTGAACCCGAGATCGATGAGGAAGGGGGAGACCATGGTGGACATCATGAACTCTCCTGGACGAAGAAGAACGATGAAGAGAAGGAACACCATGGCCCCGGGACGGTCCACATAGGTTAAGAAGGCCTTCGAGTAACTGGATCCCTCCCGAAGGAACCTGCGGGAGAGAGGTTTCCTTAAGAGAGCCGCCAGAAGGAGGAAGAGGAGGAGAAGGAGGGTGATCCCCTGAGCCGGCGAGAGGGGAAGCTTGAAGGGAAGGTGTCTGAAACCCCAGACCGCCGCCGCCGAAAGGAGGATGACTGACCAGAGGGGGCGGCTCTTGAAAAGTGCCCCCAGAGACCCTTTATCGGAGGAACACTCCTTGAGGGAGAGGAGGTGGTAGAGGACAACGATTCCGAAGAGGAGGGTCGCGAGGCCGAAGGCGGCGGGCCAACCGAAAAAGGCTCCCACCGTGACGATCAACCCCGTCCCGGTCATCATGGCGATGCGGTAGGCCATGGTTCGGGTTCCTACGTGGAGGGCCTGCTGGCTTGTCTCAAGCCGTTCCATGTAGTAACCGTCGATGGCGATGTCGTGGGTGGCCGAGAGGGCGGCGCCGACGAAGAAGAGGAGGGCGATGATCTTGACCGAGCCGGGCAAGAGAGCGGCGAAGGAGGAGAAGAAGAACAGCCCTACCAGAAGTAGCTCGGTGAGGAAGATCCACTTTCTCTTGGTTGCGGTGGAGTCGACTTGGGGCGCCCAGAGAAACTTGAGGACCCAAGGCAGGCCGTAGAGGGGCGTGAGCCCGATGGCTTCCAGGGAGACCTTCATGTCCCGGAAGAAGACCGCGGAGACACTCCGGATGATCGAGTAAGGAAAACCTTCGGCGAAGTATGTCGTGAAGGGCCAGAAACGGTCGTGGAAAGAGGAACCTTTGTTTTTTCTCATGTCGGTGGTCAAAGGGGATTATAGGGAGGCCTGGGGGGAAAAGTCAAGGGGCCGGTGGTATCCTTCGTTCCCGGAAAGTGTTGTATACTTTCCCCATGAGGTGAAAATGATCGGGGCAACCTTAAGCAATTACAGCATTGTCAGGCTCTTGGGGGAGGGAGGGATGGGGGCGGTCTATCTGGCCAAAGACCTCACTCTCCAACGCGAAGTGGCGGTCAAGATCATCTCTCCCGAGCTGGCAAGAAACCCGGAGCTGATGAACCGGTTTCGGGTCGAGGCCATAGCTCAGGCAAGGCTCAACCATCCCAACATCGTCTCCATATACGCTTTCTCCCAAGAGAGGGATGTCTATTTCATCGTCATGGAGTATATCGAAGGAAAGACCCTCAAGGCTTTGATAAAAGAGGGAGGCCATCTGAAGCCGGACATGGCCCTCGGGGTCGTTTCCCAGATTCTGGACGCCCTTCGGTACGCCCATACCCTAGGGGTTGTCCACAGGGACATCAAACCGGCCAACATCTTCGTGACCCAAGAAGGGAGGGCGAAGATCGGAGACTTCGGAATCGCCAAGGTCCAAGGCCTGGAGGGCCTCACCAGGGTGGGGGCCACAGTGGGGACCCCACTCTACTCCTCTCCCGAACAGATTCTTGGCCGAGCCGTGGACGGAAGGGCTGACCTCTACTCCTTGGGAGTGAGCCTCTACGAGATGGTCACAGGCCGACCACCCTTTCAGAGCGCCGCCGGTTCGGACTACGAGATTCAGAGAGCCCACCTTGAGCAGAGTCCTCCGCCGATCTGTACCTTCGACCCTACCCTCCCTTCCTCCCTGGGGAGGCTGATCCTCCAGGCCATGGCGAAGGCTCCAGAAAAGCGGTTCCCCGATGCGGAAACCTTCCGAAAGAGTGTGGAGGAGGTCAGCCGCTCTCTCTCCCACTCCCCCCTGGCGCCGAAACGAGAGGGTGGCTCCCGGCTCGTTGGAAACCTTGTCGGCTCCTTGAGGGTCCCAAGGTTGAAGAAGGATCTCTTGAGCGGTTTCAAGGCCGAGAGGTTGACCTCGTTTGCGCAGAACCTCCGGGCAGGGATCCGAAACCTGGGGACCTTCCGGCTCTTCAGGGACTCCAAGAGCTCTCTCTTCTTCCTCGTGATCGTTCTCTTCTTTCTTTTGCTCCTATTCCTCTTCGTCATAGGAGGGGGAGGCGAGAGGGGAGAGAGTCTGGGACGGGGAGAGGCTCCGAAGAAGCCGGAAAGGGAAGCCCCTATGGTTGTTTCCAAGACCTCTTCCACCCCTTCCTCCCCAGGGCCTGCCAAGCTTCCCTCTCCAGGTGTTCAGGCTCCGCCGGGGAAGAGGGAGGTTGCCCCGCCTGTGGTGGTCGAGGCTAAGAGTGTTCAGCCTCCCTCTTCAGAGGGGGAGTCCCCCTTCTGGGGAGAGATGGACCGGATGATGGAGAGGGGGGATTACGCAAAGGCCATCGCCGCCGGACTCGAAGCAGAAGCGGAGGGTGCCCGCTCTCCCCGGCTCTACCAGAGGCTGGCCCGGGCCTACTGGCAGCAGGGGGAGTCGAGGAAGGCCAAAGAGTACCTGCGTAGGGTGATCGGTTCCGGAGAGACTCTGGTCTTTCCGGTGGCCAAGATCGGCGAGAGAGAGGAGAAGATCTTCGGTGCTCTCTCCCTCTCCGAGAGTTCTCTCGTCTTTCACTCCCGGAACGGCCGTTCCTGGACCATGGGACTCTCCTCCCTTCAAGACGTCTCCCTCGAAGTCTTTAAAAAGGACAACCCTCTCATCGAAATCTCCGACAAGGAGAGGGGCTACTACCGGTTTCAGATGGTCAGAAACGACAAGGGATTGGCCAAGTTTATCCAAGCTTGTCTGAAGATTCTTCGGAAAAGGGAGTACTGAGGGAGCTCTCTCCCTCAGCCTTCTTTTTAGCGGGAAGGGGACAAAAGAGAAGGGGTCCCCGGCGGTTTCCCGCCGGAGACCCCTTTTGTGAGAAGCTCTTATTTCAGATAGGTTACGACGACGTGGCCGTGTTGGCCCAAGGTGAAGGAGTCGCCGCTCTGGAGGACGCCTTTCTCTATCCTCTCTCCCCGAAGATAGGTCCCGTTGGTGGAGCCTCTGTCGACGACAACGACCCTCTCTTTTTCGGGCAAAACCAGGGCGTGAACCTTGGAGACAATGCTCTCCTGAACGACGATCTGAACCTGGGAGGGGTCTCTTCCTATGGTCAGCCCTTTTTCCTCCAACTGATAAGTGCCCAACTCCCGTCCGTTCACGGTGACCGTCAGAGAACCGAAGAGAGGGCTCTCGGCGATGGTGGCGGACTCCTTCACGCCCCTCTCGGGTGCGGCCGCGACCGGCTCCTGCGGAGCAGAGATCGGTTCCGTTGGAAGCGGGGCGACTGTGGAGGATCTCTTCTTCCCCTTTGAGGAGGCCATGACGACCAGGATCAAAAGGACCAGAAAAACGATGAGAACCAAGAGGATGACCGCCAGCTTGTTCTTCGCCCATTGCTTCTCCAGCCAGCCCATGTCGGAGATTTTCCCCTCCACGATCTGCCTCAGCTTGATCAAATCCGGTTGGTTCTGAAGGAAGATGAGGGCGGAGCCGATGTACTCCTTGGCGTCGTACCACTTCTTATCCCAAACCGATTCCAAAGCCAGGTCATACTTTTCGTTGAACTTGCTCGAAAGGTTGTACTTGACGCCTGCGTCGTCGATAAACTCCTTGGCCGTGTCGATGGGGACCAGGAAGTTGAAGCCCGCCACCTCTTTTGGCGCCCCGGTGTAGGAATCGGAGGCCAGGGAACCGAACGTGGAGATCCCGATCACTTCGCCGTCTTCGTTGCATGCGGGGCCGCCGCTGTTGCCATGGGTGATGGCCGCATCGGTTTGAATAACCGGAACGCCCTTGTAGTCAACCTTCAGAGCAGAAACGGTTCCTCTGGTGATCGAAACCTCCAGGGAGGTCTTCTCTCCGAGAAGGCTCAGGGGGCCGGGAGAGGCCGCTCCGGGGTAGCCGACCGGGAAGACCAACTGCTGAAGTTTGAGGTCCGAGGAGCTGCCCAGCTTGAGAACCGGGAGGTCGTGGGCCTCGATTTTCACGACGGCGATGTCCTTCCCCCCTTCGGCGATGCTGGGGCTGTACTTCTTGATCTCGTAGTCGTACACGTCCCCGTTGGAGATGTAGACCTTCTTGACCACCTGGTCTTGGACGATCTGGGGGGTGTGCTCCTGAATCCATTTCTGAACCAGTGCCGTGGCGTTCTGGGAGGTCAACTGTTCACCTGCCTGCTGGAGTTTCTGCAAGGCGAAGTTGACGATCATCTGGTTGAGTACTTTGCTCTTGTCTTGATCGTAATTGTAGCAGAGCTCAACGACATGGCCGTTGGTAGTCACATAGCCGTCGGAGTTGATGATGAAGCCCGAGCCGGTGGCTCCGTTTCCGCTCTGTTCCTGAACGGGCGCCTCGTTCTGTTGATACTGGATGGTGACGACGACTCCTGAAAGAATCTTCACGACGCCGGGTTTGACCTTGTAGGCCATCATCTGGTACTTGTCGAGGGTTTCGGAGGCGGTCATCGCACCAAAGGCGACGAGTAGCAGAAGAATGCAGAAAAGGCGAAGGCGTTTCATCGTTTCCTCCTCATCTATTCATGAGTTTAAATTTCAAAAGGTAGAGCTTCTTCTCAGAGGTGAGGCCTAGAAGGGTCTCTCCGGAGGGAGAGGTCCAGAACCTCTCGAAACGGCATTTCTCTTCGACGTAGGGGAAGGAGCGTCCCCTGGTGTCCAGGGTTTCCTCGCCCTTCAGGAGGAGAGGGGGGTCTCGGTCCAAGATTCCTAAGAGGCCGGAGAGGGAGACTGTATGCTCCAGGGAGATCTGCTCCAGGGAGTGTTCACCTCTATCGAAACCGGCTGTGTAGATTCGGCGCAACTCGCCGCTCCCTGTGGTCCAGAAGAGGGAGTCCCGGTGGAAGAAGACCTTACAGCTTGCGCACAGGTGCCTGGCAATATGCTCTTGGGGTGTCTTCTTCCAGGATTGGACGAGAAAAAGCCGCTCCGCATCCCGGAAGACCAACAGCCCTTCGTCGATGAAAAGGACTTGCAGGGGAGGGGTGAGAGCGGCGACCCTCCAGGTATTCCCCTCTTTTATGAACTCGAGAGGAGACTCCCCCGTGAGGGGGAGGATGGAGAGAAGCCTTTGGCCCTGGATGTTGGCGAGAGTCAGTGCCGTTCCCTGTGGGTTTGTCCAGACGATGTATTCTGGCGCTTCTCCCCTGAAGAGGGGGAGGAGGGGGCGATCCCCCCCCTTCAGGGGAGAGAAGGAGGGAACCGCTACCTCTTGGGGGTTGTGCTCCTGGAGGTTAAGGGAGAAGAGCCTCTTCTGACGGAAAAAAAAGAGGCGGAATGATTCCGAGAGGGCCGACCCTTCAAGGTCATTCGGAAGAGAGGCGGTCGCCTCACCCACCTTTTCTAAGAGGGGGGAGGGGAGAGGGGGCCTCTGAACGGGACGGGCGGTTTTCTCCTCTTGATGGCGTAAAGGTCTAAGAAGAGCCCAGGAGGCGAGGAAGGTGACGATGACGAGGAGAGGAAGGAGGTATTTAAGGGAGGAGGGGAGAGAGGCGTGGGGCTTCTGTGCCGGCGGAGGATGCGGAATCGTGGCGGCTCGGGAATCCAGGGGGGTGATGTCCTGATCTTCGCAGACCGTCTCTTCGATATCGACGAGGGAAACCGTGACGTTGTCCGGGGAACCTCTTCGGTTTGCCTCCTCAATCAGAAAAGATACAGCCTTCTGGGGATCCTTTTGGGAGGAGAAACGGAGGAGTTCCTGGTCGGAGAGGACGTTGCTGATCCCATCGCTACAGAGGAGAAAGCGGTCTCCAGGACGGAGGGAGAGAGAGGAGAGGATGTCGGGGTTGATCTCCTCCTTCAGCCCCAGGGATTGGTAGATGACGTTCTTCTGCGGGTGGTTCTTGGCCTGTTCGGGAGTCAGGAGGCCGTTGCGAACCAAACGGCAGACTACCGAGTGGTCCTGGGTCAGCTGTTCGATCCTTTGATTCCGGATTCTGTAGAGCCGAGAATCGCCGATGTGCCCTACCCAGGCCTTCTCCCCCTTGACCAAGAGGAGGGTGAGAGTTGTGCCCATGCCGTTGGTCAAGGGATCTCTGCGTCCTTCCAGGAGGATTGAGCGGTTGACCTCCCTGAAGATCTTTAACAGCGTCTCCGTCGGGTTGCTCCCCTCTCTGTCCTCTCTCTGGAAGAACTCCCCGAAGAGGTTGACCGCCATGTTGCTGGCTACCTCCCCCTTCTGGTGTCCTCCCATTCCGTCGGCGACGAGGAAGAGAGCCCATCGGTTCTCCCGGACGAACTCGCCGACGAAGTCCTGGTTGTTCCCTCTCACCATTCCCCGGTGGGTGAGAGAGGCGTAACGGAGTCTCATGGGATCAGAGGAACTTGACTTTAAAGGAGGAGGTTCCCGCAATGATCCCGTCCCCGTCAGCAAGGGTGGCGTGAAAGGCTCTCTCCCCGTTGAGAGAGACCCCTGCTTCGGAGTCAAGGTCGAAGAGTGAAAAGGCGCCGTCGCGGAAACGGATGCTGAGGTGTTCGGCGGAGAGGTTAGGGTCGTGGAGGATGATCTGAGAAGGGAAAGAGCTTCCCAGGGTGTTCCTCCCCTCGAAGAGGGGAAAGTCCTCCCCACGCCGAGGTCCTTTGACGACGGCTACCCAGCCGACGAGCCTTCTCGGGGCGAGAATGGTCTTGTCCCCTACCATCCCTTCGATTCTGGTCTTGTCCACCTCTTCCCAACGAGTCTTGTCTTCCATTACTCCTCCTTTTCCAGGGGAAGCCATTTGAAACGGTAGCTGACGGGCCCGAAGGCGACGATATCGTCGTCTTTCAGGGGGGCGCGTTCCACCCTGACGCCGTTAACGGTGGTTCCGTTGCTGGAGTGAAGGTCGTCGACGGAGAAGGCCCCGTCGATGAAGAATATGGACGCATGTTGGGCCGAAACGTAGGGGACCGGGATGATGAGGTTGTTGCCGGGGTTCTTCCCTATGGAGAACCGCTCGGAGGCGATTCGAAAGCTTCGGTCCAGGTGAGGCTCGGTCAAACCTACCAACCAGGCGAAAATCAGGGGCCCCTCCTTCTCTTCCGGAGCCTCCTTTCCCTCCTCCTGAGGAAGAAAGATCCGGGTCTTATCGGTATCCCCTTCGATAACGGTGTGTTCTTCTCCCCAAGGCTTCATGAGCTCCTCCTTTAGAAGGACTCTAAAAGATTTCTTGCGGAAAGTCAAGAAGGAAAGGCCTTTGGAGAAGGCCTTGGAAAATGAGGCGCCAGGGAGTATAATCGTTACTACCTGCGAGAAAAATTAGACTCCCATGATCACCTTCTTGAACGCCACCCTTCGTTTGGGGGGGCGGTCCATCTTCGAAAAACTGGAATGGCGGATTCCCAAAGGCGCGCGGATCGGTCTTGTAGGCGACAACGGTGCCGGGAAGACAAGCCTCCTTCGGATCTTGACCGGCGAGACCCTCCTCGACGAAGGAAGCGTCGAGAGGGAGGGGACCCTCCGGATCGGGTACCTTCCCCAAGATCTTGCCCCTCTCGAGAGCGACCTGATCCCTCTGGATTACCTCCGGCTCGAGAGTGGTTGGGAGGAGGAGAGACGGAGAGTCGAGGGGTTGGAGGAGAGCCTCGAGGAGGCGGGCGAGGAGGCCACCTCTGAACTTCTGAAACGCTACAAAGAGGCGGTCGAAAGGTTCCACCACCGGGGGGGGTGGTCTTTCGAGGGAGAGATCCGGAGGGTGCTGAAGGGGCTCGGCTTTCGGGAGAGGCATCTCAACCGCTCTTGTAAAAACCTCTCCGGGGGGTGGAAGATGCGCGTCCATCTGGCCCTCCTTCTCCTCAAGGATCCGGACCTTCTCCTCTTGGATGAGCCGACAAACCATCTGGACACGGAGACCCTCGAATGGCTGGAGTCTTTTCTTCAGAAGAGTAAGAGCGCCCTCCTCGTGGTCTCCCACGACCAAACTTTTCTCGATCGAACCGTCAAGGCCATCGCGGAGCTCCGAAACGGCAGGATCACGATCTTCAAGGGGGGGTACAGCGTCTACCTGAAAGAGAAGGAGCTTCGTCGAGAGCAGGCGGAACGGGATAGAAGGCTGAGGGAGGGGAAAGAGAGGGAGCTGCAGAAGTTTGTGGAACGGTTCCGGTACAAGGCCACAAAGGCTGCTCAGGTTCAAAGCCGCCTCAAACTCCAGGCTCGGGAGGAGGTCAACGAAGAGGAGGAGAGCTCCCGAAGGGTCCGCTTCCGCTTTCCACCCTCTTCCCGCTCCGCCCGGGAGGTTCTCCGTTTGGACAATGTCGGCCATGGATACGACCAGGCCTTTCTCTTCCGCCACCTCTCCTTGACCCTCTTCCGTGGCGAGAGAGTCGCCCTCCTGGGGGTCAACGGGTCCGGAAAATCGACGATGGGAAGGCTCCTCGCGGGGAAGGAGATTCCCTTGGAAGGAAGCGTTGAGAGGGGACAGGGGGTCAAGATCGCCCAGTACTGTCAGGAGAGTCTTCAGAACCTCGACTACCGATCGACCCTCTGGCAGGAGGTTGACAAGATCGGCGAGGGGTGGGATGACCAGAGGAAAAGAGACCTCTTGGGAACCTTCCTCTTCGGTGGAGAGGATCTGGAGAAGCGGGTTGAGGTTCTCTCGGGGGGAGAGAAATCGCGGTTGGCCCTCGTGAAGGTTCTTCTGACGAACTCGAACTGCCTGATTCTGGACGAACCGACAAACCACCTGGACGGACCGACCCGGAGGGTCTTGGAAGAGGCACTCTTGAGCTACGAAGGGACGCTGATTCTCATCTCCCACGACAGAACTTTTCTCGACCGCCTTGCCCAGAGGGTTTTCGAGATCAGGGAGGGGGAGGTCCGGGAGTACCGGGGGAACTACTCGGACTATCGAAAGGCCCGGGAGAGAGAACTTTCAGGGGATGAGACCGAAAGAGGCGCGTCTGTGGCTCTTTCAGGCGGTGAGGATGCTTCCAAACCGAAGAGTCGGGAGAAGAAGAAAGAGGAGGCCGAGCGGCGCCGCCTTCTCTACCCGGTCAAGAGGGAGCTGAAAGAGTCTTTGAAAGAGCTGGAAGCGGAGATCCGCAGGAGAGAAGAGGAGAAAGGGGAGGCCGAGCGGCTTCTCTGTGACCCCGAAGTCTTGAGAAGCCCGGAGAGGATCAAGGAGCTGGGCCGACTCTACAAGAGGACCAAGGAAGAGCTTCCCCTGCTCTACGACCGTTGGGAAGAGCTCATGGAGAGGTGGGAGAGTATCGTCCTCTGAGTCTCAGTTCCTGCTTGGAACGTAGAGGTACCGTTTGATCTTGTTGGTGGGAGTCTTGTCGAAGGGCTCCGGGTGCTCGACGATCTTGGCGATGTGTGAGAAACCGGGAAGCTCCTTGTTAACCTCTTGTCTGGCCGCTTCGAGGAGAACGTGGGTCAGCTTCTCGGATTCCGCGTCGTTGAGCTTGTTGCGCCGGAACTCCTTGTCCAGTTCATCGTAGTCCAGGTAAGCCTTGGCGATCAACCGATCCGCCTCTTCGTAGACGATGGCCTCCTGGATGTACTTGTTCTGGAGGAGGAGTTGCTCGATCATCTCCGGGTAGATGTTCTCTCCCGAGGGACCGACGATGACGTTTTTTGAGCGTCCCTTGATGTAGAGGTACCCTTCGTTGTCGAAGCAACCCAGGTCTCCTGTCTTCAACCAACCGTCTTGGAGAAAGATCTCTTGAGTCGCTTCGGGGTTTTTGTAGTACCCCTGCATAACCGTTGGCCCCCTGACGATGATCTCCCCGACGCCGGTTCTAGGGTTGGGGTTGTGAATCGCCAAGTCGATGCCGGGAATCGGCTTTCCGCAGGATCCGAAGCGAATCTTCCCGAAGGGGGAGATGGTCATGATCGGAGAGGTCTCGGTCATTCCGTAACCCGTGGCGTAGCTGATCTCCGCATCCTTGAGGAAGATCTCGACGTCCTTGTTCAAGGAAGCGCCCCCGAACATGAAGAACCGCAAGCGTCCTCCGAAAGACTTAATCAGTTTTTTGCCGGCGAGCTTGTGAAGTTTCTTCCGGACGTAGGGGAGTTTATAGAGGCTGCGGATCACCGGTTTGGAGTTGATCTGAGGGAGGATCCGCCGACGGAAGATCTTGTCTAGAATCAGAGGAACCATGAGAACAGCGGTGGGGCGTGCGGTTTCCATGGATGTCAAAAGGTTCTGGGGGGTGGGAAGACCCTTCAGGTATACCAGGCTGGATCCCACCGCCAGAGGGCTGAGAAGACCGCCTGTGGCTTCGTAGGTGTGGGAGAGGGGAAGGATGGAGAGGAAACGGTCCCTGTGGTCGATGGGGAAGCGTTCGATGCTGAAGATCACATCGTTGGTGATGTTGCTGTGGGAGAGCATGACCCCCTTACTCTGACCGGAGGTCCCAGAGGTGTAGATGATGGAGGCCAGGTCTTCCGGATTGGGGGAGGGAAACTCTTCCAGAATCTCCCAGGAGGTGGGGGAGACGCCCCGCCTCTTCTTCCACTTCTGCTGGACCTTTTCAACGGGGTTGGACCCGGACTTCTCCAAAACCTCTTCCTGGAGGTCTTCGAGATCGAAGAGGGAGCGAAGAGAGGCTTTGTCCAAATCCTCCACCTTACTCCTCTGCTTCTGGGAGACAAAGAGGACGACCGCCCCCGAGGTTCTGAGGATGTGACGGGTTACAGTCTCCGGGAAGCCGGGCAGGATAGGAACGGCGACGGCTCCGATGCAGACGGTTGCCATGTAGGAGATGACCCAGTTGGGGCTGTTCTCGCCGAGGATGGCAATCCTGTCTCCAGGGGAGATGTTCCGGGAGAGGAGGGTGACCGCCAAGTCGGCGATCTTTTCCTGCAGTTGCTGGTAGGTGATAGGAAGGTCGCCGACATGGCTGAGGCTGGGAAGGTTGGCGTAGAGGCGGAAACTCCTCTCCATCAAGCAACGTAGTGTTTTCTTCTCCACTTCCACGATCATCTCTATCCTCTCCAGGGGAAAGGTTCCCCAATAAAAACCATTTTAGACGAAAGGTTTTAGGGTGTCAAACCTGAAAAGCGGCTTGAAGTTGACACCTCTTCATCCCTCTGTTAACATTTTCGCAAGGGGTTGACCCTGTGTTCAGGGGAGGTGTTGACCGATGCAGAACGAGTATCAGAGAGAGTCCCGTCATCATGAATGGTTGTTGACAAACCGCATCGGAGGGTACGCGCTGGGCTATGGGAACTTCATCAACCAAAGGAAGTACGATGGCCTCCTGATCGCTTCCCAGGAGGGTTTCCGCCGGGTTCACCTCCTCTCCTCTCTGGAAGAGAGAATCGAGTGGGTGGGTCAAGTCTCATATCTCGACTCCAGTAGCTACCCGAACTGCATCTTTCCCAACGGCCACGAGCACCTGGTGAAGTCGTGGCTCCGCCCGTACCCCTCGGGGCTCTACTCTTCGGTGCCCTTCTCGGAGGAGTACGTCCTTTTCAAAGAGATTTTCATGGTCCAAGGGAAGAACGGGGTCATCATCAAGTACACGAACCTGGGGGCGAGCGCGATCACCCTGGTCTTGAGGCCCAAGTTTACGCTTCGCGACCACCACTGCGTCAACCCTTCGGGAATCTGGGAGAGGGTTCCTCTGGTTGTCGACCTCCAGGAACGTTCGTGTCGTGTTCAAAGAGAGGATACCGGTGTCGAGGCCTTTGTTTACGCCGATGGGGGAGAACTTACTCAGGAGAACGTGGTTTACCGGAACGTTTACTACCCCTTGGAGGCCTCTCGGGGCTACGATGGAGGAGAAGACCTCTGGGCTCCTGTGACTCTGCGGGTTCCTCTCTGCAAAGGGGCCAGCGTGAGGTTGATCGTCTCGGGAGAGCCTCTGCAGACGCCTCTGAAGGAGGCCGATCGGAGCGAGGAGTTCTACAAAGACTTCCCCCTCCCCAAGGACCACCCTAGGAAGAATCCTGGGAAGCGGAACCCCTTCGACGGTCTGCTCAACGACGAGGATCTCTACTCTTTGGCGGATTACCGGAAGATTCTCCAGATGGCCGCCCGGGATTTCGTCGTTGGAGACGACATCATCGCCGGTTACCCCTGGTTCGGTCCCTGGGGGAGGGATACACTGATCTGCCTGAGCGGGCTCTCCCTGGTGGAGCAGGGTGACTCAATGATAAGGCGGATCCTTCTGAAATATGGGAGGGAGATCAAGGAGGGGCTTCTCCCCAACACCTTCGGTGAGGGAGGAGCCGGTCTCAACTACGACACGGTGGACGCCCCTCTCTGGTTCGTGTTGAGGGTTTACGAGTACCACCGGCGGAACCCACTGGACGTTGAGCTCTTCCAAGAGACGCTCAAGGTCGTCTTCTCCTACCTCTTTAACCCCTCCCTGAAATTCTTTGTCGGAGAGGACGGGCTCGTAGAGATCAGGGAGGGCGACCACGCCCTGACGTGGATGGACGCGAAGATCTACGGCCGTCCGGTGACACCGCGGCAGGGCAAGCCGATAGAGATCAACGCTCTCTGGTACAACGCCTTAAGGGCGACTCTCTGGAGTGCCGAGAAGATCAAGATGAAGAGGCTGGAGGTGAAGAACCACGCCCTCACCCTTTCGGAGCTGCGTAACCTGGTTGAAAAGGTTCATGGAAGCCTTCGTCTCTTCATGGGTGAGGAGACCTTGGCGGACAGGATCGACAGGGATGTTCCGATCTTCGAGTTCCGCCCTAACGCCCTCATCGCTCTCTCTCTCCCCTTTGACTTCTTGGAGGAAGAGGAGATGGCGAAGGTTTTCCGTAAGGCTCAGGAAGAGCTTCTCACCCCCTACGGCCTGAGGAGCCTCTCTTTCCGCCATCCGGCCTTTAAGAAGAGGTACCTGGGGAACGAGAAGCAACGGGACATGGCCTACCATCAGGGAACGGTCTGGGCGTTTCTTTTTCTTCCCTTCGTCAAGCTCTACTTGAAACTCTACCGCCGCAAGAAAAGCCCCGTGGAGCTGAGGCGGGAGATCTCCGGATGGATCTGGAGGCTTCGCAACGGTTTTCTGAAGGGACACATCGCTTCGGTGGCGGAGGTCTGGGACGGTGAGGATCCCCACTTCCCCAAAGGGGCTCCTGCTCAGGGCTGGAGCGTCTTCGCCCTCCTGGAGATAGAAGAGATTCTTCAAAAACTGTGAAAGGCGAGAAGATGAAAATTTTGATGTTGACCTGGGAGTTTCCCCCCTTCATCAGCGGGGGGTTGGGGACGGCCTGTTACGGCATAGCCAGGGGACTCTTGAAGAAGGGGGTGGAGGTTTCTCTGGTTCTTCCCTCCGCCCAAGACGTCTATTTCCCCCTCAGACGTCCGGGCGATGTGGACCTTTTGCCTGTCCGTTTTTTGGATTCGAAGAAGGAGGCGGTGTTCAAGAGCGAACACTACAAGAGCGTGAGTGAGCGGCTCCTCTCGCTGGGGATCTCCTCTCAGCCAGAAAGCTACCTGGAACCCGGTTTCACAGGCTCCCCAGTCTGGGAGAGAATCGTTGAAGAGAGTGAGACGAGCGTGTCGAGCTTCCGCGACATCCTCAGAACCTTAACCTTCTCGGAGGGTGAGAACATCTTCAAGAAGGTCCGGGAGATGACCATGCGGGCTTTTCGAATCGCCCAGGATCTGGACTTCGACATTGTTCACGCCCACGATTGGTTGACGGTTCCCGCGGCGGTGATGGTTCAGAGGATGAGCGGTAAGCCTCTGGTACTACACGTCCATGCGACCGAGTTCGACCGTGCCGGAGGGTGGGGGGACGAGAGGATCCACAGGATCGAATGGGCGGGGATGGAGGCCGCGGACAGGGTCATTGCGGTTTCCAACTATACCGCCGAAATGGTCCACTCCAGGTATTCCGTCGATACCGGCAAACTCAGGGTGGTTCACAACGCCTACGAAGCCACAAAGGAGTACAGGGAGGCTCGTCCTCGACGCCTCTTCAAGGACCCAACGGTCCTCTTTCTGGGGAGGATCACCCTTCAGAAGGGACCGGACTACTTCCTCGAGGTGGCTTCCCGGATTCACGACAGGCATCCGGAGGTTCACTTCATCATGGCCGGAGGAGGGGACATGATGAACAAGATGATCCACAGATCCGCTTCCCATAGACTCCGGAACCGGTTCCTCTTCACAGGCTTCCTCAACCACAAGCAGGTACAACTCATCCTTAGAAGTTCCGACATCTTCGTGATGCCCTCCATCTCCGAGCCCTTCGGGATCGCGCCCTTGGAGGCCATGGCCAGGGGGGTTCTGGTGATCATCTCGAAGAACGCCGGGGTGGCGGAGGTGGTGAAAAACGCTTACAAAATCGATTTTTGGGATATCGACAAGATGGTGGAGACTATAGATCGGCTCATCGGCCACCCTGAAGAGGTTCGGCGAATCGCTCGGGAGGGGGCGAAAGAGGTTCACAAGATCGAATGGGACATAGCGGTGGAAAAAATCATTAAGATCTATAAGGAATTATCATGCTGAAGATCGTCTTCTATTTCCAGGTTCATCAGCCCTTCCGCTTGAAGCCTTACAGGGTTCTGGACATCGGCGCCGATCCCGATTACTTCGACGAAAACCTGAACTCCCAGGTCATGAAGAAGGTGGCCGAGAAGTGTTACTTGCCCACGAACAAGCTCCTCTTGGAACTTATCGATAAGTACGAGGGGCAATTTCGGGTGGCCTTCTCGATCACCGGGACGGCTATCGAGCAGTTCCGCCTCTACGCCCCGGAGGTCCTCGATTCTTTCCGCCGATTGGCCCAGAGTGGGTGCGTCGAGTTCCTCGGCGAGACCTACTACCACTCCCTCTCCTTTGCCCGTCCGGATTACGACGATATCCGCAGGGAGGAGTTCATCGAACAGGTCAGGATGCACAGGAAGCTCATGGAGAGCGAATTCGGCTTCTCCCCGATGGTCTTTCGGAATACGGAGCTCATCTACCACGACAAGCTGAGCGACGTCGTCTGGGAGGAGGAGGGGTTCAAAGCCGTCTTGGCGGAAGGGGTCGAACGGATTCTCGGTTGGCGCTCCCCCCTCTACGCCTATAAGAGTTACAACCACAAACTCTTTCTCCTGCTGAAGTTCTACTCCTTGGCCGACGATATCGCCTTCCGTTTCTCCAACAAGGGGTGGGTGGAGTACCCCCTAACGGTGGAGAAGTTTGTGGAGTGGGTCTCTCGACTTCCTCTGATCGAGAAGGAGAACAAGAACCTCTTCCTCAACCTCTTCATGGATTACGAGACCTTTGGGGAACATCAGTGGGAAGATTCGGGAATCTTCAACTTCCTCCGTCGGCTCCCCGGCGAGATCTTCAAGAGACCCTTCTTGAGCTTCGGTTGGCCATCGGATGTCGTCGATGATGTCAACTATGAACCCGAAGTGCTCTCTTTTCCGGAACCGGTCTCCTGGGCGGATACGGAGAGGGACCTCTCGGCTTGGTTGGAAAACGACATGCAGAAGAACGCCGCAGACAGCTTCTACGGCATTCTCGGCAAAATCAAGGAGAAAGGGAGGTCGGACCTCCTGGAACCCGCCAGACGTCTCTCCACTTCCGACCACTTCTACTACATGTGCACGAAATACTTTCAGGACGGAGACGTTCATAAGTACTTCTCCCCCTACGACTCTCCGGAACAGGCCTACCTTCACTACCTCAACGCCCTGGCCGATCTGGAAGAGCGGCTTCGTTGAGCCGAGGAGCCATCTATGGAGATGAAAAAGTTTTTTGTTCAACCTTCCATTCCGGAACGACTCAAAGATCTCTCCAGCCTTGCCCTCAACCTTTGGAGTTACTGGGACAAAGACGCTGAGAGACTCTTCAGCCGGATCGACACCCTGCTTTACAGCCAGAGCGACCACAACCTGGCGGAGATGCTTCAAAAGGTCAAGCCCGATAAACTCGAACGGTTGTCCCAAGACAAGGGCTTCTCTTTCGAGCTGGAGAAGGTTTGGAACAAGTACTCCGAATA
>ERZ1645187.2509-NODE-2509-length-16041-cov-92.618854_pt1 | contig 16041 bp, 15 predicted proteins | sample MGYA00575352_ERZ1645187 | MGnify/ENA primary metagenome ERZ1645187 (study PRJEB40837, sample SAMN11349314) | freshwater sediment metagenome | isolation source: river sediment | host: Sediment | place: India: Wazaribad , New Delhi | collected 2017-02-21 ... | reverse complement strand
TGAACGTCGAAATTCAATTGCAACCTATAGTTTGGTGGTCCTCAGCTCCACCAATTTTCCTCAAGAAAGCCGCGGATTTCCGCGGTTTTTGCTTTTCTGGGACTGATTTCTCCCTCCAGTCGAGTTTGATCACGGGCGCATGACCGTGGTCAGGGCTGGACCCTTATGTCGCCTCGTGCGGGTGGCATTCACCTGGTCGGACGGCTCGACCGCGTTTCACTGCCGGGCCGCTCCTCGGGAAGCTCTGCGTCGTCCCCACGCCAAGCGTCGGGTTGCTGGCCCAAGGCGGAGAACGCTCACGCCGGGCGCGCGCCGTCCTTTCCCGTAGTTGCCCAGCCTACCTGACCGACGTGTTCGAGGTCGTCGCTTCCCATGTCCGGGATCGGTTGCTGTCCGGCGATCCGGACGCCTCCGGCGAACTCGGCGACGTGCTCGGTGCAGAGGTCGGTGAATGACCAACGCCCCACGCTCCGACTTCGCTGGCGTCGACGCTGCCGTTGCGCCGGGCCAGCCCGCGATCCGTTCATGTCACCTTCCCGACGGTCGTCGGAAAGCGACGGAGTGGCTCGCCAAGAACTCGACCCGGCGCAATCGCCGACGCGGTGTTCACCCCGCCGTCGAAGATCGAACTCGGCAAGCTCAGATCGGCGATCGTCGAGCGGTGAACCGGCAAGACCGAGGAGATGCACGACTTCGTCGACTTCACGGTGCGCAACTGGCAGCTCATCATGGATCGGTCGTTCTCGTGGATGACCAAGACCCCGCCGCCGGCCGAACCCATGCTCGACATCTTTCTGCGCTTCCACGGGCAGATCAGGGTCCTGTGGTCCGGTCGCGTCAATTCGTCGAACACTTGCGTCGGGCATTCGGAAGGCAACCGCCCCGCGCTCTGGCGGGCAACGCGGGGTCTCCACACGGGTCGAACCGCCATCGAAGACAGCATCGGTAGAGGCATCCTGCAGCCCTAGATGGAAGCTGGCGTAGGAGCGACTCTTTCTCGATCGGTACAATCAGTTGCACCGCTCTCCAAGACGGTGATGATCAGGCAGTGTCGACGGGCCGATCGTGCTAGGCGTTCGGGGTCACACCGACGGCGCGGCTTTCCATTGCGGGAAGCCCGAGGCGCGCCAGCCGAACCCCGATCGAGTCGCTGCAACCGGTTGCACACAGGGCCTCGCTTCGAGTTCTCGACGACGCGGCGACTTGCCGATATCGAGTCCGTGCGCGGAAGGACGCCATCCTCATTCCCCTTCGGGCGGAAACCATGTGGGTCCCCAAGCGGACCTCCGACGTACACGGTGACGTCCTGCAAAGCGAAAGCCGAATCCGTGGTTCACGGCATTCCAATTGTCGACATGCCGACGCTAGACTGCCCGGCGCAGCGACGCTCGTCAGACGGCGTCCGGGACGAGCGGTCCGATGCGTGTGATGGGCCGGTGAAGACATCCAACACAGGTCGATCACCGAGAAGAAGCTGAAATCGGATCGGAACCGGTGGTGACCCGAGCCGGCGCGGGGGGCCGTGATCTCCGTCGCTCAGCATGAAGGACCGGTCCGATGATCGAAGCCACGATCTCACGTCGATCCATTCTGACGATGACTGCTGCGTTGGCATGGTTCGAAGAACCTTCATGGGCCCAAGAGTCGAAAGCCAGCGCCGGGGCCTTCCTGATCGATTTGCGCATTCGGCTGATCAGGGTGGTCGCCGTTGGGCGACCGCAACCGCGGGGTGACGACCCTGCCGTGGCGATCATCGTCGAAGCCTTCGACATTCCGGCGATCGAACGCATCGTTCTGGGCGGAGAGGTGTCCGCGATCGGAGAGACCTTGCGGGAGAGATTGGCGTTGGCGCTCGCCTATCGCGCAGGGGTCAACCTGTTCGTCCATGCCGAGGATGCCTGAGATGCGGAGATGGAGGTCGTGGACGAGCGACCGGCGGAGCGTGATACGGTCGTGGTGACGACCCGGTCGGCGGCGGCGGGGCGAGAGGTGGTCACGATCCGATGGCGCCTTCGACGGGAGGGGCGCAGGTTCCGCATCGTCGACGTCGCGCAGAGCGGCCGTAGTCTGGCTCAGAGCGAACGGGCGAGCTGGGAAGCGGCGCTGCGGCGCAACCATGGCGACGTCGGCGCCGCAATCACCGATCTGGAGGTCGACCCTCGCTATGGACACTGATCGACCCGACAGCGCGGGAATTCCGAGTGAGGCCGATCCGGCGGGCGCGAGACCCTCGGCCGGCGAGCCCCTCGTTCGGCTCGAAGCGGTGAGCCGCCGGTTCGACGGCGGCCGGATCGTGGCGCTCGACGAGGTCGACCTCGCCATCGCTGCCGGTGAAATCGTCGCCGTCACCGGGCCGAGCGGGTGTGGCAAGTCCACGCTTCTCAACCTGACTGCCGGCCTGGACGAGCCGAGCCGGGGAACGGTGATCTTCGCCGGACGACGCTCGCCGAGCCCGGCGCAGTGGACGGACATCCGCGCCGTTCGGATCGGGGTCTCCTTTCAGGATTTCAATCTCATCCCGACTCTGACGGCGCAGGAGAACATCGAAGTGGCGATGTTCGGCCGGGTCGCCGGCGCGGCGGAGCGGGCGCGACGCGCCCTGCGTCTGCTCGAGGATGTCGGCATTGCCGGATGCCGGACGCGGTTGCCGCAACAGCTGTCCGGCGGCGAGCGGCGACGCGTGGCCATAGCACGCAGTCTGGCGAACGCGCCCGATCTCCTGCTCGTCGACGAGCCGACCAGCAACCTCGACAGTGCCTCGGGGCGGGCCGTCGCCGACATGCTGCTCGATCTGTGCCGCGCAAGGGCCATGGCGATGGTGGTCGTCACCCACGATCGGGGACTGTTCGAACGCTGCGATCGGCATATCGAGATGTTGGACGGCCGCATCCTATCCGACGGACGCCGCCCGATCGGGGTGGCGGCATGACCCATTTCACCTTCCTACTGCGCAATCTGGCGCGTCGGCCGGGGCGGTCGATCTTCACGATCCTCGGTGTCGCCCTGGCGGTGGCCGGCTTCGTGCTGTTCTACGGCCTCGCCGAAGGAATGCAGCAGACCGCCCGGATCAGCCTCGACGAACGCGACGTTCACCTGATCGTCACCAAGCGCGGCACGGTCGAGTTCTTCTCCAGTGTTCTGCCGGAACGGCTCGTCGAGGAGATCCGCCGCGTTCCCGGCGTCGCCGACGCGACCCCCGAACTCGCCGGCCTGATGACGCTGGGCGACGATCATCAGGCACTCGTCGCCGGCTGGCCCCCGGACAGCTTCGAATGGCGCAGCATGGCGCTCGCCGCCGGTGCGCTGCCCCGCCCGGGAATGGGCGAGGTGTTGCTCGGCGACCTGTTGGCCGAGGGGCTGGGCAAAGGAACCGGCGACGAGATCGAACTCGATTGGGGCAAGGTTCGGATTTCCGGCATCACCCGCTTCACCGCGACGCTCAATCGCAGCATGGTCGTCCTTCCGCTCGCCGACCTGCAGCGGATGATGGTCAAACCGGGGCAGGTGACACTGATCGAAGTGCGGCTCGCGGCGCCCGCCGACGCGGCTGCGACGGAGACGATCCGGGCGGCGATCACGGGACTGCGGCCTAATCTGGCGGTCGCTCCCGCCGAGGATCTGCTTCGGCAGAACAAATCGCTGCTGACGATCCGCCATGCAGCGACAGCTCTGGCTCTGCTCTCGCTGGTCGTCGCCAGTCTGTCGGTGCTCAATACGATGGCGATGGCCGTCGAGGAACGGACGCGGGAGATCGGCATCCTGGCGGCGATCGGGTGGTCGCGACGGCGAATCCTGGTGACCATCGTCGCCGAGGGGCTGATCCTCGCCGGGGTGGGCGGGACGCTCGGAGGTGGGCTCGGATATGCCGGCAGCTTCGCCTTGAGCGAATTCGTCCTTCCGGGCTCCGGCATATCGGCAGCGGCGATCTTGCAGATCGCCCTGGCGGCCGGATTCGCCGCACTGGTCATCGGCAGCCTCGGCGCGCTTTGGCCCTCTTGGCGCGCCGCGCGGCTCAGTCCGGCGACGGCGCTCCGGCGACAGTGATCGGCGCCTTCGCCGGTCGCCAGCCGGTCGCAACCGCCCACATCGGCGGGACGCAGGCTCCGAACGTCGCCGCCCAGACGACCTCTTCGACCGGGATGCCGGCAAGGGTTGCCCAGTAGGGTTGGCTGCCCTGCCACATCGCTGCGAAGCCGGGAACGAACGTCACGGCGACGGCGAGGTGGAATGCGTGGATCGCCGAAAGGATCGTGGTGGCCCGCAGCGCCGGGCGCCACAGATCGGGACGGCGGATCAGCAAGGTTCCGGCCACCGTCGCTTGCGCGGCCAGGAACGCCGTCATCACCGAACGATCGGCCGCATACGTCAGAAGCCCGAAGACGAGCGTCCCGACCAGACCGAGGATCGCGACCTCTCCGGGACGCGGATCGGTCGGACATCGCTTCTGGTCGTGGCGCCACGGCCAGAAGGCCGCCACCATGGCGAGCACGGCGAAACGCCAGGCGAACATCGCATCTTCGACGCCGAAGGGCCCGCCGAGGAGGCGCGTGGGCGTCCAATAGGTGCCGTCGTGAAGGACCGACAGGGGAGCGGCGACCACCATCACCAGACCGACGGCGAGTGCCGACCGCCGGATTCGGCCGGCCGAGGCCAGAACGGCCAGCGTCACGGCGCACCCCACGCATTCGGAAAGGAAATAGAGGGGGAGAGCGCCGCTCATCGATGCCGACCCGTGAGTTCATCGCGGTGGGAGGGTATGGGATCATGACCCCTCGAACCGTCGCACCGTCGGCCCACTCCGATGCCCCCTATCGTCATGGTGCGACGTGCCTCGACCGCACCAGGGACCGGAGCGCCTCTCCCCAGAATCGCACGTGTGCCGTGGGGCCGAGCGGGCGATCCCATCCATAGAGTTCGACCCAGCCGCGCCCGGTGACACGGCGCCCCTTCCACCACCCCGCGAATCGGCCCGGTCCCTCCCACAGCGTGTGCAGCGGGCCGAGGATCGAGATTTCGGCCATGTCGTGCTCCGTCTCGAAATCGAGAGCGAGATCGAGGCTCGGCGATTCGAGCCGCCAGCGACGGGGAAACGAGATCAGGCTGTAAGGCGCCCGGCGGTTCGATCCCGGCCGGGTTCGGAAACCGTCTCGGACGATCCGCCAGTCATCGCCTTCGAACAGGACAGCGAAGTCGTCGACCGGCTCGCCACTGGACATGTCTCGCCTCTGGTAGAGCAGGAGATCGCTTCCGTCGTCGAAGTTGAGACCGAACCAGTTCCATCCGATGAGCCGGAGGTGACCACCCTCCTCTAGGATGGTCTGGTCGAGCGAACCCCATTGTTGCTCGAACCACAGCACGCCTTCGACCGAGCGACCACAGACGCGACCACGGGCATTGAGGCGAGGACAGGATCGATAGCCGTCCAGCGCGTGACCGGGCAGATGATGGGCGCCGACCGAACTCCACGGCGCGCGTGTCGTCAGGTCGAGATCGAATTGAAATGGACTGCCGCTCGCGGAAAAGGCGAGCGAGATCGTTGCGTCGTCCTGGCGCAGCTCGATCCCGGCCCAGTCGACGGCGAGCGGCGCACCGAAGCCGGCTGTTTCCGCGTGGAGGGCGAAGCCCGGCCAGGCGTCGTCCCTCACCATGCCGCCGAAGAGGCCGACGCCGAAGCGGACGATCGGAGGGGGCGCCACATGAGCGCCGACCCGGGTGGCGATGTCGAGGATGGTGGAGACGAAGGGGCGGGAAACGACGTTCGCGGTCGCATGGCGGCACGCCGCGACGTCGACCAGTGAGACGAGCGCCATGCTGGCGTCGCCGCCGTCGCGACGCACGCGGTAGAGGCAGAACATCAGGTGATGTTCACGTCCGTCCGCCTCGGCCAGCCGCCCTTGCGCATACCACCATTCGAGGGGAGAACCGAAGTTGGGAGAGAGGTCGGGCATGACCCGGTGTCGGGCCGAGCCGGGGGGGCTCGCCGCCGAGCATTCCGCCGGATCGTCCCCTCGATTCGTCACCGTCGCTCTCCGACACCCACCACGACGATCGATGATCTTCAATGTCACCACGTCTTTACAGTGCGTAGTGCTACGCGAACCGTTGGCTAGGCATGGTCTGATACCGGAAGTTCGGAACGAGCGGCCCGATTGCATCTGCCAGCAGCGTTCGACCCGTGCTGTGTCCTGCGCGACGGTGAACCGACGAGTCATTCGAGGTCGATCCGCTCGGAACGCCGCTGCGCGTCGCCGCGATCGATCGCCCGCTCGACGTCGGCGACGATCTCGTCGCGGGCAACCAGCAGCGCGTTCTGGATGCGATCTTCGGCCTTGCGGATCTTGCCGATCCGATCGGCCTTGGCGATGGCGGTGGGATGCTGGGGATTGCCCCTCGCGTCGTGCTCGAAGCTCAGCCCGAGAGGATGGGTGCCCACCACTTTCGATGGAATCCGACCGATTCCTTGGAAGTCGAGACGAACCCGTTCGCCTTCGCGGAGCGTGCTCTTGTCCAACGGCAGCAGGCAGCCGTCCTCGGAGACGTCGATGGTTCGGACCTCGTGGCGTTTGCCGCCGTGTTCGAGCGTGATGTCGATGTCGCGGGCGTGCGCGGTTCCTTCCGCGAGCCGTCGGAACTCGTGTGCCGATGGTCGTCGAGGCTCGACCGAACGTGCGCTGGTCGCTCGACTTCGTCCACGACCAGATGGCGTCCGGGCAGCGGTTCCGGGTGCTCGACGTCATCGACGATGTGACCAGGCGGTGCCTCGCGGCGATCCCCGACACCTCGATCTCGGGCAATCGGGTCACCCGCGAACCGACGATGCTCGTCGCCAGGCACGGCAAGCCGAAGCTCATCGTCAGTGACAACGGCACCGAGTTCACGTCGAACGCCATCCTGCTGTGGGCGAAGCAAGCCGGCGTCGAGTGGCACTACATCGCTCCCGGAGGGCCGATGCAAGACGGCATCTGCGAAGCGTTCAATGGCCGGATGCGGGACGAACTCCTCAACGAGACGCTGTTCCGCGACATCGACCATGTTCGGTCGGTGCTCGCCCGCTGGGTCGTCGACTACAACGATCACCGCCCACATTCGGCGCTCGGTTGCCTGACGCCGAGGGCGTTCGCATCGACCTTCACCGCGACCGACGATCGGCTGCGCTATCCCGACCAGCTCCGCCGATCGACCGTTGCTCGCCGACGCATCAGCGCCAAACTCACCCGAGGACTCCGGCCTCACCTGGATGAGAGACGGGACTCACGGCACAGCTCCACCAAATGCCTCCCGAAACGCCGCGGATTTCCGCGGCTCTTGCTTTTCAAGGGGGGCAAATCGGATCGCCGATCGAGCCTGGCCGCGGGAGTACGACCGTGGTCGGCGGCGGCCTCGACCCACGCGTCGTCGCGGATGCGATCGACGGGCTCGCCATTCTCGGCGCGCGGCTAGACCGCCCGGGCGGAGGGGGACCTTCGAACGTTCCGCGAGGCGGGAATGGCGGCAGGCGAACGGCGCAGGGGCGGAACGGCTCGGCGGTGTGCCGATGGCCTAACCATTCGTCCATGATTTCGTGCTCTCCTCTTCCGGTTGGGAAGAAGGCACGGAGCAAATGCCGGACACGTGCGCCCGTAGAGGCGTCTCCTTCGACGATCTGACGTTGCACTATCAGCCGCAGATGACGGCCGATGGATCGCGCGTCGCATCGGTCGAGGCGCTGCTGCGCGTGTTGAAGCCGGTGCCCCGCCTGATGGGGCCGGCCGACGTGCTCGAGCATTTCGGCGCGCCCGAAGATGCCGAGGCTCTCGACTGGTGGGTGGTGCGGAGCGCTTGCCGCGACGCGTTGCGCTGGCCGTCGATCTCGGTCGGCATCAATCTCTCCGCCGGCCGCTTCCGCGATCCCGACTTCGCCGCCCGACTGGCCGGGGAGGTCGCCGCGATCGGTGTGCCGCCCCAGCGGCTCGAACTCGAGATCGTCGAGAGTTCCTACATCGAGGACTTCGAAACCGCCGTGGCCAACATCGACGCCCTGCGGGCGATGGGCTTCCGGGTGGCGCTCGACGACTTCGGCACCGGCTTCTCGTCGCTGACCTATCTGCTGAAGCTGCCGGTCGACAAGGTGAAGATCGACAAGTCGTTCGTCGACGGCGTCGATCGGATGCAGTCGGCGGCGATCGTCCACTCGGTGGTGGCGTTGGCGCGGGCACTCGGCCTCAAGATCACCGCGGAGGGGGTGGAGACCGAACAGCAGCACCGCTTCCTGAAGGCCGCCGGGTGCCACTTCATGCAGGGGTGGCTGTTCCACAAGGCGATGAGCGCGGACGATCTGACGGAACTCTTGGCCGAAGCCGATCCGCTGCGGCGCGCGGTCGGCTGAGCCGACGCAGACGTTCCCATCACTTCCGAAGACTCCGGACGTCGCACCCGCCTCTTCAATCGGTGAGCGCGGTCCGATTGGAGTTGGGTCCGACGCCGGCCGGAACGGGGATGTTGGTGCCGGCGTAGTCGGTGTTGAGCACCATGGTCGGACCCTCCGAGAGGGAGAACTGATTGGCGACCACGATGGTGTAGGCCGACTTGTCGGCGACCGGGCTCTGCGCGGCGACGTGCAACCGGCCGCGCGACAGATAGATGGTGCCGAGCAGCATGCGGGTGTCGTTGCTGGTGATCTCGTGCTTCTGGCCGAGAGGCGCGGCGCGGTCCTCGAACATCAGGATCCCGGCCATGTCGCCGCTCTTCGGGGCGGTGAGCGAGACCGACGACGGGCCGTCGAAGCGGATCTGCGCGCCCTTGCCGGAAAGAAACAGTCCGACATTGGCGCCGGTCAACGCCCCCTGGCCGGTGACGACCAACGGCCCGTCCTTGATGACGTAGACGCCGGGCGAGAACGTCACCTTGGCGCCCTTGTCGATGGTGATGCCGCCACAATAGGTGCCGGGCATCAGGGTGGCGGTGACGCCGGCCAGAACCAGATCGGTCTGGATGCAGCCCGAGGCCTGCGGCTGCGGTCGAGCCGCCAACGGGTCGGGGAGGGCGGGGCAATCGAGCTGCGGATCGGGGGTGAAGCTCGCCTTCTTGGCGCCGAACTTGCCGCCGGCGGTACAGATGAAGGCGGCGCTGACGACGGCGTCGTCCCTGGCCTCCAGCCCGCCGGAACCGGTTGAGTTCGAATAGACCGAGCATCCCGGTGCCTGCAGCTTGGCGCTCTTGTCGAGGAAGACGGTCTTGTTGGCGTCCTTGTCGAGGCCGATGACGCAGATCGGGGCGCCGCCGACGACCTTGGCGGTGGCCGAGACCGAGATCTCCGTCAGCGCGGCGCCGAAGGCCTTCAGGACATAGGTCGGCTGGTCGGTGGCGATCGTCACCCGGACGGTCTTGGCGGTGGTGTCGACCACCGGGGTCACCGAGATCGGCCCGCGCGTCTCGGCCGTCCTGGCCAGAGTGGCGAGCGCGTGCGTCCGGGCGACCTGCTCGACCGTCGTCACGGCGGCATTGCCGAGGCGGAACTCCTTGGCGCCGGCGAGTGCCGACGCATCCGCGGCGCTCTGCAACTGCGCCCGCGTGGCCGATATCGCGGCATAGTCCACGGCGCCACCCGCGGCGAGGATCATCCCGACGCCGGCCAGCGAGAAGATCGTGAGGGTCGAGCCGTTGCGATCGCGGCGGAGGTGGGCGATCTGCGTCCACATGGCGGCGAGGCGGGTGATCATGCCGCGGCACCCCGCGCGACGAGGGCGCGGTGAGCGCGCACCATGAAGCGGATCTGATGGGCGAGCAGGCGCCAGTTGACCGGCTTGCACATGAAGGCGGTGGCGCCGGCGTCGAAGGCCTGATCGATCGACAGCATGTCCTCGCGACCGGTGATCACCATGATCGGGAGATCGTCGAAGCGACGATCGGCGCGCAGGACACGAACCATCTCGATGCCGCTCATGCCCGGCATGTCGACGTCGACGAGGGCGGCGGCGAAGGACTTCTCGGCGAGGATCGTCAGGCCCGCCTCGGCGCAGTCGGCGGTCTCCACCCGGACGCTCGGCGTCGACAGGTAGACCGAACAGAACTCGCGCTGGATCGGGTCGTCGTCGACCGCGAGGATGTCCATGTCCTCGGTCAGGACGTACTTGAATTCTTGATTGGCCGGGGAGGTGTTCATCGCCACTACAGGTTTGCTTCCGGCGTGCCGGTTGTGGGCATTCATTGTCCCGACGTTAGCCGATCGATTCTAAGAATCCGTAATCAAACGACTTCGAAAGACGGCGCGCCGGCGTTTTTCGAAAACTTAACCACGTCGCGCCATCTTGGGGGCCATGAAGATGCTGCCCTCGTTCTCGATCCGCGCCAAGCTCGTCGTCCTGGTGGTCTCGGCCATCGTCATCGCCGAGGTGGTCATTCTCGCCCTGTCGGTCTGGCAGGAGGCGTCGCGCTATGCCGCGGCCAAGCGCGACGGCTCGTTCTCGACCGCTCAGGTGATCGCCGCCGCCGCCGCCCGCGCCACCGCCGAGGGCGACGTGACCGGCGCCTATCAGGTGATCCGCGCCATGGGGCGGATCGACGGGCTGGTGTTCGCCGGGATCGACCTTCCCGACGGGCGTGGCCTCGCCGATGTCGGCGCCACCGAGCAACTGGCGAGCGATCTGGTCCTCGATCGGGCCGATCAGGCGATCTCGGTGCCCGCCATCGTCACCGGGCGCACCCTCGAGGTGCGGGTGCCGGTGGTCTACGGCGGCGCCGAGGTCGGGGTGATGCGGCTGATCTCCGATACCCGCGATCTGCCCGGCCGAATCGTCTCGGCGGTGGCGACGACGGTGGTGGGCGGCGGTCTGGCGCTGGCTCTGGCGCTGGTGGTGGCGCTCAGACTGCAGGGGGCGATCACCCGGCCGCTCGCCGCGCTGACCGGCACCATGTCGAAGGTTCGGGCGACGCACGACTACACCGTCTCGCTCACCGCCGAGAGCCGCGACGAGGTCGGCATCCTAGTCGAGGGTTTCAACGGCATGATCGCCGACATCCGCGAGCGCGACGACCGGCTGGTGCGGCATCGCGAGCGGTTGGAGCAGGACGTCGCCGAGCGCACCGCCGACTACCAGAAGGCGGCGGCCGAGGCGCGGGCCGCCGATCGCGCCAAGTCCGACTTCCTCGCCACCATGAGTCACGAGATCCGCACGCCGATGAACGGCATCCTGGTGATGGCGGAACTGCTGGCGGCGACCGACCTGCCGGGACGGGCACGCAAGCAGGCCGAGGTGATCGCGCGATCCGGCGCCAGTCTGCTCGCCATTATCAACGACATTCTCGACGTTTCGAAGATCGAGGCCGGGAAGCTGGAGGTGGAGCATCTCGACGTCGATCCGGCCGAAGCGGTCGACACCGTCCTGAAGCTCTTCGCCGATCGGGCGCGCTCCAAGGGGCTCGATCTCGCCGCGCGCATCGCGATGCCCCGCGCCTCGCTGATCGACGCCGATCCCACCCGCCTCGGGCAGGTGCTCGGCAATCTCGTCAACAACGCGCTCAAGTTCACCGAGACCGGCGGCGTCTCGGTGTTGGTCGAGCCGGAGGGCGCGGAGCGGGTGCGCTTCGCGGTCGTCGACACCGGCATCGGCATCGCCGCCGACAAGCTCGGCACCATCTTCGAGGCCTTCTCGCAGGCCGATCAGTCGACGACGCGCCAGTTCGGTGGCACCGGTCTCGGCCTCACCATCGCCCGCCGGCTGGTGGAGGCGATGGGCGGCGAGATCGCGGTGACGAGTCGGCAGGGCGAGGGCACCACCTTCTCCTTCTCGTTGCCGATCGCCGCGACCCGGCGCGATGCGGCCTGGGCAGAGTGGACCAATCGTGCCGCCGACACGCCGCGCGCCGTCGTCTCGCTCGCCGGCCGGCAGAGCGCCGAGGCGGTCGCCTTCCACCTGGCCGCCGCCGGCTTCCGGGTCGAGGTCGCCGACGCCGAGGATCTGGCAGCTCGCGCCGAGGGGGCGAGCCTCGTCGTCACCGTCGCCGAACGCGTCGCCGATCATCCGCGTCTGGCGGTCGGCGCGTCCGGCGGCATCGTCGCGGTGGTGCGGCCCGACGAGGACGTCGACGGGGCGCTGCGGGCGCGTCGCCTCGACGGCACGCTCGTATGGCCGATCGCCCGCGGCGATCTCGACGACCTCGTGGCGCGGCTGATCGACGGTCGTCCGCTCACCGAGGGCGACCATGGACGCGACCGCCACGAGCCGCAGACCGCGAGCTTCGCTGGGGTGAGGGTGCTGGTCGCCGACGATGCCGAGGTCAACCGCGAGGTCGCCGACGCGGCGCTGCAACGGCTCGGGCTGGCGGCCGACTTCGTCGAGAACGGCCGTCAGGCGGTCGATGCGGTGCTGGCCAAGGCCTACGACCTGGTGCTGATGGACGGCTCGATGCCGGAACTCGACGGTTTCGCCGCGACGCGGATGATCCGCGAGGTCGAGGCGGCCGAGAGCCGGCGGCGCACGCCGATCGTGGCGTTGACCGCCCATGTCATCGGCACCGCCGCCGATGCCTGGCGTGAGGCCGGCATGGACGGCGTCCTGCACAAGCCCTTCACGCTGGCGCGGTTGGCCGAGACCATCGAGACCCATGCCGGGGTGCGGGCGACGACGGGCGCGACGACCACGACCGGGGACGCGGGCGACGGCGAGGATGCGGCCGGGATGCTCGATCGGGCGGTGCTCGACGATCTCCTGGCGATGGCCGGCGGGGCGACGGCGGTCGTCGACCGGATCACCGGGCTCTACCGGACCCAGTCACAGGAGAAGATCGCCGATCTCAGGGCGGCGATCGCCGCCGGCGATCTCGATCGCCTCGGTAAGGCGGCGCACGCGTTGAAGTCGATGAGCTACAACGTCGGGGCGCGCATCGTCGCCGAGACGGCGGCGCGGATCGAGAGCGCGGCGCGGCTGGAGGGGCGGCTGGTCGACGCGGCGGAGGTGGCGCAGCTCGCCCACAGCCACGACCTGTCGCTGCGCGAGATCGAGGTCTGGCGCGGGGCGGCGTGAGGCCGCGTCGCCGAAGGCGTCTTCGCGTCGGGCTGCCGATGCCGCGAGCGTGCGCGGTGGTCCGGCCGCGTGCCGCGATCCGAGAGCGGTTCGATCAGGTGCCGAGGATCTCGGCCAGCGCGCGCGCACCGGCGGGGCGGGGGGCGAGGTCGAGACCGTCGACGATCTCGGCGAGATGATGATCCATCAGTTCGACCGCCTCGTCCTCGCGGCCGGCTTCGATCGCATCGACCAGACGGCGATGGTGGTCGTCGCCGCAGGTCGCCTCGCGGCGGCGATAGAGCAGCAGGATCAGCGACGAGCGGGCGACGAGCTCGGTGAGGAACGCCGCGTAGACGCCGTGGCCGGCGATGCGGGCGAGTTCGATGTGGAATTCGCCCGACAGGCGGATCGCCGCGGCACCGTCGCCGGCCTCTGCCGCGCGGTGCTCGGCCTCGAGGTGGGCGCGCAGACGGAGGATCGCGCCGGGATCGCGCCGTTCGGCGGCGAGGGCCGTCACCGCCGCCTCGATCAGCCGCCGCGCCTCGAACACCTCGCGCGCCTCGGCGACCGATGGGTGAGCGACGAAGGCGCCGCGATTCTTCTCGATGACGACGATGCCCTCGTGGGCGAGCGACTGCAGGGCACCGCGGACGATGGTGCGCGAGACGCCGTAGATCGAGCCGATCTCGTCCTCGCCCAGCTTGGTGCCGGGGCCGAGACGGTGCTCCAGAATGGCGGTGAGCAGCGCCCGACGGACCACATCGGCGCGGGACGGACCGTCGCCGACGGCTTCCGTCGGGTCGATCGAACCGGTCGTCCGGGCGGGTGCGATGCCCATGGTCGTCTCTCCCATCGCCCGCGCAATCCTCGGCGAACGACCGACACGCCGATTCTACATCGTCCGCGGTCGGACGCATCGCCCAAATCGTATACGATCCTGCATTCGATCGTGTGCGTGATGCCTCGAGTTTGATCATGGCGCGGTTTCGGGCGATTTGTGCCCGATCGTGCCATCTCATTGACGTGGCGATCGATTTTCGAGTGGAAACGATTTCGCGAGGCTTGGCACATCGCTTGCTCCCATCTTCTCGCGGCGCGGAGGCGGCGCCGGGAAGACCGCCCCTCTCGCGGTCGGAGCGAACGAGAGCGACCGCCGATGGCCGAACCCGCCGCCCTGGAACTCGCCGGTGTCACCAAGCGCTACGGGCCCGTCGTGGCCGTCGACGCGATCGATCTGAAGATTCCGGCGGGGACCTATTGCTGTCTGCTGGGGCCCTCCGGCTGCGGCAAGACGACGACGCTGCGGATGATCGCCGGGCACGAGACGGTCAGCGACGGCGACGTGGTGCTCGGCGCCCACAACGTCACCACGCTGGAGCCGTCGCGGCGCGGCACCGCGATGATGTTCCAGTCCTATGCGCTCTTTCCCCATCTCGACGTGGTCGACAACGTCGCCTTCGCGCTGCACATGCGCGGGGTGGAGAAGACGGCGCGGCGCAAGCGGGCGATGGAGCTGCTCGATCTCGTCGCCATGACGCCCTACGCCGAGCGGTTGCCGTCCCAGCTCTCCGGTGGACAGCAACAGCGGGTGGCGCTCGCCCGGGCGTTGGTCACCGAGCCGCAGATCCTGCTCCTCGACGAGCCGCTGTCGGCGCTCGATCCGTTCCTCAGGGTGAAGATGCGCACCGAGCTGAAGCGGCTGCAGCGCGAGCTCGGCATCTCCTTCATCCACGTCACCCACGGCCAGGAGGAGGCGATGGCGCTCGCCGATCTGGTGGTGCTGATGAACGGTGGCCGGATCGAACAGCAGGGCAGCCCGCGCACCGTGTTCAACGAGCCGGCGAGCGAGTTCGTCGCCCGCTTCATGGGCGGCCACAACATCGTCGCGACGCCGGCGGGCAAGGTGGCGGTGCGCTGCGACCGCACCCGGCTGGTGCACGGCGACGGCCCGCGCCCGGCCTTCGTCGGCTCGATCGAATACCAGGGCACCCACGTCCACGTCGGTCTGAAGACCGCCGACGGCGCCGAGTATCTCGCCCTCGTTCCCGAACGCGACTTCGATCGCGATCCCTTCGCCCCCGGCTCGGTCGTCTCGCTCGATTGGGACGAGACCGAGGCCCATCCCGTTGCCTGATCCCCGTTTCTCGCCCCGATCCGGGGCCTTCACCGAGGAGAGTACCGACATGACCGACGTGACCGAGAAGTCCACCGGCCTCAGCCGCCGCAGCCTGTTGAAGGGCGCCGCCGGCGTCGCCGGCATCGCCGCCGGCTCCGGTGCGATCACCGGCTTTCCCTACGTGAAGTCGGCCGAGCCCAAGGTCCTGCGCTATCTCGGTACGGCGGTGAACGCCGGCGACGAAATCGCCAAGAAGTGCTTCGAGGACACCGGCATCAAGCTCGAGTACATCACCGTCACCACCGACGACGTCACCAAGCGCGTCGTCACGCAGCCGAATTCCTTCGACGTGCTCGACACCGAATACTTCAGCCTGAAGAAGCTCATTCCGTCGGGCAACATCCTTCCGCTCGATGCCAAGAAGATCAAGCAGTTCGACAACATCACCCCCGTCTTCACCAAGGGCCAGCTTCCCAACGGCAAGAAGATCGGCGACCAGGGCACCGCGCCGTGGAAGGTGCTCTATCTCGAGGGCAAGGACTCGAAGGTCTTCGCCAAAGCGCCGACCGAGTTCGTCACCCTGATCCCGACCGTCTACAACGCCGACACGCTGGGCATCCGCCCCGACCTGATCAAGCGCCCGATCTCGTCGTGGGCCGAGCTGCTCAATCCCGAGTTCAAGGGCAAGGCGTCGATCCTCAACATCCCGTCGATCGGCATCATGGACGCGGCGATGGTGGTCGAGGCGACCGGCCAGTACAAGTACGCCGACAAGGGCAACATGACCAAGGCCGAGATCGATCTCACCATGAAGATCCTGACCGAGGCCAAGAAGGCCGGTCAGTTCCGCGCCTTCTGGAAGGACTTCAACGAGTCGGTCAACCTGATGGCCTCGGGCGAGACCGTCATCCAGTCGATGTGGTCGCCGGCGGTGACCAAGGT